>Ga0079995_1078072_pt1 | contig 12638 bp, 7 predicted proteins | sample FaiFalFF_MnMetaG_2_FD_69198 | JGI IMG/M metagenome (GOLD analysis project Ga0079995, IMG submission 69198) | Freshwater microbial communities from Yellowstone National Park, Wyoming, USA - Fairy Falls C (FF_Mn_C) (SPADES assembly) (version 4) | ecosystem: Environmental > Aquatic > Freshwater >... | reverse complement strand
AGCATACTGAGAGACCCTATATTCAAAGAAGCATTACTCTACTGGTACAGGTCAGCCATAGATTTCGTCAGGGATGTGGCAGCCCAATACAAGTCGTACGCGTCCCAAAGAGGAAGGGACATCGTCCTAACCAGTAACAATTTTTTCGCTTGGGCACCTCATATCACGATCGCACCCTACATGGACGCATTGTATTTGGAGACAAATCAAATTCATCCACCACCCTATGTGACCCGCCCGGCTGTTTGTAAGCTGGGGCAGGCCTCTGTGAATGGTTCAAAGCCCGTATGGATCGGTGAGTGGATCCTGAACTTTGCAAATCCTTACGAGCCATCATCTCCTCCAAGAGACATTTCTAACTTGGTTAGGTTGAGGGTGGCTGAAGCTTACGCGTCTGGCTGCATAATGCTTGTTCCTTTCGGGACGGGACACCCTAGTGAGGGCTGGCCCACGAAGAGGCTTGTTCTGGGCAGTGAGAGGCCAAACGCAGCCGCTTACTACCGTTTCATCTCTGAAAATCGAGAGCTATTTAAGGGGGTTAGAACAATGGCTAATGTTGCGTTGCTGGTCTCTGTTCCGACAATGCTATGGAACTTCATACCAGCACTTGGACTTTTTAGTGGCATGCCTGATGGCGGTTATCAAAAGGATGTATTCGGCTGGGCCAGAGCCCTCGAGTCTATGGGGATCCCCTACGACATCCTGCTACTTGGAATGGACGGAATACTTTCGACAGATTCCCATACTAGGCTCAAATCCTACTCCCTAATCATAGCGCCTGAGCTGTCCCACATATCTGATATCCATCTCCAGGCCATACTCGATTTCTTGAAGGCAGGGGGTAGGCTTATAGTAGATTCCAGCTTTGGCATCTACGACGAGATGCATAATCCAAGACCCTCAGCTAGACTCTCTGCAATATTCTCGCATCCAAATGTTCTGCGAACAGAGCAATTCCTGGGCAGAGACTATCAGCTTACGCTGGACAACCTAACACCTTCACAGCGTCTTTTTTCGTTGATGAAGGGTGCTGTAGAAACTTCTCTCACATCCAGGATGGTTATCACAAACGCCTCCCAGAACGTCTACATCAGCGTTCTATTTCAGAGACGGCCTTACGAGAGGCTGATCGTCCATCTCGTCAACTACGATTACCGCTATGACTCTGAGAAGGACTGGACAATACCGGCCAGCAACATAGGTATAACGCTTAGAATCCCTTCAATGTTCGACCCAGCCAACGTCACCCTCATTTCACCAGATATTTCAGGAACCATTCCTCTCACATTCCAGATTGGTGACGGTTTTCTAAGCTTCACAGTCCCGAGTCTGAAGGTATGGGATATTATAGTTATAGAGGACAGGACAGCTGTATTGCAGCGTGCCCTAGAGAACCTTCAGAAGAGGTACAGGGAGCTTCTCCAAGCCTATGAAAGTCTCAACGCAGCCTATGCGGAACTGAGCCAAAGCTACACTCAACTGGTCCAAACGCAGCAGAAGCTGATAGCTGAGCTACGTGCGAAGACTGAAGCCTACGATAAGCTATCTGAGGAAAATCAAGCAATGAAAGCGGAGCTCGAAAGCCTAAGGAGTAAGCTGGATGAAAACCGGGCCCTCAAGGCGGAGCTTGAAGGTTTGAGGGGAAAGTTGGCTGAACTGTTGCAGCTGTATGAGGACGCAGTACGTGAAAGGGAGCAGGAGTCCAACTTACTGTCGATATACCAGTACACAGCCTACGTAATGGCCGCTATAACGGTCTCAAACATAACTGCTTTAGCCTATTCTAGAATGAGACATAGGAGGAGTCGCCACTAGAACTTCTCCAGTCTCAAGCAAAGTGACGTTGTGTATGGCCAGAAACCATCCTAAAAGGCTTAAGTAAAACTTGTCAGTACCCCGATTAGGGGCGGATCAGGTGTTGACGCCCTGGGCGAGGTTGTGGGGTGTCAATAGTTATGGCGTACCCTAGAAGGGTTGATGCCGTGCATGTGGTTTTTGCGATAGTTATTGCCACCATTTTGGCCACTCCTGTTGGTGTGGCGGTTTATTCTTCCCAAACAGTAGCTTCTATGGCTGGAAGTGGTGTCAGAGATATGTTCAGCTTTGTCTCCGTTTCGTTAAGGGTCTTAGATGCTGATGGAAATCCCATTAATAGGGCGCAGGTTAAGGCCTACTCTGAGGACTGGTTTGCCCGCTATCCAGATAGCATGATGGGGGAGCCGGGGTTTGCGCTCACCGATGAACGTGGGTGGGTGAGTTTCAGGATACCAGTCGGTAACTGGACTTTCTTTGCGAGCGCGGGCGAGGTCTACGAGTCGAGCAGACCCGGATTTGGCTACTTCGTTGTGTTTCGGGGCAGGGTGTTGGAGGACTCGTCCTTCGTACTGAGGCCTGATGACGTAATAGACCTCGCCGTAGCCGATGTGAACGGTAGGCCTATAGACGGGCGTGTAAGCGTGATGGTAAGCGACTACACGCCTATTATAGAGGTTCCTAGGTCAGGGGTTACGAGAGGGGGACGTATACAGATACATGTCAGCCGGGGCTTCCAATACGATATCTTATTTCTGAAAGAGCCGTCCACGGACAAGGTTGGCTACATCATCCACGAGAGAATCGGTCAAGCGCGTGTGGTTAGGATCCGTCCTTCAGCCGAGAGCCTAAGCCAGCTAACCTTCAGAATCTACGACAAGCAATACCGAGGAGCGGGCGGGGTCCTAAACCTATTCTACCACAATTTTTCGATCAACGGATGGGCCGCCAACTGGGAGATAAGAGACTTAGATACGGTGCTGGTCACGCCTGGTAAGCTATATGCCTTCTTTATTCTCATAAAAGACGGTTGGCATTTTTCCTTCTATGGGAACGAGTATCTTCTGTCTCCGGGCTTGAGGAGGACGATAAGTTTCGGCGGCCCCCTCACCCCACGGCTATGGGTAAGCGTCCGCGACTGGGACTTCAGGGAGACTGGACCGACCCAGATGTGGCTCCAGATAAGTGACGGTTTTGGAAATGTTTTAAATGACTTCTGGGACCCCCACGGTCGGGAGGACATCCCCATAGACCTCCTTCGAAACGGGGCAGTCATATTCTCTGAAAACTTGGGTGATATGCCTGTGCACAGCGAGACGTGCGCGACGCCATGGATGCAGATACGTATAAACAATGTCTATTCGAAAGAGAGCTCTCCTGAGTACAGGCTTAGGGTTGATTTGGGGCCGTTCGGCTTTTTCCAGCTAACGGGGGTACTGCTATCCAACGAAACATTACTGCCATACAGGTCTAAGGAGACCGAGCACTTCATCCTCCGCTACCCAGCAATGTTTGAGGAAAAATTCACGAAGGCAGCTTCATGGTTGGAGTCCGCCTACAAGGTCTTGAGCACACTTCTTGACGAGACAATAAATGAGAAAACGACTGTCGACTTCCACATATGCTGGGGGTTTTTTGGCGGCCCTAACCATATATGGTTTAACTTTGGTGATGTAGTGTGGGACAACTACAGCCCCAACGACGCGGCTCCAGGCTCACAGGTGGCGAGATTAGGCGGGCTCCTACACGAGCTGGGCCATGTCTTCCAGTTCAGCGATTCAAACGTCAAAAAAGGACGCAACTATTATGACCCATGGTGGTTTGGCGAACCTTTCGCCTCCGACCTTGCAGGCGATGTTATCTGGGCCCTGTTGGGTGAGAAAGCCGGAATGATGGCTTTCGGTGTGGGCAGCAGGATAAGCTTCGATTTTCTCCTCAAACCGGTGTGGTCGGCAGATTTCCAGCACGTCCCTTACACATATCTGAGAAAACATTACGGCACCAATATACACCGTGACATGGTAAGACTATGGGCAGGCGTAGATGAAAACCACCTCAAAGAAAGGCTTCTTAGCAAAGGGTTTTCAGTAAACGAGACCCATGTAGCTCTATACTCTTATTTGGCTAAGCAAAATCTTGCATGGCTATTCCAGCCGTCACTGGACATTAGTGAGGAGAGGATAGCCCAAGCCCTCACCATCCTCCAAGAAGTTCTGCTCTCTTTCATTGTCACGGATAGACAGGGCAGGCCGTTGGGAGGCTGGCACCTCACCATCGTCCCTGATCAAGGGGTTGAAGTAGCAACGCAGCCTGGTGGCAGGGTTACGTTACGTTTGCTGTCAGGTAGGATATACGAGTTAACCTTCGAATGGATGAGTGCGTATGGCACGACTGCACGGTATTCCGTTCGGGGCAGCCCTGAGGAGCTCAAGGCCTTGGGTAGGGTTGTCCTGCCTGTAGATGATGTCCTCATAAAGGTTGTCGACTTGGATGGAAGGCCTGTCGCAGATGCTTTCGTCAGGTTCGCAGGAGTGGAGGTAGGCTCGACAGACAGGGAGGGAGTGATCGCTGTGGGTCGAGTACCGCTTGACAATGACTACATAATTACAGTCGTCAAAGAAGGAGTGGAGGTGGGTAGTGACCGAGTAAGGTTTACAGCATCGAAAACATCCGCAACAATTCAGGCAGACATCTATGACGTAATCGTGGTTGTAAAGGATATGACAGGGCGTCCTTTACAAGGGGTTCTCACAGAAATCATCAAAGATGGGGTAGTAATCGCACGGGCTGTAACAGATGCTAGCGGGTCAGCCGTCATCAGCAAGCTTGTCGGCGCGGATTATGTCGTAAGAGTTAGCTTCAAGCGGTTCATGGCAGAAGCCCTGTTGCTAAAGGGGACACGCAACACTCAGATAACTCTCGATATTTCAGTGGGCGTAGTCCTCTCTATAGTTGACAGGCAGGGAAGACCTCTTGAGGGAACTAGGCTAAGCATTACACCAGAGCTGGGGGTGGAGATACTTTCTAGACCTGCCGATGGCAAATTTATGTTAAAATTGCTCGAGGACGTTACCTACGAGCTCACAATAGAATGGACAAGCCTTTACGGCGCTGTTGCACGGGTTTCTATCCGCGGAACACCTACAGACCTACAGACGAGGATAATAATGCCAGTAGACGACGTAACCGTCAAGGTCGTCGACATGGACGGAAGACCAGTAGAAGGCGCGACCGTCAAATTCGCGGGAAAGAATGTGAGTTCAACAGACAATCATGGCGTCATCACAGTGGGAGGGGTGCCGCTTGACAACGACTATACGATAGTCGTGACGAAGAATGGGGTTGAGATAGGAGGTGGTGTAGTAAGGTTCACCGACTCCAGAACATCTGTAACCGTTCAGGCAAACATATACGACGTAACAGTCCTCGTCAGAGGTGCTGCGGGACAGCCGATAACAGGAGCTAAGGTAGAGCTGAACAAAGGTGGAGCGGTAATCAGGACAGGGATAACAGATAACAGCGGTCAAGTCAGATTTGAGAAAGTCGTAGGCGACGACTACACAGTCGAGACGAGATTCGAACAATTCACAGCCAGCAGAGACCTACCGAAGGGAACACGCTCAACAACCCTAACAATAGACCTCTACACAGTCTTTCTCGGAATACCTATAACTTTCTCTACATTTGTAGTGCTGCTTATAGTCGTGGTGATGTTAGGACTCGTCCTAACCCTGATAACAGTAAGGGCTACTAGACGAACACTAGCTCGATTTGTAAGTGCATGTACTTTGACGCATTCAATACATTGGAAGCTCATTCTTCTGAAGATGTGGCTGTCAGGCTTTTGGCTAGGTTACGATGAGATGTCTATGGTGTTAGGAAGGTGATGAGACGATTTCAGATGAGACCGTTGATTAAGACCTTCGGCTTAGAAATAAGGCGTCCCTGTACGGCAACGGTTGGTGATGGATGTTGAACAAGACAGCTGCCGTTAAAGCATTAATGTTACTTCTCTCGGCCTCCGCGGTATTGGTGCCAATCGTTCACGGCTTAGCTGTTTACGGCTGGAACATACAAGCGATGGTCATGCCTTTATACAGTCCTCCGAAAATCGATTTCCGCCTGGAACCTTCGGGCCTCAGGTTCGACAGAGGTCAGCTCCGTGCGGAGTTCAAGCTCACCAACTTGGGTGAGGTTAAGGTGGTGCTTGAAGGATTGAATGCGGAAGTCTACGGACCTGACGGGAAGGCTTTGGCTCCAGCTTCGCTGGATAAGGCTGTCGTTTCGCTACCGGGATCCACGCAAACCCTAACCTTAAAGATAGAAGTTAATGAAGCGGCCTTAAGCATGATCGCATCCTACTTTATGGGAGGCCGGGATAGAGTTAACATTGAAGTTAAGGGAGAAGCTATATTGCGCGTTTTCGGTTCCAGGGTCACAACACCCATTTCTTCGTCGTTTGAAGTCAGCTTAACAGATATCCTAAAACAACAAGTCGGGTGATGGAACTTTGGTGTTCGTGAAGGTCCTCACGATGAACTATAGGTTTAACCTGCTGGGGGTCGCATCGTCCTTTCTGCTCTTCTACACAGCTCTATCCAACAACCCATGGTGGACGGTGTACGGAGGGATAGGGGGTGAACGCACCTTCTCAGCCGAGGTCTCTCCGTTCAGCATATCTGTGGAGGTCCTGGGAAAGCCGGTAATAGTTCCGATGCTATTTTACCTGACCATGGCAGCCAGACTCAGCATCCTGCTGGCAGCCGCAACGACGCTCTCAGGCTCCTTACTGATCAATAGGCCGTGGTCAAAACCACTCATAAGCCTAAGGGGACTGATGCTGCCTGTACTCTTCTTGGCTGGTCTTTTCATACTGTTAAATCTAGCTAGCTCATATGCAAACGTAAGCCTACCGCTAATCGGTCGGTCCACTATAAAGTATACAATGAATTACGGCGGGCTTAGGATAGACACGGAAACGGCTGTAGAGGCGGCGCTTACCCAAGAGTACTGGATTGCGCTGACGGCCGGAGTGCTGTCCGCTTTAGCCAAGGTCCTTCACGGTAGGATAGCCGGAGACCATCCTTGAAGGGTAGTCTAATATGGAAACGGGCGCGGCAGAGGAGACGGTCCTATACGCCTTTGTAAGTCAGGCCGTATGCATGCTAATTCAACCAAGATGGTGCTTGCCAGAACAGGTGTTGAAATTGCGTAGGTTAGATATAGCAGTCCAGCAGTCCTGCATATCTCAGTTTTCATGTGGTAGCTTTCTAAAGAAGACAGCTATGTGACTGCTAATGCTTAGGAGACGGCCAAATTTAATTTTCTCCGTCCTTTTTTATAACTTCATATGAAGGGGTTCTTTTAAAAAGTGCGTACCATGGGGCGAAGGACTCTAGAAGGATGCTAAGCATGGCATTACTGATTAATTTTAATTTATCATCGAATTTTTTTGGTTTGTTATCTAAGTATAGATTATGCATGCTGTAGCCGTCCCTTATGATATTGAAAATAGAATACCACACGAATCCTGTCAGAGCACCACTCCAGCCAAACACACCCCCAGTTGGGTGTAAGATGTTTAAGATAGTTGCCGCTAATGAAGGGACTGCACAGAACCAAGACATCAATGAGTAGAATGGTGCTATTTTATATTTTAATTTTATATCATCCCTCTTCATAAACTCGAAGGCACCCAAAAACCATCTCCTCCTTTGTTTCAAATGATCGCCAACCGTGAAAGGTGGTTTCTCATAAGCAAAACCTCGCATAATAGCCGGAACTTTCTTAAATCTTTCATGCAACTTTATAATAAAAACCAAGTCTTCCGCTTTGCACTCACCAAAGTCCCAGCCAACCGTCTGCTCTGCGTCCGCCCTACACATAAAATGGGAGCCGTGATAGCCGAATATTGCGGTGTCAAAAATCTTTACGCTGCTTAGGATCCGATAATCGTCTGAAGATCTTGCAAGTTCTCCAACAAAAGTTACCTTGTTCTTCCAATTTTGAGGATAAAGTATGATACCGCAACCATAAACTCTCTCACCACCTAAATTCAGAATAAAGTCAAGGTTGCCCAAGATAGTGTCTTCGCCAACCATTGTTTCTTCATCCTGATGATAGATCCAATCATTCTTTGTGTTTAGTCCGAAATCTCGTCTAAGTTCAGTTGCATAATTTAATGCTCTAGCTTTAAATTTTGTATTATTTCTAGGTCTGTAATCGCTTGGTACAGCGAAAACCTTTACACCAATCTCTCTTAACCTATCATATCTTTTCACAGCATTTTTATATGCGTCTTCCTCGGTTATAACCCAAACCTCACTATTAAGCTCCAGATTGTATTTCTCTCTTATTCTATTGGTCCAGTATACTACGGACTTTGCAGAACCTTCTACAGAGTTGATGTTTAAACCTCTTGTAACTATGGTATAAATTATCTCTTTACTGCTGATGTCTTCTTTCCTGTCAATTATCTTTTTAACATCAATGATGAGGTCGTCTTGGGATAAAGCTCTAACTCCTGTATTGTAAACAACAAAATAAGGCAATTGAATGAGCCAACTAAATTTAAGCGAATGTAACAATGCGTCGAAAGCAGTGTTGACGATTGGACCATAAGGAAAAGCAAACCCAGTAAGTATACTGAACGTAGCCAATTTTCCAAGCCTAAATTTTTTCCTATAAATTTGCTCCTTAACGGTTTGATTATATCTGTCCACAGTAAAATTTGTGTACATCCCAGAACCCAGTTCTTCGTACAGGACTTTTTGCATGCTCGGTGAACTTTTCATATTAATCACCTACCGTGTCAACTTTTACTTAAGTGTTTTGATCACCTTCAAGGATCCTGTCAACCAGTAATAGCCAGCATTGAAAACATACTAAAGTAGCCGAAAAATATATTAGAGTTATCTGAAGCAGGCATCAGAGAAGACGGTCAGGGTACTGAGGAGGGCCGAGAGGCCGCAACCAGGGACTCCTCGGCCGTGGAGGAGGGAAGAGGGAGAAGAGCTGGCTATAGAGTTGGAGACGGAAGACAGGGGGCACGCAACCGAACCAGAGGAACAGAAAAGCGAGGCCGAAGGGGAGCTGACTATAGAGCTGCCTCCCGTACAATCAGCCCCTACCTCTGATGCCGTTGAGGAGGCCAAGCCGATAGAGCCAGAAGAGATTGAGGTCGAGGGCCCTTCGAGCAGCGAGCTCTACCATTGCAGGAAGCGCCTTTACATGCTGTTGTTAAAGGCAGGGGATAGAGGGGCGTCCCTTCAGGAACTCCTCAAAGAGCTCGAAGACAACTACAGCCCAAATGTCGTTAGGAGGAGCCTCGCGAAGTTGGTGAAGGACGGTCTGGTGAAGAGAGTCGGGAACAGGTACACCACAACCGCCTCCTTGAGGTCAAGGCCAGTCGCAGCGAATGCACAGGGAAGGATAGTGACGGTGGAGGTCGAGAAGGTTTACCCGGGATTCGCCGTGGTTCTCGTAGATGACAGGTTCAGGGCCAGGCTTGAGCCCTCTACCTACAACGGTCCCAGGGAGCTGATAAAGAAGGGGAGGAGGTTCGGGGCGAGGGCAACTGTAACGAAGCTCAGTGGGAAGACCGCGATACTAATTCACGACGTAGTGGAGGTTATCTGAGTTCCAACCGGAAAGCCAAACGTATTAGCCTAGCTGTACTTTATCCGACCTTGATGAGAGCGATTGGGCGCTCCTTCTCGGGATCGAAGACGGATAGAAAGCCAATCTTGAAGACGGGTATAAGGGTTTCCTTTGGCCGATAATTTTGGAGTATCGGGTGGTTAATAGGGATAGCTGTATATTGATGCTCTACGCCCCTTTTCGGAGTAGATGCCCTCGTATGTAAAAATATCCGGCTTGTAGTATATCTTTCCAGTCAGTCCAAACCCATTCAGTACTATTTTCAGAACTTTGGCGACAGACGAAATGTAGCCTGGAGCGAAGGATGTCGGACTATACACAATTATGGGAAGATAAGCATCATCGATGCTGCCTTTTTCACACAATATTTTTGCTTGGTAGACCAGTCCCGATTTTTCCATCGAGTCCAACATCTTACGAAATATCTTTTCATACAGAGGGTTCGGCACCCTAGCTATCCACTTACCAGCACTTTTCCAGATAAACAACTTTTCGAAAAGGCCTGCACTTTTGAATTTATTAAACAGCAATTGGACAAATAATATGAGACCTCTCTCCGAAACATAGATGTCCTCACTATCCAGCTTGCCCTTTATGATCTCCACTGGACATCTTACCCAGACCTCATCCTTATAGTGACCTTCCCCCACCCTTTTCTTTGCTTCATTCAAAATAGCGTTAGCCTCCTGTTCAGCGAGCTGTGTAGCTTTATGTTCAGTGGGCGATAAATAGTATAGCCAGCCCCCCTTATCAAATCTGAACCCCGAGCTATACATGTGGTTCAAAACCTTCTCTGCACCTTTTTGAGTCTCGTTATCCAGCCATGTGAGTCTTCCTATCTGTATGCTCCATTTCTCTATACCGCTTAACTGCTCGAATATGTTGAAGGCTTGGTCCACGAGTCGTTTTACCTCATCCATGCTGTTTATCCTGTTTACCTTTTGAAGCCATTTAAGGGCTTCACGCTCCTTACCATGTGTACGAGCATAGCCTTGGTGCTTCGCTAGGTGGCATTTGGAGCATAGCAGTCTAAGTCCCTCCAAATATGCTATACCCCTAAAGCTCTCATGTAGTACAGTATTTTTTGATCGCATAGTTGTGACTGGTACTGGTTTCCCCTTCTTGTTGAAAACGAAGTATCGCCAGTCCTCATCTATTTCGTTCCCATCTCCACCACAAATCTCGCATTTACTGCCCCTGTCCAAAGACGCCCAATACCTGCTAATCTTTTCCACCAACACGGGATAGTCCTCGGATATTACGGAGGCTATACGTGGCTCCATCCTGGCAAGGTTAGCTAGGCTTAGCCCCCACAGCGGGTAGGGGACCAGCCTTGGACAGAGCTTCGAAACTCTTTTGCCTACGCTACTGTATGCCTCGAATTTCTTGATCTTTTTAATGTTCACGGTGAGCGCCTCCGGACGCCAGATCGTTGCCCACCTCGAAACAGCATTTCCTTGTTTTGGTCTATTAAGCGAATTATTTTTAAATCAGTAATAAAATGTTCCTCTATTTTCTTGTAATCTCGTCTCTCATAAAGTGTCTTTACGACCTTACCCTTTTCCTTCTTTTTCGGTACATTGATCACATCTTTCTCCCTCAATAACTTGACGAGATATGCAAGCGTCAGACCTTTAAACATCATCTTATTAAGGGGTAAGGCTACTTGTATGTAGTCTATTACGAATAGGTTATGCCAAAGGTCATATATCTTCTGGGCGCCACCTACTTCGTATTTTACTCCCTTAAAGCTAAGTATGGGAATATCAAACCGGAGAATGTTGAAACCGATTACGGTAGCTCTCTGCTTACTATACATGTGTAGTTCTTTGTAAAACTTACGTATAACATCCCTTTCACTGCGATGCTTCCACTCCGTAAACAGCTTCGGTCCCGAGGAGTCCTCCTCCAAGACCCCGATGGCGATTACCTTGTCGTTTACCGACGGCTCATCTCCCTTGGGGTAGGTTTCGATGTCAAGGTACACCCTTTTCATAACCGTCTGTAGGTCATAAAAATTGTATAATAATATTTCTCTCTTAATCCATTTTTATGTTAGTGGTTGTAGGATTTGTTTTACGGCCTTTCCGACCGTTATGGGATGCTGTCTGACCTTCTATCTATATTTATGTCTGAGGCCTACCGATCCTCTAGGGCTGAGGAACGATATTTAGGACTTCTGGATGCTTGAGGAGGTACTGACAAGTTTTACATGTGCCTTTTGGGATCGGTCTCTGGCCGTGATGCACGTTATTGATGCCGTACTGGACTCTTTCTCCAATCTATTTCGATCCCACAGGTACCATCCTCTCGAGAAGCTCTATTCCATCTCTCTTCAAGGCTCTGTAACATGCTCGAAGAAACATCGCTTGCTTACGTTTAAATTAGCGCTAAGTGGTATTATGTCGAAAGCGGGGTAGGGTAGCCAGGTCCATCCCGCCGGGCTCATAACCCGGAGATCGGTGGTTCAAATCCACCCCCACTATAACCATTATTGTACTGTCCGAAGGGAGTGCCACATCGGCGCCCATATGGCGATCTCGTCGAAACTGAGGGTCAAGGCGATTATCACACTGTGTTTTTCAGCCTTTTAAAGAAAGCAGTAGGGCAATAGGACCTCCAGCGATCCAGCGACATCGGAGAGGGGAGGGATAGAGCTTGTCCCGCCCGAGAAGGTCAGGAGGGTAATGATGATAAGGGGCTGGGACCCGCGCCTGAGGAGCTGGCCGCCTAGCTCCCTGAAGAGGACGGCTTTGCTGAAATCCGTCCGGTGGAGGCTCTTAAGCTCCCAGACCGTGCATCCCTACGTCCCAGCCGTGAATGCCTTCAGCCTCGCAGAGGTGGCGTAGCGTGAAGGTCACCGCATTGTGGAACGTGAAGAGGGACGCCTTCTAGTCTCCTTGGGGCGGCAGAGCTTAGCTCTCCTGTGCATATTGAATATGCAACACGTTTTTCCACAAAATCTACAGGTGTGCGGAGGCAATAACTGCTAGGGTTAAAGTTATTGTAAAACCCCTTTCCCCCAATTCCCCTAACCATCCTCTCAATCATATTATCTGACGGGAACGAAAGAGATCGCAACAATATCGATGACATGCATCGCGGCCAGAGATCCTAAAAGGCCTCAAGTAAAACTCGTCAGTATCCTATCCCAAGGACCGCGGAGA
>Ga0079995_1060647_pt1 | contig 12655 bp, 8 predicted proteins | sample FaiFalFF_MnMetaG_2_FD_69198 | JGI IMG/M metagenome (GOLD analysis project Ga0079995, IMG submission 69198) | Freshwater microbial communities from Yellowstone National Park, Wyoming, USA - Fairy Falls C (FF_Mn_C) (SPADES assembly) (version 4) | ecosystem: Environmental > Aquatic > Freshwater >... | reverse complement strand
CCCAGGGCTGGCCCACCGTCAGCCCTTCGCGGCGATACCAGCGAAAGACAAACACTGCCGCGACCAGCACCAGCACCACGCCCAGCCCGATGAGCAGGCCCGGCGTCATCCACTCCAGGCCCGGAATCTCACTCACCGGTCGGCCAAAAAGTTCCGGTGGGTCGGTCCAGCGACGAAGAATATGCTCGGTGGTGATCTGGGCGTCGGTTGACATGGCGGTTTAGCTCGCAGTTACTGTAGCCGGTTCCGCACTGGGCATCGCCGTGGAAATCAGGCGAGCTGCGGGCGGAGGTTGCAGCCCTTTTTCTCCAGCCGGGATATGGTGGCTGAATTTCATCGCCAAGAATTGTTCCAGCGCCAGCAGCGCCAGAAGGGCCAGCAGGACCCACGAATAATCAGACCAGGAGCGTGTCCGCAGAAATTCCTGCGGGGGAGGAGCGGACTCGGTCAGGAGAGGCGACCGGCTGACGATTTGCTGGGCTTCGGCGAAAGCCATCCGCTGTTCCCCTTCCGTCAAAGCGCGCAGCCATTGTTGCTGCAAATCGGCACTGGCCACGCGACGCAGGTCCGCTTCCTCGCGGCAATCGGGGTTGAAAGCCAGGATGCGGGATTCCGGTTCCCCTTTGGGAGTGATTCCTTCTGCCGGTTCGTTGAGGCGGAGCAGGTAGAATCCTGCTTGCTGCGGATGCAACCGGAAAACTACCTCGTCGCCCTGTTCCACGCCGCTGACGGAACCGAGTGGCTGACTTTCTTCGCGCGGTTTACCTTCCGGCCAGTAATAGAGTTGCAGGCGTGGGGCATATTGCTCTTTGTCGAGGCGAAACTCGACACTGCGTTCCAGAAGCCGACTGCTCTCGGTCTGGCGTGCCTTGCGGGATTCGCCGGCCAGATAGCTTTGCAGAAACACCAGCATGGGAACGTAGCTGAAGAACAGCTCATTGCCCCAGTTGTTCCAGGAGTAATTGCGGCCAGGAATGGGCGTAGGATTGGCCGGAGTGAAAAACGCGACCACCGTTCCTCGCCGTTGTCCGGTTCCAATCTTGGCTTCCACGACCAGCGGGTCGCCTTCCAGGAGTTGCTGCTGGAATTTTTCCAACCGTTGCCGCAGTTCCTTGCGATCGGGACGTTTCCAGTATTCAGCAAGCTCCGGGTCGTTGAGCAAAGAGGAGACCGCTTCCAGAAGCGGTCCTTTTCGGCTGCGTTTGAGTTCGGCATCGGCGACCCAGTTGAGCATGCGCTGAGCGTAACTGGCGAGGACTGGTCGTTGCGGCGAGGTATCCTGGTTGAGAAGCTGCACCAGTTCCACCGTCTGCAAGCGAAATGCGGTCAACGGCTCGCGGTTGGTCAGTTGCACCAGCACCTGCACATCCGGGCCCGGTTTCCATGTCGGATCCACCTTGAAATAGCGGTTCACCTGCAGGTAACGGGCAAACTCTTCCAGCATTTCTTTGGGAAAGCTGAAGGCGGGATGCTGGGTTTGCAAAACCCGAACTTTCGGAGCGGTATCGTCCAGATCGGGCGGTTCGTCCACGAAGGTGAGATTACTGGTAGGAACCGGTCGCAGTGCCAGCGGTGCCGGGAAAATGCCCTGCCCGTTGCGGTACAGAAATCGGTTGTAGAGATCCACATTCACGCGGTCGCCGAGAAAGAAAACGACGCTGCCACCTCGCCGCACATAGTTTTCCAGAGCCTTCAGGCTATCCTCGTCCAAGTCGGAAGGCCCGTTGCCCACCCCGGGAACGTTCAGCAAATAAATGACCGGATAATCATCGAGCTTACGGTTCTTGAGTTCGTTCGGCCGACACCGTTCCGCCCGCCAGCCCAGACGCCGACTTCCGCCAATAGCGCTGGCCACATATTCGCTGGGCGGTTTCGGGCTATCGATCTGGTGATCCGGGTCCACCAGCAGAACCGGTATATCTTTCCGCAATTCGAGAAACAGATAGCGAACGTTGTCGGCGGGCAGATGATCGGGTTGCTGGCCGTCCTCGACATATACGGCAATCTGTTTCGGCCCCGGTGGGTCGGTCTCGTAAAAACGCATATCCAGGCGAACCGTACGCTCTTCGTAACTGCCGATGCGATCGACGGCCCGTGCGAATTCGTTTTTCTCCACGCCATCCACGCGAACACCGACACGCAAGCCCGTGCGTTCTGTGGCACTGAAATTGCGCAGCGTCACCTCCAGGTCAAAGGGGACACCTGGTGCGATTACCTGAACGGGCACGGCACTGGATGCTGTGCCTTCCTCGCGGCGTTGCTGAGCACGGGCGACCACGTGAACGATGGATAAGTTGGCGTGGCTGACCGGACGTTCCTGCGGATTGTCCGCCGTGCGGGTCGGGGCAGCCACATCGTACAGACGAATCCGTACCTCCTGACCGCGTGCCCAGTCTCCCAGCAGAGCCAGCACCGGTCGGAAACCTTCGTTATTCCAGTCCTGCTCGCGGAAATCGGTCACCAGGTGCAGGTACTTGTGGCCGCGTTTGATGCTGGCCAGGTAAGCGGCTATGCCGGGCGTATCAGACGAACCACGGAGCAGGGTCAACCAATCTTCTGGTTTGAGCCGCAATGCCGTGGGCGACGCCGCTTCCAATCGCGCGAGCATCCGCGACAACTCCTCGCTGGTCAGGAGCTGGCCAGGCAGTGCTTCCGCCAGCTGGGCATACGCCGGGCCGATCTCCGGCGTCTCCGGCTGGGATAGGCGGAACAGCGTTACGTAGTGGGCACCGGGTGTGTCGAGGTAATCCCGCAACATCTGGGCGACTAATTCGGTAGCCCGGCGGAAAGCCGTGGGTCCGCCAATTGCCCGGGCATCTTCCAGATCCCGCATGCTCAGGCTATCGTCCAGCACGATGAAATGATAATGGGGCAATTCCTGACGCCGTGCCTGGGCCGCTTCTCCCATCCACCAGGTTGGCCGAACCACCAGCGCCACCAGCACCAGCACTATCAGGCAGCGGAGCATCAACAGAATAAGCTGTTCAATGAGAATGCGGCGGCGATTGCGCTGCTGCGATTTGAGCAAAAACTCCATCGCTGCCCAGGCAATCCGCCGGTACCGCATGCGGTTGATGAGGTGGATGATAATCGGGGAAGCGACTGCCGTGGCTCCCCACCAGTAGGCTGGATTGATGGCTTGTTCCCACATGGCTGAGTGTTTCCTGCACCCCGATTAGCCGCGACGCTGTTTGACGTTGGCCTTCAGCCGCATGCGCGTGTGGAGAAAGCGCGCCAGCACCGCGTCCACGTAATCACTGGTTTTGACCAGCATGTAATCAATACCCCGCCGCGTACAACCACGCCGCACTTCCAGCAGGTATTCGTTCAAAGCCTCCAGGTAACCGTCTCGCAGAGCCCGCGGGTCGCAAATCAGGTGGGGCTGCTCTTCCATCCCTTCAAATCGCGTCGTGCCGCTGAACGGGAAAATCAACTCGTCGTCGTCGAGCACGTGGAAAACGAGAATGTCGTGCTGCAGGTGAATGAGCATTTCCAACCCGCGGAACAGCGGCGGTCGGTCTATCAGCAAATCGGAAATGATCACAATCAGACCGCGACCGGTCATGGTCTCGGCTACGCGCCGCAGGATGCCTTCGATATTGGTCTTCTGGCGTGGTCGGCTGACATCCATCGCCATCAGCAAGCGGTCGAGCTGCGCTTGTTGACTGCGGGGCGGAATAATCTGCCGCACACCTTCATCGAAGGTGACCAACCCGACGGCGTCCTGCTGACGCAGCAGTAAATACGCCAGACAGGCGGCGATGGTGCAGGCATATTCGTATTTGTTCAACGCACCGCGACCGTAGCGCATGGATTCACTGACATCCAGCACCAGCTGGCAACGCAGGTTGGTTTCCAGTTCGTACTGCTTGATGTAGAAGCGGTCGGTGCGCGACCAGACTTTCCAGTCGAGTCGGCGAACATCGTCGCCGGGAGCGTATTCACGATGTTGCACGAATTCCACACTCTGGCCGAGGAACGGACTGCGATGCCTGCCGGAGATAAAACCTTCCACCACCTGCCGGGCTCGCAAATCGAGCCGACTGATGCGGGCAATCGCTTTCGGATGCAAAAATCGGCGAGGATCGTCCGACATGGGTGCTTCACTCTGGAGTATTTCGGGATATTGCGGTTAATTCGCTCGTCCAGGCGCTATCGTTGTAAATCACGCAGGGCGAATATGCCTGCTGCTTCCGAGCAAGATGGCTCAGGCGAAGACGCCCGGTGGTTTCGCCCCGGCGACGGACATATCGTCGCGGCGACGGATGGCCGATTCTGGCGGGCCGACGATGGTTTCCACGGTCTGAGACCTGATTCGCTTTTATCCTTCGGCGAACCGTGGCCAGGTTTCACCGACCGGAAAGCCAACGGCAATGCCTTCACTGGCGGCTCCGGGCTATCAAGCGGCGAAGATTTTCTGGAAGCGCGGGTCCTGGGTCAGTTCGTTTTCGCGCGTCGGTGTGATTTTCAAGAGGCGGTCCACCACTGTGTCCGCGGTTACACCTTCCGAAGCGGCAGTGAAGTTGGTGACCAGGCGATGACGCAGCACCGGCTTGGCCAGAGCCTGGATATCTTCGATTTGCACATGACCCCGGCCATACAGCAGAGCACGGGCTTTGCCGCCGAGAATCAGGTACTGCACAGCGCGAGGCCCCGCGCCCCAGGAGAGCCATTCCTGAACGAAATCGGGAACGCCCGGTTCGCCGACGCGCGTTTGCCGGACCAGCGCCAAAGTGTAATTGATGACGTGATCCGATACCGGCACCCGTCGCACCAGGCGTTGCAGTTCGAGAATCTGGCGGCCATCCAGTACCGGCGTAATCTCTTCCTGCAACAACGCCGTCGTCCGCCGGGCGATCTCGAATTCCTCTCGATAATTCGGATAGCGGACGAAAACCTTGAACATAAAGCGATCCTGCTGGGCTTCGGGCAGGGGATAGGTACCTTCCTGTTCAATGGGGTTTTGCGTGGCCAGGACGAAGAACGGGTCGGGCAAAGGATGGCGCACCCGTCCGACGGTGACCTGCCGTTCCTGCATGGCTTCGAGCAGAGCCGCCTGGGTTTTCGGCGGTGTGCGGTTGATTTCGTCAGCCAGAATCACGTTGGCAAACAACGGGCCGGGCAGGAATCGGAATTCCCGTTGCCCCGTCGTCCGGTTTTCTTCGATGACCTCCGTACCCGTGATGTCGGAAGGCATCAGGTCGGGAGTGAACTGGATGCGGCTAAATTCCAGGTGCAGGCATTTCGACAGCGTGCTGATCATGAGCGTCTTGGCCAGACCCGGCACGCCTTCGAGAATGCAATGACCGCGGCTGAACAGGGCAATGAGCAATTGTTCGATCACCTGCTCCTGCCCGACAATCACCCGGGCCATTTGCCGCTTCAGCTCATCGTAGGCCTCGCGGACACGCTGCACCGCTTCCCGATCCGCCTGTTCCAGTTCCGGTTCGGCTGGAGTAATGACATGCTGGCTCATGATGCGTTTTCCTCTCCGCTTTAGGGGGAATCGTGGATTTTCCCGTCAGCTATCAGCGCTGGAAGATGGGCAGGGCGGCTTTATCCAGTTGCAAAATGATCAGATGCAAACTGGTCGTGAAGACCGGGCCCACCCACCCTTGCGACCAGGCTCCGTTGGCAGACTGGCGACTCTTGAGATACTCGAAGACAACCTCGCGGTAGCGGCTCCATTTCAGCAGCACACGTTGCGACGGATCGCGGCGTTCGATTTCCGCCAAATCCGGCCGCAACTTCGCATGCCGATCCTCGCCCAGCACGTAAATCACCTGGGCGTAGTAAAAGTGCGTGTATTCCCAGTGTCCGAAACTATCCCGGCCGGTGCGGTCGATGGGAATATGCCGCATGCAATAGTTCAGCCACTGAATGGCCAAATCGTTTTCGTATTCGCCAGCGCTGAACATGCAGGCAATGCCTGCCGCCGTCAGAGCCGGACAGGCCTCATTGACGCCAAGTCGCAAACTGAAGGCGACACCAGCCTCACGTTTGCACGGGTCGGGATCGTCGCGAACTACCTTGGTGCTTTTGCGAAGATAATCTTTAGCTTTGTCAATCGTCTCTTCGGGCACAGGAATGCCGGCATCACGAGCAGCCCGCAGCGCTTGTAATTGCGTTACCGTGACTGAACCCACATCGAAATGGTTGCAGTCGGCAGCAGAAACGTAGCCCCAGCCCCCCAGGCGTGTCTGTGCCCGGGCCGTAAACTCCACCGCTCGCTCCAGCACCCGCCGCAATTGCTCCCGCCGACGCGGATCGCTTTCCTCACCAAACACCTGCGACAGAAACATCAACGCAAATCCGTGTCCGTACATGTACCGTTGCTGCTCTTCTTGATTCTGAATGTTGGCGATCAAGCCGTTGGGCTGAACGCGGCTGAGCAACCACTCGACAGCATCCTCGATGTTTTTGCTGTAGCGACCCTGAGTGGGGGTGCTTCCTTCGCAAAGCAGGGCCAGGCCAGCCAGCGCGGTCATCGCCACCGGATAGCTGCCGCCGTTGGCTTCCCAGTGTCCATCGCGTGCCTGGGCTTTGGCCAGCCACTGCAAACCGCGGTCAATGCAGTCCTGGTAGCGTGCCAGGAATTTCAGGGCATCGGGATCGTCAGCGGCCTGGCAGGATGAGACCTTCCCGGTCAGGGCTGGCGATGCCAGGGCGCTGACCGTTCCCGCTGCCTGCAGCAAAAATTCCCGCCGTGTCTGCATGAGTTCGTCTCCCCCGCAGCCTCGCCTCAATGGTAGTTTACGCGCCTGAGTGAATGCCGGTCTATTGGTGCAGCCCAGGGTACATTCTCTTGACGACTGGTCGGCAAAAAACTCACAGCCTATATCCCGCACCGAATCTCCGACGGCCCGATTGTCGCCACCTGATTGGGTCATGGGAAGAGAACTGCGCGTGCCAACCTCCGTCTCGGTTTCTTCCGGTGGTATCTTTTCGCAAAGCCCCGGGTTGGTCGAACAGCAGCGCGACTGGCACCGCGAGTCGGTTTTCCAACCGTTTTTTCCCGCAGCACGCCGCCGAGCTGGTTCTGCCGACACGAAAATTTGCACCTCGCTGTGCAAGCGATTTGGCACCAGGCGAAATTACGTTCTAGATTTGAACGACCTGTGGCCAATTTCCCAGCAAGTGCCGGTAGCAATTGCCGATTTCGGGTTGGGCAGCGGTCGCGCCAGTGACCGCGCCGGTAATCACACAAGCGAGGGGAGCCGTGAACACGCAACTTTCGTCCTTCACACCAGCACGCACCATGCCGTCGGTGGGTCGAATGGCGACTGCCTCGAAAGCCAAAACCAGTCCGCTGGAAAACACCGCCTGGTTCTGTCCCCAGGAGGTACGTATCCTGGTGGCGGACGATGATCCGGCGATTGGTCAGCTGATTTTGGAAACGCTGGCCCGACCGAGTTTCCGCGTGGACGTGGTTACCTCGGCCGCCGAGGCCCGCGAAAAAATCGCCGCCAACCCGTACCACCTGATTATCCTCGATTACGTTTTGCCCGGCTGGGATGCCAATCAAGCTCTGGAATTCATTCGCCAGCACCAGCCGGATGCAGCTGTGATTGTCATTACCGGCTATCCCAGTCTGGAAGGGGTTGTTTCCTGTCTGCGTGCCCGCGTCTATGACTATTTGACCAAGCCGTTCGACTTGCAGCAATTCGAAAACGTCGTGCAGCGCTGCCTGCAAAGCAAAGGATTGCTCCGAATGACGGAGGAAGCATTACTGGAACGCATCGGTGCGTTCATCCGTGAACGCCGCAAAGCGCTCGGTCTGACTCTGGCGCAGATGTCGGAACGTACCGGCGTTTCTCTGGGCTATTTGTCGCAGATCGAACTGGGCAAAAACTCTGCCTCCATCGAAACGCTCTATCGCATCTGCCTCGGATTCGGAATTCGTATGTCGGAGCTTTTTTCGGCTATTGATTGAATAGCGGCCAATTTGAGACGCGGTGATACCCGTGGGCCGCGTATGTATTGAGTGTAGCCTGCTCTGCCGGTGCTAGACCGGTAGCCTGGCAAATCCAGCGCTACCAGCCAGGCCGCCTGGTTCGCCTTCAGCCAGACGGTGTCGTTAGCTTGGAGAAGCGGCCGGCTGGGATTTCTCCAGTTTCACCAGCAGGGCCGAGAGCTGGGCCTTTTTACGGGCGGCGTAGTTGGGGTGAACGATGCGTTTGCAGGCAGCGCGATCCAGCTTTTTAAAAGCCAGGCTGATTTCCCGGCGAAGCAGGTCGAGGTTACTGGCTTTGTAAGCAGCCAGTGCTTTTTTGATTTGTGTTTTGATCGCGTGCTTGACGCTTCGGTTGCGCAGACGGCGTTTGAGGTTCTGGCGTAGTCGTTTCTTAGCATTGCGCGTATGGGGCATCGCTGGCATCTCCGTGCAGCAAAGGCGGGAGCAAGTACGCCGTGTTCGCCTGGCAGGCTCTCCGTATTCGTGCGCCAAATGAGCACAGATAAAAGAGATGGGCCATACCCGCCACATCCGAGGCACGTTCCGGAAGGGCGGACACCAGATTGTATTAGCTGCGGCGACAATCTTCAACGGCTGAGGGCCATGCGAGTGCGGGTAGGTCAGGTTACGACCTGCTGGGCGAGGGCTTCGCGAATGGCAAGCAGGTTCCGCAACAGCTCTTCAAACCGGTCCAGGGGCCACATATTGGGCCCATCGCTCAAAGCCTGATCGGGACGGGGATGCACTTCAAAAAAAACGCCATCACAGCCACACGCGACCGCCGCCCGTGCCAGATACGGAATCATCGGCCGCAATCCGCCACTGCGATCCCCGGCCGCCCCTGGTAACTGCACCGAGTGCGTGGCATCGAAAATTACCGGACAGCCCAATGCCTGCATCCAGGGGATCGCTCGCATGTCCACGATCAAATTGCCGTAACCGAAACTGCTGCCGCGTTCGGTAAGCAGGACACGGTGGTTACCTACTTCGTGCAGTTTGGCCACGACGTGTCGCATATCCCACGGGGCCAGGAACTGGCCTTTCTTGACGTTGACGGGCTTACCGGTGCGCCCGGCAGCGTAAATGAGGTCGGTTTGCCTGGCCAGGAAAGCGGGGATCTGTAGCAGGTCGCATACGGCCGCGGTTGGTTCTGCCTGCCACGGTTCGTGGATATCGGTGGTGGTCGGCAAACCGGAAACGCGGCGGACTTTTGCCAGAATCTCCAGACCCCTGTGCAGTCCCGGGCCGCGGTAGGACTTGCCCGAACTGCGATTGGCTTTGTCAAACGAGGCCTTGAAAATCAACGGTATCCGCAAGCGATCGCGAATGTCCGCCAGCTTCTCAGCAGTGTGCAGCGTAAGCTCTTCCGATTCAATCACACACGGCCCGGCGATGACCAGAAGCGGTTCCCCAGCCCCGCACGCCACCGTTTCGGTGATGACCACGTGGCCGTGATTCGAGTTTCCGTTGGACTCCGAGGAGACGGTTTCTCCACTGGCATTTTTGCCGATTGGCAAAGGCCAGACACCTGTCAGGTTTCCATCAGGAAATGGCATGGTGATAACCCCGCAAAGGCTTACCCCGCCGGAAAAAGTTTGTTTGCGATGAGCGATTGTTTGCTTATCCGGTTGCGCAGGCGGTTGTATCTAGCGGCAGGCTTAGCCGCTTCGATGGCCATTCCGCTTCGATAGCCGGTTCTGTGCTCCGCTTGTATGACTGGTCCGTGTACCGCCTGTATGGCTGACTTGGTGTACGGCTCGGAGGCGGATGCCGCTCGATGAAAAGCCGTCGTTACCGATTCGGGCAAAAGCCAGAAGCAGCGGTTCGGCGGATTGCCATCGGCATGTTTGCCAACTATCCATTCCGTGGCGGTTTTGTCAATTCGAGTCGCCGCGGGTTCGCTTTCCAGCAACCGGCTGGAATTATGTTTCGGCGTTGCTAGACTTAAAGCAGATGCTGCAAGTTCGGGATGGCTCCGGAACCGCAGGGAATCAGCCAACGGAGTTCTTTATGCGAAACCAGCGATCAGAAATGCCGGGCGTTGCCGTGTGGAAATGGCTCATCGTCGGTGGGCTGACGATGATGGTGAGCGGTATCCTCTTAGGCCGGGAACCGGCATCGCCGGAAGAACTGGTACGCCAGCTGGGCGACGCCAATTTTCGCGTTCGTGAGTCGGCGGCCGAGGCATTGATTCGCCTGGGGCACAAAGCCCTGCCGGCGTTGCAAGCGGGCATGAACGATTCCGACCCGGAAATTCGCCGACGTTGCCGCGAACTTTATCCCCAAGCGATGGCCTACGACCTGGAAGTGAGAATAAAGCAATTCCTGGCCGCCGACGATGACCGGGCCGACACAGTGCTTCCGGGCTGGCGGATGTTTCGTGAGATCGCTGGAAAGGACGCTGCGGCCAGGCGGTTCTTTGCCGACATCTACCGCTACGGACACACTTTGCTCGACAAAGCCGAGCGTGCCAGCCGCAGCGACGATGTTCAGTTGAAACGACAGGTTCAGGAGGAATACGCACGGTTGTGCGATGGTCTCACGCAGCAGGCGTTCAACCAGATTACCGGCCAGCCGGGCGTCATACTCCCCGAACAGTTCGCGGCGGCGTTATTGCTTGGTTGCTTCCCTATCAACGACGAAGCCCTGGTTCCTCAGGCTCGGCAGATTTACAACCTGTGCAATCACACGTCGGTGCGACAATTCCTGCAGGAAAAAACGGAGCAGGCAAGCGTTTTGCGACGATTGCTTGTCGGCGTGGCGTTGAAATCTACCGACATGGCATGCTTGCAACAAATCCTGCAGCTGGCGCTGAACATCAATCTTCCGGAAGCCCAGGAGATGGCCCGACGCCACGCGGAGAACAAAGAAATGCCTGGATATGTTCGCGGACTGGCCCTGACTGTGGTAGCGAAATACGGGGGCCAGCGAGAACTGGCGTTCCTGGAGCGCTTTCTTGCCGATGCCAGCCTGGTCACCACTACCCGTTTCGCTCGACAGAATGAGCAGATAAACATCCGTACTGAGCTGCGCGACCTGGCGCTGGCATTGGCGATTGATTTGACAGGGCAGCGGCTGCAGGATTATGCGTTTCCCGCCCTGCAAGTGCTGGCGGTGAATTCCCACCTGCGCCCGACGGTGCACTATATCCCGCACTATTACGGTTTCAGCACTACCGAGCAACGAGAGGCCGCTTTCAAGAAATGGCACGAGTGGCGGCAAAATCACCCTCAGCCGTAAATCGGTTACCATGATGAGCGACGCGGCTCGTGAGGAGCCTTCTGCGGTTTCTCCACCCAGGGATGCCCGGCGCGACTTATCGGGAAAAGTCCTGGGCGATTTTCGGTTGATCCGGAGACTCGGCGAAGGAGGCATGGGGCAGGTTTATCTGGCCGAGCAAATTTCTCTGCGTCGCCGGGTCGCCGTCAAATTGCTCCGCAGCGATCTGGCGGGTCAGGAAGTTTCCCTCAAACGTTTCCGCGCCGAGGCCAAAATTGTCGCTCAGCTCAACCATCCCAACATTGTCCAGGTGTATGCCTTCGGCGAAAGTGAAGGCGTGCACTACATGGCTATGGAATACGTGGATGGACGCAATCTCCGTGATTATCTGCGGCGACACGGGCCCGCACCGGTCGCTCTGGTGCTGCACATTGTTCAGCAGGTAGCGCTGGCGTTACAGCGTGCCAGCGAGCTGGGGCTGGTTCACCGCGACATCAAACCGGAAAACATTTTGCTCACCCGACGCGGCGAAGTGAAGGTAGCTGATTTCGGCTTATCGCGCATGATCCAGGGGGAAGAAGCCCAGCGCCTCACCCAGACCGGTACCACTCTCGGCACGCCGTTGTACATGAGTCCCGAACAGGTCGAAGGTCGCCCTCTCGACTGCCGCAGCGACATCTACTCGCTGGGAGTCACCTGCTATCATTTGCTGGCCGGTCGGCCTCCGTTTGAAGGGGAGAATGCGTTTGCCGTGGCCTTGCAGCACTTGCAGCACGAGCCACCACCATTGCAATCTTTGCGGCCTGATTTGCCCGAGGATGTATGCGCCCTGGTGCATCGCATGATGGCCAAGCGGCCCGAAGAGCGGTTTTCCTCTCCGGCTGAGCTACTGCAAGCGGTGGCCGTACTGAGCCAGCGCTATGCCCAATCAGGCGCGGTAACCGCTTCCACAACGCTAAACACCAGTGCCTCGCTGAGCGGTTCGGCTGCCGGGACGGTGGTGTTGAGTTCCGCGGCCAGCACACTCACCTGGCAGATGGCCGATACCAAAAGCCGAAGCTGGCGGCGCAGGTTGTTATTGTTCCTGGCCGTGCCCGCCAGTCTGATCGGAGCGTTTTTTGGAGCTTGGCAAGTGAGCCGGTTGGCTTCCGAACATTCGCTCACCGTGAGCCAGCAGGAAGACTCTTCCCCGGAAACTGCCGCTCTCCGCCTGGCTGGCGGAATCACCAGGCGCGAACAGGAAGAAGCCTTGCAGGTGCTGGTGCGGGCTACAGAAAGGCCGGAGAAGGACCCGGCTAAACTTCGCCAGGGGCTTCAGCATCGCCTCGATTTGCTGGTTTTGCTTTTACACAGCTACGGCGAGGAACGCTCCGCTCTGGATCGCGCGGAGAAATGGTGCCGCGACTGGATCAAAAGCCCGGTCGAGGCTTACGCGCTGGTCGGAGAAATCGGGCTGGCTATAGTGCTGGCGTTTGAGGATAA
>Ga0079995_1060806_pt1 | contig 12660 bp, 11 predicted proteins | sample FaiFalFF_MnMetaG_2_FD_69198 | JGI IMG/M metagenome (GOLD analysis project Ga0079995, IMG submission 69198) | Freshwater microbial communities from Yellowstone National Park, Wyoming, USA - Fairy Falls C (FF_Mn_C) (SPADES assembly) (version 4) | ecosystem: Environmental > Aquatic > Freshwater >... | reverse complement strand
CTATGGCGGACGCCAAAATTTCCATAAAACCACCTAAAACTATGTTGTTTATGAGCTTTAGCTTTGTGGCATTGCCCACCTCTCCCACATAGTAGATAGCCCGGCAGAACTTTTCAAAAAGACCTTTGTGCTCTTCAAACTTCTCCTTTTCTCCAGCCACAAGTATGGTTAGCTCTCCCTTTTGGGCGGGGATCACGCTCCCAAGCACAGGGGCATCCAGGTAATACGCACCCAATTTTTTTAACTCTTGGAACGCAAACTCCACATACCTGTAATGATTGGTGGTCATGTCTATGATGGTCTTTCCCTTTATGTCTCCCTGCACCAAACCATCCTTTCCGAAGATCACTTCTTCGCTTGCCTGCGAATCAAAGACTATAACAAAGATGGTATTTACCCTTTTGCTAAGTTCTGCGGGACTTTGGGCAACCTCCACACCCAGGTCCAGAGCCTTCTCTTTGCTCCTGTTCCAAACCACAAGGGGAACACCCTGATCTATTAACCTTTTGGCTATTGTCTTTCCAAGATTTCCAAGACCTATAAAACCTACACTCATGGTATAAGATTTTAATCTGATGGAACTCAAAGAAAAAAGCATAATCAAGGGAGACTTTTTCCCTGAGCCGGTGGAGGTAATAAAGGTAGATAAAAGAAATGGGGGAGTGGTAATACACGGAAGGCTAATACACAGTGGAGAGATCTGCAATTGGTTCCTCACTGAGGAGGATTTAAGGGAGATAACCACGCAGGGCACCGATTTTTCCGCCAAAGGTTCAGAAGCTTTTTTGGCTACGGAAGCCCTGAGGCTCAGGTATGCATACCTCTTTGACCCATATTTGGCAGTAAGCGTTTCAAAGATAGACCCTTTGCCCTTTCAGATAGAGGCGGTTTATGAGTATGCCTTAAAGCTCCCTCAGGTGCGTTTTATGATAGCGGACGACCCGGGGGCAGGAAAAACCATAATGGCTGGGCTTATAATAAAGGAGCTAAAGCTCAGAGGTCTTGCAAAACGCATTCTTATAGTAGTTCCCGGGCATCTAAAAGACCAATGGATCAGGGAACTGAAAGAAAAGTTTCAGGAGAACTTTGAGGTCTTTGACAGAAACCTCTTAAAAAACAGCTACGGAAGCAATCCCCTTCAGGAAAAGCATCAGGTAATCCTTTCTATGGATTTTGCTAAACAGGATGATGTGAGAAACATTATCGCCAGCACTCATTGGGATTTAGTGGTGGTAGATGAAGCCCACAAGATGTCCGCTTACAAATACGGGCAAAAGGTGGAAAAAACCGAAAGATATAAACTCGGACAGACATTAGCCAAAAACTCCACTCACATGCTCTTTTTGACCGCCACTCCCCACAGGGGAAACCGAGAGAACTTCCAACTCCTTTTGGACCTGCTAAGGGAAGGCTTTTTTGCCACTGCAGAGATGATAGAGGAATCTATAAAAAGCGGAGACAATCCGTTGTTTATAAGAAGGCTAAAGGAGGACCTAAGGGATTTTGAAGGCAAGCCCTTATTTACCAAAAGGGAAGTGAAGACCATATCCTTTAACCTTTCGGACCCAGAGGTGGAGCTTTACAACCAGCTATCAGACTACATAAGCAAGCAGTATGGCAGGGCGGAGCAGGAGAATAACAAAAGAAATGTTGCCTTTGCGTTGGTGATCCTACAGAGAAGGTTTGCGTCAAGCCTTTACGCCCTCTTGAAATCCTTGGAAAGGAGGAAGGAAAGGTTGGAGGAGTTTTTGAGGGCGGGTTCCGTGGAAAAAAGGGAAGCCTTCTTGGAACTGGAGGAGTTGGAGGAGGTTGAAGATTCTACAGAAGATGAAACCCTTGAGAAGGAAAGGGAGTGGGAAAGTGTAAGCTTGGCTAAAAACATAGAGGAACTAAGACAGGAGATAGAAACCATAAAAACCTTAATCAAAAAAACAAAGGAAATTATGGATAGGGAAGGAGAAACAAAGCTTAGGGAACTAAAGAGAGCCTTGGAGGAGGGTTTAAAAACCATAGAGGAGAAAGGAGGAAACAGAAAGATTTTGATCTTTACCGAATCAAGGGACACCTTGGAGTATTTGCAGAGAAAGGTAAGGGATTGGGGCTACTCGGTATGCACCATACACGGCGGAATGCCCTTGGAAGAGAGAATAAAGGCGGAGAAGGACTTTAGGGATTGGGCGGATGTTATGATTGCCACCGACGCAGCGGGAGAGGGCATAAACCTCCAGTTTTGCCACATTATGATCAACTACGACATCCCTTGGAACCCCAACAGGTTAGAGCAGAGAATGGGAAGGATCCACCGATACGGACAGCAGAGGGATGTGCATGTTTTTAACTTGGTGGCAAGCAACACAAGGGAAGGAAAGGTCTTAGAAAAACTCTTCAGAAAGCTAAAGGAGATAGAAAGGGACCTTGGGAACAAAGTTTTTGATGTTATAGGTGATGTTTTCCCCAACAAAAACCTTTACGAGCTTATAGTTTTTGCAGCGATGCAGACAAGAAGCTTGGAAGAAATAGAAAGGGAGCTGGAGGTTAAGTTAGATAAGGATTACCTTGAAAGGCTAAAGAGGGAGGTCTTTGAGGAGGCTTTGGCAACGAGAAACATTGATTACACAAGGCTTGCAGAAAACTATGAAAGGGCAAAGGAAAACAGGCTTGTGCCGGAGTATGTGGAGGAGTGGTTCAAAAGGGCTCTTGAAAAGCTCGGCGGAAGGGTAAAGGAAAGAAAGGATGGATTTTTGAGCATAGAGGAGGTCCCCTACGAGTTAAGGGAAAGGGCAAAGCAGAACAGACAGGTTGTAAAGAGGGAATATCCAAAGGCGACCTTTGACAAAGAAAAGGCTTTCAAAAATCCAGAGGCGGAGTTTATCTCCTTTGGGCATCCCCTTTTGGAAAACCTTATAGACCTTGTCCTTGAAAGGTTCAAAGAAAAGCTCTTGAACGGTGCAGTCTTTGAAGACCCCTCCGGAAGGCTTGAGGGATTTTTGTGGCTCTTTGAGGGAGAGGTCAGAGACGGAACAGGCAAGACCGCAGGAAAAAAACTCTTTTGCATTTACGACAACGGAAAGGAGCTATCCCCCATAAACCTTAACATCCTTTGGGATTTGGTGCCCGTGGATGAAAGAACACAGATACCAACCTATAACATTGACGAAAGAAGGAAAAAGGCAGAAGAGCTCTTTTACGAGTTAATCAACCAGTACAAGGAAGAGATACTGAAGGAAAGGGAAAGGCAGGCAAGGATAAAGCAAAAATACGGAGTGAAGTCTTTGGAAATGTTCATATATGATTTAGGTTTGAAAATTTACGAGCTTGAGGAAAGAAAAGAAAAGGGAGAGAAAAACCTTGAAGGTATTATTGCCCAACGTGAAGAAACAAAGAAACGTTACGAACAAGCTTTGGAGGAGCTAAAGAACCAAATCCATAAAGAAAAGAAGCTTACCCCCGGTGCTTCAAATCTTCTGGGTATCTTTTATGTGCGTCCTAAGTATAAAAAGGGCTTGGCGGATGAGGAGGTAGAAAGGATAGGAATGGAGTTTGCAATGGCTTATGAGAGGTCTCAGGGAAGGGAGCCCGTGGATGTTTCAAAGGAAAACCTTGGCTACGATATAAGGTCAGAGGGCAAAGGAGAAGTCCGATACATAGAGGTCAAAGCAAGAAGCGACGAATCTTATGTGGAGCTAACAATGAACGAATACCTAAAGGCAAGGCAACTTAAGGAAAAGTATTGGCTGTATGTTTTGTGCAATGCCCAAACAAACCCAACCCTTTACACAATAAACAACCCAGCAGAAAGGCTTAAAATGGATAAAAGGGTGGTGGATGTTAGGTATGTAGTGCCACCAGAGGAATGGAAGGAAAAGGGAGAAAAGCATGAAAAGGTTCATTGAAGAACTACTTCCAATAAAGGAAATCAGCGAAGAGTCCGCAAGGGAAAAAAACATAAGACACGGGCACATATCCACACTGCATATATGGTGGGCAAGAAGACCTTTGATAGCCTCAAGGGCAACCATCTACTCCGCTTTGGTGTCTGCGGAAAACATAGAGGAAAAAAAGAAATTCCTTTTGAAGATTGCCAAGTGGGAAATGTCCCTCAACAAAGAACTCATAGAAAAGGCAAGAGAAGAAATAAAAAAGGAAAACGGTGGAAAGGTTTTGAGGGTTTTGGACCCCTTCTCGGGCGGTGGCTCAATTCCCTTGGAGTGCCTACGGCTTGGTTTAGAAACCCATGCCATTGATTACAACCCGGTGGCGGTTTTGATACTAAAATGCATCCTTGAATATCCCCAAAAGTATGGAAGACCCCAAAAGGTGGTGGAACAAAACGGGTTTTATAAGCAAGAAAAACAAGAAAGCCCTCTTATAAAGGATGTTCAAAGGTGGGGAGAGTGGGTATTGGAATCCGCAAAAAAAGAGATAGGAAGGTTTTATCCAAAGGACGAGGATGGCTCCATACCGGTAGGATACCTATGGGCAAGGACTATCCCTTGCCAAAACCCCCTGTGCGGTGCAGAAATTCCACTAATCCGTCAGTTTTGGCTTGCAAAAAAGGAAAAGAAAAAGATTTCTCTTTATCCTTTTGTGTATAACAAACGGGTGGAGTTTGCCATAGTGGAAAAGAACCGCAACCAGTGGAAAGTTTTGGAGAGCTCGGTGGAAGGTTTTGAGCCAAAAGTCCCAGAAAACTTTGACCCAGAAAAGGGCACAACCGCAAGGGCAAAGGCAGTTTGCCTTGTGTGTGGAAGCACTATAGAGGATGACGATGTCCGAAGGCTGTTCAGAGAAGGAAAGGCAAGCCAAAGGATGACCGCAGTAGTTTTAAGCACCCAAAAAGGCGAGGGCAAGAGCTACAGATTGGCAACAGAAAAAGACTTGGAGTTTTACAGATTAGCGGAAGAGTATTTGGAAGAAAAAAGGAAAAGACTTTGGGAGGAATGGGGAATAGACCCTGTGCCGGATGAACCATTAAGACGAGTTCCTGTAACTTTTGGTGTAATCAATGTATGGGTTTATGGTATGAACACTTGGGGCGACCTTTTCAACTCCCGCCAAAAGTTGGCTTTAATTACCTTTACCGAAAAAGTCCGGCTTGCTTATAAAAGGATGTTAGAAGAGGGATACGATAAAGATTACGCTAAGGCGGTGGTGAGTTATTTGGGGTTGGGGATAGACAGGTTGGCTGATAGGAATTCCACATTGTCAGTTTGGAACAATATAGCAGAGAAACAGGAACATACTTTTGGAAGGCAAGCATTACCGATGACTTGGGATTATGCAGAGACAAATGTTATAGAGGGAGTACAAGGATGGGAAAAACAGTTTAGTTATATCATTGAAGCTTTAAAAACCCTCACCCAAATCCCACCGGTGGAAGCGGAGGAGTGATTAAATATCTACTTTATCAATCCCAAAACTTTCAACAAAAACTCAAGGGCGTTTTGATTGACGAGTATCAGCGTGAAAAAGAGAATGATAAAGAGTATGGTAAATTTGCGGTCAATGATATTAAGTTTATGCTCAAGTTTGAAGATTTCTTCCTTGAGCTCCGACCTAACCTTTTCAATCTTTGCTTCAAGCTTTGCTTCCATCGCTTGCATTTCCGCCTTTAATGCCAATAAATCCGCCTTACTTGCCAATTCCTTTGTAAGCTCATCCCTTAGTTCAAGCTTTTTCTGAATGGCAAGTTCTTCTGCCCTTTTTTCCATAACCTCCAGCCCTATTTCTATCGCTTGTGCTACTTTCCTTGCGGTCTCCTTTCCAAGCTTGTCCTCAAGCAATTGCAAAAGTTCAAGGTCTATTGCCCTTGCCATAGTTTTAAAAATATATCACTTTATCAATCCCAAAACTTTCAACAAAAACTCAAGGGCGTTTTGATTGACGAGTATCAGCGTAAAAAAGAGGATGATAAAGAGTATGGTAAATTTGCGGTCAAGTTTGAGGATTTCTTCCTTGAGTTCTAACCTAACCTTTTCAATTTTTGCCTCTAACCTTTCCTCCATAGCTTGCATTTCTGCTCGCAATGCTTGTAGATCAGCTTGCGTTTCTGCCCTAACTGCTTGTATTTCTGCCTTTAAGACTTGGATGTCTGCCTTGCTTGCCAATTCCTTCGTAAGCTCATCCCTTAGTTCAAGTTTTTTCTGGATGGCAAGTTCTTCTGCCCTCTTTTCCATAACCTCAAGCCCTATTTCTATTGCCTGTGCTACTTTTCTTGCTTCTTCTTTTCCAAGCTTGTCCTCAAGCAGTTGCAAAAGTTCAAGGTCTATTGCCCTTGCCATAGCTTTAAAAATATATCACTTTATCAGTCCCAAAACTTTCAACAAAAACTCAAGGGCGTCTTTGTTAATATTAAAAAGAATTATAAGAGTGGAAATTATAATAAAAAACATTATGATGTTAAATTTGTGTTCAAGCTTGTGTTCAAGTTTTAGAATTTCTCTTTCAATCTTTCCATCAAGTTCCCTTCTGACTAACTCTATTTTTGCGGAAAGCCTGTCCTCCATAGCTTGCATTTCTACCCTAACTGCTTGTATTTCTGCCTTTAAGACTTGGATGTCCGCCTTGCTTGCCAATTCCTTCGTAAGCTCATCCCTTAGTTCAAGTTTTTTCTGGATGGCAAGTTCCTCCGCCCTTTTTTTCCAAAATTTCAAGCCCTAACTCTATTGCCTGTGCCACTTTTCTCGCCTCTTCTTTCCCAAGCTTGTCCTCAAGGAGTTGTAAAAGTTCAAGGTCTATCGCCTTTGGCATAGTTTTAAAAATATATCACTTTATTAGTCCCAAAACTTTCAACAAAAACTCAAGGGCATTTTGATTGACGAGTATCAGCGTGAAAAAGAGGATGATAAACATTATAGTAAATTTGCGGTCAAGTTTGAGGATTTCTTTTTCAATCTTAGCTTCAAGCCTCGCCTGCATAGCTTGCATTTCTGCCCTAACTGCCTGTATTTCTGCCTTTAAGACTTGGATATCCGCCTTGCTTGCCAACTCCTTTGTAAGCTCATCCTTTAGTTCAAGCTTTTTCTGAAGTGCAAGCTCTTCTGCCCTTCTTTCCAAAATTTCAAGCCCTAACTCTATCGCTTTTGCCACTCTTCTTGCCTCATCCTTCCCGAGCTTGTCCTCAAGGAGTTGCAAAAGTTCAAGGTCTATTGCCCTCGCCATAGCTTTAAAAATATATCACTTTATTAGTCCCAAAACCTTCAACAAAAACTCAAGGGCGTTTTGATTAACAAGTATCAAGGTTAAAAAGAGAACAATGAACCATATGGTAAATTTGCGGTCAAGCCTTAGGATTTCATTCTCAATCTTTGCAGAAAGCTCTGCCTTAAACTTGTCAATCTTCCCATCAAGCTCTGCACTCACTTTGTCAATCTTGCCATCAAGCTCTGTCTTGACCTTGTTAATCTCACCACCAAGTTCCTTTCTGACTAACTCTATTTTTGCCTCCAACCTTTGTTCCATAGCTTGCATTTCTGCCCTAACTGTTTGTATTTCTGTCTTTAAGACTAGGATGTCCGCCTTGCTTGCCAACTCCTTTGTAAGCTCATCCTTTAGTTCAAGCTTTTTCTGAAGTGCAAGCTCTTCTGCCCTTTTTTCCAAAACCTCAAGCCCTATTTCTATTGCCTGTGCTACTTTCCTCGCTTCCTCTTTTCCAAGCTTGTCCTCAAGGAGTTGTAAAAGTTCAAGGTCTATTGCCCTTGCCATAGCTTCCTTAATTTGACGCAAAAGTTTCTACCTGTCAAGTTAAGTATAATTTTTAATGCTGTGGAGTTTAAGGTAGGAGCGAAGAAAATCTTAGTTCCCACTGTTCTTCAATCGTCCGCCACCGAGCTCCCTTATCCCGACAACTACTTTGACGCCATATTTACAGACCCGCCATACTACGATAACGTGCCCTACTCTTACCTTTCAGATTTTTTTTATGTTTGGCTAAAGCGTAGCTTGGGAGACCTATACCCGGAGCTCTTTTCCACTCCTTTAACTCCCAAATCAAAGGAAATAGTAGCCTATTCCCATATAGAAGGTGGCTACGAAGCAGGAAAAAAGTTCTTTGAAGACATGCTCAAAAAAGCCTTTCAAGAAATACACAGGGTTTTAAAACCCAATGGCATTGTGGTAATCGTATATACCCACAAATCTACTACGGGGTGGGAAACACTAATAAACTCCCTTTTGGATTCTGGGTTAGTTATCACTGCCAGTTGGCCCATAGACACCGAGATGAAATCAAGGCTTAGGGCTCAAGATTCTGCTGCCTTGGCAAGCTCCATATACATAGTGTGCCGAAAGCTTGAAAGGGAAGAGTTGGGATGGTTTGAAGAGGTTAAAAAGGAGGTTATAAAAGAGGTAGAAAGGACTGCGGAGGAGGTTTGGAAGGCGGAAATTAGAGGGGCGGATTTTTTTGTGTCTTGCATTGGTCCTGCCCTAAAGGTGTTTGGAAGATACAACAAGGTTATGACATACGAAGGAGAGTTGATAAGGGCGGACAGAATATTGGAGTTGATCAGAGAAACAATAACAGACTATGTAATCAAGCAGATATTCCACAATGGCATAGCCCAGGTGCTAAGTGCCCTTACGAGGTTTTATGTGCTTTGGCGTTGGGCTTATGGCTCCTCGGCGGTTAATTACGACGATGCCAGAAAGTTAGCCCAGGGCTTGGGAATAGAACTTGGTAAATCAAGGAACTTTATAAGAATAGAAAAGGACAAGGTTAGGCTTTTGGGACCCACCGACAGGAAGATAGAAGAGATAGAAAGCCAGAGGGAAAAGGATATGATAGATGTGATCCATTGGGTTCTGCTTTTGTGGAGCAAAAACCAGAGGGAAAAGCTAAAAGAGGTGCTATCTACCACAGGCTACGGAGATAAGGACTACTTTTATAGAACCTGCCAAGCTATCAGCGAGGTTTTACCGCCGGGCAACGACGAAAAAAGATTGCTTGAGGGGTTTTTGGCAGAGAGTAAAAGAGTTATGGCAAAATTAAGAATAGAGACCAAACAAAGGGGGTTGTTTGAATGAAGCCCTTTGTGATGTGTGCAAGACCCCACAGGGATATAAGGGAAGGAAGGTTTGACCTGAGCGTATATGCCGCGGACCTCTGGAGTGTGTTCAACGGAGAGGGACCGGAGGAATACAAAAACCCCCAAGACTTTTGGAATAGAACCTACATCACAAAGGGGCTTAGGGACCTTTTAGACACGGTGACTAAAAGGCTAAAAGGAGAGGGAGGAGACCCGGTAATCCAACTGCAAACGCCCTTTGGTGGAGGAAAAACACACTCCCTCATAGCCCTATACCACAATGCAAGGGAGATAAAAGCCAATGTGGTTGTTTTTGTGGGAACGGTCTTTGACCCAAGGGATACAAGGCTTTGGGAAGAGATAGAAAGACAGCTAAGGGGAAAGGTGGAGCTTTTAAAGGGCGATATTTCCCCCGGGAGGGACAAGGTATTAAAGCTACTCTCTGAACAACAGCCCCTTTTGATTTTGATGGACGAGCTTTTGGAGTATGCAGTTAAGTGTGCGGGGGTGGAGGTGGGGCAGTCTAACCTCGGTGCCCAAACCTTAGCCTTCATGCAGGAGCTAACGGAGGCGGTTTCTTTGCTCCCTCAAACTGCGTTGGTGGTGAGCGTGCCCTCAAGCCAGCTTGAATATTACGACGAGAACGCCGAGAGGATGTCCCAACAGCTCCAAAAGGTGGTGGGGCGGTTGGAAAAGGTGCGAACCCCCATAGGGGACGAAGAGGTCCCCAGCGTGATCACAACAAGGCTCTTTGAGCACATAGACCAAGCCTGTGCCAGAGAGAACATAGAGGAGTTTTTGGACTATTTGGAAAGAGAGAACCTACTGCCAGAGGATAGGCATACATACAGGGAAAAGTTTCTAAGGAGCTACCCCTTCCAGCCAGAAGTAATAGAGGTTTTGTATCACCGTTGGGGCTCCTTTCCAAGCTTTCAAAGGACAAGGGGCATCCTAAGGTTTCTCGCCCTGGTGGTTTATTCCCTGAAGGATTCTGTGCGTCCTTTCATAAGGCTATCGGACTTTGACCTTTCCAACAAGGATATAAGGGAGGAGCTACTAAAACATATAGACAGAAATTATGAAAGCGTCATAGCAGAGGACATCACAGACCAGTCTGCCAGGGCTAAGAAGGTAGATCAGGAGCTTGGAGATTCTTACAGACCCTACCGCTTTGGAACGCGGTGTGCAACCGCTATATTTATGTATTCCTTCTCTGCGGGTATAGATAGGGGTGCTAATGTTTCCGAGCTGAAGCTCGCCTGTGCAGAGCCGGGCGTAGAAAGTAGCATAATAGACACCACATTAATGCACTTGGAAGAAAAGCTCTTTTACCTTGCCAACAGTAGGAATCCCTACTACTTTAACTCCACACCCAACTTGAACCGTGTCCTTTTTGCCAAGCTTGAAAACGTAGACCCGATCAAAATTAAGGAAAAGGAAAGGAGTTTGCTAAGAGAAGCCCTCGGAGGCTCCCAACACTTTGATATATACCTCTTCCCAAGTGATACAAAGGATATTCCAGACACAGACAGGCTAAAGCTTATAGTTTTGGAAAACAAGGAAAACGCAAAGGATTACATAGATTACTGCGGGCAAAAGCCAAGGGTGTATAAAAACGTCCTCTTTTTCCTCTGCCCCTACGAGCAGGAAAGGGTGGGCTTTCAAAGACAGCTCGCAGAAGGCATGGCTTGGCAAGAGATAGAGCAAGACACAAACTTAACCCTTACCGAACAAGACAAGAGAAAGGTAAGGGAAAAGGTTGAAGACTTTAAAAAGGGGACAAAGGAGCTTCTCAGAAGGCTATACCGCCTTGTGCTCTACGCAGGAAAGGAAAAGGTAGAAGAAATAGACTTGGGAATGCCCGTGCGGGGTATAGAACGCATAGACAAGGAAATTTACGACCGGCTAAGGATCGAAAATGTGATTTATGAAAAGCTAACGCCAGATTACATAGTTGTTCATTTCTTCACAACAAGGGAGTATATACCTACAAAGCCCCTCCTTGAGGTCTTTTATAAAACACCCGGAATGCCAAGGCTCAGCTCAAAGGATGTGCTCAAAAACTCAATAAGCGAGGGTGTAGAAAAGAAACTTTTTGGCTTGGGTGTTCTATCCGAGGATGGTCCTGTCTGTAGGTATTTTGGCACTTTGGCGGAGCCGAGCTTTGATGAGGGAGAAATTTTGATAAAGGAAGAGCTATGCATAGAGAAAGAGGAGAAAAAAGAAATTGAACCTATACCTTCGGAAAGAGGAAAACCTGAGGTGCAAATAAACCAACCTACGGGCAGTGCTTCCTACGAAAGTCCGCCTCCTCCAAGCCCAGTGGATGCGGAACACGGTAGCGGTTTAATAAAAGAGTTCCGCTTGAGGGTAAGGGTTCCTGCCGGGAGGCTTCCGGATGTGGCACGCACCTTGAGGCTCATACCAGAAAAGTTTGAAGAGGTGGAACTGAAGTTGGAGGTGATAGCCCACAGAGGGAACATCACCAAACAGTTTTTGCAGAACACCATAGAAGAGGGATTGAGGCAGGTAGGATGTGATATAGAAGAGTGGAATCCCGTAGAGGATGCGTAAGCTGATCGTTATTCCATCAAGGCTTGGCTCTTCAAGGCTTAAGGAAAAGCCACTGCAGATCATAAAAGGAAAGCCACTCATAAGGTGGGTGGTGGAAGGCTGTTTGAAAACTGGGGAGGATGTTATCCTTGCGGTGGATAGTGAAAAAATTGCGGAGGCGGTGAGGGACTTGCCCGTTAAGGTGGTTTTTACTCCGTCGGACATACCCTCCGGGAGCGACCGGGTTGCCCATGTGGTTAAAGACCTGGACGTAGATTTTGTTATAAACTATCAGGGGGATGAGCCCTTTGTCTACAAAGAAGACGTTCAAAGGCTGTTTTTAGCCCTTGAAGAGAGCCCCGTGGCAACTCTGGCAATTAGGGACCCGGACGCCTACGGGGACCCATCCTCTGTGAAGGTGGTTCTGGACAAAGACCAATACGCCCTCTACTTTTCAAGGAGCCCTATTCCCTACCTAAAGCGGGAGGACAGCCTTTATCCTCTCAAGCATGTAGGCATATACGCCTTCAGAAAGGATGTTTTGATGGATTTTGTGCGCTGGCAACCTTCCCGCTTGGAAGGGCTTGAGTCCCTTGAACAGCTCCGCCTCTTAGAAATGGGAATAAAGATCAAGGTCCTCCTCAGCCAAAACTACTATCACGGTGTAGATACGGAGGAGGACCTAAAGCTGGTGGAGGAAAAGCTCACTTTTTACCTTTCACATACTGCTCCCAATTCTCTGGGTTGAAGGGGGAGAGCTCCCTTAAGAGCTTTACTGTCTTGGGAAACTCCTCCGCCACATAATCCACATCCTCCTCTGTATTGTCCCTTCCAAAGCTAAAGACCAAGGAACCGTTGGCAACCTCTTTGGGAACTCCTATGGCAAAGAGCACGTGGGATTGCTTAAGTGCCAAAGATACGCACGCAGAACCAGAGGCGGTTTCTACTCCCATTAGGTCTAACCTCAAAAGCATTGCCTCTCCCTCTATGAGATGAACGATCAGGGAAAGGTGATGGGGCAGTCTTTGGGTGGGATGTCCTGTGAATTCTATGTAATCAAGCTTTTCTTCAATGGCTTTTTTGA
>Ga0079995_1042798_pt1 | contig 12660 bp, 16 predicted proteins | sample FaiFalFF_MnMetaG_2_FD_69198 | JGI IMG/M metagenome (GOLD analysis project Ga0079995, IMG submission 69198) | Freshwater microbial communities from Yellowstone National Park, Wyoming, USA - Fairy Falls C (FF_Mn_C) (SPADES assembly) (version 4) | ecosystem: Environmental > Aquatic > Freshwater >... | reverse complement strand
CGGGTTATGAGGTAATGGTGATAGAAGGGGTTACGGAGATCCCGGTTTTGAGGACACCCAATTGGGTTTACGTGGGGGCCGAGATCGACTTTTGGTTTCGTGACATTTTGGAGGAGGACAAAGGATGACCCGTATCAGGAACGCCTTTAGCAGGCTCTTCAGGAGACGCAAACATAAAGTGCGTGTACTGTTTTCTTATGAAGTGAAGGTCGAGGGGAGGAAGAAGCCGATAAGGATTGATATTGTTGAAGAGCAACCGTGCCCCTATTGCGGTGCCATATTCCCTAACAGGCCTAAAGTTCATGACGGAGAGGGCTGGTGGTGGAGATGCTACACGGAGGATTGCGTAGTCAGATACTATCAGCCCGAGCGTATGTTGGTCGAGTTGAGAGGCACAGGTGAGACCATCAGCTACGAAGAGCTTTGGAGGCTTTTTGGGAGGGGTGAAAAGGAATGGTCAAGTTGAGGCTCTGTCCTTGTTTCCGCCTTTCAGAATACGACGAGTTTATGGAGCCAGTAGCCAACAGGCCATGGGACGCGTGGCACGTGGTGAACGACGGAAAAAGATTTATCATCAACTACGTAAGCGACGGCTTCTACAATTATTTGAAGCATCTGCTTCACAACCCTATGTGCCGAGAGTATGTAGACCTTAACTACGGCACAGTTCTCATATGGTTCAGGAGGTTAGATGAGGCAAGGCAACGCTTTTTCAGTATGTTGGAACCGACCCACAAGAGAGCCGATGGGGTATGAGCCAGAACTCCAACTACACAACAGAGGGGCAATCGAGGGAAGGATGGTAGTCATGCCGAAAGCAATCCCTTTGGAGGTTCTTGAGGAAGAGTTGGCTTGACTTGAAGACAGTTGGAGGCGATGATAATGGAGATCAGAAAAACCAAGGAAGAGATCAGAAAAGAGATTAAGGAAGTCGGAGCTTGGAGCCTACAAGACGTTCGCCCAGATCATCGCCGACAAGTCCGTGATAAAGAGCGGTATGAAGACGAGCGAGAGCGTGTTCAGCAGCTTGATCAGGATGTGTAGGCTCGGCGCGTAGGTGTCCTTCATCGGGTCCCCTACGGTGTCCCCTATCACGGCGGCCTTGTGGGCATCGGTCCCCTTCTTGCCCGCTATCTCGAGGTACTTCTTCGCGTTGTCCATCGCTGCCCCGCCGTAGAAGCCTACTATGGCCAGAGGTATCGCCGATATCGTCGCCCCTATCACTAGCCCTCCGATCGCCTTCCAACCGAGCAGGAAGCCCACCAGGATCGGCGAGAGGGTGACGACCAGAGTGGGCGTGACCATCAGCCTGAGCGCGGTCCTCGTCGAGATGTCGACGCACCTGCCGTACTCGGGCCTCGCGGCCCCGTTCAGCAGACCTGGTATCGTCCTGAACTGCCTCCTTACCTCCTCAACCATCTGGAAGGCGCCCGTCGCCACCGCGTTGACAGCGTAACCTGAGAAGAGGAAGGGGACCATGGCGCCGATGAAGAGGCCGATCAGCACCGACGGCGAGTTGATCTGGAGCTGCGACGATAGGGCCTCGATCTGGGAGAGGAGCTTGCTCGACTGCTCAGCGGTCAGGTGAGCGAGCTCTATGATCCCGGCCTGGTACCTCGCGACCTCGAGGAGGAAGGCCTGGAAGAGGAGGAGGGCTGCAAGGGCCGCCGAACCCATCGCGTAGGACTTCGTGAGGGCCTTCGTAGTGTTGCCCAGAGCGTCCAGGGGCTCGAGCCTCTCCCTGATCTCGTCGGGAGCGTTCGCCATCTCCGCGATCCCTCCTGCGTTGTCCACTATCGGGCCGACGCCGTCCATCGTCAGGACGAACCCGGCCGTCGAGAGCATGCCCATCGTGGCCATGGTCGTGCCGAAGACGCCTCCAAGGAACGGATCAGGGAGGTTGGCCAGCTGCGCCCACTGGGTTCCGAGGACGAACGAGATCGCTATCGCCACGACGACCGTCACTACAGGGAGCGCCGTAGAGATCATGCCGACCGCAAGCCCCGAGACCACCGTCAGCGCCGGCCCGCTCTCGCTGTTCCCGGCTATCAGACCCACGTACCTCGACCTGAGGCCTGTGTAGATCTCGCTGTAGAACATGATGAGAATCCCCGCCACGAGCCCCACGACCATCGCGACGAACATCGGGAGGTAGGAGCTGCCGAAGACGGTGGTGGAGATCAGGTACATCAGCGCTGCTGCGACGACCGACGTCACGATGAGCCCGTTCCTTAAAGGCTCGATCGCATCCTTGAATGACCTCTGGAAGACCGCCCATCCGATGCCAGCGAGGGTGGCGACGACACCGACCGCCCTCACCAGCAGCGGAAGCAGGACGTAGTCCTCGTTGATGGTCTTGAAGAGCACTATCGAGAGGACGAGGGCTATGATCATGCCTCCGAGGTTCTCAGCGGTGACCGACTCGAAGAGGTCAGCACCCCTTCCAGCCTCGTCGCCTACGTTGTCTCCCACCTGGTCCGCTATCACCGCCGGGTTCCTCGGGTCGTCCTCCGGTATTCCGGCCTCCACCTTCCCGACGAGGTCAGCACCTATGTCGGCGCTCTTCGTGTAGATCCCTCCTCCGAGCTGGGCGAAGAGGGCGGCGAGGCTGGCTCCGAACCCGAACCCTGCCAAGACAGCGGGGTCCCTGAAGGCCCAGTAGAGGATCGAGAGGCCGAGGAGGCTCATGGCGATCACAGCGAGGCCGAGCGCAGCCCCTCCGAGCGTCGCGACCCTCAGCGCGCTGACGGAGCCCTTGTAGGCGGCATAAGTGGTCCTGACGTTGGCCCTTGTGGCCGAGTCCATCGCTATGGTCGCCGCGATCAGCGAGAACGTGACACCGATCAGGAAGCTCCCTCCGACCGCCAGGCCGTAGTTGAGGCCGCCGAGCGCGGGGAAGGCGGCGAAGCTCCCGACTATCAGCAGGAAGATGAAGGCCGCTATGACGTAGATCGTCCTGTACTGCCTCTTCAGGTAGGCCGCCGATCCCTCCCTTATGGCCGACCAGACAGCGACGAAGGCCTCCGGCCCCTTCGGGTACCTGTTGACTATCGCTACGAAGAGCACAGCCGTCAGGGCACCGAGCGCTCCGAGCGCCGTCGTTATCAGCAACGGATCTATCCACATGGTCGGATCTGAGAAAATGCAAGCCCTTTTTAACCCCTACGGCAACTGCCTTGCGCACCGAGAGAAACCGAACGGAAAAGGCTGTGAAGCTCTACAGGAGAAGGAGCGGAAAGGACGCGCAAAGATCAGGTGACTGGGACCTTTGCCCTCCGGCTACGGCGGGAAGATCTTGATCGCCAGGACTGGGCAGGCCGATTCACAGGCCATGCAGAAGATGCAGTCGGACTCCCTGACAGGGTCAGACTTGTCGGTCCTGTATTTCTCCCAGAGCTCCTTGTCCTTCTCCGGATCTATCACCCTGTCCTTGCCGCTCCCCGACTGGCCTGGGTTCAGGGCCCACTCGAAGACGTTCACGGGGCAGACGTCCATGCAGGCTCCGTCGGCTACGCAAGAGTCCCAGTCGACCGCCACCACAGAGCCGTGGATCCCCAGCTTCGTCGGATACGGCTTCCCCTCGGCGTCGAGCCTCTGGACGCCCTCTCCCCAGACGTCGTGGTTGTGATGGGTTCCGGTCTTCTGGAGCTTGCTCTTGAAGTCCGGGTCAATCGGCGCAGACTTGAAGTCGACAGGACGAACCATCGCGTCTCTCTCCACCATTACCCATCATATAAATGAAAAGGGACAACTCGCATGCGATCAGGGGCCCGGAGATATCGTGGAGAGTTCGGAGGAGCGCTGCGACACGGCTCAAGGCTTCAAGGGTTTCCGGGCGGAAGAGAGTCGAGCTCCCTGAAGAAGCAGCTCCGGTTCCCGGTGTGGCATGCGGGCCCCTTCGGCCTCACGAGGTAGAGGAGGGCGTCGCCGTCGCAGTCCACCATGACCCTCAGCACCTCCATCTCGTTCCCCGACTCCTCGCCCTTCCGCCAGAGCCTCTGCCTCGACCTGCTCCAGAAGTAGGCCCTTCTTTCCTCGAGGGTCCTCCGGACCGCCTCCTCGTTGGCGAAGGCCACCATCAGGACCTCCTTCGTCTGGGCGTCCTGGACCACCACCGTCACGAGGCCGTTCAGCTTCGAGAAGTCGAGCCCTTCAGGTCCGACCAATCAGAGCCTCACCTCGATCCCTCTCGACGCGAGGTACTCCTTGACGTCCCTGACGCGGAAGCGGCCGAAGTGGAAGACCGAGGCTGCCAGCACCGCATCCGCTCCTCCCTCGGCTATCGCCCTGTAGAAGTCCTCGAGGGATCCGGCACCTCCGCTGGCTATGACTGGTATGCTCACCGAATCGGCGACGCGCCTCAGCAGCTCAACGTCGTATCCCTTCTGCCGGCCGTCCATGTCGATCGAGGTCACCAGCAGCTCACCAGCCCCCATCTCCTCGGCCCTCTTCGCCCACTCGGAGGCCTCAAGCTTGGTGGGCCTTGTGCCCGAGTGCGTGTAGACCCTGTAGAAGACCTCGCCTCCATGGACCTCGCGCTTGGCGTCGATCGCCACCACGACGCACTGGTCGCCGTACCTCCTCGCTATCGATCGGACCAGCTCCGGCCTCTCGACGGCCATGGTGTTCACCGAGACCTTGTCGGCCCCGTTCCTCAGCAGGGCCTCCGCGTCCTCGAGCGTCCTGACACCGCCTCCCACCGTGAATGGTATGTCCAGCTCCGAAGCCACCCTCCTGACGACCTCCACCATCGTCCTCCTGCCCTCAACCGATGCGGAGATGTCGAGGAAGACCAGCTCGTCGGCCCCTTCCTCGGCGTACCTCCTTCCCAGCTCGACCGGGTCTCCAGCGTCCCTCAGGTCCCTGAACGAGACGCCCTTGACGACCCTTCCGCTGTCCACGTCGAGGCATGGGATCACGCGCTTCGCCACCATCCGCCAGCCCATGGTTCCGGATCGATATGGACCTTCTCGGTTGGGAGAGCGTTTGAGTGAGCGGGCCAAAGGGTTATTGTTGACGCTGCCCGAGAGATGAACGGCTGATGGGTCAGGGCCTGGTGGAGCTCGAGGAGGCCGTCGAGAGGCTGAGGAGGGAGGTGGAACTCCACATAGGGAGGAGGCTGAGCGCCCATCCGAACAGGAGGCTCGTCCATTCGGTCCTCGAGGGCGGGAAGAGGCTCAGGCCCGTCTTCCTCATGCTTGTTTTCGAGGTGCTGGGAGGGGAGGACAGGGAGACGGCGCTGGACGTGGCTTACGCTTTGGAGCTGGCCCACAACGCCTCCCTCGTCCACGACGACGTGATCGACCTGGACTTGGTCAGGAGGGGAAGGCCCGCGCTCTGGAGGAGGATCGGGATAGGGAGGGCCGTCATCGAGGGCCACAGGATCATCAACGCCGCATTCTCTACCGCTCTGGATAAGGGCGCCGAGATAGCGCGGATCTTCCTCGAGGCATGGGACAGGGCATCGATGGGCGTGCTGGAGGAGATCATATCCACGACTTCGCCTTCCGAGATGTTCTATCTGCGGCTAGTTGAGAACAAGACCGGGAGCCTCTTCGCTGCGGCTGCGGAGTCGGCGGCTGTCTGTGCCAACGCTCCCCAGGAGCTCAGGGCTGCCCTGAAGCGCTACGGCCTTCTGGTCGGTACCGTTTACCAGCTGGCCGACGACATGGTCGACCTTGTCCAGAGGAGGTCGGTGCCCGTGAGCCTTAGCCTGTTGCTGAGGCGCCTCGAGGACTCCTTCGCCAGGGCCGTCATCGCGCTGAGGACCGGCTCCATCAGGGACGTCCTCAGGTACCTGAGGGTTCCTAGGAACGAAATGAGGTTCTTCGCGGAGCTGATGGAGAGGAAGCTCAGGGAGCTTGACGAACTCGTCGACGGTCTTCCCATCTCATCCGAGGGGAAGGAAAGGTTGAAGCTCTTCCCGAGGTACTGCGTGAGGGAGATGCTGAGGGAGGGCGGGTTGAGGGCAGATGAGGTGCAACCTCTGCGGCTCTGAGATCAGGAGGCCCAACGTGCTCGGGAAGCTAGTCCTGTGCGACGAGTGTTACGCCAAGCTCTCCTCGGAGGAAGGGCCTGTCTGCGCCCACTGAAGATGCGCCATGTCGACCTTCCTCGACCTCCTCGCTGCTCTCGGCGCCTCCTGGGCCAGGATAGCCGTAGCCCTCCTGACATCCATGACCGCTGCGTTCGTCGTGGGAATCGCCGCTGCCACCAACAAAAGGCTCGAGGCGTTCATCGTACCGGCGCTGGACGTCCTCCAGAGCGTCCCGATCCTCGGATTCTTCCCGCTCGCTATCGCCGTGCTCGTCTCCGTCTCCCCGGTCATCGGGCCGGAGCTGGCATCGGTCTTCCTCATCTTCACGTGCACCTTCTGGAACTTCGCCTTCTCGGTCTACGAGGCGGTCAGGAACGTCCCGGCCGAGATCAGGGAGGCCCTGAGCTTGTGGAAGGTTCCCCTCTCGGACCGACTGCGGAAGGTCTACGTGCCCGTCTCCCTCCCGAGGCTCACCTCCAACCTCCAGCCCTCCACAGCCAACGCCTGGTTCTTCCTGACGGCCAGCGAGGTCATGTCGATAGGAGAGACCGAATTCAGGGTCTTCGGCGTCGGCTCCCTGATCACCGACCTGATCTACTCGGGCCACATCTCGATGGTTATGACGCTCCTTGCACTGACGCTAGGATCGATAGGGCTGGTCCAGTACGCGGTCTACGCTCCGCTGGCCGAGTGGGCCAGCAAGTTCGTCGCAGGCGCACCCCTTCCTGCTAGACCGAGGATCTTCACGGGCCTCGCCACGATTGGGAGGGGTTTCAGGACGGTCGGTCACGGGATAGCGGCCTTCTCGAGGGTCAGGCAACTGAGGGTTCCGGTTCAGATACACTTCGTCCCTCAGCTGGAGAGGCACGGCGTACCCTTCGTCACCTTGATAGGTCTGGTCCTGCTCGGCGCCGCGGCCAGCACGCTTCTCGTCAGGTACTCGGGAGACCTGATCGGGCAGGCATCGCTCCTGGTCTTGAGGTTCGCCGTGACCGATTGGGGTGCTGTAGGTGCGGCCCTCGCCTCCTCGACCCTGAGGGTTGCAGCGGTCTTGTTTCTCTCACTCCTCTGGTCGGTGCCTTTGGCTTACTACCTCGCCCTCGATCAAACCAGGAGGAGGAGGGCCCTGCCGGTGCTCCAGGTGCTCGTCTCGGTCCCCGCGCCGCTGCTCTATCCGATAATAGCGCCTGCCTTCGCCTCTTCCGGTCCCGTGGGTAAGGAACTGGGAGCACTTGTTATGATGTTGATGGGCTCACAATACTACGTCTTCTACGGTGCACTGCAGGGTTTCATGGTCGTAGACCCGTCCTACACCGAGCTGGCCAGGATCAGCGGCCTCAGCTGCTGGAAATCGATGCGCCTCGTTTACCTCCCGATGGCAATGCCCTCCATCGTCACCGGCCTGATAACGGGGGCTGGTGGTGCGTGGAACGCGACAGTGGTCGCTGAGCGTCTCGAGGTCGGGCCTGTCGTCTACGCCACGGACCTCCCGGGGCTCGGGAAGGCCGTCTCGGAGGCAGCGGCGCACGGCGACGTCTACGGCCTCCTGATGCTGGTCATCGTAATGACCGGGTTCATCGTCCTCCTCAACAGGACCTTCTGGGCGCAGGCCTACTCGAGGAGCATCAAGGCGGTCTCAGGCTGACTCGACAACGAACCTCCCGTACATGCCGAGGCTCGTGTGTCCCGGAACGTTGCAGACGTAGTAGTAGCTCCCCTCCTTCTCCGCCACGAAGTAGACGGTCACCGACGCGCCAGGAGGTATCGGGTTCCTCGGCGTTCCAGCGGAGGCACCGCTGAAGACCGGTACTGCGTTCGGGTCCTCCCTGAGGTCCCTTACTATTGTGAGGACGTGGACCGCTCGGCCGACGTTGACGACCGTCAGCTTGACCAGCGATCCAACCTTCACCCTCAGCTCTGGGCCCGGTGAGGTTATGACGTCCTGCCTGAGACCGAACCCGAAGTCGCCGGCGTAGACCGTGAGCTCGACGTCAGGGTTCCTAGGAGGCGCAGGTTGCTGCTGGGGTTGTTGGGGCTGCGGCCCCGAACCCCACATCCACTGCATGCACGGACACCATCCCATCATAGGTCCCATCGTCCTGCCCATCATCGGGCCCATCGGCGTTCCCCAGGCGTTTCCCGGCGCCCACCACATGGGTCCCCAGAAGGCGTAGGCTCCCACCACCAGCACAAGGGCCGCTAAGGCCACCGCGACCAACGCCACGATCAAGACCCACTTCTCGTCCAACTCTACCACCCAACATCCATACGCCGGCCCCGGGCGATATGGAGTTCCTGAAACGGATCGAAACGGTCGGTGCTTCAATCCGTTCGGTCACCGCGTCATCCCGAAACGCATATATCTCCTGCGGATCGCCATCGCTTGTGCCGCACAGGCTAGAGCTCTTCGTCGGAGGCTGCCCCATCTGCGAGGAGGTGCTGAAGGCGGTAACTGTGGGGAAGTGCGCCGGCTGCTCGCTGGAGGTCTACGACCTCACCGAACGCTACGGGGAGGTGGCGGCGAAGCTCAAACAATATCGCATCAGGTGCGTCCCGGCGCTGGTTATCGACGGAAGGATCAAGCTGGAGGGCAAACCCGAGTTCGCCCTGATCTGCGACGAGGAGATGTACCGGTTCCTGGAGGAACGCTACAGCATGGATTGAACGACATACCCCTTAGCCCTCGGAGGAACCCTGCCTGAGCCTCACGACCTTCGTCCTGCCTCGTGGCTCGGTGGTGACGATGCCCCTCCTTTCCAGCTCCCTAACCAGCCTGTGGGCCCTGACCCTCGAGATGGCCAGCTCCTTCGCGATGTCCCGCTGCGTGACCGCTCCCCGCTCGGAGAGAAGCTCCACAACCCTCCTCTCCTCCTCGAGGAGGCCCAGATGGGTCTGTTCGGTTCGCTGGGAGCCTGAGGGGCTCGTCGCGAGCATCAGGACCACCGCCAGCAGAACGCCCACGATTCCTACGGCGAAGAGGATCCCGAAGAAGGGTCCGACGGGCATCATGGCCGCGCACATCGGGCACATACGGGCCATCTCGGGCGAGGCGTGGTAGGCCGCCATCAACAGGAAGGGGAGGGAGAGCACGACCACCGATATCACCGAGACGGCGACCAGCAGCCCCTTCTCCACGACCCCTTGTCGGCTCCGGAGAAATATATCGTTGAAACGGCGGAGCGTTAGGGCGTTTCGGACCGTTTCGCGAAGCCCATATCTGTTGACGGGTCCGGTCGGGTGGAGGATGAGGCACAGGTGCAAGAGGTGCGGCTCGACCTTCGCCACTAGGGAGGCGCTGAGGGCCCACGTCCGGTCGAAGCACCCCCTGAGCTATTACCTGCCTAGGTTCGGCTTCGCGGCTGTCCTGGGCCTTGTCGTCGTCCTAGGCGGATACGCGGTGCTGACGAGGGAGCCTCCTGCGCAGGCTGTCGGAGCGCCGATCTCCGGGATCGAGTGCTGGGCGATGGAGCAGGTCAACTATCACGTCCACACGAGGCTCGAGATCTACGTCAGGGGCGAGAGGAGGACGGTGCCGGCCAACGTAGGCATCATACCTAACAGATGCATGTACTGGCTCCACACGCACGACAGCACAGGCTGGATCCACGTCGAGGCACCGAGGCAGATAAGGGCGACCCTCGGCCAGTTCTTCGGCATCTGGGGCCAGCCTCTGAGCAGGGAAAGGGTTCTGGACGTGGACCTGAGGTCCTCGGGCCTCGAGATGCGGATCTACATCGACGGCAAGCTGTATGCAGGGGATCCGAGGGAGATAGAGCTGGTTGACGTGAGGGAGATCGTCATAGACGTGGGGCCGCCCTTCGCCCGCACATCATCCGGTTGAGGCGACCTCAAGAACCCTCTCCATCGCCGAGACCCAGCGGAGGAAGGCGTTGACCGCGGCCCTCATCGCGACCGTGTCCTCCGCCTCGAACCCGAGGACCAGCTCGCCCCCCTCCAATCGCAGGTCAACCCTCGACCTCTGTCCTGGAAGGACCCCGGCCTCGGGGAGAAGGGCATTGTAGAGAGCCTCTGCGTGCCCCGATCTGATCCTGACGGTGAGGGAGCAGGGATGCATCCCTTCAGACGGTCGGCGACCAGGCCCCTCCGGCGAATTTGTGCCCGCACTTCCTGCACTGCCATATGCCCACAGCGACCCTCCTTACCGCAACCCTTCCGCACCTGGAGCACTGGTAGGTGGCGTACTGGGCCTTCTCGATCTCCTCGACCCGCTTCCTGAGCCTAGATCCGTACCTCGCTCCGAACCTCTTCGTCGTCCCCTCTCCCGCCCTCATCGCCCGTAGCACGCACCGGCAGGATAAAAATGCGAGGAGATTTCTCCGCAACGAAATCCAACCCATCCGAAAGGTGCGGGGGGTGGGATTCGAACCCACGAACCCCTACGGGACAGGGCCCTCAACCCTGCGCCTTTGACCAGGCTTGGCTACCCCCGCCCGGATAAGGGATATCGACGGCTTGCTAATAGAACTTGACCCGGAAAGGCCCCCGAGGCCTGCCCATCTCCTCAGAAAGCGCCTGCAACGCTCCGATCCTGCGACATCCAATGAATTCCGTTGTTATGGTGCTCGTATCGAAGCAGAAAATTCCGGGCCCGGTGGGACTCGAACCCACGACCTTCCGGTTAACAGCCGGGCGCTCTACCGCTGAGCTACGGGCCCTTCCGGGGCTCCTCCAAGGCTGAACTCATCATCATGCAGCATTCACCTCCCCGGTCATCGCCCCATCCAGGACGTGAGGGCCATGTCTTCAATTTAATTCTCGCCGACCTCAGGGGCACCGGTTTTAACTGGGCGGCCCGAAAGGGTGCCGGATTGGTCCTGTACGGCGCGACGTGGAGCCAAGAGAAGAGGCAGCACGCGAAGCATTACGACCTCCTGTTATCGGCAGCGAAGGCTTGGAACAAGGCAGAGCTCTTCAGCGACCTCGTGAGGGTCGCACCGGACGTCTTCGCCGAGTCCGAATCGAGGACGGCCGTCGCGGTCCTCTACTCAGGAGAGAGGCCGGTGAGGGAGACGAAGTGTTCGCTAGTCCTGGATTTGACGCCGAGGGCCGCGGAGGAGAGCGTGAGGGACCCGGAGTTCAGGCTGCGGATCGAGATCGGCGAGGAGGGCGTAACTGTCGTAACGGACCACATGTCGTCCATCCCAGCACTTACGTTTCTCGGAGAGGCCTCGGGCCTCTTCCCGTTCCTGGGTGCTCCGATCGAGGCGGCCGCTCAAAGGCTCCCGCCGTCGTCCCGTGCTACCATCACGGCCGAAGGTCTCCAGTTATCGACCGAGCGAGGGAGAAGTGAGAGGGACGAAGCGACGACCGACGAACTCCTTCAGGCCCTCGATGAGTCCTTCTCGAGGAACGTGGGAAAGAGGTGCGCCGTAGCGTTCTCCGGCGGGATCGACAGCTCGGTCCTCCTCCAGCTCGCCCTCACGTCGGGCAGGAAGGTACTGGCGGTGACCGTCGGGATGCCGGGCTCGCACGACGTCGAGTTCTCGAAGCGGGTGGCGCAGTCCATGGGAGCGGATCACGTGGTCTGCGAGCTCAGCGACGCGGATGTGCTCAGCTGGTCCACCTACCTCAGGAGGACCTTTGGGCTCAGCAACCCGATGGACGTGTCGCTGGGCGTTATCTTCCACGTCACTGCCCTCGAGTCGGCGAGGAACGGGTTCAGGCAGCTGCTGGCCGGACAGGGCGCCGATGAGCTCTTCGGCGGCTACATGAAGCACCTGAGGGCCTACAGGTCCGGCGGGCCGGAGGAGGCAGCGACGGTGATGGCTGAGGACCTCGAGGGGCTTTGGAGGTGGGGCATCGTGAGGGACTTCTGCTCGGCCGCCCTCGCAGGCTGCTACCTGACGCTCCCTTACCTCAGCAGGAAGGTCGTCTCAGCTGCTCTATCGATCCCTCCCGATCGGAAGCTGGACGGACAGCGCCGGAAGCTGGTACTGAGGGAGGTCGCGAGGAAGCTCGGCCTCCCTGACGTGGTGGTCGAAGAGGAGAAGAAGGCGGCCCAGTACGGAAGCAGGATCGAGAAGACCGTGAGGAGGGTACTGAAACGGATAGAGCGGTGGCCCGGATGATGGTCTCTCCGACTCCTTCGCGTTTTCTGACCTTCGCCTTCAGACGTCGAAGTACAGGTAGAACTCGTACGGGTGCGGCAGCGCGCTCACGACCTTGTACTGCTGCATCTCGATCTCGACCAGCGCATCGATCACGTCGTCGGTGAACACTGGCTTCAGGAACTCCCGGTCGGAGAGGAGCTCCTCGACGGCCTCCTTCAGGCTCCCCGGCAGCTCCCTTATCCCCAGCTCCCTCCTCCTCTCAGGCGTCAGGTGGTAGATGTTCTCGTCGACAGGGTCACCAGGGTCGACCTTCCTCCTGATGCCGTCGAGCCCAGCGCAGAGGATCGCCGCGAAGCAGAGGTACGGGTTAGCAGAGGGGTCTGGGGTCCTGAACTCGATCCGCTTGGACTTGGCTGCACCGGCCGTACCCCTCACGTAGACGGGGACCCTGACGTTAGCAGAGCGGTTGGACCTGCTCCACGCGATGAAGATCGGGGCCTCGTAACCGGGCACCAGCCTCTTGTAGGAGTTGGTGGTCGGCGCCACGATCGC
>Ga0079995_1069754_pt3 | contig 12690 bp, 7 predicted proteins | sample FaiFalFF_MnMetaG_2_FD_69198 | JGI IMG/M metagenome (GOLD analysis project Ga0079995, IMG submission 69198) | Freshwater microbial communities from Yellowstone National Park, Wyoming, USA - Fairy Falls C (FF_Mn_C) (SPADES assembly) (version 4) | ecosystem: Environmental > Aquatic > Freshwater >... | reverse complement strand
GTGCCTGTGCTGGCGCGCGCGGCAAGTCGCTCTAAGTCTGCCAGCGAGCGCAGTATCTGGCGCAGCGCGTCGCGGCGGATGCTCTGCTGCGCCAGTGCCTCTACCGCGTCCAAGCGCGCGGTGATTGCGTCAGGCTCCAGCAGCGGCTCATCGAGCCAGCGTTTCAGCAGCCGCGCGCCCATCGGCGTGCAGGTGCTGTCCAGAGTCGCCAGCAGCGTGTAGCGGCGCGTGCCGTCCATCAGGTTCTGTGTGAGTTCCAGATGCCGTCGCGCCGTCGCGTCAAGGTACATGAACCGCTCCACCGAGTAGGTCGACAGCGTGCGGATGTGTTCCAGTGCGGTCATCTGGTTCTGCTGCAGGTAGCGCAGGGCAAGCGCAGCAGCGTCCAGTCCGCGCGTGAACTCCTCGCAGCCGAACCCGCGCAGCGACTCCACCCCAAAATGGCGCAGCAGAATCTCGCGCGCCTCGCGCCCGACCCATTCCTGCAGCGGTACGGGTGTAATCGTCGCGCTTAGTTGCTCGCGCAAGGTCTGGATGAGTTCCTCTTGGTCTTCGGGCACCAGCACCTCGGCGGGTTGCAGGCGGAACAGTTCGTCAAGCAGTTTCTGCAGGCGTCCCTCGCCTGCGATTTCGGTCGCCAAAAATTCGCCTGTGGAGACATCGACGACGCCCAGTCCGTGAATCGGGTCGCCCAGCACGGCGGCGACGAGGTAGTTGTTCGCCCGCGCGTCGAGCATCGAGTCTTCCACGACGGTGCCTGGGGTCAGCACGCGCGTGACGCGCCGTTTGACCAGCCCTTTGGCAAGTTTGGGGTCTTCGATTTGGTCGCAGATGGCGACGCGGTAGCCTTTCTGGACGAGTTTGGCGAAGTAGCGTTCGTAAGCGTGAACGGGTACGCCCGCCATCGGGACGCGCCCATTGCTGCCGTCCTCGCGCCCCGTCAGCACGATTTCCAACTCGCGTGCGGCGATTTCGGCGTCGGGTCCGTAGAACTCGTAGAAGTCGCCGACCTGCATCGCCAGCAGCACATCGGGGTACTCTGCCTTCAGGCGAAAATACTGCTGCAGCATCGGCGTCTGGGGTCGGAACTGCCCTTGCATCGGGTGGGATTATACCCGTTAGGCGAGCGGGACGCCGTCGGTGTGCGCATGCGTCAGCAGGTGTTCGCGCAGCGCGTCGCCCAGCGTCTCCAGTTGCCCAGCCGTGGAGTGCGCCCGCAGTTGGAAGGTATGACGGGTGGTTTCCAGCGTGAGGGGACCGCGCACTTCGATGGGCGTCTGCAAGGCAGGGTGCGCGAAGGCGGCGCAGGTGCGGGTCAGCCACGCGCGTGCATTTTCCAGCCCGTACTCGGCGGCGATGCTGATCTCCAAGCTTAGCAGCGCGCGCCCGCGACTGTGGTTTGTTACGCGAGTGATACTGCTGTTTGCCAGCGTAATCAGCCGTCCTTCTGCATCGCGGATGCGTGTGATGCGCATGCCGACCGTCTCCACGACGCCGCGAACCCCGTCGATGGTCACCTCGTCGCCGACGGCGAACTGGTCTTCCACGAGGATGAAAAAGCCGTTCAGCACATCGCGCACGATTTGCTGCGCGCCCAAGCTGATTGCCAGCCCTGTGACGCCCGCCGTCGCCAGCACAGGCGCAAGGTTTACCCCCAACGCGCCCAAGATGCTTAGCAGTCCCACAAACAGTAGCACATAGCCCAGCACGCTGTTGAGCAGCGCGCTCACCGTTCGAATCTGCGCCTGTCGCCGCTCAGAGGCTTCCACCTTGCGGGTGAGCGCGCGTGTGATGACGCCAATCACCCGCGCGCCCAGCCACCGCGCCACAAGTAGCAGCGCGACGATGAGCGCAATCTGAAGCGCGTTCAGGATAATCGCATCGCCGCGCTGCTCCCAGAACCGTCGCAGAGTCTCGCCCACAACGCTGGGTTATACCCGATTAGTCCCACTTCTCCCACAGGTCGGGGCGCTGCGTGCGCGTGTACTCCACCGTTGAGCAGAAGGTGTTGTTGTTGCGCTCGCACTCCGTTTCGGGCAGCCCGTACAGCGCCTCGAACGGGGTCGCCTTCACATGCCCGTCGGCGAAGACCACATTCACCTGCTTCGCGTGGCGTCCGTGCGGGCGCTGGTGGAACGCGGGCGGGAAACCTGGCGCGGTGCTGAACCCGTAGTGCTGCCACTCCGTGCGCATAAACGGCGAGTGGACGACATTCATGTAGAAGCCGTTCGCCTCCCACAGCGGTCGGCTGGAGACGCCCGACGGCACCGCATCCATCACCATCACATGGCTGGCGGGTGCGCTCAGTTGCGCCAGGCTCTTGCTGGGTGGGTACACCTGCGGTGGGAAGGAGCACCCTGCTGAGAAGCCCATCGGCGAGGGGTACGCTGCGCCGTAACCAATCCGACCCTCGCACGACAGACGCCTGCCTGTTGGCGAGTCGGGGTTCGCGATTGGCTTCGCGCTCGGACAGCGCGAGTAGAGGTTATCCTTCGAGTAGGGCTGCAGCCAATACAGGTAGCCGATGGAGGTGCAACTCGTGTAGCCGCCACCGCAAAAGCCCGGCGGAGGAATTAGCTGGTTCTCAGCGAGCGGGTACACCTCGTCGTAGTCCTGCACATACATCATCGCTGCTGTGCCGACCTGACGGAGGTTACTCAGACACATCGTCTGGCGCGCCTTCTCCCGTGCTTGGGCAAACACAGGGAACAGAATCGCCGCCAGAATGGCTATGATGGCAATCACCACCAATAACTCGATAAGCGTGAACCCGTACTGTCGCTTCGTCGCTTGCATATAGGCATTATACCTCAAGGGAGTGGGGTTTAGGGGGGAGGGGCAAGGGCTACCCAGCAAAACGCGAATACAGCCCCACTCCACTCAGTGAGCGCAGAGGGTAGAAATTCCCCCACTTTTCTCGAAATAGTAGCAGGAATCGGGAGGAACACAGCGAATGCATAGATAGGTGATTATCATGGAGCGCCGATTGTTCTACCGAGAGGGCACAGAGGAGTTTCGGAAGAGTCTGGACGACCTTCCGAGGGATCATCGTGAGCAGGTTTTGAAAGAGTTGGAGGAAATCGCCGAGAAATGGGAGCATGGGGTACACCTTCCAGGGGGCATTGTTGGCGACTCGGTGCGGTGCCACAAATTCTCTATTAGAGGTGTTAGGTACCGGCTCTTCTTGAAGGTGTGTACCCTGCCTCAGGATAACCTCGAACACTGTGTTTGTGTTCCAATTCGCATATTTCCTCGCAAGGAAAGGAAATACGAAGAATTTTTGCAAAAAATCAAGAGTAAAGGATATGACTTGACAAAGGATACGATAAATCAAATTCTGAATTGGATTCCAAGCCAGACTCGAGAGATCGAGAGTAATTTACCAGATTGCCCCGAAGATTTGGAAAGGTTTCTTGGCGAGTTAGGCAAGATGATGCCTTATAAATTCCTCAGTGATACCATTATAGTTTATGAGAGTGAACAATTTTGTGATTGGGTGGACAGTCAAGACGATACATTCTTGGATGTGTTGCACAATAGCATATATGAACTAATCGAGAAGGTTTCTAAGGGGGAAGTGAGTTCGACGCCCGCCACAGCTGCCCAGCAGTGCACAGTCAACGTTGGGCAGAGGAAGGAGGCTTTTTGGTATCGAGTTCAAGAGACTAATCAAATAAAAAGGCTGCTTCTTGCCACGAGTGCATCAGAATGTGAAGGCATAGCTGAAATAGAAGGGCGCGGCACTTTGCGGGCGTACCCCAGCTACATTTTGTATGACCCTCCTTTGTGGAAAGACATAGCGAGAGGCAGAGTGCTTAGCCTGCCCCTTTCCGAAGAAGAGCAAAGTAAAATGGAAGACATAATCATCAGAAGAAATCTCCCCGTTTTTATAAGCGGTCGTGCAGGGAGCGGAAAGTCTACGATGCTTTACTACTTATTCGCCAATTATTGGTATCAACTCAAGGATTATAGGAGCAGAATTATATTTTTGACGTATACAGAAACACTGCGCAAGAACGCAGAAAGACAGATAAAGTGTATCATTGAGAGAATGTCTCGTGAAACCAACATAGAACATTTTGATGCTGCTGGAGTATGGACACTGGGTGATTTTCTAATTGACATCATAAAAAAAGAACGATCCAAACCTACTGGAGAAATACTCAAAAGATAAATACTTGAGTTATGAAAAGTTCGCGACGATTCTGCGCTCCAGATACGGCATGAAAATTTCGCCAGATATTTGCTGGCATGTAATACGAACCTATATCAAGGGTTATTACCCTGATAGACTCATGTGTGCAGAGGACTACGAGAAAATACCTGAAAAAGACAAGACGGTTACTTTGGATGAATTCAAAAAAGCGTATGAAGTGTACGATTGGCTCGTAAGCAAGTACCCAGACTATTGGGATGAGTTAGATCTTGTAAGAATAATACTGACTAATGACTACACGCGCAACCATGAGTATTACATCATAATTTGCGATGAAGCGCAAGATTTTACCCGCATAGAGATTCAGCTAATGCTTCGTCTCAGCTTTGTACTGCGGTATGATTTCAGCCGATTCCATGATCTCGTAGTACCAATCATCTTAGCAGGCGATCCACTGCAGACAATTAATCCAACAGGCTTTAGACCACAGGCACTGAGAAAAGCATACTACCAACTCACAGGTGAAATGAGCAACAGCAGTGCCAAGATTAGGAGAGAACTCTTGCGCTCTGAACTAACTTGCAACTATCGTTCTTCCGAGGGGATTACGAAATTCTCCAATCTCATCAACCTAGTCCGCTATACGCTTTTGGGAATCAGTCCGATTGGTGATCCGCAGAAACCTTGGCGTCATTCGGCGGATATTCCAGCCTTTGTATCTCTTGCGAGGTTTCAGGAGATCACTTCCCCTGACGACTTTCATATAGTGATACATCCCAAGCTAAGAGAAATTATACGCGAAAATCCTGATAAGCATCGTAGCGTGTCGGCTCTGCTAAATGCTGACCAACCGAACCTCTGGACTCCTCTCGAGATCAAAGGACTTGAGCAAGACTGCGTAATAGTTTATGGTTTTGGTGAGGTTCTGCAGCAAATTTTATCGGAAAAGTTTAGATCCAAGCGAGCGACCCTTGCAGAGTCAGAGTTCAGGCAAGCGATACGTGAACACGTCCAGAGGGAAGACTCTACCGAACTAAGGATTCAGCTGGAGTACTTCTTCTCTAACCTTTATGTTGCAGTAACCCGCGCGGTCAAGCGATTATTCGTAGTGGATAGCGAAGAAGGACGCCGAATTTTATGGGATTTGTTGCTTTCAGAGGACAGTTGGAGTGAGATGCTTCCCGAAGACAAAAATGGAAAGAATGCTTGGGCTGATAAGACTAACTATCAAGAGTTGGTTGTGGAGGACCAACTCAGCGTCAAACGGATAGACCCTGAGAGGGAAGCCGAGAAGTACCACAACCTCTGGAGAGAAGAGAGAAATCCTGATTACTGCACTCGTGCCATAAAATGGTATCGCAAAGTAAGAAAGGATAAAATAGCAAATGAGTTGCAGGCAGAGCTTTACGAGTATGAAGAGCGTTGGGAAGAGGCTGCACAAGCACATGAGAAGGCTGGAAACCAGTCCAAGGCTGCTGTTTGCTGGCTTCGAGCAGGAGACTGGAAATAAGCGAAGCGTGCGGCTGATAGTTGCCACGAAAAAACCTTGGCTTTAGACTGGATTCGTGAGTGGACAGAAATTCGGGAGAAACTGGAGCAAAGGCTCTCGTCTTTGAGCGACCACGAGCAGGATCAGTGGGTCGCGGGAGATTTCACCTCCTGGCTGGATCGAACTCTCATTCACCTTGAACAAATGTCTGGGCATGACAGGCAGGCAGCGCGTCGGGAAACAAAACGTCTCATTCAAGATGCACAGTCTCGCTTGCGTCCTAAAGCACGCAGGTATCTAAGGGAAAAGCTGCTTCGAGGGCATGAGCAATTGCTCAAGGACTTAGGTTTGGTGAGAGAAATTGTCGAGAAACTTGGAGAAGATTACTGGCAAAATAAAGAATTTAAAAAGTACGTAGAACTGGTGGAGGATTACGATTTGAATGACGATGAAGAACGCCTCCTATGGGCTAAAGCGAGCTGCAAGGGTGCTTCGGAGGGACTGAGGTGGCTTATTGGTCAAGGACGGCGTTCGCTTGCTGCACGGTTCTGGAAAGATAATGGGCGACCCTGGATCGACGAGGTTACTGAACTATCTGTTGACCTCGCCAAACAGGGTGAAGTGCGGGACGCATTGTACGCTGCTGCGAAAGGCAATCATTTTGAATATCTGTCTGAAATCCTCTCAATGAAGCAAATAAAAAGAGAAGATATCGTCAGTGCTCTGCAAGAGCTTATAGGCGGACTTAGGGAGGCAGACTCGGACGAGATTTTACTCCCGTTGCTTTTCGTCAGTCTTCAGCTGAGATCGAGAGATGAAACCTTCGAGCTGGTGCAACTGGCTGTCTCGAGGGATATACCTGTGGCTGAGGTCGCCGAGTGTGTCGATGCGACAGGGGCGCACGGATTTTTAGTAGATACTATGAAGAAAAAAGTAGCGAAAATAGCGGATGAAGCATCGCTGATTGACGCACTGGATATGGCTACTTATCTAATAGATGCATTATCATTTACAAGTATCTCGGAGACTATAAAGATAGAGAAAGACTTGAGGGGATACCTCAGTGAACTAAATAGGATAACAAAAAGGCTAGCCAATCGGCTAAGTGGGGAAGCTGAGATGGTAGCTGAAAAGATCGACAGCCTTTACAAAGCAATCCAGGTTTACAACTTCTCAGAACCCAGACGAGCAGCGATACTGCGCGATTTGGAGAGGCTCCACCAAGAGATTACGGCAATCAAAAGACAAAGTCGAACCGAGGGTGGGGAGGGTAAGGTTCTGAAAGGTGACAAATGTGGTTACAGAGTGGTAATCTCAAAAATGCAGAGCATCTTGTCAGGGGAAGACGACAAGGCGTACTTCTTCGCTTTCTCCGACACGCCAATTGTTGTGCGATTGCTCAAGAGCGAAAGGAGACTGCTGTGCGTCAATCGCGATACTGGCGACAGCAAGTCTTTCTTCCGTTCCGTCAAAGGTAAAAAGGAGGAGCCACTTTGGGAGATTGGTGTGATTCGGATTGTGAACAACGAGGCGGCCATAGTATTGAATGGTGAACAAGTGATGACTGTGTCTGTGGTCTAACTCGCCCGCTTTGCTGAAATGCCACGCTACGCGAGCGACAAGCGTTTGCCATCCTTGCGCGTCTAACCCTACAGGAGGAATCGATGATGCGCCCAATTCTGATGCTGTGCGGTGCAGTGGCGGCGGCGTTGCTAAGCGGTTGCGGCGGCGACGCTAGCACGAGACCGCCGAAGGAGATGACTCAACCCGTGCAAATCACCGACGAAGTCCGCGCGGCGAACACACAGTTCGCCTTGGCGATGCTGCAGCAACTGGACGACCCTAAGACAGGGGAGAACCTGTGTTTCTCGCCTCTGTCGCTTGCGCTCGCGCTCAGCATGACGCTAAACGGCGCAGAAGGCGAGACCTACGACGCCATCGCCAAAGTGCTGGGCTACACCGAGCAGAAACTGGACGCCATCAACGCCCAAGCACGCGCCCTTGCCCGCCTGCTGAACCCCGCCGACAAGAGCATCACCGTCCGCATGGCGAACGGGCTGTGGGTGCAGCAGGGCTTCCCGCTGAAGCCCGACTTCCTGCGCGCGCTGCTGACATACTACGAAACACGCACGGAGACAGTGGACTTCAGGAACGCTGAGGCTGCCGCCAACGCCATCAACGCTTGGGTCAAAGAGCAGACGCAGGGACTCATCGAGAAACTGTTCCAAGCAAGCGACTTCGACGCGCAGACGCGCCTCGCGCTGGTGAACACGCTTTACTTCGAGGGCGCGTGGCAGTACCCGTTCCCAAAGGACGCCACCCAAGACGCGCCGTTTTATCTGGAGAGCGGCGCAACGAAGCAGGTTCCGATGATGCGTTTGTCAGAGCGGCTGCCCTACCTTAGGGGCGAGGGTTTCGAGGCGGTTGCGCTACCGTATGGCGAGGGCGACTACCGCTTCTACCTGTTTTTGCCCGACAAGGGACGCACGGTTGCCGATCTGCGCAAGCAACTGACCCCTGAAAACTGGGCGAAGTGGCTTGGGGCGTTCCGCGTGGTGCAGGGCAGTGTGCAGATGCCGCGCTTCAAAATCGAGGCGAAGTACGACCTGAAGCCCCCGCTGAGCGCGCTGGGGATGGGCGTTGCGTTTGACCCCGACCGCGCCGACTTCAGCCGTATCGCCGATGTGTCGCCTGAGCGGTTGTTCATCCAAAAGGCGATTCAAAAGGCGGTGGTGGAGGTGGACGAAGAGGGCACGAAAGCCGCCGCCGCAACAGGCATCACGGTCGGCGTGACCTCCGTGCCCGTAGACCAGTTCAACCTTGTGGTGGATCGTCCGTTCCTGTTCGCGATTGTGCATCAGCCGATGGGTGTGGTGCTGTTTCTGCTGCAGACGCGCCCGTTCGGCGAGATTCGCTACGAGAACCGCGTCGCCACGCGCGACTCGCTGGCGTTCGCCGTGCTGAGCGACCTGAACTACGCGCTGAACCTGCTGCTGAACGCCCGCGAACAAAAAGTCGAACTGGAGCGAATCGAGTTAGAGGTGGAGATACAGCCCGGTAAAGGCGCGGCGGTCATCGACAGCCTGCAGGTAGACCGCTTCACCTACCGTCCTGGCGAGCGGATTGAGGCGACGGTGCAGGTGCGCACGCGCGATGGGAGTGTGGAGACCTACCGCACGAGCCTGCGCCTGCCCGCCGACATGATGCCTGGGCGGTACATGCTACAGGTGAGCGCGGGGGGTGGCGGCGCACCAGCGGGCGCGACAGGACTGCTTGCCTTGCTGCTGGGTGAGGGTGCGTTCGGCGGCAGGGGCGACACCGAAGCGCAACTGCGCGAGTTCCTCAACCGCGAGCGCAACTACCAGATGACCGTCGCGCTGAACCTGCCGTTCCCGACCATCAGCGTTGAGGGCGCACTGCTGCTACAACCGCCACCGCTGATGCGCAGCGTGTTCGTCAGCCAGCGCGTCTCCAAAGCGCAGCAAACACCCGACCGCATCAAGCGGGTCGTAGACACGCCCCATGTGCTGGAGGGCGCGCAGAGCGTGATGATTACCGTGCTGCCCGCCGACACAGGGCGCAGCCCGTTCGGTAGGTTCGCCCCGCCGCCCTTTGTGGAGGGCGAGGAGACTCCCGCCGAGGTGGACGAGACGGAGTCGCTGCCGTCGGCGGAGGCGAGCGCGATTGTTGCCAACCTCCCGCCCCCGCCCCCGCTGGGCGAGCCGTCGTTCCCCGACCTTGCGTCAGGGGCGGGCGCACGCCCCGACACGCGCGCGGTCAGCCGCGCAGCGCGCCAGTGGCAGCCCGAACGGTTCGACCAACTCCGACGGGGCACATTTGAGGGCGCGTCGCTGGACATGGACGGCGCAATTCGGCTGGCGGTCGCCCCGCGCGCGTTGCCCGAAGCGCCGCTGAACTTCGTGTGGAGCGCCGCGCCTGACGGCGAGGCGGGGCTGCTGTTGGGCGGGGGCGTTCGCGGGCGCATCGTGCGCATCGGTGCGGAGCCGTCCGAGCAGACCTATCCCTCCTTGCCCGGCGCGTTCGTGACCGCGCTTGCACGCAGCGAGAACGGCGACCTGTACGCAGGGCTGTCGCCCGAAGGGACGCTGTGCCGCGTCGGGCAGCGCGGCTACGAGACCATCGCGCAACTGAACGCCCGCTATGTGAACGCGATGCGCTGGCACGACGGCGTGCTGTATCTCGCGACGGGCTTGCCGGCGCAGGTGCTGGCGTGGGACGGCAATACGCTGCGTCGCCTGCTGACCGTCGACGAGACGCACTTCAGTGCACTGACCGTCGGCGCGGACGGCGCGGTCTACGCAGGCACATCCGAGCGGGGGATGGTCTACCGCATCGATCCTGCAGGCGGGGTAAGCCCCATTGCGACGCTATCCGAGCCGAGCGTGGCGGCGCTGGCGTCCGACGCAGCGGGCAACCTGTATATCGCGACTGCGCCGTCGGGACACCTCTACCGCTGGACGCCTGCTGGCGGGCTAACCCAACTGCACAGCGACCTGAAACGCGAGTGGCGCGCGCTGGTGATGCACAACGGCAGCCTGTACGCGCTGACGCCCGACGAGGTGTACCTGATTCCGACCGATTCGGGGACGGCGCAGCCCGCGCTGATGTTCCGCCAGCGAGGGCTACAACTCATCGGCGGAGGTGTGGTCGGCGAGCGGCTGCATCTGGCGTCGGCGGACGGACGCCTCTATGTGCTGGAGCCTGCTGCCGAGGGAGTCTACCTCTCGCCCGTGCTGGATGCGGGCGCGCCCGCACGCTGGGGCGCACTGCGTTGGAGCGCGAGCCTGCCCGAAGGCACACAGCTGACACTGCAGACCCGTTCAGGCAACACACCCGAACCCGACGCGAGCTGGAGCCCATGGACGACCGCCTACGAGAACCCCGAAGGCAGCACGATCCTTAGCCCGCCCGCGCAATACCTGCAGGTGCGCGTGCACCTGAAAGGGGCAGGGGACGCCGTGCCGACGCTGCACCGCTTCAGCGTGAGCTACATGCCCCAGAACCGCCCGCCAGAGGTGCAACTGATCGGGCTTACGCCCTACAAGGCGGTTAGCGGCAAGCACACGCTGCGCTGGCGCGGGCGCGACCCCGACGGCGATACCCTGCGCTACGAGGTGCAAATCGCGCGCGACGGCACAAACGAGTGGCAACCCCTCAAAAATGGGCAGCCCAAGCCGAACGACAACCCCAACACGCCAGCCGACACCGAACGCCTCGGCTTGGATGATCTGCCCGAAGAGTTTCGCGAGCAGATTCGGCAACAGATGGCACGGGTCGGGCAGACGCGCATGCCTGACGCCGACGCGCCCGAACCTGAGGCGGATGACGCGCCCAGCCGCGCTGAACGCCCTGACGCCAAAACCCGCTTTGAGTGGGACACCACGCAAGTGCCCGACGGGGTGTACCTGCTGCGCGTCATGGCGACCGACGAGCCCGCCTCGCCGACTGATTACGCCACGGTCTACTCGCCCGCCGTCCCGATTGTGGTGTGCAACACGCCGCCTGTGGTCTCTGTGCGCGAGCAGGATGTCAAAGTCGCCGAGGATGGCGTCGTGGAGCTAACGGGCTTCGCGTTCCAATACTTTGTGGAGCGCAAGGAAGGGTCGGCTGATAGCGGCGAGCAGGCATCAGAGCGCGCCCGCCGCATCCTGCGCCAGAGCGCGCCGATTGTCGGCGTGCAGTACCAAATCGGCGACGGCGAGTGGTTCAGCGCGGAGCCACTGGACGGGATGTTCGACTCGGCGTTCGAGCCGTTTCGCATTCGCACCAAGCCGCTGCCCCCAGGTGAGCATACCATGCGCATCAAGGTCTTCAACGGCGCGGGCAAAAGCGCAGAGGTGGAGCGAAAGATTACGCATAACCCTCCTCGCCCGTGAGCGGGCGAGGAGGGCTGGGAGGTGAGGAAGGAGATTAGCAGCCTGTACCGAAGTTGAACAGCACGGTCAGCAGGTCGGCGTCGTCCACCACGCGGTCGCCGTTCACATCGGCGGGGGTGATGTCCGTGCTGCCGAACTCGAACAGCACGCTCAGCAGGTCGGCGTCGTCCACGCACCCGTCGCAGTTCACATCGCCCTCCACCGCCTTGCGGTAGATGCGGATGTTGTCGATATCGAGGGTCACTGGTACGCCCGAGTTGATGCCGAGGTTCAGCAGGCAGTAATCGTTATCGTCGGCTGGGACAGTTGCATCGCGATAGTCCAGCGCAAGGGTACGCGTGAACCCGCTGCCACCAAAGGTGATGTCGGCGACATAGCTCCCTTGCCCCCAACCTGCGGAGCTGTTAATGGCAAGGATCATGTTCGCCCACGGAGCTGGGGAAACAACCGTGACATCCATCACCACGAGGTCGCCGCGACGCACCATTGCTGCCAGCCCAGGCACGGTTCCGTTGAAAATCCAGTGGAACCCGCCTTGCGACTCGATGCGCATCTTGCCGTTGTTCCACGAGACGGTGACGCCCGTGTCGTTTGAGTCAGGCGTAAAGCCGTACAGCTCCCCAGGCGTTTCGAAGTCCATCGCCATCATTTCGCACGCCGTGCGGTACAGGCGCATATTGTCAAAGTAGAGTCGGTGCGTTGCGCCTGCGTTCAGCCCGAAGTTAATTTGGAACCATTCGGTGTCTTCAGGGTTGGGTAGCGCAAGGGACTCCAAGTCCAGTAGCACGGTACGCGTGCCCGGCTCGCGCGGGAGACCAACGGGAAAGCGCGTCTGCCTCCAGCCTAATACTCCATCATTTAGCGAAACGATCATATTCGTCCACGGTACGGTCGCATCCGCCGTAACATCCATCAGCAGCTTCCTGCTGATTTGCAGGTAGGGAAGCTTCGCATCACGATTGCCATCGCTGATTAGCCAACGGAAGCCACTGACACCCTCAGGCCAAAGGAAGCCCATCGAGTAGTTGCCATGCGTCACGCCTATCGTTGACGACTGAATCACGCGCCAACCTGTAATCGGGTCATCGTCGTCCGCGAAGCCGTGCATGTCAGGCTCTTCGAACGAGTAGACAACTTGCGCAGGGGCG
>Ga0079995_1076143_pt1 | contig 12691 bp, 15 predicted proteins | sample FaiFalFF_MnMetaG_2_FD_69198 | JGI IMG/M metagenome (GOLD analysis project Ga0079995, IMG submission 69198) | Freshwater microbial communities from Yellowstone National Park, Wyoming, USA - Fairy Falls C (FF_Mn_C) (SPADES assembly) (version 4) | ecosystem: Environmental > Aquatic > Freshwater >... | reverse complement strand
TGTAACAGACGACCACACCGAACTCGGCCTGACCTTCTGCGACCCTCCTCGCCACCTCGTAGGCGACGTCAGGCCAAGGCTCGACCCGCTCGGTCACCAGAGATCCTACCAGCTCAACCTCAAACCCCTTCGAGGCGAGGTATCTGGCCGCCTCCTTTGCAGCCGGATAGACGTCGTCCGCTCCGATCACCACCTTCCTCTTCGCCGCCGGACCAGGACCGCTCTCTCGGGTCATCCCAGATGCTTCGCTATGTCTTCAACGGTGGGGAACCTGCCACCCTCAGCCTTCCTCGAGTAGACCAACCTCTCGTCGACGTAGACGTCGAAGACGCCGCCGTCGCCGGTCTCGAGCGTCACGGAGAAGTCCTTGAGGTATTTGGTGCCGTACCTGTTCAGCAGATCGGTCGCGAGCTGGACGGCCCTCGGGAGGAAACCGCAGGGGACGCAGTAGACGATCCTGACGCGAGGCACACCTCACCGGGATAACCGACGCTAATTACTGTTGGCTGACCACGCACTACGCGGAGAACCTCCGGCCCCTCAAGCTAATGACCCCGGCCCTGGAACGTTCGCACCCTTGGCCCTCCAGTAAGAGAGAAGCACGATCTCCATCACCGTCCTAACTTCCGCCTCGTCCCTCGGAGCGTAGACCATGACGGCGTTCCGCGGTATCAGGCGACCTGCTGCGGGGTGAGGCTCGGCCCATCCCTTCGAGACCAGCTCGTCGACCCAGTTCGGAGGGGCCATCAGGTGGAGGCTGCCGTCACCGGGTGGATGGAGGTGCGCGAACTCCCTGCCGTACATGAAAGCGTCCTCTGGGCCTTCGGCCGCCTCATCGTCCAGAACGAGGGCCCTCGCACCCGGGACGGAGACGGCGCTCACTTCCTCGGTAACGTTGGGGAGCGAGAAGAGTTCGTCGGCCAGCATCGAGTAGATCTTGGGACCTGGGTTCTGGGTCAGCTGCTGATGGGGCATCCCGCGCCTAGTTACGGGTCTCTCGCCCTTCCTTTGGGGCAATCCGAAAACGAAAATCCAGAGGCTAGGAAGCGTCCTGATAGTTGCCCACCCGGAGCCCTTCCGGACCGGCTCGACGGAGACCAGCTCGAACGCTTCGTCCAGCACCGCCTCCCTCTCCATCGCCAAAGGAGGGCTGCAGTAGTCTTCCTCCTCCCATACCGCATGTCCCCTGAGGTCGAAGCGCGCGTTGCGCAAACTCTCGTCGAGCGCCCTGCCGAAGGGCCTCATCGACGCGATCCTCCCAGACTCAAGGTCCTTCCAGATCCTCTTCAGGGCCCCCTGCCTCGGTATGGCCCTCACGAGATAGTGCGCCATGCCTTTGATGAGTGCGTCGGGTTCCCGATAAGCCTCCTTCCTCGACACAGGGCCGTCTCCTGAGACCGCTGATGCCAGCGGCTATGTGCTCACAGTTTTATGCTCGCGGTCCGCTGAGGTTGAGAGGCGGAGATGCCGAGGTGGGGCTACTCGATGCAACTGGCCGACGAGTCGAAGATAGCGAAGGCCAGCCTCAGGGAGGTCGACGCTTCTCCCAAGTGGACGAGGGAGGTCTGCGCTGCGATCAAGGGGATGTACGTGGAGGACGCAAAGAGGCTGCTGGAGGACGTCATAGCCAGGAGGAGGATGATACCCTACAGGAGGTACAGGAAGCTGAGGGCCCACCACTCGGAGACGAAGGGGCCTGGAGGGTATCCGGTGAAGCCGGCGAGGCTATTGCTGAAGCTGCTCGAGTCGCTGGAGGCGAACGCGGAGTTCAAGGGCCTCGACACGTCAAGGCTCAAGATAGTTCACGCGGCCGTCCACAAGGGGAGGGTGATCAAGAAGTTCTTCCCGAGGGCCTTCGGTAGGGCCTCGCCGCACAACAAGACGCTGATCCACATCGAGGTCGTAGCCGAACAGGTCTGACTTTCTGAGAGGCTTCACCGCTTTTCCCTCGAAGGGGGCGCCCTGAGAGGCAGTTCCTTTCGCCTCAAAGGACGAATCGACCGGTGAAGGACATAACTCGGAGCCTCTGTGATCGGTGGAGATGCCGGCGGTAAGGGTGAGGCTCACCTGCGCTCTCGTCGACCGACCTGGCACGCTGCTGAAGACGCTGGAGCAGATAGCCCTCGCAGGGGGCAACATCATCTCGATCGTCCACAGCCGCGAGAACATCACTTCCGGCTACGTTCCAGTCAGCATCAACGTCGAGTTCCCCGACGCCCAGAGCCTCGAGAGGGCGAGGAAGGGGATCGAGTCGGTCGGAGTCCCGGTGATAGGGTCTGAGAGCCTCGAGAAGTCGTTCAGGACGGTCATAGTCATCGGGAGGGGCGAGTTCGGTGACCTTATCAGGGCCGTCGAGGGCCTCGGCCTCAGGATCGTCGACGCATCAGTCCGTGGAAGCGGACCAGAGACGACTGCCCGCCTGACGCTGGAGGTCCCTGAGGGCGAAGGGGGTGAGAGGGCGATGGCTCGGTTCGAGGAGGTTGCAACGGGCCTCGGTTACCTGTTGCTCACCGAGGTGTGAGGGGGTTGCTGAGGGCCCTCGTGAACGGCTACGGCTTCTTGGGCAAGAGGGTGGCGCGTGCTCTCCTCCACGGGATGGTCCCCGGCGTGAAGCTGGTAGCAGTAGCCAGGTCCACCGGCTACGTCTACAGGCCCGAGGGAATAACGGCGGAGGAGCTGGGCGACGACCTGAGCAGATCGCCCAACTTCGTCGAGGGGAGCGCGCTGGGGCTCCTCGAGGACCGGAAGGTCGACCTGCTCGTGGAGCTCACGCCGACCAATCTACCGTCAGGCGAGCCGGCCCTCACCAACATCAGGACCGCGCTCTCCAGAGGGATCGACGTGGTCACGGCCAACAAGGCTCCGATAGCCCTCGCATACACGGAGCTGAAGGAGGTGGCCCGCTCCACTGGCTCCCTCCTCCTCTTCGAGGGGACGGTGGGCGGAGGGATACCGCTGATATCGCTGAGGAGGTTCTGCCTGAGGGGGGACGAGGTCCTCTCGATCAGGGGCATCCTGAACGGCACGACGAACTACATCCTGAGCAGGATGCACTTCGAGGGGCTGACCTTCGACCTCGCTTTGAGGGAGGCCCAGAACCTCGGGATCGCGGAGAGGGACCCTACGCTGGACGTCGAGGGTTACGACACGGCGCTGAAGCTCCTGATACTCGCAAACGCCGTCATGGGGCTCGACAGGAAGCTCGAAGACGTCAAAATCGTCGGCATAACCAGGATCTCGGCCGACGCCGTGGCCCTCGCTAAGGAGGCGAACATGGCCGTCAAGTTGATAGGCTCCGTGGACTCCGACGGGAAGCTCTCTGTGGCTCCGAGGCTTGTCAAGCTGAACGATCCGATCTGCGTCCACGGGACTCTGAACGCCGTCACGCTCCGCCTCAAGACAGCAGGTGACCTCACGCTCATCGGAGAGGGTGCCGGTGAGCCGACCGTAACTTCGATACTGAACGATGTCTGGGAGGTCGTGACCTTCAGGGGTCAAGCCCGAGATAGTTTGCATTAGAGCTGATAGTAGAATTTGAGCAGGACCGCTAAAACGAAGAGCACGGTCGCCCCAATCAGAACGACGTAGTCCCTCGGTCTTGACTTCAACGTCCTGTAGCTGCTCCTCTTCTCGACGGCGCCGAAGCACTTGACCTCCAAGGCCTCAGCCATCTCGAAGGCCCTCCTGAGGGCGTTGACGGTGACGGGGACGAAGGCCCTCACGTAGTTCCTGAAGAGCTTGACGGGGTTCCGCGTCTCGTAGTTGACACCCCTCATCCTCTGCGAGTCGATGACCTCCTGGACCTCCTCGAGGAAAAGCGGAGCGAACCTGATCGAAGCGGTTAGGGCGAAGGCGTAGTCGTACGGAACCCTCATCCACCTCAGGACCAGCGCGAAGTCCTCGGGCGAGGTCGTCAGGAGGAAGAAGGAGAAGGACGTGAGGACGGCGACGAACCTCAGGAGGAGGGCGGCGTTGGTAACCGCGAACTCGAGCGTGAAGACGGACGACCCGGCAGTCAGGCTCCCAAGGACGTTCAGCAGCACCACGAAGGCAAGGAAGGGCCCGAGTGCCCTTACGGTGCCGAGGACCCTTCTGGACTCTTTTACCGTTGCGAGCAGCGCCGTCACTAGCAGCAGGACCGACGAGGAGGCGGCCAGCGAGAGGACAGGCGGCCTGTCGTAGATCACCGGGAGAGCGAAGAGGTAGACTGAAATGGCGAGCTTCACCCTGGGATCGAGAGCGGCCACGCCACGCTCAACCCCACTGAACCTCAGCAGCTCACCGAGCCTCAGGCTCACCGCATCCACCCGCTGACACGAGGAGGTTCCTCAGCTGCATGTGAAGGTCCTCGATGCTCGGCGTCCTCTTCACGCCCATCGCCTCCAGCCTTGAGGAGATCACGACGGATTGGGGTGGGAGAACCCTGGCCTCCCTCAGCAGCCCTTCGTCGACGAGCACCTCATCGGCCCTCCCGTCGGCGAGGACCCTCCCGTTCCCCATCAGCACGACCCTCGGGGAGAGCTCGGAGACGAACTCGACGTCGTGGGTCGCAATCACCAGCGTCCTGCCCTCTTCCCTGAGCCTCCTGATTATCTCGATCATCGCGTCCCTGCCTGCCCTGTCCTGTCCCAGCGTGGGCTCGTCGAGCAGCAAATACTTCGGCTCCCAAGCCAGCACGACGGCTATCGAGAGCCTCTTCTTCTGGCCTCCGCTGAGGGTGAAGGGCGACCTCTTCTCGGTCCCCTCCAGTCCGAAGGTCTTCAGGAGCTCTCCGACGCGGTGCGCCTTCTCGAGCATCCCGAAGTTCCTCAGGGCATAGAGCATCTCCTCCTCGACCGATTGGAGAAAGAAGAGCGTCTCGGCTATCTGGGGGACGTATCCTACGATCCTCGCGATCCTGCTGAGAGGGGTCCTTCTCGTGTCGAGCCCGTCGACCCTCACCGTTCCCTCGCTCGGCTTCAACAGGCCCACCATCAGCTTCAGGAGCGTCGTCTTCCCTGCGCCGTTCCCTCCCATCAGCGCAACTACCTCTCCCTCCCTCAGCACCAGATCCACGCCGTCTACCGCCTTCACGCCTCCAGGGTAAGTGAAGGAGACGCGCTCCAGCTCGATCACCGTCGGTGCACCCCCCTCCTGAGCCTCTTAGACAGTAGGGCCTCAAGCTCCTCGGGAAGTAGTGGCACTGGGCCGTCGAGCCGGCAAGAACCCCTCAGCCTCCAGTACAGCTCCACGACCCTCGGAACCGATATGTCGTCGTGTCTGGGCTCGGAGAAGAAGGTCCTCGTGTCGCCGGAGTAGACGAGCCTCCCTCCGCTGAAGGCTATCACCCTGTCGGCGTGCGGTGCGAGGAGGTCGGTCCTGTGCTCGGAGACGAGAACGGTCTTCCCCTCCTCTTTGCAGAGCCTGACGACGAGGTCCAGCACCTCCTTCGCAGCCATCGGGTCGAGCATAGAGGTCGGCTCGTCGAGGAGCAGAACGTCGGGGCCCATCGCCATCACCGTCGCTATCGCGAGCCTCTGCTTCTGGCCTCCGGAGAGCTCGGCAGGGTTCCTCCTCCTCAACTCCCTCAAACCGAACCGGTCCATCACGAACTCGACCCTTCGCCTGATCTCCTCAGGCGGAAGGCCGAGGTTCTCGAGGGGAAAGGCCAGCTCCGACTCGACGGAAGTGGAGAAGATCTGCGTCTCCGGGTTCTGGAAGACCATGCCGACCTTCGTGGCGAGCCTGTGGACCGGCGTCGAGGCAACCTCCATCCCCATGACCCTGACCGAGCCGACGTAGTCGCCGGAGTAGAAGTGCGGTATGAGGCCGATCAGGCAGCGGAGGAAGGTCGACTTCCCGGAACCTGTCGGTCCCAATACCAGCACCAGCTCTCCTCTGTCTATCTCGAGGTCGACCTCCCTGATCGCCCACCCCTCAGAGCCCTCGTACCTGAAGCTCAGGCCCCTGACCTCTACCGCCTTCATCACCGATCTTCGATGGGCTTCACGTAGGTCCCGAGCGCGTAGCCCAGCAGCTCGAGGCACTTGGCGACCACTTCGTCGAAGTTACCCGGAACCCTAACCCTTGCTGCGGCCGCATGCCCACCTCCCTGGCCCCCGAGCTTGGAGGTGAGAGGCCCTATGACGTCCCTGACGACGTTGATCGAGTAGGTCTTGACGACCTCGGGCGAGACCCTGAAGACGACGTCTGTGAAGCCCTCGGACTCGTCAGAGGGTTCGGCTCCGTATGCTCCCAGAAGCCCGACCTTCCTCAGGGTCAGAGCGTCGGCCACCGTCAGCCTCACGGTGTCGTAGTAGATGCCGAAGAAGAGGGCAGAGGACTCGACCGCGTTCAGGGACCTGCCGTTGAGGATGCAGAGGTCCAGGACGATCTCGGAGCTCGACTTGTAATCGGGGGAGGCGAAGACGGCAACCCCCTCAGGCCACATTGAGTCCTGGTCACCGCCCAAGTGTGTCAGCACGCCTACCCTCTTGCCCCTCAGCTGTGTGAGGTGATTCGAGAGGGACGAGACGAATTCCCTCGACCTTATCAGCGCCTCGGGGTCCTGCACGGAGGAGGTCACGACTCCTCTACTCGCCTCCCGGAGACGGCCGACTGGATCTGCTTCTGGAGCTCGGAGATCTGGGTCCTCGTCCTGGCCTCCTGCTTCTCAAGGACCTTCAGCCTCGTGTCGTTCAGGTCCCTCTTCTCCATCAGCTCCATCATCACCTTCTCCTTCGTCGTCTGGATCAGCAGCGGCCCCACCTCCTTGTACACAACTACCTGCTCGTCGGCCTTCGAGAGCTCCTCGAGTGCCAGCTTGATCTCCTCGAGCTCCGCCTGGACCCTCTGCTTCTCGGAGATCAGGACCGTGAGGGTCTGCTGGAGCTGTTGGAGCCTCGCCAGCTGCTGCTGGACGCTCATCGGCAGCTCTCCTGACGACATCGGCTTGACTCCTCATCCGATGAATTTAAGTGTATTAAGAACGAGCGATGTCCGCGTCGATCTTGGGCGCCTTCCGTCCTGGTGTCGAGGCAGATGAGTTATGATGTCTTTGTCCTAGCGGCACACGCTACATTCCGCATCGTCAGCCTTCTTTAGGATCAGCATGACACCGTGTCGCAGCGGTTTGTTTAAGGCAATCCGCAGATAGTTGCCCACCTGCGCGGTGAACCGATCGTAACAGACGACCGCCAAATCCGGGACGTCATCAAAGGCCTTCTTCACGAAATCGATCGAACACTCCAGCTGCCTCTCGGCGTCTTTGAAGTCGCTTATACTGAGTTCACCGCCTTTGCACTCTATCAGCACCAAGTTGCAATTGCTGCCGTTCCTAGATATCACGGCGTAATCGCATCCCTTCCCCTGTCTTTCCTCTCACCATTGACAGTCACGTCTGCCTGCTCGAAGTCGTAAACGAGCACGTGGGAGCGGTCAGCCCTCAGAAATTTTTGGAATTTTTCCATGAAGCTCAAGCAGTTTGACTGCCTCACCGTACATCTCCTCCAACACAATAGTGTAAGTGGGCAGGTCGGAGACCTCACCCGTCTCGGAGACCTCTACTTTTCTCGCCACTGAGCCTTCCTCAGTCGGCTCCATGAAGTACAGCGCCAACTCTTCTTTAGTGAGATACTCGTCTTCGCGGTACCCGAGCTTGCGCCTGTCCTGGGGACTTAGGCCTGCGAGCCCTACCATCTGGGCGAGCTTCAGGGCTATCAGGTCGCTGTGTGTTGTGACCACCACGTTGACTCCGAGCCTCGCCAACATGGCCATGAACCTCGCAAGCCCCATCTGCCCCTTCGGATGGACGTGGGCTTCGGGCTCCTCTACTATCAACCACCAACCCTCTCTGAGCTTGCCAGAGAGCAGGTAGATGGCCGATACCTCAGATACCATCGAGGAGGCGTTGATCAACTCGATGGGCTTCTCAGCTCCGGCCTCATAATACATCACCGAAAGGTCCTCGTCCATCTCCAATCTTCCACGGAGCACTTCCTCCTCCAGTAGGTCCAGTGCAGGAGCCACAAACGCCTTCTTCCGCTCCTCCTGCGTGAACTTCTCCGTGGCTAAGAGCGGATCGAGTAGGACCTCGATGATGCCGGGTAAGCGGAATCTTTCGCTCATCATAAGATGTGTGAACTTTCTCCTAAGACGTGGTGGGGCGATGAGCCAACTCGTCTCTATGTGAAGACGCAGGAGTTGCCTGAGTATCCGCATTATGCCTGCCCTTTCTGCCGGAATGTAAATGAGTGGCACGATTATTGGAACTGCTTTTTTAGTCTCGAGCAGCTCTCTAAATCCGTGGAATCTGGAGGTTACAACTCCCGACTTATCGACTTGGATCTCTATCTCGAGGATGTCACCGAACTGTTCCTCCTCAGGTTTCAGTACAAATCTTAACTCAGCTTTGTCAGAGCCTCGCCTGACTAGATCCTCTGGTCTATTGACAGAATATAACCTGAGTATGATGTCAACAAGCGTCTCATCAAGATGCTGTATGAACTCTTCTAATGTGAGTGATGTGAGCCTCAAAAGAACCGGTGCACCGCTCCACTGTGTTACTAATCGCTCGAGGACCAGCATGAGGACCGCTGTGTAGGTCTTTCCCGTATTGTTCGGTCCCATGAGAATCGTCACCCTTCCCAGGTCAATGTCCGCCTCCCTGACCGGGCCGAAATCCTTCACGAAGATTTTTGTTGGAACAAACCGGACGCGCGTTAACCTGACCTTCCTCTCTCTTCTTTTTCTCTCCTCAGCAGGGCCTTCCGCCGCCATGCGCTACCTACTTCCGCCTCACCAGCATATGATTTTAGTGTTTTGTGTCCATGGCGTGGTACTGTCAAGTTGGTATCGCCTCCTCTCCTCCTGTCCTGATGAAGTTGTACATCGCTGCAATTATCGTCAGACTTAATGAATTCTTATAAGATGACTTTTGACGACATCATTAAGACCGCGAAATCCCGTAAACCTCCGCGAACCTCCTCAGAGCGGCCTTGAAGGGCTCCATCGGCAACTCCACTATCCCGGCACCTATCTGACCCACACCAGGCTCCCTGTGGGCGATCCCGGTGTTAGCCACCGGCGTCAGGCCGGTCTGTACCACCTTCCTAATGTCGATGCCAGTCGGGGTGCCAGCGAACTCGAGGTACGGGATCGTGAAGTACCTGTGCTTGGCGAAGGTGATCTTCTCCATTCTCATGGTCATCTCGATCGCGTCCTTGACCGTCCCTCCAACGAACCTGACTATCGCAGGAGAAGCTGCCATCGCTGCTCCACCTATCCCGGCCGTCTCAGTGATCGTCGAGTCGCCGATGTCAGGGTTTGCGTCCCTCTCGCTGAAGCCAGGGAAGTAGAGGCCCCTCGGAACCGGAGCAGGTGCGGTGAACCACTCGTTCCCCAGCCCGCTGACGCGTATCCCCACCTCGGTCCCGTTCCGGGAGATCGTCGTGACTATCGTGCTGTACTTCACGTTGCTCGCGGCGTCGGCCATCAGCTTACACGCTGCCATGGCGAGGTTGACGAAGAAGTGGTTGTTCGAGTCGATCGTCCTCAGGACCTGCTCTCCCTCCCTCCCCACCTCTCTGACGACGTAGGGCGCTATCTCCCGGAGGAAGAGGGAGGTGGCTGCGACGTTGCGGTTGTGACACTCGTCGCCCATGTGGAGGGCCTGCGCTATTATGTTCCTGAGGTCGATGCCTCCCTTGTCCTTTACCGCGGCTTGGAGCGCTGCACCGATCACCTCCGCGAACTCGCCGTTCAGGTACCTGAGCCTCGCAAGGACGTCCGGGGAGTAGGCCCCGTACCTCAGGACCCTCCCTAGTCCCTCGTTGAAGTTGGTGTAGGAGAAGGAGTCGCCGCCGTCCGCCTTCACCACGAAAACCGCCATCGAGGGCGAGATGACGCCTGCCATGGGACCTACAGCCGAGTTGTGGTGGTTCGGCTCCAGCTCGATCTCCCCGGTCTCGGCGAGCCTGATCGCGCGCTCCGGCGTGTCGGCCCATCCCTCGTAGAGGGCCGCACCGATTATCGCGCCCCTCAGCGGACCTGAGGCCCTCTCCCAGCTGATCGGAGGGCCAGCATGGGTCAGCCTCATGCCCCCTTTCCTCAGGAACGGCAAAACGTCCTTGGCCCTCGCCACGGAAACGAGCATCGGCCTCGTCTCCATCATCCTCTCAACGGCAGTTCTGTTGGCGGCCTCCACCTCCTCTCTGATGGATGAGGACATGAACTTCGCCTCGCCTGACGACTCCGCTCCTCCGATTTAAGGAGAATCATCGACGAGGAGAAGCCTGCCATCGTCCAAGAAAGCGTTAATTTAAGAGATTGACTCTGCATCACGAGATGACGGCGCAGCTGCAGCACAAGTACATAGGGAAATCCATGAAGAGGAACGAGGACGTCCGCCTCGTAACGGGAAGGGGCCTCTACGTAGGCGACGTGATGCTCCCCGGAATGCTCTACGGAGCCGTGCTGAGGAGCTCCGTGGCCCACGCCAGGATCAAGAGAATAGACGTCAGCAGGGCGGAGAGGCTCGAGGGCGTCGTCGGGGTCTTCACGGCCGAGACGTTGGGTGAGCTGAACGGCCCCCTGCCCCCCAGCGTCTCACCTCTCCCCCAGTACCCGATAAATTACAGGACGCACTACGCGCTGGCAAAGGACAAGGTCAGGTACGTCGGCGAGCCGGTGGCCTTCGTCGTCGCCAACTCACCTTACATCGCATGGGACGCTCTAGACCTGATAGAGGTCGAGTACGATCCCCTAGAGCCTGTGGTTGACGTGGAGAAGGCGATAGAGCCCGGTGCGCCGCTGGTGCACGAGGACCTCGGGACCAACGTCGCTGCCGAGAAGAGCGTCATGGTAGGCGACTACGAATCGGCCTCATCGAAAGCAGCGGTCGTCGTGAGGGAGCGGTTCGTCTACAACAGGGGAGGAGGGCAGAGCATCGAGGCGAGGGCCGTCGCTGCGTATTACGATCAGAGGGAGGGGACGCTGACCGTTTGGGACTCGACGCAGGCACCCATACCCATCAGGAACGGGTTGGCCCGCCTCCTCGGGTTGCCGGACACCAAGGTCAGGGTGATAGCTCCTGACGTCGGCGGAGGCTTCGGCCCCAAGATCATGCTGTTCTACCCGGAGGAGGTCCTGGTGCCGCATGCGGCGATCAAGTTCGGCAGGCCCGTGAAGTGGGTCGAGACGCGCCGGGAGTACAGCGTCGCCGCCAACCAGGAGAGGGTCCAGGTCCACTACGCGGAGGCGGCCTTCGACAGGGACGGCAGGATCCTCGGGCTTAAGGACCACTTCCTCGTTGACACCGGAGCGTACACGCCGTACGGCGTCATGGTGCCGATCATCACGATGTGCACGATGCCAGGCCCCTACCGCATCAGGAACATGGACTTCAACTTCAAGTCCGTCTACACCAACAAGACGCCCGTCAGCCCAGTGAGGGGAGCAGGCAGGCCTACAGCCGTCTTCATCATGGAGCGGTTGATGGACAAGGCGGCTAGGGAGCTGGGGATGGGGAGGGCCGCGATACGGCGTAACAACCTGATCACGCCTGACGAGATGCCCTGGGACACGGGCCTGATCTACCAAGACGGAGCTCCCAACCTCTACGACTCAGGCAATTACCCGGCCGTCCTCGAGAAGCTCCTCGAGATTTCAGGTTACGAGAGGTGGGAGGAGCTGAAGCGCACCCTCTCCAGAGGATCCAAGCGGATAGGTTTCGGGCTGGCCCTCTACGTCGAGGGCTCCGGCGTTGGGCCCTACGAGATGGCAAAGGTCAAGGTCGACTTCGGAGGGCGCGTCTCGGTCACCACAGGCGTCGGATCCCAGGGCCAGGGACACTTCACGGTCCTCGCACAGATAGCCGGTGAGGTGCTGGGCGTCGACCCCTCGACCGTCGACGTCTCCGTAGGCGACACAGGGAAGATGGAGTGGGGCGTGGGGACCTTCGCCAGCAGGTCGGCTGCAGTGGCCGCACCGGCCGTTTACAACGCCGCGATGAAGGTGAGGGAGAAGGCCATCAAGCTGGCCGCCAAGCTCCTAGAGGCCAACCCCGAGGACATAGTGCTGGAGAACGGGAGGGCCTACGTGAGAGGGCATCCGGAGCACGGGCTGACGCTTGCAGAGCTCGCTCAGAAGTCAGCCCCCCTCAGGGGGACTATCGACGAGGAGCCTGGATTGGAAGCGGTCAGCTTCTTCAGCCCGAAGAGGTCCGTCTACGCGTCCGGAGGTTGCGCGGCGATGGTCGAGGTCGACGTGGAGACAGGTGCCGTTGAGGTCAAGAAGCTCTGGCTCGTCCACGACTGCGGCCGGGTCATAAACCCCATGATCGTGGAGGGTCAGATACACGGCGGCCTCGTTATGGGATTGGGATCGGTGCTGTACGAGGAGATCGCCCACAACGACGAAGGGATGCCGCTGGCCACGACCTTCGCCGACTACCTGATCCCGTCCTCAGCGGAGGTCGGGTTCGATCTGGAGATCGCCCATCTGGAGACTCCATCACCCCTCAACCCTCTGGGCGCGAAGGGCGTCGGAGAGGCAGGGGTCATTCCGATCGCAGCGGTGATAGCCTCTGCGATAGACGACGCCCTCTCGGAGTTCGGCACGTTCATCAGAAAGTCGCCGATCAAGCCGGAGGACGTCCTCAGAGAGGTATCGAGAGCCTCTGGACGATGAGGTCCCTGTTGCCGACCTCCTCTCT
>Ga0079995_1054965_pt1 | contig 12696 bp, 6 predicted proteins | sample FaiFalFF_MnMetaG_2_FD_69198 | JGI IMG/M metagenome (GOLD analysis project Ga0079995, IMG submission 69198) | Freshwater microbial communities from Yellowstone National Park, Wyoming, USA - Fairy Falls C (FF_Mn_C) (SPADES assembly) (version 4) | ecosystem: Environmental > Aquatic > Freshwater >... | reverse complement strand
GGGAGGGAACAAATTCTAATAGTAGGTTAATTTCAGGAGGAAGTAGTACTGGATATGTTAATATTTATGTAAATAGTAATAATTTAACATCTGCTTCTGATTTCTCTATTAAAAGCTATAATACTAAAACACTTAATTCTACTGGAGCTAATGAAGGGAAATTACCGGGCACTGGTAACAACGGGAATATAGATTTAAGAAAAATTAATAATGGTCAAATGGTAAGAATAAACATTGATTCAAGTAATGCAGTTTTAGTTGGTTCTAATGCTAATGGAGAAGTTACAAGACGTCCTCAAAATGGAGGCTTAATTGAAATGGTATGGCCTACTGATAATAATAACAATTTTATGCCTAATAATGAAACTACTAGAGCTATAGTAAATTCTTATCCTCCTAAGTATGCTACTGTTTATATTGTACCTAATGGTAATGAATTAACAATTTTCGCAGTAGGAGGTTATAGTAAGCAAAAAGTAAATGCTAATATACTTTACCGTAATATTACAGGATTACCTCCTGTTGATAATAATAAAATAACAATTGATAGTAATAATGAAATAAGGATTAATTTAAATAGATTAACTCGTCATGAAAGGGAAAGTTTAATGGCAATTCATGTTAACGGAGGAAATGTAGTTGTTATGCCTAATGGTCCTAATAATAATGGATTATATTATTTTGAAAATAATAATACTAATGATCCTAATAATCCTCCTAAATCTTTTGATTTAACTGTTATTTCTACAAGATTTACTACTACTAGGAATTCAGATGATAATATTATAAATAGATCTTTTTATGTAGATGGTCAAGGATCTGGAAATGATTTAGGAGGGTGGATTATACCTAATAATTTTAATCCTAATAACGGACAAATTACTTTAGGAGGAAATGGAGGAGCTACTTATATTGTACCTGATATAAGCGATTCTAAATGGGATAATAGGAGACAGGTGGTAAGAGCTTTAGAAGGTAATGTTATTATTAATAATTTCAGAGATAATGATTACGATTTTAAAAATACAAACGAAAGTGTCGGATTTGTGGGATATAATTATAATAATGGAGCATATGAAAGATTTATAAAGGTTAGAGTTAATAACAATGAGGTAACAGTTCCTCTTAAACCCATAAATATTGTTTCTCAGAATTTTGTTATTTTAAATTATCAAGATAAAAATTATAATTCAAATAATTTTTATTTATCAGCTAATATAATAACAACTAGAGGATCTTTAACAATTCCTGATAGGGATATTTATAGATGGCTAATGGATGGTGGAAGATTTAATGTTAATGAGTATAATGATACAAATAATGGGTTTATAAGTTATATTATTAAAGATAAAACTTTAAAATGGTATGGTAAGTATATTGCCAATTTTTCAAGTGTGGAGGGAGTTGTTAATCCAAATAATCAAAATGAAATTCTAGGATTTAGTAATGTTCAATTAACTGCTTCTGATACTGAAGATTTAGGAAAAGGGATGCCCATAGTTAATAGACAAGATTGGTATATTACAATTGGTAATAAAAGAATTATTCTATATGATATTGTTAGATTTGAATTAAATAAATAAAATTTTATACTGCTAATGTTTAAGATTTGAAGAACAATAAAAAATAGATGTTTTTAAAAAAGTGCTACCTTTATTTTTAAGATTTTTTTGGGAGTTAGTTATTTAAAGAATTGGGGTTTTTTGTTTTTATAAAGGAATTTTATTCTAAATATATAAAACTAATTAATAGAGGGATATGGATAAAAAGCTATTTTTATTGGTAATAATATCTATTATAGTGGGTTCTATAATTGGTAGTATTTTAGGTTCTGTATTTACTTTAAGTTTTATTAAAAATAATACAAGGAGCTTTGGTAATAATTCTAATGTTAATAATGTGTTATATAAGCAAACAGTAGTGATAAAAGAAGCAGATAAGAATACATTTGTAAAAGTCATAGAAGAAGTTAAGCCTTCAGTAGCAAGGGTTGATGTTATTACTTCTGATACTCCATGGTCTAAAGATTGGGATGATTTTTTTAAATATTTTTTTGGACCAGATTGGGATAAGATGTTTAAGGGTCAAGGAATTGGTTCCGCTTTTGTTATTGACTCTAATAAATATTATTTAGTAACTAATAATCATGTTATTCAAAAAGCTAAAGAAATTTATATAACTTTTCCTGAGAATAGTGTAAAATATAAAGCTCAAGTAGTTGGAAGTGATCCATTTACTGACTTAGCTCTTATTAAATTGGATATAACAGATAAAAATATAAAAATTCCTGCTTTGGAATTTGATGATTCAGATAATATAAAAATTGGGGAATGGGTTATTGCTGTAGGTAATCCTTATGGATTTGATTACAGTGCTACGGTAGGGGTTATATCTGCTAAAAATAGAACAATTGATGTAGGGAATCTTCATTTAGAGGATTTATTACAAACTGATGCTCCTATAAATCCGGGGAATTCTGGAGGTCCATTGGTTGATTTAAATTCAAAAGTAATTGGGGTTAATACAGCTGTAGCAATTGGTGCTCAAGGGATTGGATTCGCTATCCCTTCTAATAAAGCTCAAAAAATAATTAAAGACTTAGAGGCTTTTGGTAAAGTAGTTAGACCTAATTTAGGAGTCGAAGTAGTTGATCTAACCCCTGAAATAATCAGATTTTTAGGAATAAATATTAGTGAAGGAGTTATGATAAAAGAAATAGAAACTGATGGACCTGCTTATAAGGCTGGCCTTAAAAAAGGGGATATTATATATGCTATTAATTCTGAGATAGTAAAAAATACAATCTATTACAGAAAAATTCTTGATAAATATAAACCAGGAGATAATATTAAAATAGATATAATTCGATTAGGTAAGAGATTATCTAAAAATGTAGTATTAGGATCTAAATAATCTTTTTTAAGCTTTTTTATAATTTACTTTATTAAGGAGGAAAAATCTTATGTTTAAAGATTTGATAAAGGATATAATAAATGAAGTAAATAGTATTAAAGATTTAGCTTCAAAGCAAGAAAATTTGATTAGAAAATGCCCATTATGTAATATAGAATTTAGGATATTAAATATAAAGTTTCCAGATGGTAGTATTTTGAAAATAGAACAATGTCCACAATGTTCTTCTTTATGGTTTGATAAAGGAGAACTAACTAAAGCACTTGAAATATCTTTGAAAGATATAGAAAAATTTTTTCCATCTGCTTCAGGTAAGAGTATAAAGGGTAGTGGAAATCGATTATGTCCCGTTTGTTCTAATCCTATGAAGCTAATTAACTATTCTATGGATAGTAATATTTGGGTAGATGTTTGCTCTTGTGGGATTTTTCTTGATGCTGGAGAATTAGAACTTATTAAACTATATTCTCTTAATCCCAAGACTTTTAAAGCTGAATATGTAGAGGAAGATGCTACTTTTTCTTCTACTGTTTACTCTAAATTAGATAATACTCATTTAGTTGATCAAAAACTTAAAAATATTAATGAAATTCTAGAAGATATTAACTCATTAAAAAAGGATATACAAGAACTAAAAAATTCTATTCTTTCTAAAGTAAAAAATATTGAAACTGAATTGAAAAATAAGAATATTAAATATTTATTATCTATTTATAAAGATCCTTTTAAAGAGGAAAAAGTAAAACTAAATCAGATAAAAAATAGAATTGATTTAATAAAAGAAAAAATTAATCGATTTAATCTTGGTATTAAGGATGTAAAAGATTTTGAGGAAATTATTATTTTAGTTGATTCGCTTGATAAATTTATAAAAACAAGGGAATATTCTATAAATCTAAGGATAGAAGAAGTTCAAAAAGAACAAGAGAAACCAAAAGAAGAACAAAAAACGGAACAATTAACTAAGGATCTTACTAAAGTAGAGCAAAAAATAGAAAATAAAATAATTAATGAAAGAAAAATGATTGAAGAACAGCAAATAAAACAAGAAGTAAAACAAGAAGTAAAACAAGAAATAAAACAAGATCAAAAGGAATTTAATAAGAATCCTATTTATACGGAATCTGTAAAGAACATTAGCCAAAAACAAATAAATATCAAAATAAATAAAATTAAATTTAATTTTTACTCTAATTTATTAAATTATTTTAAATATGATTCAAAGGTTATTTTGTTAGGAGAAAATAAATTATTTTTATTTGATTTAGGTGCTTTAAATCAAGAGAATTTCGATTTTAAAGAAATAAAGATTAATTATTTAGTTAATAGATTTAGGGGATTAAGTTTTATTGATAATAAATTATTTATTTATGGTAATAGCGGATCAATTTTTATGGTTTATGATTTAAATGATTTAATTAATTCTTTGAGTTTAAGTGAAAAAAATACACTTTCTTTTAAGGTGGGGTATAGTGATATAAATAATGTTGTTAAATTTGGTAATGATGAATATTTGGTAGTTATTAATTCAAAACTATATTTAGTTGATAAAGATTTTAAAATTTTAAAAGAAAAAAGTTTTAATGTAATAAATGGAATTAATTACAAAGGTAATTTAATTTTTAGTAATAGTAGCGGTGAAATAGTTTTTTTAAATTCCAATTTGGAAGTTGATAAGAAAATAAGCACAGGATCTTTTTATTCTATTAAAAATTTTAAAGTGGTTAATGATAAAGTTTTTGCCTTAAGTACAGGATTTATTGGATATCTTGAAAATGAAATTTTTAAAAAAATATCATTACCTAAAAGTTTTATTGAGATAAATGATATAAATTATATAAATGATATTTATTTTATTGTAGGTAGTAGTGGTAGTCTATTTTATACTAATAATTTAAGCGATATTACAGATTTTAATACAGGGATTTATGAAAATATTAATTCAATTCTAAAGGTAAATGATAGTTTAATTTTGAGTTTATGTAATAGTGCTACTTTGTTAAAAATAGAAATTATGTAGGTAAAAAGATATGAAATAAAAAAGAGGTGGATGTAATGAGTGTAGTTTCTGAAAACCCTCTTGATGTATTGTTAAAGATGATGGTAGAGAAAAATGCTAGTGACTTACATATTAAAGCGGGATCTCCTCCTATGTTAAGAATTGATGGAGAATTACAACCTGCTATTCCTCAGGTTATACCTCCTAATGGTATAAGAAAAATGATAGAAGGAATTCTTACAGAGCAACAGAAAGCTAAATTAGTAGCAGAAAGAGAGTTAGATTTTGCTTATAGTGTGCCTAATTTAGCAAGATTTAGGTGTAATGCTTATTTTCAAAGAAACTCTTGGGCTTTAGCAGTCAGAATCATACCCTCTAGACCTTTTACCATTGATGAATTAGGATTACCTGAAATTTTCAAATATTTAGCATTAAGACCCAGAGGATTGGTTTTAGTAACTGGGCCTACAGGCTCAGGTAAATCTACTACTTTAGCTGCTATGGTTGATTATATTAACTCTAATAGGAAATGTCATATTATAACTATTGAGGATCCTATAGAATTTTTACATAAAGATAAATTAGCTATAATATCTCAAAGAGAAATTGGTACTGATACACATAGTTTTGCTAATGCATTGAAATCTGCATTAAGGCAAGATCCTGATGTTATATTGGTAGGTGAGCTAAGGGATTATGAAACAATCCAAACGGCACTAACTGCTGCGGAAACTGGACACTTAGTTTTAGGGACTTTACATACTACTGGTTGTGCTAATGCTGTAGATAGAATAATAGATACTTTTCCTCCTCATCAACAACATCAGGTTAGAGTACAGTTATCTATGATTTTAGAGGGTGTAGTTTTTCAGAATTTAATACCTAAGGCTAGTGGTAGTGGTCGAGTTTTAGCACTGGAAATAATGACAGGTACCCCTGCTATTAGGCATCTTATTAGAGAGGGTAAAACTCATATGCTTACTAACGCTATTCAATCAGGAGCAGAGGATGGTATGATCTCATTTGATCAATCTTTAAGAGATTTGTATTTACAAAACTTAATATCTTATGAATATGCAATGGCAGCAGCATTTAATCCTGAAGAATTTGAAAGATTAATTAGTGCTTCTTCTAAAAAGAAATAAGTAACTAAAAATCTAAAGTGTATAAATTAAGAGGAGCCATTACCGCCTGCAGACTAAGGTTCCTAAAGTGTTAAGGCGGAATATAAATAGGTCTGCATTCTTATTAAAAGACTATGAAAATTATAGAGTTTAATAATATTGAAGAGGCTATTAATCAAGCTAAGGAACATTTTGGAAATCTTTTAAAAAAAGAATATGAAAGGATTAATAAGATTAAGAATGATACTGAATTTATTGATTATTCTAAGATAAATCCGATTATTATAGGGGTTATAGGTGGCGATGGAATTGGACCTTATATTACTAAAGAAGCTCAACGAATATTAGAATATGTTTTAAGTAATGAGATAAAACAAGGTAAAGTGAAATTTCATTACATAGATGGTTTAACAATAGAAAGAAGAATCCAAGTCTTAAAACCTATTCCTGATGATGTTTTAGAGCAAATTATTAAGTGTCATGTTCTTCTTAAAGGTCCTACTACTACTCCTAAAGCAGGAGATAACATGCCTAATATAGAAAGTGCTAATGTTGCTATTAGAAAAGTATTAGATTTATTTGCTAATGTTAGGCCTGTTAGAGTCCCTAAATTAAATATTAACTGGACATTTTTTAGGGAAAATACAGAGGACCTATATGCTCTTGGACCTTATGGAATCGAAATAAAAAATGAATTCGGAATAGATTTTAGATTAATTAGTTATTTCGGAACATACAGAATAGTTAAGTTAGCATTTGAATATGCTAAGAAAAATGGATTTAAGAAAGTTACTGCAGTTAATAAAGCTAATGTTATTAAAACTACAGATGGAATATTTTTAAAAGTTTTTTATGAAGTAAGTAAAGAATATCCTGAAATAGTTGCTGATGATTGGTTTATTGATATTATGACAGCTAAGCTAATAGATGAAAAAAGAAGAAGCGAGTTTCAAGTATTTGTTTTACCTAATTTATTTGGTGATATTCTAACAGATGAAGCTGCAGAAATTCAAGGTGGAGTAGGGACTGCGGGTAGTGCTAATATTGGAACTAAGTATGCGATGTTTGAAGCTATACATGGTAGTGCTCCAAGGATGGTAGAGGAAGGTAGGCATATCTATGCAGATCCTTCTAGTGTTATTAAAGCTGGAGCTATGCTATTAGAACATATTGGTTATAAGGATAAAGCTGAAAAAATTAATATGGCTTTAGAAATTGCTGGACAATATGAAAGGAAATTAGTTATTACAGGTAGATCTAATGGGGCAACCACTAAGGAATTCGCTGATTATATCCTTGACCTAATTAATGATACTAAATTACAAGAAAAATATAGAAACTTTTTACAAACTAAAGTATAAAGATATTATTTTTAGTTATTTAGATTTTCGGTTTTGATTTTTTAGCGAAATAATTATTTTTAATTAATAGAATCTTTTATTATCTAAAATGTTATGGAGTATATTAAGAAAATAAGAAATTTTTCGATAATAGCACATATAGATCATGGGAAATCTACTTTAGCTGATAGATTTTTAGAATTAACTAATTTGATTGATAAAAATAAATTGGAAGAACAATTCTTGGATAGGATGGATTTAGAGAGAGAAAAAGGAATAACTATAAAATCCCATCCTGTAAGGTTAGAATATAATGGATATGTTTTAAATCTTATAGATACTCCAGGTCATGTGGATTTTAGTTATGAAGTATCAAGAGCTTTAGCTAGTTGCGAAGGGGCTATTTTATTAGTAGATATAACTCAAGGAGTACAAGCTCAAACCTTAGCTAATTATCTCTTAGCTATTAATTCCAATTTAAAAATTATTCCAGTATTTAATAAAGTAGATTTGCCTCATTATAACATAGATTTTATTAAAAATCAAGTAGAAGATATCTTGTTAATACCATATGAGGATTTTATTCATATAAGTGCTAAAACAGGATATAATGTAGATATTTTACTAAAACGAATAATAAGTGATATTCCTTATCCTAAAGGTGATATTAATAAGCCTTTGAGAGCTTTAATTTTTGATGCTGTTTATGATAGTTATAAGGGTGTTATAGTGTATATAAGAGTTTTTGATGGTGTAATTAAAAAAGGAATAAAAATTAAATTTTTATCAAATAATAAAGTTTATGAAGTATCTGAGGTAGGAGTATTTATGCCTTTTTATAAAGAAGTTAATGAACTTAGCGCTGGGGAAGTAGGTTATTTTTGTGCTAATATAAAAAGCCTTGAAGATACTTTAGTAGGAGATACTGTTACTTATTATGATAGTGATATAGAACCCTTAGAGGGATTTAAACCTCCTAAGCCTATGGTATTTTGTGGGTTTTATCCAGCTGATGGTGATGATTACTTTAATTTACAGGAAGCTATTGCTAAACTAAAATTAAATGACAGTGCTTTATATTATGAAAAAGAATCTTCATCAGCTTTAGGATTAGGTTTTAGATGTGGATTCTTAGGGTTTTTACATATGCAAATAGTTCAAGAAAGACTCGAAAGACATTTTAATTTGAATATTGTAGCTACTACTCCTACTGTTAAGTATAAATTAATATTACAAAATGAAGAAGAATTAGAGATAGATTCTCCTTCTTTATGGCCAGATAATAAAAAAATAAAAAAAGTATTGGAACCTTATATAAAAGGAAAAATAATTTTACCTCATGAATATTTAAATGAAATACTAAAATTGATCCAAGATAAAAGGGGACAGGTTATACATACTGAGAAAGCAGGAAATTTATTGATACTAGAAATAGAAGCTCCTTTAAGTGAAATTATTGTAGATTTTTATGATAAGTTAAAATCTTATTCTAAGGGATATGCAAGTTTTGATTATGAGTTCTTAGATTATAGGGAATCTGATTTAGTTAAAGTAGATATATTAGTACATAATACAAAGGTAGATGCTTTATCTTTTATAGTTCACGAATCTAAAGCTTATTATATAAGTAGAAAAATAGTACAAAAATTAAGAGAAACAATAGGGAGACAATTGTTTGAGTATAAGATTCAAGCAGCAATTGGTTCAAGAGTAATTGCCTCTGAAAGTGTTAAACCTCTTAAAAAAGATGTATTAGCTAAGTGCTATGGCGGAGATGTAACAAGAAAGAGAAAATTACTTGAAAAGCAGAAAGAAGGGAAGAAACGTATGAAGACAGTAGGTAAAGTACCTATCCCTCAAGAAGCTTTTTGGCAAGTATTACAAATTAATGATTAGAAATTTATCTTTCAATTCCCCTTCTTTTAATTCCCCTATGGGTAAGCTAAACAGGAGAATTTATATTTACTCCAATATAATAATTAGGTAAAAAAATAAAAAATCCTATTTAAATTTAATGCTTGATTTATAAATTTCTAAATGTTTAAAAAAATAATTAATTTTGTTCTAAAATTTTTAAATTTTTTATTTACATATCATTTAGAGGTATTAATTTTATATATTTTGATTACTTTTATTTATTTGTATCCTATTTTTTTTCAGATTTTTAAGGGATTTGTAAGTGGAAATTTAGGGGATATTAATGTAATAGGTAGTGCTGACACTTATAATCAGTTTTTACCTTTAAGAGTTTTTTTATCAAATAATTTAAAAGAAGGGAAATTACCATTATGGTTTGATTATCAAGCATTGGGATTACCTTTTTTAGGGATAATTCAAAGTGGCGCTTTTTATCCATTTAATTTAATTATTTTTAAGTTTTTTGATCCTTATGTAGGTTATAACTTAAGTATATTTATACATTTTATTATGACACAGTTTTTTACATTTCTTTATTCTTTTTATTTAATCTCTAAAATAGAAAGTAATAGATTAGTATCTAAGGTATTAGCTTTTTCAAGTGGAATATTATTTGGGTTAAGTGGATTTATTGTTTCACATGTTGATTTTATTCCTCTACAAAATTCTATTCCTTATTTAGCTTTAAGTATTTTTGCTATTCATCTAATTATTGATAATTATGATTTAAATAAAAATTTAGTAGAAAATATAAAAAATAATATTTTTTATATTGTTTTACTGGGGATAAGTTTATTGTATCAATTTTTAGCGGGGTATCCTCAAGCTTTCTTATATACATTTATTTCTATTATTATTTATATCTTAATTTCAAAGAATTTTAAAATTTTTATTTTATTTGGTATTAGTTTTATTTTATTTTTAATAGGTGGATTCGTAGTGTTATTTGAGGGTATAAAATTAAGTAGCATTTCAGTAAGAGATATTTTATCAAGTAGTATATATAATCAGGGTTCTTATCCAATATATGCATTAATTATGCAAGTTATACCTTATATATTTGGTGGCTCTGTTTATAAAAGTTATTATGGTCCAGAAACTGGGACTATTTCTTTTGAATTTATTAATTTTATTAGCGTTATTTCTTTACCTTTAACTGTTTTTGCTATTTATTATATTGTAAAAAATATTGAAAAATATTATAATTATAGATTTATTGTTATCTTAGGAATAATTGCGTTTTTATTAGCTTTGGGTAAGTATAATATTTTACATTATTTATTATATGATATCCCTTTTTATTCAAAAGTTAGGATTGTTGCTAGGCATTTGATGGAGTTTAATTTATTTCAAGCTATTGTTATACCACTTTCCCTTTATTTGTTAATAATTAAATTTGAATTTACAAAAATAATTGATTTTATTAAGGTTTCTTTTTATGTTTATTTAGTTGTTTTAATATCTTTTAATTTATCTTTGCTTAATAGTAAAGTATTTCAAAATATAAGTAGTTTAAGTATAAGTAATGTAGAATTATTTTTTCCATTATTGTTTTTTTACATTTATGTTATTTTGTTTTCAATTTTTTTAATAGGTAATAAATTTTTAAAGAGAAGTGAATTTTTACTAGATTTTAAAATATTTATTTTGTTATTATTTAATTTAATGTTTTTGATTGAGAGTTTATATTTATTTTATAATTTAAGTCCTAGTTATAAGGGTATATGGTGGTCTAAGGTTGAAAATATTAAGTCGTATAATTATTCTACTGAGTTTGTAGAAAATGAATATAGAATGGGGTATTTAACTGGGTTTCCTTTGCTTGTTAGTGCTATAAATAATAAAAAAATGTTAAATTATTATGAACCTGTTATTAATAAGGATTTCTTGTTTATGTTTAGTATATGGATGAACGGGAGTTTTGTTGAACCTACTGATTACTTCTTTTTAATTAATAACTCTGTTTTTTCAGCTTTCTCTGTAAGATATCTAATTCTTAATCAGGAATTTGATAATGTTTATAATAATCTAACTCCTGTTACTTTACTTAGAAAATTAAATTATTTAGAATATTTAAAAAAAATTAAATACCATAAAGTAGATTTAACTAATTTAGAAACAAAAAATGTTTCTTTTAGTTATACATATGATAAATCTATAAAGGATTATTATTATACAGTTTCTTTAAGTAGTGATTCTGTTATTAATTATTCTTTTAGAATAAATCCTGAAACAGAGGTTTTAGCTTTAACTATTAAAGTAAAACTAACTAAGGAAAATCTAAAAGTAAGATATAGAAAACTTATTTTTAATCAATCTGATGGATTGGGAGTTGAATTAAAGGATAAAAACGATAATTCATTATGTTATTACTTTATTAATGATTATTATTTTAGTAATTCTGATTATTCTTATATATCTATTCCATTGGTTTTAAGGAATAGGAAAAAAGAAGACTTTGATGGTCAAGTTAAGCTAAGTATTTATCCTCTTTATAGTTATTCTAGAAAATACGAGATAAAACAAATAGAAATTTTAGAATATCCTTTTGCTTTTGTACCTTCTTTTAAAAATTCCTTTAAAAATCATTTTAAAAATATGAAAAATCAAAATTCTACTAATTTATCAGAAAATTATAATAATTTATCAGTTGGTTCAAATTTAAAAAAAGATAATTTGGATTTCGTTAATGCTTATTATTATCTTAAAAATATAATGGATAAGAGGGTTTATGTTAATGATGAAGCTTTACCATTTGTTTTTTCTGTTAATAAGTTAAAATTAGTACAAGATTTAAATGAAGTAAAATATTATTTTTATTTTTTAAAATTTAATCCTTTTAATGAAGCTCTTATTAGTCAAGATTTTATTTATTCAAAAGATTTTCAAAAAAATTATAAAAATAAGAAATATTCAGAATATTTTAAATTATTAAATGTAAAGTCGGATGATTTTATAGAATACATTTTAACTAATGAATTTGAAAAAAGTGATAATTTAGAAAATAAAGAAAATAAAGGTTTTTTTGTTAAAAAAATAGGCAATGGAAATATAGAATTAAATATTAAAAGTAATCAAAATTTATTTATCATAATAAATAGTTTATATTTTCCAGGTTTTAAAGCTTACTTAATAAAAAATAAAAATTATAAAGTAGAGATACCTATAATTAAAGTTAATGGATTAGTTAAAGGAGTTTTATTACCAAAAGGAGAATATCAATTTTATTTAGTTTATCAACCATTTAATGGTTATTTAATAATTTTTAATTTAATTTATATTTTGTTTATATTACCTTTAATTTTGATATTATCCTATAATTCCAAATTATTAAAAAAATTTAAATCATAATTTTTAAATTATAGTTTACTAAATAAGGTTTTCCTTGTTCAAAATTAAATAC
>Ga0079995_1060050_pt2 | contig 12708 bp, 6 predicted proteins | sample FaiFalFF_MnMetaG_2_FD_69198 | JGI IMG/M metagenome (GOLD analysis project Ga0079995, IMG submission 69198) | Freshwater microbial communities from Yellowstone National Park, Wyoming, USA - Fairy Falls C (FF_Mn_C) (SPADES assembly) (version 4) | ecosystem: Environmental > Aquatic > Freshwater >... | reverse complement strand
GAGCAAATTTTATATCTTCTTTTCTATCACCTACGACCTGTAAGTAGAGAGAAAAGCCGAGATCATAAAGTTCAGAAGCGACTTTTTTGAAGTTCTTTTCTTCCGTAAGACCCGATATTATCTCCTCACCTATTACAACAAAAGCTATATTCATTTTTTAATATATAGATATTTTAAATATATATAGCCCAGATTTACTATTCATTTTTTCACTTTTTCCGCTTTTAGAGTATAAATTCTGTTTGCAAATGTTACGACAATTTATATTATTAAAGAATAGAAGAAAGCTTTTATGAAAAAGCCTTTATTATTAAGGTTTAGAAAATAAGATTTGTAATGGTGGCTTGCATTATCGTTCAGAAGACCGTATATTAAGAGCGAATCCGAAAAGTAAAAATATTCCGCTTTTGCCTAAACCAAATTGCCCCTCAAAGATAAATCTATTTAGTGGCATCCCAAAAATAATTCTGAAATTATGTATTGGAACATAAGGTAAATTTCCCGATTCTATTTTTATCAGAGAGTCCATAAATCTTATCCCGCCATATAATATTTTAGAACCTGATGGATGGAGAAAATCCAAAGAAAATTCATAAGCTATGGGAAATCCGGAGAAACTAAAAATTGGTCCAAATCCCAAAACAATCCCCCTTCCATCCTCTGATTGAACAAAATTATATTTTCCCGAAAGCTGAAAAGCAAGTAAAAAAGACCATGCTGCAAATTCAAAGCTAAACCTTTCAGATGTTGAATTGAGTGAAAGAGAAAAAAGCAAAGGAAAAGAACCTTCTCTACCTATGGCAAAAGAATATCCTACCGTTATAGATTTGCCCTGCTTCCATCCTGAAAGAAAATATCCTCTGTTAAGTCCTAATAATCTAATAGGATAAAACCGAGGTATAAAAAAATCAATAATAGATTTGAAGTAATCTTTCCAGAAATCCTTAAGAGCGCTATAAGCTATGGCCTCTGCGAAGGAAGAATATTTATTTGAAAAATCTTTTTCTTCGGATCTAACTTCTGATGAAAACCAAAGATTAAAAGCTATTAATAAGAATATTGTAGTAAAAATATGAATTTTCATGATGAAATTTTCTATCTAATCCTGAAACCAATTTAATATTAACGGACGGATAAAATCAAGGTAAACCGCTAACATAAAAATGAATTTACGCACATAATGTGTTATGTGATCAGATGAATGAAACTGTACAAGCTCAAAGTAAGATAGGTATGCAACAGATAAAGGTCCAAGATTACTAATTTCAACTTCACAATTACGCGACCACCATCCAGTACTACAAAATGGAATAACTCTACCTGTCCACATACCATTGATGAAGAGTGACATTAGATCATTTCGTAGTTTCTCCGCTTCAGAAAGAATAGTTCTTATATAGTCGCGAGCTACCTTTTTTCCTATTTCGTAAAATGTAAAACCAGTTAAAACACCAACTACAGGTCCAGCTAAGGCAGATGCAATCACACCTACACCAATGCCTACCTTTATGCCTACTTCCTTTGCTACCTTCTCTATATTTAGGCCTGATATGTTTGTTCTATTAGGTAAATTAGATATAATAGATTTAGCATCATTGAAAACTCTATTGGTAGCTTCATTCACTTGGCTCCTCGGTACCCACCATTTATCAATAGCTCCTTTGAACTTGTCCTTTTCCGCTAATAAAATATCTATTAAGCCAGATTTAAGGCTAGGAACAAAATCATTGCGAATATAGTTAAGTGATATAGCCCATATTTCATCATTTTTTCGCACGTTCTGAAATTCCAAACTTAATCTCCACAGTGTCATTAACATCCTTTTTACCCCACCTGGTGCTCCATTGCTCCAAGAAGCGGCTCTATATTCACAAACTTTGTCCCTTACTCGGCAACTTAATAAATCATTAATCGCACCTATTGCCCAATTTTTCACACTTTCAAAATAAAGTCCCGTTGTGTCTTTGAAATTCACTGGGTTGTTCCTCGCATATGAATACATAGATAAAAACCTCATCCTCTCTCCTACTAATGGCTCTCTCTCCAAAAATCTTCCAAGTTTCCCATCCAACACCCTCGCCCTAAAATCATATATCCCTCCCTCTGATATGTAGTATCTCCCCGCAAACAAAAACCTATTCTTTTTCGCCTCGGGTCCTTGTGCCTCCAACACTTCTCCAAACGGTGAATACTCATACTCCGCTACCACATCTCCTGAAAAATCTGTCAAAATCACCACATTCCCTACCTGATCATAATGGTAAAAAATGTATCCCCTTCTCTCCACTCCTTTTCCTTTGCCTTTACCCTTACCCTTGCCTTTGTTCCCTGCTCCTTCCCCATCCTCACCTTCTTGCCTTACCTTCTTTACCCACAATATCTCATCTCTTTCAGCTCCCAGAACATACCTCTTTATTGGCTCTCCATTTTCATCTAACTCTAACAAAACTTGATCCCCATCATAAATCAAGTTTATCTCTTTCATCTTCCCTTCTTCATCTTGATATCTCCTCTTCAAAACAAATCCTTCAAGTATCAAAAACTCAGTTTCCTCACCTCCTGGGAATAAAATTTTCCAAAGCCTGTTTTCAAAATCATGAAGGTAATTTGTTGTGTATGAAGTTCCATCACTCAAAATTACTCTCTTTTGCGAAACATTCCCTCTCAAATCATGCTTGAACTCTGCTGAATACCAAAATGATCCATCTTTCGTTCTTCTTGCCACAAATCCTAAAATCTCTCCTGCTCTGTTATATGCGTATTCAAATCTTACAGGATGCTTTAAAGCTGGTTCTTTGTCTTTTGGTCTTGGAAAGCGTGGGTCAAATAAACCATCAACTTGGGAGTAAAGCTCCATCGCAACTCTGTTGCCCATCCTGTCATACTCAAACAGAAATCCATAGCTTCTTTTTGGATTCTCCTTCACAAAAACATCTGCCTTTTTGATTTGACCATCTTTGTCATATTCATAACTTATTTTCTTTTTAAGCTGATCTTCCTCAACTATAAATCCTCCTTTTGAGTATGAGTATTTTGCGTTCCAGATCACTTTTCCATCACCCGATTTGATTTCAATTTTTGCAAGTTTTGGATTTCGGCATCCATTCCCGTTACAATTCTTTCCATTTCCTCCATAAATATACCTTGTTTCTACACCATGCGGATACCTCAAAAGTATTCTCCTTCCAGCTCTATCGTAAAAAATCTGAGCTGAAAGTCCATCTGATCTTATTTCACTTACCCTCCCTGCTTTATCGTAAATATATCTTGTCTCTCCCCACAAATCCTTAACTAAAACCTTCCTCCCAGCCTCATCATATCCATACTCAACTGATACCGGAAAAATTCCACTAATCTTGAATGTCCTCATCTTTAACCTCCCCATAACATCATATTCGTTCTCTATCTCTGCACCATTCCCTCTCACAAAAATCAACCTCCCCAGCCTGTCATATCCATACTCTACTTCCTTCCCATCTGGATACACCTTCTTTGTAAGCCTTCCTAAATTGTCGTAAAACATATTTACAACCCCATCTTGATATATCACCTTCACAAGATTCCCAAAGCTATCATACTCATATCCCACAACTCTCCCTTCCGCATCTCCCCTCACTATCACTCTACCAAAACCATCATATACGAACCACTCTGTACTACCATTCGGATATACCGTCTTTATCAACCTTCCTACACTATCGTAAAAGTATTCTGTTCTTGAACCTCCTGGATTTACCTGTGCGCTCAAAAGCCCCATGCTGTTATGTTCAAATCTTGTTATATTCCCCTCTGGATCTAAAATCTCTACCAAATTCCCATTCTCATCAAGTTTGAACTCTGTTCTCTCTCCCTCCGGTCCTATCACCGCTATCACATTACCCCTTGCATCATACTCATATCTTGTTATGTTCCCCTCTCCATCTTGAACCGCTATCAGCCTCCCAGCAATATCATACTCATACCTTGTTATTGCCCCCGATGGGTCTTTGATAAAAATTATTCTGCCTACTCCATCATATCCATATTCTGTCCTCCCTCCCGCCTCATCTATGAAAGCTATAAGTCTTCCCACTGCATCATATTCATATCTTACCTCTGTTCCATCTTGATTCACAACCTTAACAAGGTTTCCGTTCGCATCATATTCATACCTTACCTCTGTTCCATCTGCCTCTACTTTCCTTACCAACCTACCCACAGGATCGTATTCATAAGTTCTCTCATTTCCGGCAGGGTCTATCTCCTTCACAACCCTACCTAATGCATCATAAAAGTATCTTGACACAAGTCCTCCTGATTCTATCTTTATTGTGTTCCCGTGTGCATCATACTCATATCTTGCCTCGTATGAAATTCCAGTTCCGGGATCAAATACTTTTGTGAAAGTAACTCTTCCGAGAGCATCATATTGAGACTCCTCTATCAATCCAGAAGGATGTCTTACTCTCACACGATTCCCTTCTTTGTCATATTCGTTCAGTGTTTCTCCCCCGAGCTGATTGACATATCTTACAAGTCTTCCCGCTCCATCATATTCAAACAAAACAGAATTTCCTTTAAAATCCGTCTCCCTTATCTTCTGACCTTCCGCATCGTATTCTTTCAAAGCCACATTACCAACCTGATCTACCTCTGCTGTCAAATTCCCCAAAAAGTCGTAGTAGTATTTTTTCGTGTTCCCAAGAGGGTCTTTTTGTTCAACAAGGTTCCCAAAAGCGTCATATCTGAATTCCCATACTCCTCCCACAGCATCAATTTTCTTTGTCATCCTACCTAACACATCATATTCATATCTTGTTCTGTTTCCTACTGGGTCTTCCTCCAAAACAAGCCTTCCTAAAACATCGTATTCGTATTTCCAAACATTACCAAGTGCATCTATTTTCCTTCTTATGTGCCCAAAAGAGTCATATTCGTACCTTATCTCAGACCCCGTTGGTAAAACCTCTTTTACTAAAAGTCCCAAGTTATTGTATTCGCCTCTCCACTCAAATCCCATAGCATCTACTTTCCTCACAAGGTTTCCTCTATCATAAAAGTACCTTTCTACATTTCCGTCTTTCCTCACTTGTGCTGTGAGAAGGTCTGAAAAATCATAGAAAAACTTCTCAACATAACCCATAGGATCTTCTATCTTTGCAAGATTTCCACTTCCATCATATTCATATCTCCACTCATTCCCTTTTGCATCTTTATACTTTGTTATATTCCCTCTTTCATCGTATGAGTAATTCCTTTCAGCTCCTATCTCATCTTTTACTACCAAAGTTGAAACAAGTTGTTTATCTATTGTATATTCCAGAAAATACCCAAGCCTCGTTGAAACCTTAACAAAAATCTGGTTCCCACTTCCTTCAAAATACTCAATCCTAAAAGGTCTTCCTTTGGGATCTTGAACCTCAGAAACCCTTCCTTTTTCATCATACAAAATCACCCATCTTGAACCTGAAAAATCTAAAACCTCTGAAAGCCTTCCCATGCTATATCCAAAATGTGCAAAATTTCCTTCTGGGTCTCTTATTGACGCAAGAAATTCTCCTCCTCCCTCATAGAAAAATCTCCACTCATTTCCAACTGCATCTTTCACAGCAATTATCCGCATCCCATCCCACAAAAATCTCAAAGCTCTACCAACTGGGTCTTTTATCTCAGAAAGTCTTCCTCCGTCATCATACTCAAAACTCCATTCCCTTCCCTTCACATCTTTTATCTTCAAAATGCGCCCCTCACGAGAAAACTCAAATCTTCCTCCTCCCCTCACTTCTAAAATCCAACTCCCATCTTGATTCCTTTTCAAAGCCTTGAAAAATGATGAACCTGCAAAGCTTTCCGGAACATAAATCTCTCCAACCTTTGAGAACTTTATAACTTTCCCATCAAAGAACCTCAAATATGCTCCGCTTTCATCTCCTTTCACCTCAGCAAAAAATGAATGTGTCCAACCTTTACCCAAAAACCCTAAAATATCCTTGTCAAGTAAGTTGTAAGATATACCAAAGTTCAAAGAAAGCTCATCAAAAGTTGGAATAAGTAAAATTGGCAAATATAAATTCCCAGATGCAAGATTTACTGCAAATCTTCCTGAGTTTGCAGATACTGAACCCCAACTTCCAACCTGAATCAAAGGTGTTCCCTCAAACCCTTCTCCACATGTCTTATCACATCCTAAAACAACAGGTTTCGCTCTTATCTTCACTACCTTCTTTACATTCCTCAATATTGCCCACGCATTCCCCTCAAAATCTACCTCCACCGCTATCACCCCTGCTCCACTCTCAAAATTCGCTCTCCCCCTTATCACTCTCTCCTCAACCGAATACCAAAAAACATAGTTATTTCCCCCTGCCCACACACTCCTATCTTCCTTTCTTACCCCCATCCATCCACTGAACTCTAATCCTATCCCGTGAACATCTAATACACCTTCCTCATCTAAAATCCCTAACCTATCTCCTCCCATACCTCCTACCGCTTTTCCTTCCAAAATGTAAAATGTTCCAGGACAGAACCTTTCCGATGGGTAAAGCTGTTTCAATCTTCCCTCATTCACATAGTAAATGAATGGTCCTACACAAGAATATGTCTCTGTCACCCATACTTTGTTACCATCTACTTTCACTCCCGCTGTCCACCAACCAACTGGTATCCTGAAATAAAAAACAAAACTTTCTTGTCTCACATCAAACTTTGCTACCGCCCTCCCCACTGTCACCGTCATCCATATGTTCCCCTCCTCATCAAAATCTATCTCATATGGCCAACTTCCTATATATGATGGAACCCTGAAATACTTGAAAGTCTCGGTATCCATGTTGAACCTCACAAGGTCTGGTCCTAACCTCAAAACTATCCAAACATCCCTGCCTTTTACCTCTATATCTGATACCCAACTTCCAGCTGGAAGCCACCAGAGTTTCACTTGGCCAGTTCTTGTGTCAAGTTTTCCAATATAAGTTGCGTATTGGTTCAAAAATCCGTGCTCTGCAAACCAGACATTCCCTTCTTCATCTACTCTCAAAATTGATGCAAAATTCCCAATTGAAAACTCTTCATAGCTGAGTTCTGATTCACTCTTTTGGGAAAATCTTGATGACATTCTAAAATTTTGCACACTGAACTCTTCTACTTTGAGTGGCGGAACTTCACCCGCTGGTGGTTCATATGATGAAAAAGATGAGGATGAAGATGAAGGGTCAGGGAAGAGCATATCGCTCACGATAGCCCATGTTGAAAGGTGGTCTGTTTTTGCAAAAACTCTTTGTCCATCAAAATAACTTTCATAAGGTATCCAAGTTTTGCCATTTGTGTCATAGAAAGCTATTCTCAAAAACTCTTCTTCTTTTATTTTTTGTTGTGTTTTGATGTTGATATTGCCGTTATTTTCATATTTTATAGATATTTCTGCGGGGATTTTGAATTTGATGTCGGGAGAGATTTGGAATGCGGGACCTACTGCACCTTTCATTTTTACTTTTTTTACTTCAATTTCTTTTGGTTCATCCAAAGCACCCTCTGGAATAACTATTTTCAACTCATCTTTTTCAACAACTCCACCTTTTTCTGATATGAAAAATTTGCTTTTTGATTCTTTTTGACAACTGAAAATAAAGAAAAGAAAGAAAAATGAGAAAAGAAAGAAGAGAGATATGAAGAAAGTGAGGAATCCTCTATTGAGCTTCCGTCCAACCTCTCTCTCTTTACATTCGCAGACATTTTTTTCTTTCCTCCTTTTTTGTTTTTCTTTCTCTATATAAAAAAACAAATAGTCATTTTTGATAAAGAAGTCAAGAACTTGTGAGGCATGGTGGTTATTTGACAAGACAAGAGAAAATTTTTACAAATATAGACAAAATTTTCAGATATATTAAATTTAAATTTCTCAAAAAATAAAATTACCTCTATAATGCATGCAGGCGTAGCTCAATCGGTCAGAGCACCAGCCTTCCAAGCTGGGGGTTGCGGGTTCGAGTCCCGTCGCCTGCTCCATTTTCTGCCCATGTAGCTCAGAGGTAGAGCACCTCCTTGGTAAGGAGGAGGTCAGGGGTTCGAGTCCCCTCATGGGCTCGCGAAAAATCAGATGTCTATAAAAAATTTTCTGAGAAAAATATTCGGACAACCCGGTGACCTTGCAATAGATTTAGGAACAGCTAATACTTTGGTTTGGCACTCAAAGAAAGGTTTGATTATAAATGAACCCTCCGTAGTCGCTATAATAGAACTCAAAGGCGGGATAAAGAAAGTAATAGCAGTTGGCAACGAAGCAAAAAGAATGTTAGGTAGAACGCCAGAAGAAATAAAAGCTATAAGACCTCTAAGAGATGGAGTTATAGCGGACTTTGATGTCGCAGAAGCCATGCTATCATACTTTATAAGAAAAGCATTAGAAAATGGAAACAGATTTATCAAACCCAGAGTCGTAATAGGCGTACCTTCAATAATAACTCCCGTAGAAAAAAGGGCAGTTATAGAAGCAGCTGAACTCGCAGGCGCAGGAGAAGTCTACCTTATATACGAACCTATGGCAGCTGCAATAGGTGCTGGACTCAAGGTAGAACAACCCGGTGGCAATATGATAGTAGATATAGGTGGAGGAACAACAGAGGTCGCAGTTATATCTATGGCTGGAATAGTTTGCTCAACCTCTCTCAAAATAGCAGGTGATGAACTTGACGAAGCCATAATACACTATGTCAGAAGAACTCATGGAGTACACATAGGTGAAAGAACAGCAGAACAACTCAAAATAGAAATAGGAGCTGCAATAGAAGTGGAACCAGAAAAAGGTATGGAAATATACGGAAGAGATGTATCTACCGGAGTTCCAAGGAAAGTCTGGATAACCCAAAGAGATATAGTAAATGCGTGCAAGGAACAAATATTAGCAATAATTTCAGCAATAAAGAATACTCTTGAAAAAACACCACCAGAATTATCAGCTGACATATATGAAAAAGGAATACACCTCGCAGGAGGAGGCGCTCTTCTTCGGGGACTTGCTCAACTTATTCAAAACGAAACAGGAGTAAAAGCAGTAGTAGCACCAGAACCTCTTCTTGCAGTTGTAAAAGGTTGTGCAAAAGCTCTGGAAGATTTAGAACTTCTATCAAGAGTAAATATCTTGTAAATTCTACACGATGAATATTCTAAAACTTTTAATAGTTATAATTTTGATTTCAACTCTATTTGTTATTGAAAAATTAGACCTATACATAAAAATTCCAGGTTTTGAAAAAATTCACAGAATATATTTATCTCAACAAGATATATGTGGAAATAATTATATAAAAGAAGAAAAAATAGCAAAAATAGTTCTTGATGAAATTGCAAAGAAGATGGAAGATTTAAAAATTTCGGAATACAACTCATCTGTATCTTTTATATCAAAAGAGAATTACAAAGTATTAATAACGAAAATTATATCAATCCCACCTGATAAGTTCCCAAAAGAAGCAATAATCTACGGTGGTCTAAAAGACGGAATAAAGAAATATTCACTCGTTGCAGTAAACGGAAAGCTCTTTGGTAGAGTAATAGAAGTGTATGAAAATTCAAGCAAAATTATAACTGTATTTTCTCCAAATTTTTATGTTGATACAGTTTTTCCAAATTCAAAAATAAGAGCCATACTAAAAGGAAGTCCTGACGGTAAAATGAAGATATTTGCATCATCCGGTCCGATTGAAGGTATAGAAGGAGAGGAAGCAACAACATCTGGAAACAAATTCAGCTCCCCTGCTGGAATAAAAATAGGAAGAGTAAAAAATAACGAAGTAGAAATTTCCTTTGACCTAACTGATATTCTATATGTTTCAATAATTGTAGGAGAAGAAAATAATATATAAAATAAAAAATAGTTATAAGGATATAAAAGTAGATAAGTAATATATAGGGTATTTTTATTTCATATTTTTCGCAGTAAAATGAGGTTAGTAAGAAATAAAAGTGATATAAGTAAAAATAAACTTCTTCTTCTTTCAGTTTTCATCTCTTTACTACTTTTACCTTATGTTTACTTTGGGTATCTTGCTTTTTTTCCTGATGTCTTCTCCGTTCTGGCTGCATACTGGATAGCGCAAAGCGACAAAAAAAATTTCAACATAATACTAATATCTTATCTTGTGGCAGTTCTAAGAGTTATACTTGGAGGAAGCCCATTAGCAGCTTCAACTTACATTATAGTTGGTTTAGTTTTATCATTCACTCCACACATTTTTTCAGGAGACTTCATAGGAGTAGTTTCCTTAACCTTTATTCTAACTCTATTATCATCTCTAACTATATCATTTGATGTTATAGTAGATAAACCTGAAACTTTACTTTTAGTTCTCATAAAACTAATCTCGTCTACTTTATTTTCGATATTAATATTCCCCTTTGTCATAAAGGAAGAAAGAGAAAAAATAACCTTACTAAAATAAATGAGAAAGGTAAATAAAAAACGAAAAGGTAAATAAAAAAACAAAAGTGTAAATAAAAAAAGAAAGATAAATATCAGATCAATTTAGCTACAAAGTAAATCAATTTAGCCCATTAATTCTATCTCATCCATAGCCTCTCTAATAATCTTTTTACACCTGACCGTTATCTCTTTATGATTCTCAAGCACATAAGATATACAAGCAACAAATTTACATCCAGTTCTTACAACTTCTCTCACATTAGATGAATTTATTCCACCTATGGCAACAACAGGAACGCGAGAAATCTTTAAAGCTTTACATAAGTTTTCCGCACCAGTTGCAGGATATCTACTCTTCTTTGTTCTCGTACCGAAAACCGGACCAAAACTTATATAATCTACTATCTCATAATTCACGGACTTCACCTGTGTTATATTATGAGTTGAAAAACCTATCCTCAAAATACCAAACTTTTCTTTCACAAGATCAGGTGGTATATCTTCTTGACCAACATGAACCCCGTAAGCTCCGATAATATAGGCTAAATCAACCCTATCATTTACAAAGAAAATTAGTCCATTTTTTTCACACTCTTCCTTTGCAGCAATAGCTTGTTTTACTTGAAATATAGGATCTATCAGCTTAGCTCTGTACTGGAAAATCTTCGCTCCACCATCTGCACACCTCTTTACAACATCTTTAATATAAGATAGATCCTTTCTACTGGCAGAAGAAGGTAAAAATTTATCATCCGTCACAACATATAGAGTGAAAACATCGTCCCGAATCAAATCATAAAACATAAATAAACTAAATTAGGGAACAAATTTAGGAAATATAATTTTAGGGAAATAAAAGCCCAATTTCTGGCTCTTTCCAAAGATAATTTCATTTTAGCGGAAAACTAAATTTTTAACATTAGACTATTGACTCTTTTTAAGCTTTGAACACTTTTTAATCCTTGAGGATATGCCAAAATATCTGGTAATGTAATAGAACTTATGTCTCCAATATATTCTGAAACATTTTTGAGTAAATTATCCACTGCTGAAAGGATATCAGATAGGACATGTATTCTATTTTCAAGTTCTTTACGCACAACAAACAGCAACAGGGATGATGATAAAGATAAAACCCTATTTTTGATATCTTCACCCATAGCTAACACTTCTTTCAGTTTCAAAAAAATTGAATTTATTTCTTTGTCCATTTCCGAAAACTTATCTGATTCTCCCAGAATTTTTTCATATTGTTGGTTAAAAAATTCAATTCTATTTTTTGCTAAATCAATATACCTTGAAGCTATGTCATTTATAGAGATAGCGAGTAGATGGACCTTCTGAACTTCAAGGTCAAAAGATTCTGAAAATAAAAGGAGCTTATTCTCAAAATCCTGCATCCTGCTCAATATATACTTTATATTAACTGACACCTTGAAAGAAAAGCTATCTATGTCCTGAACTATTGCTGATAGCTTTCTTCTAACATCACTATCTCCCGATGAAGAAGCTATTTGCAAGACCTTTATAGAAATACTATAACATGTGTGAGGTATTCTTGAAAAATCTTGCATAACCTTCTGAAATGAATAAAAAATTGATTTTAATTCGTAAACCTTCCTCTGAACGAATAGGAGATTTTCCACCAGATTAGAACTATTGAATTCCTCTAACTTATCTCTAAATGACTGAATGTTAAAATCTTCTTGGTGTCTTTTCAAAGAAGAAATCGGAGTTTGAGCAAACTTTATCTCTACGATGGAATTATTTATCTTATCCAACTCCAATAATGTATTTAAGAAATTATCACTAATGGATATGTTAATCTTTTCAAGGTGCGAATCAATTAAACTTTTGAACTCCTTATCCCTTTCTATCTCGTTAGAAATCCTTGAGCGGATCCTGTGAAGAATAGAATAGTAATTTAACAAAATTTTTTTATTTAATTCAACGGATTTAAAAATCTCATCACGCCTTTTTAATATTGAACTATACTTTAATTTTAGGTCTGATTCAATTTCTTGCGATAGCAAGTGAAACTTCCTTTTTAACTGATCTACAAAGAACTCATGCTTTGTTTGATCTGGTGATATAAACTTTCCTTCCTCTACTCCAAATGATTCTTTTTCTCTTTTAGAAATCTCTTTTTGCTCCAACCTGTACTTAAATAACAAGATAAGTACTAATGAGAGAACGAAGGACATTATAAAGAGAATAAAAGAAGCTATGAAGAAACTGATGTAAGACAAATTAACGATTGAGTAATTAGATACTCTTAAAACAGAAAATCCCAAAACAAAAAAGGCTAA
>Ga0079995_1091207_pt1 | contig 12718 bp, 14 predicted proteins | sample FaiFalFF_MnMetaG_2_FD_69198 | JGI IMG/M metagenome (GOLD analysis project Ga0079995, IMG submission 69198) | Freshwater microbial communities from Yellowstone National Park, Wyoming, USA - Fairy Falls C (FF_Mn_C) (SPADES assembly) (version 4) | ecosystem: Environmental > Aquatic > Freshwater >... | reverse complement strand
GCGGGCCTCCTCTGGGCTGCACAGCCTTATCCCGAGTAACGCTCCGCGCCTCATAAGTTGCTGTCCACGGTCGCCTGCGCTCCCAGCCTATTTATGTCTCATCATTAAAAGAGAAAGAGGGGGGAGGGGCTGTTAGGCTCCACCCGACTTTAGAGAACCCAGAAGGCCAGAAGGGTTATAGGATGGGCCACACAATCCACAGGAGAATCTCTAAGACTCTCCTGTGGATTGTGGGTTATATATCTGAGCCGCTCCAGCCTGACGGAGAAAAACCTAGGAGGCTGGAGCGGTAATCCCGGACTCCTGGGCCTTCAAATTTATCCAGATGGTCTTTAGGACTTCTTTGAGTTCTCTTCCTCTTGCATAGCCTTTGATGCTTATTGTAAGCCTTTCAGGGGCCTGTCTAGCGGTCCTCGACCTGTGGGAGCGTGTCTTCTTGTCTCTCCTCCATAGTCCGAAGTAGTTCTTGGTTCTACGCCACGAAGCCCACTCCGGCAAGACAAGGACCTCGGCGAGAGCCTCCAATGCCGACGGATTACCATCTATCCCCAGCAACCAACAAGCCTATTGTACACAGGATACCTCTTACCAGCCTCCCCAACAATCATCCCAGCCATCTCCCCCAACTGTTTTTCGATAGAGGAGATGACTGGTTTTAGTGTAATCCTCCCACTCTCCGACAAAGATTTAGCCTTATTGACGAGTTGCTGATGAGTCTTCAATAGAGACCTAATAGGCCAATATCATCCTACGCACGACTAGGAAGTCCTAAGTAACCCTCCTAAACCACCCCTCCTCTATGTTCATTAATGTCTTGATGTCTCCCCTAGCGCTCCTCGGCAACTTATACTCCCTGCGAATCTTCTCAAGCAATGTAAGCCTCCCAAGATAATAGACCTCACCCCCCTCCCTAGTAGTTCTATAGTGCCGTCAGTATGCTGGACAGGCAACGTATCCATGAATAGCTTGTCTCCAGGCCCTGCCGGAATCTCGCCGAGGCTGTCTACATGCCTGAAAGTTGTTCCATCACTAGTGTATGTTATCCTGTACATCTCGCTATTCTTCTTAGTCTTATGAACGTCTGCGTAGAACTTCAATATCCATGCACCCCTTATTCTGTGTCTTTATCTCGTATTGCCTAGCTATCACGTGGAACCTCACCACCATCCCCCTCCATCCCCATCACACGTTCGGGTAAGACCCTCCACCGGCCCCACATATAAGGAGTAGTGGCCCCAACACACGGCAATGTACCAATACAACTAGACCTATGGGGAAACGAGATAATATTCAGGGGAAAAGGACAGACAACACTATACGGATACCCTAAACACGATAAATAGACTCATCTAATTATTGTGGAGCCTCCCCCTGGGCTCGGTGCCTTCCCCTCTTGCTTGACGTGGTTATTGCGGGCTTCGTTGTGGTGGACGAGGTCGTCTCGCCTGAGGGCAGATGGGTCTCGGCCGGCGGAGTACCCACTTATGCGGGCCTATCGGTCGCCTCGCTTGGGCACAGGGCGTTGGCGGTCTCGAACGTCGGGCCGGACGGCGTCTGGCTTCTCGAGAGGCTCGCGGCGCTCGGCATCGACGCCTCGCGGGTCAGGGTCTTGGAGGGGCAGCCCACGACCCGCTTCAGGATCGAGAGGACAGACGGGGGGCGGAGGATGTGGATAAAGGCCAGGTGCGTCGAGATCGCGCCAGAGCAGCTGGAGCTCGACGCCTCCGCGGCTTACCTCGGGCCGGTGGCGTGGGAGATAGGGGGGAGATGCGTCTCCGCGGCCCTCAGAAGGGCTGGGGCCGTCGCGATCGATCCTCAGGGCCTGATGAGGGAGGTGGACCAGGAAGGCCTCGTGAGGCTCAGGCCCTTTCCTCTTGAGGGGCTCCGTGGAGCAAGGCTTCTTAGGCTCTCGGAGGAGGAGTGCATTGTCCTAGGCTTCAACAGTGCCCGCGAGGCCGCCCTCAGACTCTCGGAGCGGCTTGGATGCGACGTCTTGGCCTCCTCCATCGACGGTATCTGGGTCTGCGGGGGCGGTGAGAGGCTCTGGTGCCGCGTGAGGGTTGGCCGGGCCGTCGACACCGTCGGCGCCGGTGACGTGTCCGGCGGCGCCTACTTGGTGGGGCTCCTGGAGTCGGGCGATAGGGCCTACTCCCTAGCACTAGCCCTCGCGGCGGTCTCGGAGAGGGTCAGACTCCGCGGCCCCCAGCCCCTCGACGGAGGTAAGGTTAGGAGGCTGGCTGAGGAGATCCTGGCCACGGTGGAGAAGTGGTAGGCCGGCGATCACTTTCCGCGAGGGGTCTCAAGCTATTTCTATGCCTTGGCGCCGCATACTAGCTGTGAGTCCCGCGTCTAGTAGGGGCGAGGGGAGGGAGGGGCGTGGAGGCGACGAGGTGGACGTCTACAGCCTCGACGACCTCAAGGGCGTCGGGGAGGCGACGAAGGAGAAGCTTGCCTCGATAGGGATCTACAGCCTGCTCGACCTTGCCGCCGCCTCTCCGAGGGAGCTGGTGGAGGCGGGGATAGACCCGAAGAAGGCTGAGGAGCTGTGCCTCCAGTCGCGGCTCCTCCTAGTGAGCAGCGGCTTCTTGGATTCCGAGCTGTTGACGGGGAAGGAGGTCTTGGAGAGGAGGAGGACGCTCGAGAGGATCACGACGGGCTGCTCCTCCCTCGACAAGCTCCTTATGGGCGGGGTGGAGACGCAGGCTGTCACGGAGCTCGTGGGCGAGTACGGCTGCGGGAAGACCCAGATATGCCACACTCTCTGCGTGACGGTCCAGCTCCCGAGGGAGAAGGGAGGCCTCGCCGCAGGCGCGATATACGTTGACACGGAGTCCACCTTCAGGCCCGAGAGGATATACGAGATAGCGAAGGCCAGGGGCCTGAACCCCGACAAGATATTGGAGAACGTGGTGGTGGCTGAGGTCTATAACTCGAGCCACCTCCAGCTCGTCGTGAGGGAGCTCGGCAGCTACGTCGAGAAGTATAGGGCGAGGCTCGTGGTGGTGGACTCCGTGATCTCCCACTTCAGGGCGGACTATGTTGGCCGGGAGAACCTCTCGGAGAGGCAGCAGAGGCTCAACGCCACGCTCCACAGGCTTCTCAGGATAGCCGAGATCAGGAATGTGGCCGTCGTCGTCACGAACCAGGTCCTCGGCGACCCTGGAGCCTTCTTCGGGAGCCCCATCAAGCCGAGCGGTGGGCACGTCCTAGCCCATAGCACGACCTACAGGGTATTCCTGAGGAGGGGGCCCGAGGACACGCGGGTCGCCAAGATAGTTGACAGCCCCTACCACCCGTCGGACGTGGAGGCGCGCTTCAGGATCACCGAGAGGGGCGTGGAGGACGCGGACTCGAAGAAGTAGCTCTCCCGTGGGCCGGGGAAGCGGGGGCTTGGTGAGGCTTGATCGAGAGGGCCTCAGAGCTCCTGAGGCGCTACGGCGCGGGCCTTGGGACCGGGGTGGAGGAGCTGGACCGGCTCGTGGGGGGCCTGAGGCCAGGAGCGCTCCACATCCTCTACGGAGAACCCGCCATCGCCTCCCCAATCCTCTACAGGGCGATGGTCGAGGCCCACTGGAGGGGTCCCGTCGCCTATATGAACAACACGGACTACTATGGGGAGAAGACGCTGGTGGACGTGGAGACGCTCTCGGCGGCCTCGGAGGCGGCCGGAGCGGAGCCGCTGGAGGTCCTAGAGTCGATATACTGTGTCGCGGCCTTCAACGCGGAGAGGCAGGTCAGGGCGGCTGGGAGGCTTGCGGAGGAGGTGAGGAGGAGGGGGGCGAGCCTCGTGGCGGTCCACAACGCCTCCGCCTTCTACCCTGGTGGCAAGGGATCAGCCCAGGCGCTCTCCTCAGCCCTCTCTATCCTCTTGGAGGCGGCCTCGGAGGCGTGTGCGCCCGTCCTCGCGACCTCCCTCTCACGCGGCTCCGGCGCCTCAGCCGAGCCCCTACTACCGCTCCACGTAATCCACCGCTCCTCAGTCCTGGTCCTCCTCAGCTTCAGAGGCTCCCTCGCGGCGGCGAGGCTCGTCAAGCATCCCTCGATGCCCGCGCCCCGCTCCGCCCTGCTCCTCTCGCTCTGGTGGGCCGGCATGGGTAGGATTACCCCGCCCTTTAGACAGGTCTACAGGAGGGCCCTTGAGAGGATCCGTCGGGTCTACAGGCCCCTGCTTAGGGATGAGAGGCATAGGAAGGCCCTAGACGGCCTCGTCAGAGAGGTCTGGGGGGCCGAGCATGCGGCGATAGGCAGCCTCGGAGAGATAACGGTCCTCGACTCGATGAACCTGGCCGCAAGCATACACAACAAGGCGGAGATCGAGGAGCTGAAGAAGCGGCTGGGAGAGCTTGAGGAGAGGCTGAGGAGCCTTGAGGAGAAGGCGAGGGCCAGCGAGGATTGAGGGCTGGATCCTAGACGCTTACGTCCTCGACGGAGAGGCCGTCGTCTGGGTCAAGACGAGGAGTGGCCGCCTCATCAGGCTGACGGACGAGTATAGGCCCAAGATCTATGTGGAGCCGAGGGACGGAGAGGCGAGGGCCGAGCTTGAGGCCCTCCTCGAGCAGTCGTCCCACGTCAGGAGGGTCTCGGTGGAGGAGTGGAGCGTCTCGATAAGCCGCCCGGAGCCCAGGGCCCTACTAGCGGTCGAGGCGTGGGGCGCCTCCTCCCTCCGCCGGGTGGTCAGGCTGGCCAGGTCCAGCGGCCTCGCCGCGGAGGTCTACGGACTGATGCCCCACGTGCAGCGCTACCTCTTCACGGGCCTCGGGGTGGAGCCTACGAGGCTGGTCAGGGCCGAGGCCTCCGGCGGAGCCCTAGAGCGTGTCGAGGCGCTGGACGACGAATCGACGCTGGAGCCCCCGCCCTTCACGCTCTTCAGATGCTTCTTCAGGACGCTGGGCGGCGAGATCCGGGGCCTAGAGGCCGCTATGGGCGGCAGGGCTTGGAGGATGGAGGGGCGGGAGCAGAGGATCCTAGAGTTCTTCGCCGAGCTCATCACAAGCCTTGACCCAGACCTCATCCACATCCCGGGACTCGACGCTGGCCTAGGGAGGAGGCTCAGGGCCTCTCTCCGGGAGATGGGGCTTGAGGGTTGTCTCGCGAGGTGCGGCGACCCGCCGAGGCCCGGCCAGGGCTCCTACGGTGGGAGGGTCTTCCTAGGAGACGTCTTCTACGGCTGCGGGCCCGACGAGTATGGCCTCGCTGGGCTGGTGGAGAGGGCCAGGTTCTCCTTCACGACTCTCGGCCTCGCTACGAGGTGGACCAGCAAAAGCTGCATCGACTCGCGAAACATCTTCGAGCTCCTGAGGAGGCGGGTCCTGCCCCCGAGGCTCGAGTACATGGAGAGAGTCCGAGGGGCCCTCGAGCTCCTCGACAGCGACAGGGGAGGAATAACATTCACACCTAGGCCCGGCCTCCACGAAAACGTCGCGGCCCTCGACTTCGACTCCCAATACCCCAGCATAATACTCAGCCGAGGGATAAGCTACGAGAGCCCCGAGGGCGGCGGAAGCCTCATGCCTACCGTCCTGAGGCCCTGGCTCGAGAGGAGGCTGTGGCTTAAGAGGCTTAGGAGGAGGCTCCGGCCCGGAAGCCCCGAGGAGCTCTACTGCTCCGAGAGGGTCGAGGCCCTCAAGCTTATCCTCTGCACCCAGTACGGGATAAGCGGCTGCTGCTGGAACAGGTTCGGCAATACCCAAGCCTTCGAGGAGATCAACAGGGCCTCGAGGGAGGCGATGCTCGTGGCGAAGCGAGTCTCCGAAGAGGAGGGCTACGAGGTCGTCTACGGCGACGTGGACTCCCTCTTCGTGAAGAGGCGCGGAGCCGTACGGAGTGACTATGAGGGCCTCGCCTCCAAGATAAGAGAGGCGACGGGGCTCTCCATCTCTCTCGACAGGCACTTCAGGCTGATCGCCTTCCCACCCCTTAGGACGGACCCTGCAACGCAGGCACTGAAGAGATACTTCGGAGTCACCTTCGACGGCGAGGTCGAGGCTCGCGGAATAGAGATGAGGAGGAGCGACACGCCGCCCCTAGTGAGGGAGTTCCAGAGAAGGCTGATCCTCGAGGTCCTCGGAGAAGGCTCTGCTGAGCAGGTCTATTCCTCGGGCCTGGCGAGGGGGCTGGCGCTCCTGAGGCGGTACGAGGAGCTGGTGAGGGGGCGGCTGGACCCGTCGCTCCTCGAGGTGAGGAGGACGCTTGGGAAGGAGCCCCACGAGTATCGGAGCCGGGCAGCCCAGGCGACGGCCGCCGCGCAGCTCAGGGCCATGGGATTCGAGGTCTCGAGGGGAGACACCGTCGGCTACGTCTACACCGCCCGCGGCCACCCCAACCCCATCCTCAGGGTCAGGGCAACACCCCTCCACCGCGGCGGACACGACGCCAACTACTATACAGAATGGCTGAGACGCGCAGCCGAGACGATCTTCAACGCGCTCGGCGCTACGCTCGATAAACAAGAGCCCGGGCCCCGCCTCGACGATTGGCTCAGCGGCGCGTCCTAAGGGATTGTATAATCTATGCGAGAGAAAACATATATATCGTTTAATATTCGTTGAACATGTGAAGAAGAAGGAACGCGTGTATAGGAAGATTCTTTACGAGTTTTATGAGAGGGACCTCGCCGGGACGAGGCCCTCGATCTCCTCGACAGGGAGGTCTAGCCTTACACGATACACAACGTCGTTCCATAGATTCCGGTCGTTGCACCAATACAGAAGTATCTTCTTCGCATCTAGGACCTCGAACCACCGACTATACATCTTTACACAAAACATCCAAACCTTCTAGTTCTCAGTATAGACGATCATCTCCGCTAATTCAGGGAAACCCCGCTCGCACAAATCTACGTAGACCTGTGGAATCTCGAGACTTCGTAGAGGAGCTGGACAGACGCCTAGAGGAGTATCCTCGTGGTGGGGAAAACCATGGAGTTCTGGCATAGCGGGCTAGTCGAGAGTAGTTGGAACACGCTTCAGCAGCTCAAGAATAGGTATGAGTTCACCCTAGTGGGGGGATGGGAAGTATATCTCTACACGAGGGCCTTGAAGTCTAAGGATATAGGCATCATAGTCGATTATAGTGTCTTAGAGGCGCTGGGGAGAGAGAGTTCCCACTAAAGAAAAATGTACGGTTAAGGAAATACGAGCTGCTGCTCGGCGGTGTGGAGATAGACATCTACGTGCCTTTTTTCTAGGCTGGGGATACCCGTGGAGGATGACGCAGCTCACGTAACTATTCTTGAGGGGTTTATGGTTCCGAAGCCTGAGATCCTCCCGATCCCCAAACAGGCAGCGGAATTAGATAGGGCGGGCACCGTCAAGGGGTTTAAAGATCGGTTAGACATACTTGCCCTCCTCATGCATGTTGATATCGATTGGGATAACTACAAGGCCTTAGTTAAGAAATACTCGCTAAACAACTCTCGAGATAGGCTCGTGGAAATTGTGGAGGCTGCTGGAAGAGAGTTCGAGGAGCTAGGAATCAGGAATCCCCGCCGTGTCAAGCAGATCAAGGGGAGGATCCTTGCAGAGTTCTCGTCCTGACTCGACGTCTAGAGGCTCCGCGCGTCCCTCGTGATGAAGTGCTGTAGGACCTGCATGGCCCCCGGCCCGGCGGCTCTAGAGCCCGAGGCCTCCGGTGAGACGCCAGATGAGGAGGACTAGGATGAGGAGGCCGGCGATGGCCGAGAGGACGGCTGCGACGTAGGCGCTCTTCACGAAACTCACCCCGCTTCGAGAGGCTAAGCGAAGAGGACCCCCACGATGGAGTAGACGCTTAGGACTAGGAAGGCCACGGCTCCGCCGAGCCCTAGCAGCGCGAGCGATGAGAGGCTCCTGGCCTCGTAGGCGAGGTGCTGGAAGAAGAGCGCGATAAGAACCGCCTTCCCGCCTGCTAGGCTTATGATGCTGAGGTCTACCACGATTCTCGGGAGGGGTTGGCCGAAGATCAGCAGCTCTAGCACAGTCATGGCCACCAGCGCGACGAAGACCGCGACGTATGTTGCGATCCTAGGGGCCATCCTGCATCAGCTCGGCCTACCCAGGCGCTTCAGCCCTTATTTAAGTATGTAGTGGTTTGTGCCTTGTGGATTAATTCCTGGGCTCTTTCGTCTCTCGCAGAGAGGCATGGCGGCCACCGGTCCCTAGATCAGGTAGAAGAGGGGGAAGATGAAGACCCAGACGATGTCGACGAAGTGCCAGTAGTATCCGAAGTACTCGAGTGTCTCGTGTCCCTCCCTGGCGTAGGCCCCCTTCAGCGCCCTAGAGATGAGGTATGCGAGGGCTACTAGGCCTGCCGTGACGTGGGCTCCGTGGATTCCTGTGGTTAGGAAGAAGCTGGTCGAGACTATGCTGGTCGAGAAGTTTACGCCATGGCTGAAGAGCTCCGCCCACTCCCCATACTTGTTGAGTAGGAACGCTACTCCCAGGGCCATGGTCGCGCCTAGGAAGCCTAGCGTGCCGGCCCTGCTCCCCATCCTCGAGGCCGCTATCGCGAGGACGAGGGTGAAGCTGCTAGTGAGCAGTATGAACGTGTTGACCGCTCCGTGCCATATGTCGAAGAGCGTACCAGGCGCAGGCCAGCTCGGTGTTGCGCTTCTAACGTAGATGTAGGCGGAGAGGAGGACCCCGAACAGCACTATCTCCGACGCGAGGAAGGTCCACCAGGCAAGCTTCATCCTGTCCACCCTCTCGAAGGGCCAGCGCTCCCCGAGTGGCGGCTCGTAGCTGACGAAGCGCTCGCGGGCGAAGCCGAGTACCGATGCAGCGAGGAGGACGAGGCCTCCCAGGCTTATCGCGATGTGTGTCGTCAGGCCTAGCAGAACCACCATGGAAGCGAGGCTCAGCATGAAGGGCCAGGGGCTTAGGTGGGTCTCGTGCGCGTGGTGGCCTGCACCGTTGGCGGCCAGGAAGGTGAATCTCCCATCAACAAGCGCTGGCGTGCCGTCGAAGTTGTGGGGCGGTGGGGGAGACCTGGTCAGCCACTCGAGGGTCGGGGCGTTCCACGGGTTGTCGCCTGCCGGCTCTCCGTGTCTGAGGCTGTAGAGCAGGTTCCAGAACATGACTAGGAAGGAGCCCCCGAAGATGAAGCCGCCGAGCGTGGCCAGCTGGTTCAGCGGTGCTAGGTGCTCTGCGTAGACAGGGACCCTCCGAGGCATCTCCCACGCCAGGAACATGGGGAAGTAGAGGAGGTTGAACCCTGTGACCGCGAGTACAAAGTGTATCCTGCCGAGAGTCTCGCTGAACATCCTCCCAGTCATCTTGGGGTACCAGTAGTAGATCCCCGCGATCAGGCCCACTAGTGCGCCTCCCGCCATAGTGTAGTGGAAGTGGGCGACGACGAAGTAGGTTCCCCTCAGGACGTAGTCGAGCGCTATGGATCCGAGGAAGACTCCTGTTATCCCGCCTATGATGAAGATGGCTATGGATCCGAGGGTGAAGAGCATGGGTGTCCTCAGATGGATCTTGGACTTGGAGAGCGTGTAGATGAAGGAGAGGATGATGGCGTCGAAGGGGAGGGAGATGGCGATAGTCGTGACCGTGAAGGCCCTCCTGACGTCTGGGTGGATGCCGGTGAGGAACATGTGGTGGCCCCATACGAGGAAGCTTAGCGCGGCTACGATCACCATAGCGGCCAGGATGTAGCGCCTCCCGAAGAGGGGTCTCCTCGAGAAGGTGACGAGGATGTCTGCCATGACTCCGAGGGCTGGGAAGAGAACAATATAGACCTCGGGGTGGCCGAAGAACCAGAATATGTGGTCCCAGAGGATGGCTCCGCCCTGATTGGAGGTGAAGTAGACCGTGCCCAGAATCCTGTCTGAGGCCAGCATGATGATCCCTGCGAGGAGGGCTGGGAAGGCGTAAAGCATCATCAGTACAGTCAACAGTATCGTCATGGTGAACATGGGTAGGGCCGTGAGCCTGACGCCCTGGGCCCTAGACCTGAAGATCGTGACGACGAAGTTTATCGTGGAGACGGTTACGGAGGCGGTGAGTAGGGCGAGCCCTAGGCCCCCTGTGTTGACGCCGACGTAGGGCGTGAAGCCCGCCGCTAGGGGCTGGTAGAGTGTCCACCCAACATCTAGGGTCCTCTCCTGGAAGAAGGAGATGACCACTAGGATGCCGGCGAAGAGGTATAGCCAGTAGCTGAGGGCGTTTAGCCGCGGGAAGGCGAGGTCCCTTGCACCTATCTGGAGGGGCACAACATAGTTAGCAAGCGCGAAGGCCAGGGGAGAGACGACGAAGAGCACCATCATGAGGCCGTGTATCGTTATGGCTTGGTTGTAGGCCTGTGGCGGGAGGACGTTGAGTGAGGGGTTGGCGAGCTGGAGCCTAAAGAGAAGGGACAGGGCCCCCCCCACCAAGAGGAAGTAGATCGCCGTCACTAGGTAGAGTATTCCTATGTCTTTGTGGTTGGTTGTGAAGAGCCACCGCTTGATGGACGATGCAGGGGGAAGCGTATGTGCCTCCATGCTAGCTCACCTGGAGGGAGGAGTACCACTCGTTAAACTCTTCAGGCTCCATCACGATCAGGCGGCCGGTCATCACCCCATGCCCGTCGCCGCACAGCTCGTAGCATCTTATGATGTACTCGCCTAGGGCGTCGACCCGCGTCCAGATTATGTTGATTTTTCCGGGGATTGCGTCGGTCTTTAGCCTTAGGTCTATTATGCCCATGTTGTGGAAGACGTCGCTGCTCGTGACGTAGAACTTCACAGGCACGCCTCTCGGAATCCTGAGCTCCCCAACAGCCTCGTAGCCATTCGGGTAGTAGAACCTCCAGCCCCACTGGAACGCTACGACCTTAACCTCGAAGGCGTCCTGGGGCGGCTTGTCGAGGATGTCGAGCGAGATAAACGTCATCGAGATAAGCGTGATTACTATCGCGGCGCTGAGAGCGACCGAGAGGAGGAGCTTCCTTGCCCTCGCCTGCTCCCTTGGGGCCTCTCCCGGCTTTGGGGCGTCCTCGGGCTCAGGCCTATCGGGCCTATCCCTGTTCCGATAGACCTGATAGCTCAGGTACGAGATGACAATTACACCCACGAGGATTCCGAGGCTGGAGAAGAGGGCCCAGAGCCTGTTAAAAACTTCAACCGTGCTAGCAACCATGCCCCGTGCTCAAAACTAATATGCGAAAAGGGTAGGGTATAAACCGATTTTCGAGCAAAAGTTCTGTGTTGACAGCCCGTTAAGGGAGGGTTTAGACCGCGCTTATCCGAGAATATCTGGGGCCTCAGGCCGTGTTGGCTGCGTGTGTCTGCGTCTGGGAGATTGCCCTGGCCTGGGAGGCGCTGTGGAGCCAGCTCTCTATAAGCACGCACTCGGTGGGCGAGTAGTTTCCGCCAGGGCCGCAGAAGTCGCTGTAGGGGCATGCGGGGCAGGGGGCGTCCTTGATTACCGAAAGGCCGAGGGGCTTGACTAGGGAGACGAGCCTCATCGTCCACCGATCATTGGCGAACTCCCTGACCCTCTTCACGAGGCCCTTCTTCTCCAGCTTTATTGCGACCCTTGACCCGTCCCTACTCGTCACGCCAAGCATTCGCCAGAGCTCCGACTGGAGGAGCCCGCTATCTCCGTGCTGTATAAGGAGCTTGAGAGCCTTTTCTTCGAGCTTTCCCAGCCTCAGAGAATCACGATTCAAGTTTTAGGCTCAAAATATTATAATGTAGCGCCTGCTTTAAAAAGCTTCCACTAGGGCCGCGGGATAGTGTCTGGATAAGGGGTTTATATAGCTAAAGGGGTCGTGTAAACCACTAAATCTGGAAAACATCTATCCTTGAGGGTATTCAAAGTCTTATCCGGAGACTATCGGGCCGCGGATAATGTCCGGATAGATACTGACAAGTTTTACTTAAGCCTTTTGGATCGGTCTCTGATAGTGTCCAAATAAGGCTTTAAATACTGTCCTACGACGTCTATTTCTACTCGCGAGGCTATTGTGGTAGGCCCCAGCTATATAAACCCGTTATTTGGACACTATCCGGTCTCTGGCCATGATGCACGTCATCGATGCGGTACTGGGCTCGTTCGCCGATCTCTTTCGATCCCACAGGTACCCTCCTGTCGAGAAGCTCTATTCCGTCTTTCTCTTCGCAGTAGGTCTTAGCTTGAGGGATCTATCCGAGAGGCTATATCTCACAGGCGCGTCTAGGGAATCGGTCAGGATGTGGGTTCACAGGTTCCCTTCCTCCTTCAGGCCTTCCAGAATGGTGAGGAGGCTTGTCGCTGTAGATGAGGCTGTCCTGAAGGTGAGTGGCCAGACCTGTTATCTTTGGGCCGAAATAGACGTTGATACTAACGAGCTATTGGCCGTATACGCGTCGAGGGTATTCCAAGCGCAATCAAGTTCCTAAGGAAGGTATTGGATTCATGTGAGGGTAAGCCAGTCATAGTTGTGGACAGGGGACCATGGTATAGATGGGCATTTGAGAGGCTTGGCCTAGAGTATAGGCATGAGAGGCTCGGCATGAGGAACAGGGTAGAGAGGCTCTTCAGATACCTGAAGGATAGAACTGTAGTATTCCACCATAAGATGAGCGCGAGAAACCACATACAGGAAATAAACAACCTAAAGCTATTCCTAAACCTATTCACAGAACTCATCTCTAAATTCCGTATCTTAGGTGTATGATTATTGATGCTATTGTTACTAGGGCTTTGTATGTTGATTCTGGCCTCTCATACCTTATGATTATTGTTCTGAATGATTTTATCCGTCCGAAGAGCCT
>Ga0079995_1057452_pt1 | contig 12719 bp, 13 predicted proteins | sample FaiFalFF_MnMetaG_2_FD_69198 | JGI IMG/M metagenome (GOLD analysis project Ga0079995, IMG submission 69198) | Freshwater microbial communities from Yellowstone National Park, Wyoming, USA - Fairy Falls C (FF_Mn_C) (SPADES assembly) (version 4) | ecosystem: Environmental > Aquatic > Freshwater >... | reverse complement strand
ATACCTATAAAATATAATTTATTTGAAAATGATAAATTATTATCTACAACTTTACTAAAAGAAATAAAATTTATTGAATATAATAAAAAATATTTTGAGATACCTTCAAATTACAAAAAGATAGATTTGAATAAAAATTAAAATAAGAAAAAAATGAATGAATTAATGACAAATAAAATAGAAACAAAAATATTAAATGCAGATTTTATAAAGGATTATAAGCAAGAGTTATTAAAAAAATTTGAGAAAGTTAATTTCAATTATGAAGATAAGTACGTTTATATAATTTATTTTACTACTTCAAAAAATAATTATTTTTCAAAAAATCAGCAAAGAATATTCAATAATATAAAAACAAAAAATTCGTTAATTAATTCTAAATTAATAGAAATAAATCCCAATATTATAAAAGTTAAAGATTTTATAGAATTAATTAGTAAAATAAGCAATGAAAAAGATACAATAGGTATAAATATAGAATTACCATTACCAAGTAGTTATAAAGAATATCAAGTTGAAATATTTTTAAAAATAAATAGGTACCAAGATATCGATTGTTTAAATCCTATAAATTACTATGAATTTTTATCAAAAGATAGTAATAATTTGGATAAAGTTATAATTCCGTCAGTGGCGAATGCTGTTAAAATAATGCTAGATTACTATAATATTGACTATATTAAAAAAGATATAGTTATATTAGGGAATAGTTTATATACAGGTTTTTCAATAGGTGCAATGTTTCTAAAATTTGGTTCAAGTATTTACTTATTTAATAAATATACCAAAGATATAAAAACCAAAAGTCAAATAGGAGACATTTTAATAAGTTCAACAGGAGTAATTAACTTAGTAAACAAAGATTATATAAAGAATGGAGCTTATGTTATTGATGTAGGTTTTGAAGTTTATGATAATAAAATATATGGTGATGTTAATTTAAATGATTTAATAAATAAAGCTCAAGGGGTATCAATTGTACCAAATGGGATAGGTAGGATCTGTAATTACGCTGCTTTACTTAATTTATATAAAAACTTACTTAGAGCAAATTTTATTTAAATTTCAATGTTACCTAAACTTCATATGTTAGAAAGAATAAAAAAAATTTTACCCGAAGAAATAGAATTGAAAAATTCAAATATAGTAGATATTTTTATTTTTTTTAAATACTTAGATGATGATGAAATAGTAAAAAAAGCATTTGGAGTAGTAGAAATTACTAAACAAGTCCAAGAAAACATATCAAAACTTAAGAAAACTATGTTTTTAAATAAATCTAATTTTAAAGCTATTAAATATAATAATAAAACAATTGGATTTATACAATTAGCTTTTGAGAGCCATGATACAATTAGATTAGGAATAGTAATAGGTGATAAAAAATTATGGAACCAAAATATAGGGACAATTAGCATGAAAAAAATAATTAAATTAATTTTTGAGGATTATAAATATGTTACTCAAATTATATTAGATACTGCTATTTTTAATGTTCCAGCTAAAAGATGTTTTGAGAAAGCAGGATTTAAAATATATAATCAAGATAATCAAAAATTTTATCTAAAAATCACAAAAGAAGATTATCTTAAAAACATTTCTGATTACTTATAATTAAATGATATTCTATTAATTTGTAGTTAATATGAATAAAAAAGTAAAGAAAATATTTATAGGAAACGATCATGCAGGTAAGGATCTTAAGGATTTTTTAATTAATTTTTTAAAAGAGAATTACCAAGAGATAGAGGTTATAAATTTAGGAACAGATAGTTATGAAAGTTGTGATTATCCTGATTATGCTAAAGAAGTTAGTTTAAATGTTTTAAGGGAAGAGGATTCGATAGGGATATTAATATGTGGTACAGGTATAGGTATGTCAATAGCTGCTAATAAAATAAGAGGGATAAGAGCAGCATTATGTTATAATTCAACTGCTGCTAAATTAGCTAGACAACATAATAACGCTAATATCTTGTGCTTAGGTCAAAGAATAATAGGTTTTGAATTAGCTAAAGATATAGTAGATACCTTTATTAAAACTGAATTTGAGGGTAATAGACACTTAAATAGAATAATTAAAATAAATAAAATAGAACAAAATTGTTAGTGATTTATGACAATATACTTTTTGGTTTTTTTAACTTCTTTAGCAATATGTTTAATAACTACTCCATTTGTAATAAAATTAGCAAATAAATATAATATAGTAGATAAACCAGATATAAGGAAAATTCATAAAGAACCTATTCCTAGAATAGGTGGATTATCGATTATCATTAGTGTTCTTTTTACTTCTTTATTTTACATAGCTTCCTTATATATATTTGATCCTAACTTTTTAGTACTAAAGTATTTCAAATATAAATTTACTCAAATAGTAGGCTTAATTTTATCTTTTATAATAATATTAATAACAGGTATATTAGACGATATAAAAGATTTAAGTGCTATAAAAAAGCTGCTTATTCAAATACTTATAGCTAATATATTGTTTTTTACAGGCACTAAAGTAGAATTTTTTTCTTTTAATAGTACAATAATTTCATTAAATGAAATAATTAGTTATATATTTACAATTTTATGGATAGTAGGATTAATGAATGCCATAAATTTATTAGATGGATTAGATGGGTTATTAAGCGGGGTAGCATTTATAATATCCATAACTCTGGGGATATTAGCTATAATAAATGGGCAAACTGTGTTAGCTATAATTATTTTTTCTTTAGCTGGAGCTTTATTAGCGTTTTTAAGATATAATTTTAATCCTGCAAAGATTTTTTTAGGAGACACAGGTAGCTTATTTATAGGTTTATTTATGGCAGTTATATCCATATTAGGATACTTCAAAAAAGCTACTATTATTTCATTTATTATACCAATCTTAATATTTGCTTTACCTATTTTAGATACTACATTGGCTATAATAAGAAGATTAATAAAAAAGCAACCCATATTCAAACCCGATAAAGAGCATTTACATCATATACTATTAAAATCTGGTTTATCTCAAAAACAAACAGCTATTATATTTTATTTAATCACATTATTACTATCTATTTTAGTTATATCAATTGCTAAGTAAATAATGGAAACCAAAAACAATAGCTCAATAATTTTAATATTTATTTTTTTTATAATCTTATTAATATATTTTTTAGTTTTCAATTATTTTTTTTATAACGATAAAAAAATAATTAATTTAGAAAGTGGGAATTACTATTCTTTAACTGAATTACCATCATTTAAAAACCAAATTATAATGTTTAATTTTTATGATAAAACTTTAAATAAAATTAACACTCAATTTTACGGAAGATCAGAAAGTAAAATAAAAATAATTCAAAATCTTATTTATTTAGAAGAAAAAATCATAACTAATAATTATATTCCTAATATGAAGCTATATAAAATCCCATATGAATTTATAGTGCTAAAATTAGTCTATAACTTAAACACATCCAAAATAATAAATCTAGAGATAAATGAACACAAAATTCAAGAAAAAAATATAGAAAATTTTAAATTAGATCTTATAGAAGTAAAAAAAAACTATATTTACCTTTTTATTTATTTACAAGGAGATATTTTACTAAAGGATAATATATATATAAGGAAAATTTTATTAAAATTGTTATTTATAAAAAAAGATTAGGATATAAACAAAAACTTAAGCTAAAAAGCATGAATAAAGGAAATAGTAAAAATAAAAATAAAAAACAAGATCCTATTCTTGATTTCATTTTTGCCTTAGATATAGACTTAGAAGAAGATAATTCTGAATTTAATTCCACAAAGATAAATGAAAATTATAAAAATATTGAAAATAGTTCATTAGTAATTGAAACTAAGCCTGTAAATGTAGAACCCCAAATAGATCCTCCTAAATTGCTAAAAAAAGAAACCATTAATAAAAAAGTATATAAACCTAAAAAATACAAAGAAACCAAAATACACAAAAAAATAAACAAAAATAAATCAAATCAAGAAAATTTAGAATTCCTAAAAAAATTGATAGATAATATAGCAACGTTCTTAGAAAAAAATGATCCAAAAAATATAAAAGAAATTGAAGATTATTTTTATAAAAATTTACAGAAAAAAAATTTAAAAAGATTACTTGAAATTAATATAAATGATGAAATATTTAGTAATAATATTGTTTTCTTGATTAAGGGTTTTGGATATTATTATAACCCTTATAAAGATTTAATAATAGATTTTATATTTCCCTATGACATTATCTATTTCCCTCTTATTTTTAATGAAAAATTAAAAATAAACATACTATTTAGGGAAAAATCAACCATCTTTTTACTTCCAAAATCAGATTTTATCTTAAAAAAAATATTTTATAAATATATCTTAAATAAACACCAACAACGCATTATAACAGAACTAAATTTAAGAAACTTAGATAGCTACAATAAACTTTTATTTTTTATTTATTTTTACTTAAAAAATTATTATAAAATAGATTTAAAAAATATCCAAGATTATCTTGAAAATAATAATGAAAATAATCTTATTTATCAATTAAATCTACCTATTAAAAAAATTGCTAATTTCTTAGGGATTTCATATGAAGTAATAATAAGAAATATTAAAAAAATGAAAGATTATAATATAATTCTTGAAAAAGAAAATAAATTAATTGTAAATTTAAAAGAACTTAAAAATAGTTTCAGTAATTTAGAAAATAAATTATTTCTTTATTTTTAATTATAATAGAACTTACGCATTTAAAGGAAAATGAACTATCCTTAATTTTACTTCACAAAAGCCTATCCCTGTTATCAACCGTTATCAACCTATTTAGCTCCAGCTTTAAAAATAGTTCAAAACTAATTGCATATGTTTTATTATGGATTTTGTCCTTCTAACTTAAAAATTCTCTAGACTAACAGCACTGCTTAAATACTCTGCTATACTCTTCTAGCTTATAAGCTTACTCTTCTAATTACTTACTCTTATCATCCGTCATATTTAAATCATTTATTACCCACTATCAATTATAATATATTAAAGTAATATATTAAAGTAAATATTTTTTACTTTTTGTTTTTTACTAAATCAAGGATTATATTATAAAGTTTCTTAGCTTGATCTTTCCTATTAAATTGCTTTATGAATTCTGTATTAACATTGTATTCTCTTAAAAATTCTTCCTTACTTTTAATAGCCTTAACTAAATAGGATTTTAATTTATTAATATCATCAAAAAATATAGTAGCTACTCCACTTTTATTTAGTATCTCTATTTTCTCACTATCAATAGTTTTATTTATAACCCATATAGGAGTTAATTTATATAAATTCAACCCCAAATATTCAAAAAGTTTCCCAGTTAATATCCCTTTGTATTTATTAATGTTTTTTGTATTGTTATATTTTGAAATATCAATTTCTTCTAAAGGAAGTAATAATATATCACTTAAATATTGTATCTTTAAGCTATCACTAAAACTAACTAACCCCAAATAAATATAAATATCACCTAAATTATATTTTTTAATCTCACTGATTATATCATAACTACCAGCTATAATTAATCTAAAATTATTAGCATTTATTATTCCTTCATTTTTTAATTGATTAATAGCTAAAAGTAAATTTGTAATTTTTTGAGATTTATAAAAAGTACCAGTATATACAATCTTAAAAATGTTTTTATTATGAAATATATTAATAACAGAACTATCTTTTATAGAATTAAAAGAAAAATCATTAACATTAATAAAAGAAAAATTTTCTTCAAAAAAACCATTATATATAACCTCTATATGAGTATTAGTTTTATCAGATAAAACTTTTTTCATAGATTGAGATACAACAGTAATTAAGTCTGAATTATAAAGAAACTCTTGTTCCATTTTTTTCTCAATAGGATAAAAAATAGGGATCCCAGTATAAATAGGGCTATCAGTAAAAAGATCTCTAAAATCAGCTATCCAATACCTTACATTAAAATTTTTTTTTAATAATAAAGCAATATTATGACATACATAAGGTCCATAACTACTTATAACTATATCAAAATAAAAATTTTTTAAGTAATTAAAAGCTGGTTTTAACCACCTATCACTATCATCTGGAAACCTATTTTTATAATAAGCCCCAGTTATTACCGCAAATTTATTAACTAACTTATTTATAGATATAATCTTAAAAACTTTAGGAATAGGTAATTCTATCAATTTATAACCATTATTAACAAAAAAATTACTAGAATAATCCATATTATTAACTTTTTTAGGAGTAGTAAAAACTGTTACATCCAAACCAAATTCAGTTAAATATTTAGCAAAAGAATATAATCTTAAAGAAGCAATAGAATTTAAAGGAGGAAAAAAATAAGTTATTATTAATAACTTCATTTATTTAGATAAAAGATAAAAAATCTAATATATTATTTCATCAAGTAATAATTTATAATCAAATAATTCATTTTGATTAAAAAAGATGGATATTTCCCTATTAGCATCTTCAATAGTTTCACTAGCATGAATTAAATTATTTTGAATAGATAAACCGAAATCAAATCTAATAGTTCCAACCTCAGCTTTTTTACAATCAGTAGCGCCTACTAATTTTCTAACCTGATTAACTACATCTACACCTTCTAAAACCATAACAATAACTGGAGTAGAGGTAATAAAATTCAATAAAGAAGGGAAAAATGGTTTATTTATATGAGCTTCATAATGTTTTTTAGCTAAATCTTCATTAATTTTAATCATTTTTAAACCAACGATTTTAAAACCCTTATCTTCTAAACGGCTTATAATCTTTCCAATTAATTTCCTTTGAATAGCATCAGGTTTAAGTATAATCAATGTTCTTTCCATTTATAAAAACCCCTTTCCTATTTAGTTTATACTATTTAGTTTTTTTTTAATCTTTAAGAATAAATACTTTAACTTTTCTTCGCCCCCACTTAATAGCTTCTTGATAAGTTTCAAAATAAAGATCTATTTTATTACCTTTAATAGCAGACCCTACATCCAAAGCTTGAGCATATCCATAACCTTGAACATATAATTTTGTACCTAATTTTATGACATTAGGATCAACAGCCACTACCCCCCTTCTAACTCTATGACCTGTACAAGTAAAATATCCAACATTACCAACCCCACCTGTATAACCACTTGCTTCCATCTCTAAAACTTTCAATATCTTATCCTCTTTTAAGTTTAATTCTTTTGTACCCACTAAAACTATTTTATTTACAGGTTTTCTTAAAATAATCTCACTTTGATAAATAATCCCATATTCATTACAAGATCTATAATTCCTTAATTCTTTGACAATAGAAATACCATTTTGACCATTAATTAATACCTTTTGAGTTCCTAATGGTAGTTTATCAGTATATTTATAAATTACATTGTATTCAATATTTTTTTTATAACTTATTTGAGCTTTAAAATTTAATTGATAATCTTTATTATAATTACCTTCAATGTTATTTCCCAATGAAACTAATTGATATTCATTTTTGTCTAATATATCAATATCAGTAATTTTTTCAAGTTTAATATTTTTATTATTAACTAGTGTATAGAAATTTTTATAGATATAGCTTTTTAAATTAGAGTATATTTTAGATTTATAATTTTGTTGATCCTTGTAATAATAAATAGTAATTTTTTTATCACCAAAATAAAAATCAATAGAATTAAGTAGATAAACATAAATAACCTTATCTTTTACAAAATTAAATTTATAAATTTTATATTTTACTTTTTTATTATTATTAGAAAAATCCTTAGATATGATATCATCGATATAAGAAAGTAACTGATACTTAGTAGTGTTAAAATTAAAAGGAAGTATATATTTATACTTATTATCAATAACAACCTCTTTATGAGCCTTTTTATATAAATTAATAATAATAACTTTCTTTTGAATATTTATGTAGTTTTCATATTCATCAGTATTATAATTTTCAAAGATATCTTTGATAACTTTATAAGTATTATTAGAAAATAAAATTTTCTGAGAAATTAACTCTTTCTCATTAAACACATTTATAACATAATACTTAAATGAAGATAAAAAAATAAAAATAAATAAAAAAGAGATTAATAAAAGTAATATTCTCATTTTTAGATTACTTAAAAAGTTAATTACCACTCCTTTCATAACTATCTCTCCCTAATTTTATTTATAAATTTTGTTTAAAAATTTTGCTTAAATAGATTTACTCAATAAAGAACAATAATTCAAAAACTCAATATTTTTCAAAAACTAAATATTTTAATCCTAAATTTAACAAAATAAAAAACTACTTGCTATTTTCCTCATTATTATCTTCTAAATCTTCTTCAGTTTCAATAAGTCCATATTCTTCTAAGGTTTTTTCAAGTAATTGAATATATAAGCTTCTTTCAATATAACCAATTATATAAAAAGCTTCTTCATCATCTAATTTATAACCGCTAAGCATCTCCATAACTTCATGAGCTATTTCTTCTAATTTTTCTATAGTTCTCATATAAATAAACACCCCTTCTAATTTAATTTAAATTTTCCAATATTCTGTATTTAATTAAATTTTCCTTTATATTTAAAGTAAATTCTAAATTTTTTAACTTAGATATATCTTTAACCTCATTGAGATACTTTCTAATAGCTTTAGCTAAGGGAGAATCAGTAGTTATTTTATATATATTATTATTTTCATCTATCTCAATTTCTTCATATAATGATACTATTTCAACCTGAATTATTTCACTTTTATTATTATAATTAACCTCAAGTTTAAATTTTTTACCTAATAAAGATATAACTTCTTCTTTTTGCTTAGCTTTAGATTTGGTACTAATTTGATTTTGTTCCAATTGTTCTAATTGTTCTAATCTTTCTTTTAATTCTATTTTTTGCTGTTGAATTCTTAATAAAGATTCCAAATTAAATTGATAATCTTGATTATCAATACTATCGCCGCCTTCTAATTTAGTTTCCTGAATTTTTTCACGCTTATCCTGTTCTTCTTGAGATAACTTCTTTAATTTTTCTATAATTTTTTGTTTAACATTTTCTTTAGATTCACTACTCATTAAAATCATCCTCCTTTTTTAGATAATTTTAATAAAAACCTTTTAATTTAAGATAAATTATTTTTCAATCTAGATTTTATATTCAAGGTATTAATAACGTAATCAATATCAGCAATAGGCCTATTAATCTCATTAGCTATTCTAACTATCCTTTGAGTAAGGGATAAATTAGTAGCCAAAATACCTTTATGATAATAAATATTATCTTCTAATCCTGTTCTTACATTACCACCAAGTACAATAGCTAAAATATTCATAGGTAATTGGTTTTTACCTACTGAAGCAACTGACCAGTAAAATTTTATTCCCTTTAATTTTAGATAATTAACCATATTAATTAATATATTAGCTTCAGCAGGAGCACCTCCTTTTATACCCAATACAAAATCAACCCAAACAGGCTCTTCAATATACCCCCTCTTTACATAATAAACTAAGGTTTCTAACATACCAAAATCATAAATTTCAATCTCAGGTTTTATATTTAATTCCTTCATTTTTAATGCTAATTTCTCAATAAAATTAGGAGAATTTATAAACACTTCATTCCCAAAATTAATAGATCCCATATTTAAAGTAGCCATATCAGGTAATAATTCTAATACTTTAGCTCTTTCATCTTCAGTCATCCCAATAGCCCCACCTGTAGTAAATTGAACTAACATAGGAACCTCTTTATTTATTAAATCTTTTACTTTTTTAAATAAATTAATATCAGACGAAGGATTACCTTCATTATCTCTTACATGAATATGAGCAATTCTAGCACCTGCATGATAACACTCTATAGCATCCTTAGCAATTTGCTCAGGAGTAACAGGAAGATAAGGATTATCACTTACTTTTACCTCAGCTCCTGTTAAAGCCACCGTTATTATTAAAGGTTCCAATTTTACCATCCCTCCATCTTATTAAACTTCTAAAGTTCTAATTAAAAGTGAATTTAAAATCAATTTTATTAATAATATAAACAAAGCTATACCAGCAAATACAGAAGAGATATCCTGGTTCTTTTTTATTTTTCCTACCTTCTCAGATGCAATTTTATAAGCTTTCTTTAAGTTTTCTACATTATTACCATAATAATATTCTCCACCAGTTAATTTAGCAATTTCTTTTAAAGTAGCTTCATCTATTCTAACAGGATAAGGTATTCCTGGAATATAAGCACCTGTAGAAGTACCTAAACCGATAGTATAAATGGGGATCTTCTTATCTTTAGCTTTTTTAGCAGCAATAATTGGATCAATACCAGCATTGTTTTCTCCATCTGTTAATAAAACAATAACTTTATGAGGCATAGATGAATTCTCCAAGATAGCTAAAGTAGTAATAATAGCATCCCCTATAGCAGTACCTCCATAATTAGCATTAACTAAAGACAAAGCTAATAATAAATCCTCTTTTGAATTAGTTAATGCCTGATTAACAAAAACATTGTTATTAAAAGTAACCAAACAAGCTTCAAAATTACCTTTTAGATTATTTATTAATATTTTAGCAGCATCTTTAGCAACAGAAATTCTACTAGGCCAGAAATCAGTAGCCATCATACTACCAGAAATATCTACAATAATACCTACAGCATAACCACTAGCAGGTAAAGTCACAGGTGCTTGTGGCCTACCTAATGCTAAAAATAATATAAACATTGCTAATAAGTCCAAAAATACTATAAAAAATCTTTTAAAAGATATTTTACTTACAGCTATTTTTTCTAAAGTCTTATATTCTGAAAACAATATAACACTTTTTTTTCTGTTATAATAATATACAATTAAAAAAATAATAACAGCAGGAATTAGAATAAAGCCTAATAAAAAAATTTGGGGAAACGCAAAAGTAATTTCCATAATAAATACTAAATTTTTTCAGTTTTTTGATTATTTTCAGTATTTTCTGAAATATTTTCAACTACTATTAATCCGTTTTTATAAGCTCTATAAAAAGCTTCAACTACTTTAGGATCAAATTGAGTCCCACTATTTCGTAAAATTTCTTCTACTGCATCTTCTATTTTCATAGCTTTTCTATAGCTCCTATCACTAGTCATAGCATCAAAGGCATCAGCAACTGCTACTATCCTCGCATACAAGTGTATTTCTTCTCCTTTTAAACCATCCGGATAACCTTTACCATCCCACCTTTCTTGATGTTGTCTAATAACTTTAGCTACCTCTTGTAGGAATTTTACAGGTTTTAATATCTCCTCTCCAGCTACCGGATGCCTTTTTATTATTTCATATTCTTCTGGAGTTAATTTAGCTGGTTTATTTAAAATATAATCAGGTACCTCTATTTTTCCAATATCATGAAATAATAAGGATAATTTTAGTACATCATCGTTTAATAAATTAGGATCTAATTCAGAAGCAATAGCTAAACCATATTCTAATACTCTTTCCATATGTCCTTTATTATACCTATCCTTAGCCTCAAAAGCTTTAGCCAATGATTCTACCGTACTTAAATAAGTTTCTTCTAAGCTTTGAGCATAATCTTGTACTTCGGAGTACAGTTTAGCTTTCTCAATAGTAGCAGCAGCAATAGTAGCTAAATTATACAAAGTAAGCATATCTGATTCACTAAAAGGATGATGACTATACTTAGATATACTTAAAACCCCAATAACCTTATTATCTTTAACCTTCAAAGGAACCACAATAGAACTCCTAAATTCTTTTTCATACTCCATATCTGTATAATAAGTATTTATATCATTGATAATTAAAGATTGCCCTGTTAATGCAACAATTCCCGCAATACCTTGCCCTAATTTCTGCTTAGTATTCTCTATTACTTCAGGTTTTAAACCTTCTGAATAATGAATATATAATTCATTATTTTCATTTAAAAGCATAATAGTACTAACATCTGCTTTGAATATACTTTTAGCTTTCTTTACTATTAATTTTATTAACTCATCCTCAGTATGTAAGCTAGTAAATGATAAACTAACATTGTATATAGTCTTTATTTCCTGTGAATAATGCTCTAAATCATATTCAAATAATAACCTTTCATTTATAAAATCAACTATATTTCTTAAATTATTATTATTTTCAATAGCTTCTAAAAAAATATTTAAAGATTTATCATCTCTATCTAATTCTAACATTAATATTAAAACAGATTCTACATTTTTCTTAAATATCCTTGATAAAAATAAAACCCTATTTTCTTTTTTATCAAATAAAAAATTATTTTTAGAATTCTTTAAAGTAATATAATAATTTTTTAAAATATTTATAATATTTTGCTTTTCATTTTTTTTAGATAACTCTAAATCTTCATTAAAATATAAATTAGAAACTCTATTAAAAGGATTAACAGAATAAATAAAAACTTTCTTTACCAAGCTATACTTAGCTAAATTATTTATAAAATTTTTTATTATTAAATAAACATCCTGATCCTTCATTATTTCTAATTGGGAATTAAAAAATAAATTAACTAAATTAATTAGAACCATTTTTAATTTAAAATAAAATTCATTTTTATTCAAATTATCAAAATTTATAATATCTACTAATACATTTTGTTTGTTAACATCAGAAGAAGTGTAGATTTTAGTATATAAATTTTGAATTGAGTCTAAAGAAGAATTCTTTGAAATAATAAAAAATATAGCACTAATAATATTACCTA
>Ga0079995_1059334_pt1 | contig 12724 bp, 11 predicted proteins | sample FaiFalFF_MnMetaG_2_FD_69198 | JGI IMG/M metagenome (GOLD analysis project Ga0079995, IMG submission 69198) | Freshwater microbial communities from Yellowstone National Park, Wyoming, USA - Fairy Falls C (FF_Mn_C) (SPADES assembly) (version 4) | ecosystem: Environmental > Aquatic > Freshwater >... | reverse complement strand
ATAACAGGGAGCTTTTGTCTTGTAAGAATTATTGCGGTGGGTCCATCCTTTCTTTTTAGTGCCATGTGCCAGGCTACGCTAACCTCGTTGGGGTCTGCAGGTCTGAGAACCCAAAGGTTTGGAATGAGCCTCAAGGATGAAAGCTGTTCCACCGGTTGGTGGGTGGGTCCGTCCTCTCCAAGCCCGATGGAGTCGTGGGTGAAAACATAAACGACCTGCAAGCTGGAGAGGGAAGCCATCCTTATGGAAGGTCTCATGTAATCGGAGAACACCAAAAAGGTGCCGCCGTAGGGGATAATACCACCATGGTATGCCATGCCGTTGAGAATGGTCCCCATGGCGTGCTCTCTAACTCCAAAGTGGAGGTTCCTGCCCTGTGGGAAGTCTCCCTCTCCGTGAAGGTAGGTGTTGTTGGATTCCGAAAGGTCTGCAGAACCTCCAAAGAGGGTGGGAATGACCTTTGATATGGACGCCAAAACCTTACCGCCCGCCTGACGGGTTGCCATAGCATCCTTGAACTCGGGCAACAGCCCTCTGTAGTCCTCCTCCCAATCTTTGTTCAAAGACTTTTCCAGAAGCCTTGCCAATTCTGGATGGCTCTCTCTATACCTCTCAAACAGGATGTTCCACTCCCTTTCCAGAAGTTCGCCCTTCTTTATTTTCTCTTCTCTGTAGCTCCACACCTCCTCGGGGGCAAAGAACTCTTCCTCAGACCATCCAAAGTTTTTCTTTGTTTGCAGGGCTAACTCCTTTCCAAGGGGTGCGCCATGGGCACTGGCATCATCCTGCTTTGGAGAGCCATAAGCCAAGTGAGTTCGGACAGATATAAAAGATGGTTTTTCTCCTTGCTCCATCGCCCTCTTTATAGCTTCTTCAAGCTGAGCAAGATCGTAGCCGTCCTCCACCTCCTGCACAAACCAGCCCGACGCATCAAACCTCCTTAGCACATCCTCCGACCAGGCTAAGGATGTGGGTCCGTCTATGGAAACTTCGTTGTTGTCCCAGATAACTACGAGCTTGTTTAACTTCCAATGTCCTGCCAGCTGGGAAACTTCACAGGAAACACCCTCCATAAGGTCCCCATCGCTCACGAGGGCAAAGGTATAGTGGTCTATTATGGGAAAACCTTCCCTGTTGAACCTGTCCGCAAGGAATTTTTCTGCCAAAGCCATACCGACCGCGTTGCCAATGCCCTGTCCGAGGGGTCCAGTGGTTGCCTCTACTCCTGGTGTAAGAAAGCTCTCGGGATGCCCCGGCGTTCTGCTACCGAGCTGTCTAAAGCCCTTTAGGTCCTCAAGGTCTAGATCATAACCCATTACAAAGAGCAAAGAGTAGAGCATGGCGCTGGCGTGCCCTGCGGAGAGCACAAAGCGGTCCCTGTTGAACCATTTGGGGTTCTTTGGGTTAAACCTCAAAAATCTATCGTAGATCATGTAGGGAATGTGGCTTGCCCCAAGGGGCATACCCGGATGTCCGGACCTTGCCCTCTCCACCTGGTCCACGCTCAAAAATCTTATTGTGTTTATCAAAAGCCAATCTCTCTCACTTGCGTTTTTGAAGCATTCTCGCATAGATTAGATTATAAGGGCTTTTAAAGCCCCTTTAAAACAAACTCCTCCAGTTCAAAAAACTTCTTTTCCTCCTCTCCACCAAGTTCATGGTCGTAGCCCAAAAGATGCACCAAGCCGTGCACGAAAAGTCTTTTTAGCTCTTCTTCAAGGCTGTAGCCAAGCTCCTGTGCCTGCCTTTTGGCGGTATCCACCGAGATAACGATGTCTCCAAGAATAAGCCAGCCGTTCACTTTCTCACCTATGGGAAAGGAGAGCACATCGGTAGGTTTGTCTTTGTTCCTATACAGTTTGTTTAACCTTCTTATTTGTGCGTCGGAGACCAAGACAATGCTGAGTTCTACTTTGCTTAAGCCAAGAACCTCAAGGGCTCTGTGGGCTATTTTGCCCAGAAGTTTGCTTTCTACTCCTCTTACTCTTTTCTTGACCAGCACCTTGTTTTTTCTCATACTCTTCATAAGCCTTTATGATCCTTGCCACTATGGGGTGTCTTACCACATCCTCTCGCCCAAATTGAACAAAACCTATGCCTTCAATGCCTTTTAGGATCTTTATTGCCTCCACTAAACCGGACTCTTCCTTTTTGGGTAGGTCTATCTGAGTTATGTCGCCCGTGATCACCACCTTGGAGCCAAAGCCGATCCTCGTTAAAAACATCTTCATCTGTTCCCGGGTGGAGTTTTGGGCTTCATCCAAGATTATAAAGGCGTCGTTTAGGGTCCTACCTCTCATGAAGGCTAAGGGGGCGATCTCTATGATGTTCTTTTCCAACATGTAGGAGGTTTTATCGTATCCCACCATATCATACAGTGCATCGTAAAGGGGACGAAGGTAGGGGTCCACCTTTTCTGCTATGGTGCCCGGAAGGTAGCCCAACTTTTCTCCAGCCTCCACCGCTGGTCTTGTCAGTATGATCTTGCTTATTTTGTTTTCCTTCATAAAGGCAAGAGCCATGGCTACCGCTAGGTAGGTTTTCCCCGTACCCGCGGGACCTATGCCAAAGACTACATCCTTTTCCCTTATTGCCCTAACATACACCCTTTGGTTTTCTGTCTTTGGCACTATAGCCTTTTTTCTGTAGGTTATTAACACCACCTCTTCCGCATCAGGACTTATACCCTCTGTAGTGCCCTTTACAAAAGCCTTTGCCCTTTCTCTTACCTCTCCACTGCTCAGGGGACCTTTGGTGAAGTCCCTTAGCACTTCCCTTATAAACTTGCTTATATTTTGGACCTTTTCCTCCTCACCTCTTATAAGTATTTCTGTGCCCCTTGCGAGGACTTTAACGCCAAAGAGTTGGGAAAAAAGCTTTAGGTTCTCGTCGCCCCTTCCTACTATGGCATAAAACCTTTCGTCAAGGTCTCCGAGGTCTATGATCTCCTCTACCTTCTCCATCTAAACTTTAGTTAAAATATAAACCGCCCTTGGGAAAAATGCAAGCAAGACACCTCATAAGCACTAGGGACATAAGCACAGAGGACATTCAAGGGCTATACTCCCTCTTTCGTAGCTTTAAGGGAGGTAGGAAAGAAAAGTTAAAGGGAAGGGCTGTCCTTTTCTTTTTGGAAACTTCTACCCGCACTCGCCTGTCCTTTGAAGTTGCCCTCAGAGAACTTGGCATAGAAACCCACTATGTGGGAAAGGGAGAATCATCTATACAAAAAGGTGAATCCTTTAAGGACACCATAAAAGTTCTTTCTGCGTTGGGCTTTAGGCTGTTGGTCTTTAGAGTGCCCTTTGTTCTATTTCCATACGAACCTTACCTTGAGGAAAGCATAAGCCTTATAAACGCAGGGGACGGCACCCATCAGCATCCCACCCAGGGGCTAATAGACCTATTTACCGCCCTTGAGCATTATCCCTCCTTGAAAGGGCTGAAAGTTCTCTTTGTGGGAGATATACTCCACAGTAGGGTTTTTAGGTCCTCTGGGGAGCTTTTTAGCAGGTTTTCTGCCCAGCTGGGAGTTTGCGGTCCTGCCACACTTATCCCTTCTGACCTCTCACCCTTTGGAGATGTGAAGGTTTTTGATAGCGTAGATGAGGGCATAGAGTGGGCAGATTTGGTAGTATACCTTAGGTTGCAAGAGGAGAGGTTCAAAGAGAGCTATGTGCCCTCAAAGGAGGGCTACTTTCTGCAGTTTGGTTTAACAAAGGAACGCTACAAAAAGCTAAAGGGCTACTTTATGCATCCGGGACCGGTAAATCTGGACGTGGATATAGACCCAGAGGTGCTCTATGGGGAGAAATCTTTGGTGTTAAAACAGGTGCAGAACGGACCCTTTGTGCGGATGGCTGTGGTCTATAGCCTTCTTAAGGATCAGCAGGGATAAAAGTTGAAAACCGATTGAAAAGACCGCCAAAAGGATGGGCAAGATTTCATACAAACGCCCCATCACAGAGGCACCCAAAAAGACGGACAATCCAAAGAAAAGATGAAATATACCGTAAGCCCTTCCTCTGAAGGAAGGCGTGGAAAGTTTTGCAACGCCGGAACGCACAATGGATTCATGCATACCAAGCTGAACTCCCCACAGCAATGTTCCAACTATGAAGAGGGTTTCATCCATGGAGAAGATAAAGTAGGGATAGATTGCGGTGATAACAACACCAAGGGCTAAGGCTTTGAAGCCCATTCTGTCAAAGAGGTAGCCAAAAAGGAGGGCGGAAAAGCCATCCACAAGCATAGCAAGGGCAAAGAGAAAGGGAGGTAAAGCGTCGGGCAAGCTTAGATGAACTTTGCCGTGATAGGTGATCAATGTGATGGGCACAAAGGAGAGCCCAAGCAGGAAAGAGAAGGCTACATAATGCCAAAAGCTGAGATGCGTTCCTCTGCCTTCTCCTTTGGAGCCTTCAGCAGTTCTTATATTTCCTTGATGATATCTTTTTGAAAGGGAGAGAACAAAAAGGGCTAAGAGGGCGCTTGGCAGAAGGCTTGCAAAGGCTAAGCGGTAATTGTTGGTAAAGTAGTAAAGCACCGCGGACACAAAGAGGGGACCCAAAAAGGCACCAACCTGGTCTAAAAACTCGTGGATGCCAAAACCTTTGCCATGCCCAACCCTTTCGGTAGCCTGAGAAAGCAAAGCATCCCGGGGGGGAGTTCTGAGGGCTTTTCCAAAGCGTTCAAGAACCATCAAGGCACCAACCCATTGCCAGTTTGGCACCAAAGCAAGGAGTGGCACAGAAAGGAGGTTCATAGCGTAACCCAAAAAGACAAAAGCCCAAGGTTTTTTTAGCTTATCCGATAGGTAGCCAGAAACTAACCTTAGCAAGTATCCTATCAATTCAGAAAGCCCGGAGAGAAAGCCTATAACAAAGGGAGAGGCGGAAAGCAAAGCCAAGTATGGTCCAAGAATGCTTCTGCCACCTTCGTAGGTAAAGTCAGAAAGCAGACTAACCACACCCATCAAGAGGATAAAGATGTAAGGGCTAGCCAATGTCCAACTCCTCTGAGGATACCTCTCCCAAAATTTCCAGCTCTGGTATGTGTTTTTTTATGTAATTGAGGACTTCCAAGGTCCTTTCGTAAGTATCAGGTGTGGCAATAACATAGACCAAATCCTTTTTCTTTTCCTTTGTTCGGACTACCGCGTTTCTTCCAGAACCGTCCATAAGGGCGGTGAATAGCCCTATTTTTGGAACGGGTAGCCTAAGAAGGATTATCCTCGCCTTTATCTCTCTCATATTTGAGGATCTTGGCGTTGAAGAGGGTTTTTGTCTTTTTTACGAACTCCGGAAGATCCTCTTTATCTTCCTCTTTTTCCTCCACCACAAAGTCAAGGAAGGGAAACTTTACCTTTAGCTTTTCTATTTCCAAAGCCTTTGCATCCTCTTTGCTCACCTTTAGGATGAGCTTTCCCTCTTTTTCCTCGTAGGGAAGTCTTCTTAACCTTTCAAAGTCAATCTTGCTAAGGTTTTTTTGAAGAACGTCCCAAGGGTTTTCCTTCTGCGGTTCTTCCTGCTTTTCCTCCTTTTTTTCTTCCTTGGGAGCCTCTTTGCTTGAGCTTCCCAGTCCTTTTATAAGTTCCTCTATGGAAAGGATGTCTTTGACTAAGGCACTTTTGATGATGGCTATCTGGCATGCCCTAAAGAGGTCCTTGGTCCTTGCCTCTGCCCTCACTTGGCTAACCAGTTTTTCAAGATATAGCAAAGCGTTCAGGTTTGCGGAAACTTCTCTGTGAAAGTCTTCCACCTGTATTAGTTTTTCTGGGTTCTTTAGGCTTTTGTAAAGAACAAGCGTCCTTATTTCCTCCTCCACACTCTCCCAAAATCTTGAGAGGTTGTAGCCCTTTTCCCTTATCTGGTCTAAAAACTCAAGGGCGGAGTCCACATCGCCAGAGAGTAGCATCTTTATAAAATCCCTTACCTTTCCCTGAGAGAGAATACCCAAAGACTCCTCTATTATTTCTTCCTTTACTTTTCCCTCTCCAAAGGTGGCACTTTGGTCCAGCAAGGACACCGCATCCCTCATTCCTCCATCGCTTATCTTGGCGATGGTATACAGGGCTTGCTCTTCATACTCTATGTTTTCCCTTTCGCATATAAACTTAAGATACTTTACGATATCCTCCTCTCTGAGTTTGCTAAAGATGATCCTCTGGCAACGGGAAATTATGGTGGGAAGTATTTTGTCGTACTCGGTGGTGCACAGGACAAAGACCGTTCTGGGAGGGGGTTCCTCAAGGGTTTTCAAAAGGGCATTAAAAGCCTCTTTTGTTAGCATATGGGCTTCGTCCAGAATGTAGACCTTGTACTTTCCCTTTATGGGCGTGTAAGAGACTGCATCCCTCAGGGCCCTTATATCGTCTATTCCTCTGTTGGATGCGGCGTCTATCTCTATGAGGTCCGGGAAATTTCCCTTTTCAATGGCGACGCAGTTTTCACACTCACCGCAGGGTTCTCCATCAATAGGTTTTAGGCAGTTTATTGCCCTTGTTAATATACGCGCTACGGTGGTTTTGCCCGTTCCTCTGGGACCAGCAAAGAGGTAGGCGTGGGAGAGCCTGCCGAGCCTTACTGCGTTGAGCAAAACCCTTTTGGCGGTCTCTTGTCCTACAAGTTCTGAGAACTTCCGAGGTCTATACTTTCTGGCAAAGGGAATATACATCAGGAGTTAATTATAAGCTACACCTCAGGTGAAAAATTAATTAAACAACCAATATTTCCCGAGGAGACACCGAAGGCAAGTAAGCAAAGTCGTAATACTCCTCCAGAGGACTTTTCCAGTTTCTCTGATGTAAAAAAAGGATTATATCAAGGGTCCCCCGGAAGGGACCCAAGGGTTTTATTTCCTTCTTATCCTTCTTGCTAATGCAAAGACTGGGACAGATAGCCACACAAGGATGTTCCACAAGCCCGCCACAGAAGATGCAGAGCCAGTCATAGAACATCCACCACCGCCACCACCGGAGCCGCCGCCACCGGAACCACCGCCACCACCAGAACCACCGCCACCGCCACTGGAACCACTGCCACCGCCAGAGCCACTACCATCACCACCGGAACCGCCGCCACCACCGCTTGCTGTGAAGTTAGCGGAGCATGTTTTGTTGGCATTCATGTTTATGTTGCATGTTGTGTTGGTGCCACAACCAGAGCAATTACCTCCCCATCCTGCAAAGGTATAGCCAGCATCTGGAGTAGCTGTTAGTGTTACTGTGCCAAGGAAGCTTGCAGAGCATGCAGAACCACCAAAGCCACAGTTTATACCAGCAGGACTTGATGTAATGCTCCCGTTTGTAGGTATTGGGTTGATGGAGAGCGTGTAACCAGAACCACCGCCACCGCCATCGGAACCGTCACCACCGCCACTACCATCTCCACCACTTGCTGTAAAGCTGGCGGAGCATATTTTGTCGTCGTCCATGTTTATGGTGCATGTGGTGCTGGTGCCACAGCCAGAGCAATCACCAGTCCATCCTGCAAAAGTATAGCCAGTGCTTGGTGTGGCGGTCAGTGTTACCGTGCTTCCAGAAGTAAAGCTTGCAGAGCATGAAGAACCACCAGAGCCACAGTTAATCCCTGATGAGGTTGAGCTAACTGTTCCATTAGATGGCCTTGGACTTATTGAAAGGGTATAACTTACAGGTCCAGTCCCTGAAGAGAGATTGCTATTAAGTTTTGAGACAAAGACATCAGTACGACCATTACATGTCCCATCCGTTCCACATTGTGTATCGTAGGCACCAGATGTGGTGGGATAGTTGGGTGACCATGTATGTCCAGTTACATAGACATTCCCCGAGCTGTCAAGGGCTATGGCGCGGCCCTCCTCCAAATTACTTCCCCCTATGAAGGTAGAGGCAAGGAGCTGGCTTAAGTCATTGCTGAGCTTTGAGACAAAGACATCATAATAACCACCATTATAACTTGTACTATAGGCACCAGGTGTGGTGGGATAGTCGGATGACCTTGTATAACCAGTTACATAGACATTCCCCGAGCTGTCAAGGGCTATGGCGCGGCCATAGTCATGATCACCTCCACCAATGAAGGTAGAGGCAAGGAGTTGTCTTAAGTCATTGCTGAGCTTTGAAACAAAGACATCAGAATAAAAGTATGGAAGAGAGGGATTAGAATAATCACCATTACATGTCCCATCCGTTCCACATTGTCTATCATAGGCACCAGGTGTGGTGGGATAGTCGGATGACATTGTATAACCAGTTACATAAACACTCCCTGAGCTGTCAAGGGCTATAGCGTAGGCTACATCACCACTCCTTCCCCCTACGAAGGTAGAGGCAAGGAGTTGGCGTAAGTCACTGCTGAGCTTTGAAACAAAGACATCAAAGCCACCACTATGACTTGTACTATAGGCACCAGGTGTGGTGGGATAGTTGGATGAAGATGAATATGTATAACCAGTTACATAGACATTCCCTGAGCTGTCAAGGGCTATGGCGTAGGCTACATCCCAACGACTTCCCCCTATGAAGGTAGAGGCAAGGAGCTGGCTTAAGTCACTGCTGAGCTTTGAAACAAAGACATCAGGATAGAATACACCACCATAATCACGATTACATTCCCCATCCGTTCCGCATTGTGTATCATAGGCACCAGGTCTGGTGGGATAGTCGGATGAAGTTGTAAAACCAGTCACATATACATTTCCTGAGCTGTCAAGGGCTATGGCTTGGCCCTCGTCATTACGACTTCCTCCTATGAAGGTAGAAGCAAGGAGCTGGCTTAAGTCATTGCTGAGCTTTGAAACAAAGACATCCGAAAGACCACCACTATGACCTCTAAGAAAGGCATCAGATGTGGCGGGATAGTTGTATGAAGATGTCCATCCAGCCACATACACATTCCCTGATCCGTCAAGGGCTATGGAGTAGCTATAGTCACCACCACTTCCACCAATGAAGGTAGAGGCAAAGAGTTGGCGTAAGTCTTTGCTGAGCTTTGAGACAAAAACATCACTATTACCATTATGTCTTGTGCCAGTTGTGGTGGGATAGTTGGATGACCCTGTATAACCAGTCACATACACATTCCCTGAGCTGTCAAGGACTATGGAATAGGCTTGGTCCCCATCACTTCCCCCTATGAAGGTTGAGGCAAGGATTGGGTCTATCACAATAGGCAAGCTTGGGTCTGCTTTGGCTACTTCAAAGCTGTAGCGGTTTTTGCCAATAAGCTTGTAGGAAACCTCCACTGGAAGCTTTTTGCCGTCCTTTTCCTGCCATGCTATGGGCTTAGAAAGCTTTAACTCTCCCAAACCAGTTTTGATGATTATCTCTCCATCCTTGGAAAGCTTCAGACCCTTTGCACCATCCACCTGCACCACAATTTTAGAAGGGTCTGCACCGGGCTTGACGTAAAATAGCTTTTCCACTGTCTTTTGGGTAGCCTTTAGCTTTACCTCTATCCCAGACCACACCTCACCTAAAGAGACATACCTGTAGGTGGGAAGTCCAGATTTGTGCTTGGAAGGGTCATTGCCTACGAAGTAGCTTACCTTTGTCTGGAGTTCCTCTTCTCCCTTTATGGTTTGAACTTTTCCACCTACCCAACGTTCAGAAATCACCCAGCTTTTAGAAGGGCATGCTCGGGCTTTTGTCATTTTATCTTTGCACTCTTCTTTTTTGACTGCCACATGCAAGAGTTCGCCATCCTTAGTTATCCATGTGTTGCCAAAGTATCCCGGAGCAGAAAAGAGTGCCCTTTCATCCCACTGTCCTTCGTTTTTTACCCATCCACGTTCTAAGTCCGCAAGCTTGGCAGAAACAGCTTGCTTAGAGGGCACTGAAGGAGTGGTTGAAGGATCTGTCTTTGTTAGGCTTCTTGAGGCGGTTGATCGGCTACTTGCAAGCCAAAGTAAAGATAACAAACCCACAATCAGCAAGAGGGCTAAAAGCGCCTTTTTTGGCATGGCTAAACCTCCCTTTATTTGTTAGATAAAACTTTAAACCAAAGTCAAGGGAAAAATATGATATGAATCATAAAGTCGTCCTATACCTTAAAGGTTAGAAATTACCTCCATGTTAATCCTTTTTCTCCTTGCCAAAACTTTTTTCTTAAGAGATTTTCAGCTTTTCTGAATTTTTCACCCGAGGTATCAGAAAGTTAATTATAAGCTACCTATTTCAAAACCTCCACCAATACATCCCTTTCCATGTAGCCTAGTTTTTTTAAAACCCTGCCGTAGGGGTCAATGATGGCGGTGTCGCCTGAGTTATTCACCCAAAGGGTGTAGGTTTTAAAGCGCAAAGAAGTCCACTGGGCAAACCTAAAATGTTGAAAGGTGCAGTCGCTGTCTTTAAACCAGCCATCGTTGGTTAAAACCACAATAAGATTGGCATCTTTGGCTAATCTTTCCATGTAGCTGTAGTGGGCAACTTCAAAGCATATGGGCACCGCAATGCGAAGGTCTTTGTATTTGATAACCTTTGCAGATTGCCCGGGAACGTAGTCAATGCCTCCTATGGCTTGAAATATTTCCTTTAAAAATCCAAAGGGCTTTGGGACGTATTCGCCTATGGGCATGAGCTTTACCTTATCGTAGTAGTCTATTAGCATACCCTCTGCAAACAGGTAGGCAGAGTTGAAGGGCTTTAGGTTTTCCCTAACATCAATCAGACCTACCAAAATGGGACATTTAAGGCTAAGATGATAAAGGATGTCTGTTTGTTCTTCCGAGAAGTAAAAGGGCAGGGCGGACTCGGGTAGGACTACGAGGTCTGGTTTTTCTTCCAATGCCCTTTGCACCATCTGCAGTATCTGTGGCGTATGCTTGTCAAAGGTCTCTCTGCTTAACTTGTCTTCTTGGGGCACTGAGGTTTGAACGAGGGCCACCTTTACTACGTTTAGTTCCTTTGGTGGCACAAAGTAAGCGGAAAGACTAAGAGAAAGTAAAACAAAAAGAATAAGGGCTAAGGAGAAAAGCCTTTTTTGGAACAGGAAAATTATCAAAACCCAAAGCAAAAAGGTGTAAAGAGGTATGCTCAAAAAGTGCAGAGAATATTTCAAAAGGGACACCTGAGAAATCACCTCTCCCATCAAAAGCCATGGAAAGCCACCAAAGGGAAAGTGAGAACGAAGCAGTTCAAAGAGGGTATAAAAAAAGCCGTAGGCTAAAGGGGAGTTTTTAAAAAACCTCTGGGCAATGAAGGCTGGCAGGGAAAACTGGAAAAGGGTAAAAAGGAGAACGAACAGGGAATACATAAAGTAAGAGAGAATGGGATTTATACCGCCAAACTCAACGCTGGCGATGTTGGCACACCTCAGGGAAAGGAAGATAAACACATACCCTCCCAAGGTCCAAAAGAGCACTCCTCTATATTTAACAAAAAGAAAGAGGGCAGGAAAGAGCAAAAACCATAGGTTTAGCTTGGAGAAGGGTAGGTAAAGCAACAAGCCCCCCAAAAAGGAAAGGAGGACCTTTTTCATTGCTTTGAAAGGCTCAAAAGGGTGATACCTATCACTATCAAAAGGGCGCCCACAAGTTTTTGAAGGTTTAAGCTCTCACCCAACAGAAAGTAGGCAAAGAGCACACTCCAGAGAGGGGAGGTGGAGGCAATAGGTGCCACTATGGAAACTTTGCCGTGCCTAATCGCTTCAAAGTAAAATATCAAAGCCAAGAATCCCGAGATCAGGCCCCCAAAGGATATAAAAACCAGCTCCCTTAAGCCTACCTTGAAGGGTTCTCCTAGGGCAAAAAAGAGCAAAGATGCCAACAGAAAGGCGGAAAAATTATGCACCATGATGGCTATTAGGTTGCTAACTTCAGCCTTTAGACCCAGCTTAAAGATGATGGGGGCAAACCCCCACGCAAGGCTAGTAAGTATTGCAAAAATTACTCCTCTCATAGTTCAAAACCTCCCACTACGGGTGCATGGTCTGAGGGCTTTGGATGTCTCTTCTTTCTTGCCCAAGTATCCACAAACACATCTTTCAGGCTCTTTAAAAGAGGCTCTGTGATAAATATGTAATCAATACGCATGCCCTGGTTTTTCCATATGGCACCCCCAATGTAATCCCACCAAGTGAACTCCACCTTGTTAGGGTATAAATACCTGAAGGCGTCCACAAAGCCCCAGTCTAAGAGCCTTTTTAGGGCTTGTCTTTCCTCTGGCATGGTCCCTATGGTATCCTTGAGGACAACCGGGTCATAAACGTCTATGTCTTCCAAGGCTACGTTCATGTCGCCCACGAGCACAATTTTGTCTGAAGGACTAAAGCTTTTTTCTAAGAATTTACAGAAGGCATTGTAAAACTCCAACTTATAGTAAAACTTTTTACCTCCCCTCTCTTCTCCGTGAGGGAAGTAGCAGTTTATGAGCCAAAGATCCTTGAGCCTTCCTCCTATTACCCGACTTTCCATATCAAACCTCGCATCTCCCATGCCTTTAAAAACATCCTCCAACCCAAACTTAGAGCATATAGCCACGCCATTGTAAGCCTTTTGCCCATGCACATAGCACTTATATCCAAGCCTTTCAAAGTCAGAAAAGGGAAAATTGTGGGTCTCTGTTTTTAGCTCTTGAAGGCACAAGATCTCCACCGGAACCCTCTCCAACCACATAAAAACCAGCCCTTTTCTGGACTTTATGGAATTTACATTCCAAGTGGCAACCCTCAGCATAGCCTCTTCATCACCCTTTGCATGGCTTGTAGGAATTGGTCGTTTTCCTCTGGGAAGCCTACGCTTACCCTAA
>Ga0079995_1076098_pt1 | contig 12789 bp, 10 predicted proteins | sample FaiFalFF_MnMetaG_2_FD_69198 | JGI IMG/M metagenome (GOLD analysis project Ga0079995, IMG submission 69198) | Freshwater microbial communities from Yellowstone National Park, Wyoming, USA - Fairy Falls C (FF_Mn_C) (SPADES assembly) (version 4) | ecosystem: Environmental > Aquatic > Freshwater >... | reverse complement strand
GGGACGTGGACGCTATTGGGGGGGACGATGGGGTCGGTCTTTTGAGAGTGTTCTGTGGATTCTTCGTGAGTGGTTTGGGTGCTCACGGGGGAATTATAGCGCACTGGTTTTTCGTGTGCAACATTGAATCGATTCCAAATACCACACTGGTTCAATTAAAAGCCAATCCACCCGACCAGGCTGCGGGCGGGTGGGACTGTTTCAATACCACACTGGTTCAATTAAAAGGCGGTCGTTCACGCATCGAAAAGTTACCACATGAGTCGGTTTCAATACCACACTGGTTCAATTAAAAGATTGACGAGGCTTTGCGCGTGGCGGCGGCATGGGCTTGGTTTCAATACCACACTGGTTCAATTAAAAGCAATTGCCACGGAGCCCCATAAGGCGCCTTGAGAAGTTGTTTCAATACCACACTGGTTCAATTAAAAGGTGGACAGAGTTAAGCAGTTCATAGATCGCAACAAAGATGTTTCAATACCACACTGGTTCAATTAAAAGTCAAAAGAGGATGCTGTGCGCGTGTCGAAGCTCGTAGCCCGTTTCAATACCACACTGGTTCAATTAAAAGCGAACCTTTGATCCTTGAGAGTGAGGAATGCAGGATCGGTTTCAATACCACACTGGTTCAATTAAAAGACGGAGCGGCAGCGCAGACGAGCTTTCGCGCAAGCATGTTTCAATACCACACTGGTTCAATTAAAAGCCAGGTAGAGTTTGCGGCTATTACCGTCATAAAAGCACGTTTCAATACCACACTGGTTCAATTAAAAGATGATTGTTATATACCTAACGAATTAAGGTTCGATAAAGTTTCAATACCACACTGGTTCAATTAAAAGGGCAAAGATCCGGCCAGAGAGGTCGAGGTTAACGGGGTTTCAATACCACACTGGTTCAATTAAAAGTCCTCTTCTTCAAGATAGTAATCTCTTACATCCCCCTGTTTCAATACCACACTGGTTCAATTAAAAGCATTGAGCGCATCGATGAGAACCTCTCTCGCAAGCTCCTGCGTTTCAATACCACACTGGTTCAATTAAAAGGACCTCCCCTCCGCTCGCGACTGGATTGTACAGGTCGGTTTCAATACCACACTGGTTCAATTAAAAGGAAGGCGCGCTGACGACTACGCCGATCCAGCACTGATCAGTTTCAATACCACACTGGTTCAATTAAAAGGAATTTCCCGACAGGGCAATCCTGGCAATTGCCGCTGTGTTTCAATACCACACTGGTTCAATTAAAAGTGGAGATAACCTACAGGAGTGGCGTCCCCACGCTCCTTGTTTCAATACCACACTGGTTCAATTAAAAGCGCAAGTGTTACTGTGAGCGAACTGTCTGACGGCTCGGTTTCAATACCACACTGGTTCAATTAAAAGTCTCGAAGTATCCCCTGCGGTGCCACTAGAATCGGTCGGGTTTCAATACCACACTGGTTCAATTAAAAGGTGAATAGCGTGCGTCGTCATCTAAACTCAATCTCAAAGTTTCAATACCACACTGGTTCAATTAAAAGGGAAGAAAAAGACAAGATAGCACAGATGTCATTCCAGTTTCAATACCACACTGGTTCAATTAAAAGGCTCCCAGCCCCCCATACCCAGCATAACCCCGCCAAGTTTCAATACCACACTGGTTCAATTAAAAGCTTCAGCCGCTCTAGCGCGTTCTGGAGCCTCTTGGTTTCAATACCACACTGGTTCAATTAAAAGCCACCATGATGCGCGTCTCGATGTACTGCAACGCCGTTTCAATACCACACTGGTTCAATTAAAAGTTTTCCGCCGCTTCTTTGGCGGGGAAGGCGGGGATGTTTCAATACCACACTGGTTCAATTAAAAGGCCTTGCTGTAATTGCGCAATACAAGCGCAAAAACGGGTTTCAATACCACACTGGTTCAATTAAAAGTATGCGATACTCAGTATACGCCCGCATCCTTGTTCTCATGTTTCAATACCACACTGGTTCAATTAAAAGTCGCGCTCAACAAGCGTGCACGTCCAGCAGCCGAAGGTTTCAATACCACACTGGTTCAATTAAAAGACGATGTTCCGCGCCTGCTCTCCCCCAATCTGGAACTGTTTCAATACCACACTGGTTCAATTAAAAGCTCTATATCGCAGTGGAAGTCTTGAGTATGAGCTGTGATGGTTTCAATACCACACTGGTTCAATTAAAAGGAGAGGAGAGCGTATGTGAGCGAGAAGAGGGAGGAAGAGGTTTCAATACCACACTGGTTCAATTAAAAGAGACCGCGACCAGACTGGGCGCCGTCTCGGCCTCTCCCGTTTCAATACCACACTGGTTCAATTAAAAGTGAGGCGATCATGCGCGCCAAGAGCGCCGTCGTCCTTGGTTTCAATACCACACTGGTTCAATTAAAAGTCTTTACGATAAGGTAACCCAAGCAATGCATTCTCCACCAAAAGTTTCAATACCACACTGGTTCAATTAAAAGCATGTCGTGACCTTCCGCTGTGTGAATGACAGGGAGCTGTTTCAATACCACACTGGTTCAATTAAAAGGCCGGGCAGATGCCAGGGTGAGGGCCTGAGAGATCATCGAAGAAAGACTGCAAGCCATGCGCTCTGTCCCCATCTCTCCCCAGCCCCTCACCCCTCATCTTCCCTAGCCCCTCTCGTCGTCGAGCCCCAATCTTGCACAACCCCCAGGACCTCGACGACTCTGGGGCTTTGTCGCTTGCCCAGCGCTCTTCTTCACTTTTCAAAGACCCCACCGCGCCCGCGGCCCGGCTCCCACCTGCCCCGATTATACCCCTCTCGACGACACCCAGTCAAATGATCGCCTCCGTGGGACTGCGCTCCTGCCTCTCGTATATGTCACAGTTCTAACTCGGCAAAGCGGCCGCTTTGCGCTTGCTCCTCCCAGTTGGATATAACTTCACTGAGCAATGCACGCGCCTTCTCCGCAAGTCTCCCACAGTCTTCCCGTGTCACGGGATGCAGCCCATGCCCCGCAACCGACTCATTGCGCGCTTGCAATGCCCCCTCAAGCCCATCGTCGTATCGCCTTCCGAGAGGATCGTCCAACTCAGCGAGCAGCTCGAAGTCCTGTCGCAGCCCTAACTTGACCCGACCCTTCTCATCTCGCAATCGCTCGTACTTCTCCCGGAGTGATTGAGGAAGCTTGCTCACGTTCAAGTTCCCACTATCGAGGCCGTGCTTTTGGCTCAGGCGGAATTGTGCAATCAACTCTATCAAACGATAGAGCCGAGCCACAGCGTCCATCCAATGGCCCTCTTCCATGCGCCGCTCCGCGTTGAGCCACAGGTCTATCAAGAGCTTTTCACTGTAATCCGCTTGGGCAATTTGAGCCACCCAGCCCTTGTTCTGCGCGATCTTCTCCGACCATCGCTGGATTAGCCCCCTGTCAATCTCTTGGAAGTACTCGTGCGCTTGACGGTGATCGAACCAGTCCCAGGCTTGATACGCGAGGCACAGCCTCTTCAGGTCTTCTAGATCGCGCCGGTGTTCTGGTAATTGGATCTCCCCCAGGCCTTGATCAATCAATTGCAGGGCTGCGCCAAAGAGCCGCTTGTTGAAGAGCATGATGATGTGGTGCTTCAGACGATCGGCCAGTATCTGCGCGGGTTTCAAGGTCAGGACTCGCTCCGTCCCGGGGATGACACGACCATCGGGCCCACGAGAGCCACTCACATAGACCAACTGCTTGATGCCTCTGGCAATGGCTGCCGCGACTAAGCCGGCCGACATGGCCTTCGTCCCACTGGTGAAATCCACAAGGACTTCTTCCTGCCGGAACTCCTGCAGCTTGGTACAGGCTGCCCGATAGATCTCATCGGGATTATCCCCGTCACTGATGGGGATCGTCTCCATAGGCGGTCGCTCGTCCAAAAGCCCTTCTACTTTGGTTTGTGTGGGTGCGCTCTGGGGAGTAGTAAAGAAGATCACTCGATCCGGCCTGTGGGTTTTGATAGAGTAAGCGATCCCCTGCTCTACTGATGGCCCCGTCCCTAGGGAAACGAGCATGACCCGTGCCATCTTCACACCTCCCTCACACGAACCCATCCTAAGGGCATCAACGTAGGTGATGCTACCAGCCGGCGCGATTTGGGGAAGATCTCGTGATAGAAATCGCGTCGCGACCGGCTCTGCCCCAGCCGCAGGGCTCGCCGCAGCGCCATAAAGTCAAAATCGGCTCGTTGCAGCAACGCCCGCGTGACCGTCTTCGAGGACCACCCTCCGCCCCACCCCAAGCACAGCAAAGTTCCATCGTTGGCCAAAGCTTGTAAGCGGTCGGCTACCTCCGCCAGCCCATGACGGCGATAAAAGCCAACTTCTGATTCGACGAGGGACCCCGTAAAGCTTCGCAATGCCTCCAGTATTCCCTTGGGAGTGACGTATCGCTCTTTGGGCTGGAATCCCAGCTCACGAGCCAAGCCACCGAACAAGAAGTCGTCGAAGCGCCCTTGGAGCTGCACGCGCGTTCCTGGGCGGAGGGCTTCCACCCAGTTTGTCAGGCGGCGATCGCGCTCCAGCTTCCCTTGGGCATTCACTAAATACGAGCCGACTTCAAAGATTTCTAGGGATTCCAAGGGCAACTCCGCCGAGTCTTCCAATTGCACAGCCCGCATCACATCGGTATTGGGGTCAGGGCCGAGCGTCTGCCGCTCGATCGGGCCTCCTACGGCTTCGCGCTTGAGGCGCTCCCGCTGGCCCGGCAGCGAACGAAGGTAATCGAGCGCCCTTTGGGAAGCTGCCGGGTTCTCTTGTAGCAGTTGCCACAGCACCGCGGTGCGCACTAGCCCCTTCACCGCTGAGGCAGCCACAAAGGGACTGTCAAACGGAGTCTTGACGAAGATGCGTATTGGAGCGTTGCCTGGATCATGTGAGCAAGGAAGATGATACCGCTCGACGTGGGCTGGGGAGATGCCACGATCTCGTAAATACTGGGCAATTTGAAAGCCGCGATGCTCGTAGTGACGGGCTAAGTCCTCCGCGCTGATCCGCGGCTGCGCCAAGAGCTTGTCAAGATCAACGACGCGCAGCAGCCGCTCCCTCTGCTCGTAGACGTAATCGAAGCTCGTCCATTGTCCCCCTGACCCGATATGCACCGGTGTGAGCACTTCTAGTTCCCACACAAAGCGTTTCATGGCTGAGCCTCCTCGGAGCGCCAGCTGATGAAGAAGCCCAAGCCGTTGCGATAGACGGAATGGGGAACATCCTCTCCCGCCGGCAGCACTTCAACCAAGCGGCCGTAGATACCAGAATCCCCCGGCTTAGACAGACGGAAGACGGAGCCCTCGACAAAGAAATTCACCGACTGAGTTTGCAGGTTCTTGGCGCGCGCCGAGAAGACCCAGCCGCGCCGACGTGCCAGCCTATAAGCCGAACGGCTTAGATCAAGTCCTTCAAGCTCCTGAGAGTTTTTAGGATTATAGAGCGAAAGCAACAGCTGCTGAGATGTCTGGGGAACGTTCAGCTCAATCTCTTGAAAGTCTGGGGTAAAGAAGCCATAGCCGCAGCTGCGCTCGCCCCCCAGGCCCTCATCCCCCATCAGGCGAAAGAGCGCCTTGAGCTTCTGGACGGCCAGGGAGTCGGGGTCGAGAATCCGAACCAACAGATAAAGCCCGCTGTTCTCAGCAAAGACGAGCCGTCCCGCGTGGAAGATCTCCGAAGCGCTCGTGACCCGATCCAGGGCCACACGGGGTACTTGTATAACAGCCCAAGGGGCTTTATCTGTATTGTCCAACTGTTGGGCTTCTTTCGAGAGCGCTAAGAGTCTCTTGCCAGCGAGCAGCGTGAGTTCTTGTTGAGGGATTGTGCGTCGGCTCATCTCTGCGACAGCGCGCAGGGAGAGAAAGTCTACTTTGTGCACATCTTGTTTGAACTCCTCGGTGCCCTCTACAGGCAACGGTGCAAGTGGCCTTGGAACGAAGAATATCTCGTCCCAGAAAGGGAAGGCCGAGGAGAAGACGAGCGGCGGGCGCCCCTCACAGAAGGGCCGCAAGAACCCTTCGGGCTCCTCTCCCGTGAGCAGCGTCCAGCACCAACAGAGCGCACCAAAGATTGTGTCTGAGTGCACGATCTCGCTGGTTTCTTCGATGCCCACGCCGCGCTCACCTAAGTGAAAGGGCGCTTTCGGCTTGAGCTTAATGAGCAACAGGCGCTCCATAGATTACCCGACGAAGAGCTTCTGCTGAATTTGCCCTATCAGCGTATCGGCCTCGCACTTGAGCTCTTTGAAGCTCTTTTTGTCGAGCAAGATTTGTATGTCTTCTTCGCCGTCGTAATACTTCTTCGATTTGAGCGTGACCGAGATGTTTTCGAGAGCGATCTTGCCGCTGCCGCGCGATCCCCCGCCGCCCAGATAGTCGTCTTGGAGCAGCTCTAACGTCTGCAAGAAGGTCATGAACAGATTGACGTCATCCTGCTCATAGAAGTTGAAGACGAACTCGCAGGGGCCGAAGACGGCGCCCGCGGGCACGCGCTCCATCTGTCTGGGCACAGCAGCTGAAGTCACGCGATCTATGGCGGCCTCCCATTTGACCTCGGTGAGCGGCAGCTCGGTGCGCGCGGCTTCGAGCCTCTTGCGGCTATCTTCTGTTAAGTGGACATCTCGAACATAGACGCGACTGGGAGTCGCAAAGTCTTTTTCGCCTGCTACACCAAAGAGACGACAGACATCACATTGCTTATAAGAATCTTCTTGATCGCATTCGTGAATATGTATTCTATGAATAGGCTTATTCTGTTCAGCTCCCATATGCCGCTCCAGCAGCGAGCGCATCTTGCCCTTGAGCGACGAGCCGGGGATGTAAGGCTCGTTAGTCAAGGGATTGCGCACCACGACGTTCTCCACGCCGCCGATCTCGATGCCCGTGCTCCCGCCGCCAATGCGCAGCCCTGTCACTGCACGTATGTGACAAGCTATCAACACTTTGCCGTGAAGCTGAATGCTGTTCATGCGCGCCTCCTACTTGCCCCCGTGAGCCTTATGATAAGCCAAGATCGCCTCAAAGAAATCCACAAAATGCTCAAAGCGCTGGGCATCAGAGCCTACCTGATCAATAGCCTTACTCAATACGTGCGCGAGCTCCTTAACTTTACCTCCATGCCGTCCTGCTTGGTAGGCTAGCTTGGGTTTGAGTAAGATCAGCTCACGAGCTGTTTGCTCGTCAAATCCCTTCATTTGGAGACGTTTCACCTCGCCGAAGACATTGCGAATCTGGGATGTGCTCAAGCCGTTGGCAAAATCTTGACCGAGCCGCTCTGCCACCTCTACCAACGTATGAGCATCGCCTGCTATGATCTGGTCCAGCTCTTGCTCGCTCACTAAAGACTGCGGCTGGCTCATATCTCTTGGTCTTGGCATTAGGACCTCCCTCCTTCTTTGGGTTTCATCGTCAGCATCTCCGCCCAACGCACCGGCACGTCCAGAAAGCCAATCAGCCCCTCCTTGCCGATCATCATCTGGATTGACTGCAACTCGTCCTTAAAGTCTTTATGAGCTTCGCCCAAGCGGGTCATATCGTACACAAGACGAATCGCCCACTTGGGCCGCTTCGGATATTTGCTAAAGAGCGCGTAGACGTTGCTGAGTTTCACCAGCACGCTGCGCGACACCGCCTTGCCCTCCCGACCATTCAGTAACTCCAGGAGCTTCTGCATCAGCTCTTTCGCTCTGGCAAATTCTGACCAGCTTAGCTCTTTGCCCAGAAAGCTGATGGAATTTTTGCCGTCGCGCGCTTTCGCCCTCTCCAGAGCCGCCCCGGCATTGCGTGCCGCTTGATAGAGCGGAAACTTCTTATCTACTACTGCAATGCCTGCGCTGAGCGTCACCCGTTCGTTGCCCGTGAACTTACGAAAATCTTCTTGGATCTTCCATGCGCATTCCACCACCGCATCCCAGGCCCCCACGAAGAAGAGATCATCACCCCCAGAGTAGATAGCATAGATCTTGTTTGGGAACTCTTCAGCCACTCGATGCACCCATCCCTCGAAAAAGAGCTGCATGAGCGAGCTCACCGTGGCGATCCGCGAGATCGTGGCATCAGGAATTCCCAGGCTAAAGATCTTACCCAAGTTGTCCACGTCCATGCGCAAAATCCCCAAGCGCTCAATCCCCCGAGATTGATCCGCTAAGCCGTCGAAGTCCAAGATCTGCTCATTCTGGAGGGGCGTCACGTTCGCTAAGAACCGAAAGCCTAAAGAACTCTCTATGCCACGCTCTCGGACTTGCTGCGCCCACTGCAGCGCATCTTCATTGAGGAAGTCCGTGTCGTTTAACGAATAGAGAACGGCCTGGCGCGTCCCTGGTTCCGGCATTTCAGGCTGCGCCAGAAACTTCACGCTGTACCCGAACTGGGAGAGCACCCGTTCATACCCCTGACCGCGAGGTCCTTCCTCCTCTAACCGTGCCACAAGCACATAACGAGCCTTGGCTGCCTTGCTGCCCAGCTCCTCGAAGCTCTTGCACAGATGGCACTTCTCTTTCTCTTCATCTTTGATGAGCCCGTGAGGATCTTCAGCCTGGCAGATGTCACAGGTCTTCTCGTGATGGCCTTGGGGCTCAAAGACTCGAGAGAACATCTCCCCGCGCAGTTCCTTGAAACGTTGACGTTTGATTTGATTGACTTGCTCATCTGCCGCATGCCACTTATGGGCAAACCCCTCTGACCCAAAGTCCTCTGGGCTTAAGGGAACCCAACCAAGTGCCACGTACAAATCTGTACCATGAGCTTCTAGTATTTTCTTGGCCAGCTCTTCTTGCAAGGCTGTTAACTGAGACTCAGCCCTAGCTGGAAGAAGTAACATAAAGTGCCCGCCCCCTTGATAGAGCACATTTACGAAGGGCATCCCTAAACGATGTAACAGCCATAAGGCTATAACTTCGGTCAGAATCTGCAGATAGACGGAGCGCCCGCGCAACCCCTTGGCCGCGCCCTTGCTGGTGATAGTGTAGATGAAGTCTTGAATCCCTGAGATATCGCCTTTGAGCAATAAGAACCGGGGCTTTTGCCATGCTTCAGATGCCCCAGCCCGAATCTGCTTGAGCTCCGTGTCTGAACATCCTTCAGCCTCCAAACAAGCGGCGATCGCTGCTGCTGCGCGCAGGTGATCAAAGAGTGAGATGTCGTGTTCTTCGCCCGGTGAGGCTGAAGAGAGCACGCACCAACAGTACTTTTTGAGTAGATAAAAAAGCCCCTGCCAATCTTGAGGAAGGAGCCTCTGAGCTTCTTTATAAAAATCCCACCAATACTGCTGATAGGCTTCTTGACTGACGTATCTTGTCGGCTGAGCAAAGATGGCCTCTTGGTCGAGAGCCAGAGGCTTGAGCGAGAAGTTCCATCTCTCAGAGCCATTGAGTAAACGGGTCAAGATAGACTGCAAGGGAGCAGTATGCTTAGTGAGTTCTTCGGGATACCCTTCGGCTTCGGCGCGTTCATCGGCAGCTATAACGTCGGCCGCAGATATGAGAAGCTCGTCACGATACTGTGGGCTGTGATGGCGCAGCACGGCGCTCCCCAGCTCACGTTTCAGTGTCTCATCCCTAAAGAACGACTGCAAGCCGAGCACAAACTCATGGGAGTGGGCCTCGTGCGTATATCGCGCTGCGGGATCGCGCTTCGCACCTAAAGCTCGCTCGCGGAACTTCCCAATATCATGCAGAAGAGCAGCCTGCCAAGCCATCTCCCACTACCTCCACCATGCCAGAGCCCATTACCATACTGTGTTACCAAACTATAGCTGTAGCTCTCTTGATCCACTCGTCCTTGCTAATGACCTTCGCCCCATATACCTCAGCCGTTGCTACAATGATCCGATCATGAATCTCCAACGCCTTGGATATCTTCATCATCCTCTCAAACACCGCCCAGTCAAAAGGAACAACCTGAAAACACCCCCCGGAACCGATCCGATTCAAAATCTCTGTCAAGCTCACCGGTACCCTCTTTCTCTCAGAAATATAGAGCAGTTCAGCCAAGACAACCGTGGGCACTAATACGCTCGCTTTCCCTTGCTCTGCCTTGCGTAGAACTTCTGCAGCACGCCTCGAAAGCCTCGCACTGCGCGCAATAAACCAAGCCAAAGCATGAGTATCAACAACGTAGGTATCCATCAGTCTCCCTCAAAGCTATAGACCTCTTTAAAGAGGGAACGCTTGGCTTGCTCAAGATCCTCTTCAGAAATCTCCACACCCTCCCAAAGCCCCTCCAGCTTGATGGCCTTCCGTTCCCCCAACAGGGAGCGTCTTACCATCTCTAACTCCCTTTCAATAGCTTGCAGACGAATGATCGCATACCGCGATGCGCTCGCCATAGATATCACCTCTCCTCAAGAGTATACCACCTCCACCATGCCAAAGCCCATCGAGTTCTTCTCCCCAAAGCCTGCCTCGTAGCCAATCTCGATCAGCTCCGCGCTGCCCCGCACCACAAACGGCGCCATGATCCCCTTGATCTTCGTCCCCTTGTAGTCCACCAGCCGATAGACCTCCTCCCCCTTGCGCCGCACATACTCTTTGTCAAACTCCACGCTCAGCTCGCTGTCGTGCGGCGCGCGCCCGTAGACCACCCAAAACTTCTTGAGCAAGTTCTGACGCAGGGCCTCCGACAACCGCGGATCATCCGCCCGCAGATAGCGCGCCAAAAGCCTGCCGTCGCGCTCCTGGGCTACTGAGATCACGATGGGCGACAGACACCGCAGGTGCATCTCGTGGGAGAAGCGGGGCCGCGGCACCACCTGCACGCGCGCGATGAGCAATTCGAGCTCCCCCAGGCGCATCTGCCCCAGCTGCAACAGCCCCTGCGCCAGATGCTCCACAAACTCCGTCACCGGCGAGGCGATCTGCCAGAAGAGCTCATGGGACTGACAGATGATCCCCCGAGGAGTGAGAGTGCGTTTGGGGATGAGCAACTGAGAAAACGTGAAGAGCTTGAAGCGCTTGGCCCCCAGGCGATAGCCCTCGTCATGCAGGAAGCGCGCGTAGTCGTGGGAGGCGTGATCTAAAAATCTATAGACGACAGCGGTCAAGCTGTAGGGGTAATGAAACGGTATGAGGGAAGGAATCCGGCTTGTGGTGAGGGTGATATATAGTCTCATAAAAAACCCTCTTTTCTTGATGTGCCGTGTATTTATAGAGCATTTTCAAGGATTTGTCAAGTCTCCCCAGGGTATGCTCTTGACGGAGCGTCGTCGAGGGGGGTATAATGGGGGCTGTAGGGGCCGGGCTACGAGGCGCGGCAGGGTCTTTGAAAAGTGGAGAAACGAGCTAGGCAAGGGACAAATCCCCACAGTCGTCGAGGTCCTGGGGTGTGTGCAGGATGAGGGGGCGACGACGAGGGAGACTGGGGAAGATAGGGGGGTGAGGGGCTGGGGAGGTAGGGAAAAGCGCAGAGCATGAGGATTATCCTTTTCCCCTTATCAAGCCCTCACGTCGTCGTCCCCGGCCTTTTAATTGGACCAGTGTGGTATTGAAACAACGCCTGCAGGTCATGCAAGGTCACCTCTCGGATTGCCCTTTTAATTGGACCAGTGTGGTATTGAAACTGGGTCAGGGCCAGGATGAGGGCGATCGAAAACCGATCCTTTTAATTGGACCAGTGTGGTATTGAAACCGAATCTGGCAATGGGACTTGGAGAAACCGAGAGAGCTTGCTTTTAATTGGACCAGTGTGGTATTGAAACAAAGGAAGGGGGGCAAATATGAGCCACACTGTAACGATACACTTTTAATTGGACCAGTGTGGTATTGAAACTTCTAGATGTCCTCTAATCTTATAGGCATGATAACATACTTTTAATTGGACCAGTGTGGTATTGAAACGCAGGTGCATATTTCCTGCTCTTCTTCTAGAGCTCTATCCCCTTTTAATTGGACCAGTGTGGTATTGAAACGACTGCAAAGACCCGGCACGAGAGCTTAAGGCTATTGACTTTTAATTGGACCAGTGTGGTATTGAAACCAAGCTTGCTGAACTCCGTCCGCATGACCTTGTTGATGTCTTTTAATTGGACCAGTGTGGTATTGAAACTGATTTCACTCTTTTCTGCGGGGAGCAAGATATACCCCTTTTAATTGGACCAGTGTGGTATTGAAACAGCGTAAGCAACCGCTCACCCGTCGCAGTCACAACATTTACCCTTTTAATTGGACCAGTGTGGTATTGAAACTCACGCTAGCAGCTATGACGCTAGCAGCTATCACGCTCTTTTAATTGGACCAGTGTGGTATTGAAACACGGCGGGCGGGGTCGTCTAAGATTTTTGGGGGAGGGGCTTTTAATTGGACCAGTGTGGTATTGAAACTGTTGTAACGCGCACAGATAAGATGCTCAAGCGCGCGCTTTTAATTGGACCAGTGTGGTATTGAAACGGTGATCGCCGAAGCCATGAGGCAGAAGAAGCTGAGCCTTTTAATTGGACCAGTGTGGTATTGAAACTGAGGATTTCCGTGACGTCAATGGACTTCATGGCCGCAGCCTTTTAATTGGACCAGTGTGGTATAAAAAAAAGCCGCTCAACATCGAGCGGATAAGCGCTAGACGTCTAGCAGAAACTCAAGCAGACCCCTCGCGTGTGTGGCTTGAAGGTGGGCTAGAAGGAGGAACTACCGAGAAAATAGAAAGACTAAATCACGCTTGTACGCGATCAGCCCCCGCACCGCACAAACCCTCTGCCCCAAGAGCTGACGCACCCGCTCCCGACGCACGACGACGATCTCGCTCTCCTCCAGCGCCCGCGCCAGATAGCTCCCCCGAAGCTCTTCGTCAAAGAACAGCTCCCCAAAGAGCTCC
>Ga0079995_1062923_pt1 | contig 12809 bp, 10 predicted proteins | sample FaiFalFF_MnMetaG_2_FD_69198 | JGI IMG/M metagenome (GOLD analysis project Ga0079995, IMG submission 69198) | Freshwater microbial communities from Yellowstone National Park, Wyoming, USA - Fairy Falls C (FF_Mn_C) (SPADES assembly) (version 4) | ecosystem: Environmental > Aquatic > Freshwater >... | reverse complement strand
AATGACTTTCTTGTTATATCTTTATCTTTTGATGAAAAAGATACAAAGGAAGATGTTGAGAGATTTGTAAAAAGGAATGAGTTGGAAGATTTTGTTTCGGCAGGAACTTGGGTTGTTCTTTTTGGACCTGAGTTTCAAAAAATTCTGGATACGATTGATTTCAAAATAGAGAGAAAGGGTGAGATAATAAATCATCCGAACCTTATAGTTTTTCTTACTAATGGTCTTCAAATTTCAGGTTTCCTTTATGGAACAAATTATTATGCTGATGAGGTGGAGAAGAAGTTAAATGAGGTGGGAAAAAGTACTCTTTTTTTTGTAAAAAAATTTTTCCCAATTTTTTTTGGTTTTGTCATAGCTTTTTTGATTTTGGCTTCATTATTTGCTTTCAGAATTTTTCTATCATAAAAAAGTTCCTTACACTCCCAGAAACGATATGTTAATTTTCTGTATAAAGTTTTGATTAAAATAAATACGTTTTGAAGGTTATTTTACCATATAAAGAAATATAATAAATAAAGAAATATAATAAAGAAAAAAAATCATGAAAAAAATAAATTTTCTTGATGGGAAATAAGTTTTTTTCGTGTATTTTATATCCTCACGGTGATATATTTAAAGTGTTATTAATTTTAGGAGGGAACTAAATTTTTTCATGATTGCGACAAAGCAATTGAAAAAATATTTTTAGAGATTAGAAGAAAATAAAGTGAAAGAAGGAGGTTTTAAAGTCATGAGGGATGGAAAATCTAAGAAAACAAAGTATGAAACACTCTTAGAGAAAGAAAACATCTTGTTTGAAGCCGGCGGTAAAGATAAGATAGAAAAGCAGCACAGAGAGGGAAAGCTCACTGCCCGTGAAAGAATTAATCTTCTTTTTGATGAAGGAACCTTTGAGGAAATTGATAGATTCGTTGAGCACAGAATAACTGACTTTGGTATGGAAAGTAAAAAGGTTCTCGGAGATGGAGTTATAGTAGGGTATGGTAAAATAGATGGGAGGTTAGTCTTTGCTTTCTCCCAAGATTTTACGGTTTTCGGAGGTTCACTTGGGGAGATGTTTGCAAAGAAAGTTTGTAAAGTGTTTGATATGGCAGCCAAAACAGGTTCTCCAATAATAGGACTGAATGATTCAGGGGGTGCAAGAATACAGGAAGGAGTTCTTTCTCTCGGAGGATATGGAGATATATTCCTCAGAAATGTAAGGTATTCGGGAGTTATACCGCAAATCTCTGCTATTATGGGTCCTTGTGCAGGTGGAGCCGTTTATTCCCCAGCTGTAACGGATTTTATCTTTATGGTTAAAAAGACAAGCTATATGTTTATAACCGGACCGGATGTAGTAAAAGCTGCTACTTTTGAAGAAGTAACGAAGGAGGATCTTGGAGGTCCTGAGGTTCATATGGAAAAATCTGGGGTTGCTCATTTTCTTGCGGCAAATGATGAAGACTGTATAGAGAAAATAAGAAAACTCCTTTCATATTTGCCAAGGAACTATCTTGAAGATCCACCATTTGTGCCGTCGGAAGATCCTGAGAATAGATTAACCGAAGAGTTAAAAACTATAATCCCGGAGGACCCGAATATAGCTTTTGATGTAAGGGACGCTATAAATGTTGTTGTTGATAGAGATTCTTTCTTTGAAGTTCAGAAAGATTTTGCTCAAAACATAGTAATTGGTTTTGGTAGGATAGGAGGAAAAGTTGTCGGAATAGTTGCAAATAATCCGGCTCATCTTGCAGGTTGTCTTGATATAAACTCATCTGAAAAGGCGGCAAGATTTGTAAGGTTCTGTGACTGCTTTAATATACCAATTATAACTTTTGTCGATGTCCCAGGATTTCTCCCGGGGAGTGCTCAGGAACATAACGGGATAATAAGAAGAGGAGCTAAACTTCTTTATGCTTATGCAGAAGCAACGGTCCCAAAGATAACTCTGATAATGAGAAAATCTTATGGTGGAGCGTATGTGGTTATGGGGTCAAGACATCTTTTAGCTGATTTCGTTTTTGCTCTGCCACAAGCGGAAATTGCTGTCATGGGACCTGAAGGTGCTGTTGATATAATTTTCAGGAAGGAGATAAAAAGTGCAAAGAAACCAGAAGAAGCACGAACTAAGTTTATAGAAGATTACAAAATGAAATTTGCTAACCCATGGAAGGCTGCGTCTTATGGTTTCATAGACGATGTTATAAAGCCAGAAGATGTGAGAAAAAAAATATCAGCAGCTTTGAAGGCTTTGGAAGATAAGGTAGAAAAATTACCACCTAAAAAACATGGAAATATCCCACTATAAAAGAATAGTCTTCCTCTTTCCGGGGCAGGGTAGTCAATTTATTGGAATGGGGAAAGATTCTCTGGATTCTGATTTGGTCTCTTCTTTTATAAGAAAAGCAGACGAAATCCTGGGAGATAATCTCTCTGAAATTATGTTCTATGGACCTGAGGAGAAACTAAACCTAACTGAAAACGCTCAACCTGCTATTTTTACTTTGAGCTATGCCTTTTTTCAATTTTTGAAGGAAGAACTCAAAAGGTTTGATGTGGGTTTAGATAAAATAGGGATAGGACATAGTTTGGGTGAATATACTGCGGTATGTGCAGCTGGTGCTATATCCTTTGATGATGGAGTAAAACTTGTAAGAGCAAGAGGGAAATTTATGCAAGAAGCTGTACCAGTGGGAAAGGGAGCTATGTTGGCTGTTATGGCTGATACTGAGCAAGTTGAAAATTTGTTGAATAAATACCAGATAAGAGATGTTTGGGTTGCCAATATAAATTCAGAAAATCAGGTCGTTGTATCTGGGACAGCGGAAGGAATAAAGGCTTTCGGTGAAGTGCTCAAATCTATGAAAATAAGATTTGTGCCTTTGAAAGTTTCAGCTCCTTTCCATTGTCCTCTTATGGAACCAGCTCGAGAGAAACTATCTCAAATTATGAATTCAATTGAAATAAAAAATTTGAATTTCAAAGTTATTTCTGCCCATACATTGGAGTTTTATTCGGAGAGTAATGTAAAGGAAACTTTGCTCTCCGGAATAGTCCAGAGAGTGAATTTTTTTGGTGCAATAAAGAAACTTGTAGAAAGTGGTTTTGACACTTTCTGTGAAGTTGGACCAGGAAATGTTCTATCTTCTCTTGTGAAGAGAATTAATAACTCTCTGAAGGTATTTTCCTTCAACTCTATACATAAATTTCAGGATTTCTTAAACTTTATCAAAACCTAACTGTTAGTTCTTATTTTTTGTACATTTATAGGAAAAAATTTCCCTGTGGTATAGATTTTGCATAATACTTTGAGGATGGTTGATGTAATACAAATTCTTATTCAAAGTTTATTTAATTTCATACAGAGTCAGGACCAAACTTTAAAGGGGGGAGAAAATTTTGATAAGATTTTTACCGAAGCCCTTAAAGATATACTTAAAAATTTCAAATCTGATCAGTTAGGCTTTCAAGATATTATAGATGAACTCATAAAGCAAGGAAATCTGCAAAATCAAGATGAAAATAGTTTAAAGCAACTATTAGCTTATATTCAAAAGAATTTTCAATCTGTGAATTCAGAAGGTAGAGATTCAAGCGGTGATGAACAAAATAAGCAAGATGGAGAAAAAAGTGGAATAAACATTAGCAGTTTAGATACATTATTTTATTTCAATTTTGTGGCTCAAAATTCGCCAAATGAAATTAAGCCTAATGTTGAAGTTAAAGCGGAAAAAGAAATAACTTATGAGTTGGGAAATACTAAAATTGAGAAAGAAATCTTTTTGAAGGATGGTCAGAGCTATCAAAATCTAAAGATATCAGATTCTAATTCAGGTTCTAATATAAATGTTGGAGAAGGGAATGCTCAAGACATAAAAAGGGATATTGTAAACGAGAATAAGCAAAACGATGGGCTTTCAGATGTCTTGAAAAACGCAGAACAAGTTGTTCATAAAAGCGAGAAAAATACTGATGCAGAAAGCGAAAAGAATGCTGGTAAAAAGGTAGATATTCATCTTGAATCAAATGGAAAGTTGGTAAGTGATGCTGATGAAAAATTTAAGTTTAAAGAAGAGAAGAATATAGATAAGAATTCAGATAATTTAGAATTGATAAATAAAGCTACTACTTCTCCGGAGAAGATTCGGCACGATAAGGATAGCAAAGGCGAAAATATCTTAAACTTTCAAGATTATATGAATAGGCAGAATCAGGAGAAAAGCCAATATGTTAAGGTATATGAAAACCATAAGAAGCAAGAAGAAATTAGTGCAGCCAAGAACCATAAGGACAGAGAAAATATAATGAATTTGAGTAGTGAGTTAGAGAAGAATTTACATGAAAAAATAGGTAGTTCTCACGATTCTGTAAAATCAGATGATAGAACTGGGAATAATAGCTCACATCTTAAATCCGAAAACTTGAATTTTGTAAAACCTAATGATTCGTTAAAATCAGATATCAGAGCAGAAAACAATTTGAAAGAAGCTGAAAAAACCTCTGATCAGTTTCAGGTTCAAATCTCTCAAAAAATAGAAGAGTTAAAAAAGGTAGTCCTTGAAGCTGTTAGGGTAAGTTATGGAGCTTTTCAGAAGAGAGCTTATGTTGAGGCAAATATTTTCGGTTCAAAAGTTATAGTAGATGTATCTTTAGACCCATCGCACAATGTTTCAATTTCAATTGCCACACAAGATTCAGCTTTACGTGCAGAAATATCAAAGCATCAGGACGACCTCCAAAGATTTCTCAAAGACAATAACTTCACACTTCAAAGTTTTAATGTCGGAGCCGACATTGATAATAGGGGTGGATCTGAAAATTTCATAAGTTATAAAGATATTCTGCCTGTTCAGAGTTTCTATGCGGAGAAGTTATATGAGGAAAAAATTTCCCATGGAACACTTTTTGCAAATGTGAAAGGTAGAGTAAGCTTTTTTGTGTAATATGAAAGAAGGATTTGAATAAGTTGAGAAAAAGATTTATGTAAGTTGAAAAAGGAGGTGAATCAAGATGGCTAATGAAATCTCTGATGTTTTAAATAGTTTAGCAAATCAACAAGGTAATCAGAGAGCAGTTTCAAAAAATCAAGGTATAAGCAAAGATGATTTTTTGAGACTTTTATTTACTCAGCTCAAATATCAGGATTTTGAGTCATCTGTTGACTACAAAGACTTGCTCTCTCAACTTTCTATGCTTGCGCAAATTGAACAAGTTATGAATATGAAGCAAGCAATATACTCTCTTTCATCATCTATAGCCAGAACAAATTTCCTCTTCGCATCATCCCTCATAGGAAAATCGGCTTATGTTGATGGTGATAGAGTTTATGTATCAAATAAGAAAGTTTATTCTTTTCCGGCTTTTCAGCTTGATATTCCCGCTCGTGATGTGAAAGTTAGAATATTATCACCCGGGGGAGTTCCAGTAAAAACAATTGACCTTGGAAATCTAACAGCGGGAAAACACTATGTTTCTTGGGATGGAAAAGACGAAAACGGAAATATAGTTCAAGATGGTTCATATACTTTTGAAGTTATAGCTCATGATTCTGAGGGTGGTGAGTTCAAACCTCAGAAGCTTGTTTTCGGAAATATAGAGTCAGTTAGGTTAGATGGAAGAAATGTTCTTGTTGGGTTCGGAGATTCTTTCTTTGAATTTGAAAGGGTTGTGGAGGTAAGAAATTCGCAGTAGAGCAAGATAAAAGAAAGGTTAGAGAAGATGGAAAAATAATATTGGAAAGGAAATGAAGGTGAAGAGCAGATGAAATTTGAAATTTTTGCAAAAAATAAAAGAAAAGGAGGTGAAATAATATGCCTATGCCTTCTTTGTTTGTAGGAAGAACGGGAGTCCAAGCAAATATGCGGGCTCTCCAGGTTGTATCAGACAATGTAGCAAATGTAAATACGGTCGGGTTCAAGTCTTCACGCCCGGAGTTCGTTGATATACTGCCAACAGGTTTTATAGGTGAGCAGTTCGGAAGAGGAACTATTGTGGGTGAGGTTAGAGTACTGCATACGCAGGGAACACTTGAATTCACAGGTCTTGAAACTGATATGGCGATAGATGGGGAAGGTTTCTTTGTTGTAAAGGATGTTCCAAGGTTTGGGATTTTCTACACGAGAAATGGACAATTTGAGGTAGATAGAGATGGCTTCCTTGTAAATAGACTTGCTGATGGAAGAGAAGGTTTGAGAGTACAGGGATGGCAGGTTGTGACAGACGAAAGAACCGGAGAGATAAGAAGAGTCGGACCTATGACAGATATAAGGATTCCTCAAGTTGATTCTCCACCGAAGTCAACTACAAAAGCAAATTTTGGTCTCAATCTTGATTCGAGAAAGCAAGTCATCGCATCTCCGCCATATCCTCTTTTTAATCCCGATGATCCTACAACTTATCAGTTCAATACATCGGTGACGGTATATGATTCTCTTGGAACCCCTCGTGTTATAAATTTATTTTTCAGGAAAATCCAAGAGGCAGATCCGTTTGATCCAAATTCAAGGAATGTGTGGGAAGTTCTTGCAACTGTTGAAGGTGGAACGATTAATTTCCCACCACCTGATGCTTTCGGTAATCCAGTTTTGGGAACATTGGAGTTTACGACGGATGGAAAGCTTGCGGCAGAAAAAATAAACGGAACACTTGACAAAGCTTTGAGGATTGAAGTCACATGGCAGGATGGTCAATCTACATCTCCGCAAGTTATTGAACTGAACTTTGGTACAAGTATAGATGAGGTAAATTTTGGTCTAACTTTACCCGAACCTGGGGTTCAGATTGGTCTTGATGGTACAACTCAGTTTGCCTCTCCATCTTCTGTTAATTTTGTGAAACAGGATGGTAAGGCTGTTGGGTCTCTTTTAAAATTCACAGTTGAGGAAGATGGAACTATAGTAGGTTTTTATTCAAATGGTGTTTCACGACCTATAGCTCAGCTTGCTATTGCCAAATTCACAAATAAAGATGGTCTCTTGAGAGTTGGAAGGACTTTATTTGCTGAAACTCCTCGCTCAGGAGAGCCTGCTTTTGACAAAGCAACAGTTGGAGGAAGGGGAAAGGTTATCGCTAAATCTCTTGAGAATTCTAATGTTGATCTAGCGAATGAATTTATAAACATGATAGTTTTCCAAAGAGCGTTCCAAGCTTCCTCCAGGGTAATAGCTGTATCTGACGCTATGCTCGTTGAACTTGCTGGGCTTATAAGATATAGTATTTTTCCAAACTTTTACAAAAAAAGCTAAAAATTTAGAATGAGGAATGCAGAAATAAAAGCTGAAAAGAAAGTTACACTGGAAGAACTTGAGGCATTAATTAAAAGGGAGAAAAATATAAGAATCTATCAAAGACTTCTTGCTATTAGATTGTCTTACCTTGGAGAAAGTGTTCCAAAAATAGCTCAAATAATTTCTGTTGAAGAATCAACCGTATATGAATGGATAAAACTCTGGAATGAAAAAGGGTATGAAGGACTTATACCAAAGTTCTCAGGTGGAGCTCCTTCCAAGCTCTCTTGTTCTGATTTGAACACACTCTATAAAATCATCACTGAAAAAAGACCCTGTGATGTTATGGACGTCAAAGAGCAAGCTTGGGACATAAACACAGTAAGGCTTTTTATAAAAAAACAATTCTCATGTGAATACACTTATTCAGCTGTGTGGAAGATAGTCAGAAATAAGTTTGGACTTAAATATATCAAACCATACCCGAATGATTATAGGAGACCAGACGATGCAGACCAGATCTTAATCAAAAGAATAGAGGATGTAAAAGATAAGATTCAATCAGGAGAATATTCCGTAGGATTCTTAGATGAAACTTGCTGTCAGAATAAGCCCTCAGTTAGGCGTATCCTTACAAATCTTAGAAGATTTGTTTTAAAAACGAGTTACAACCTTGCTCAGAAAGTTTCAATTTTTACATTCATGGATATATTAGGAAACGTTTCAAAGAAAATTTATAGCAAATCAACTTATTTAGAATTTATAGACTTTTTGAGGTTCTTGAAATCAACTTATAAGAAGGTGATAATAATATTGGATAATGCAAAAATTCATTTGAGTTCAGAAGCAAGAAAATTATGCGGAGAAGAAATAATATTTGTTTATCTCCCACCTTATTCACCTGATCTAAATCCTGTGGAACAGCTGTTTAGATGCTTAAAAAGGAGATTAAAGAATAAAGTATTCAAGAATGTTTCTGATATAGTAAGCTATGTAGAAGAGTTTTTTAGTAATATAGGAGATACATATAGCTTTTATAGGGGGTGGATGGAAAAGTTTCTAAACTTTCTTTTGAAATGTTAGGAAATTCACTATAATTTATATTTTAGTTTTCGGATTTGATTTGTTTTTCTCCTTGATTATTATTCTTTTTCTCCTCTTCTATGATTTTTCCTATCTCGTATATTGAGATTGGTCCTATGAATTTTTTAACTATTTTACCGTTAATAATTACAAAAGTTTCGGGAACGCCAGATACCCCATAATCTATTGCAGTTTCTCCTTTGTCAAAGTATATATAGTCATAAGGATTGAGCTCTCTGAGATAGTTCAGAATTTTTTCTTTTGAGTCTTGAAATACAACTCCAACTATTTTTAGCTTTTCTTTGTCATCACTTTTTTTTATTTCGTTGAGTTTCACTCTTTCTTCTCTGCATTCTGTACACCATGAGGCAAAAAAGTTTATAATAACGGTATTATTTTCAGATGTTATTTCCTTTAAGGTCTTTTTGTTTTTTGGAATACTTTGTAGATTTTCTAATTCTTTTGCGTCAATAACCTCAAAATCTATCGGTTCTTTGCCTAAAAGCGGTGATTTTTCAAATAACTTTTTTGACCTGAAAAGTCCAGGGAGAAAGGATAAGGCTATCGCTATACCTAATACTAGTGAAAAAATAAGCCACTTCATATTACTTTTTGTTTTTTTCCCCGTATTTGTTTTTTCATTCATACGGAGCTGAATATTATTATTATTTATTTTTTTATTTCAATTCCTTCTGATATATTCTGTAAATTTTGTACTTTTGTGCTCCTGTGATTGTGATTATTTTGTTTATTCTTTCGTTGTCTTCTAGTGTCCAGGAAAGTTCAGCGCTTTCGTATCCTCTCTCTTTTCCTCGCTTTATTATTTCTCCTACCATAAATAAAGGTAGGAACGGATAATCTTTCCTGAACTCTCTCCTTACTCCCAAAATGATTAATCTGAACGATTTTATCTTTCTTGTTTTTAATCGCGTAATTATTCTTATTAGGTCAAAAGGAGTTTTTCCCCCATTTGTACCAGCTAATATTTCATTTATGTTAGGAATTGCTATACACACTCCGGCGGGTTTATCATCTATATAACATAATATGGCAATTTTACTATCAAGTACTATTTTTAGTGCCTGAGCTATTTCCTTACCTTCTTCTTGGGTTAATGGAGTGAATCCCCAATTATCGCTCCACGCATCGTTAAAAATTTCAACAGTGATTTTTATATCTTCGTCTAATGTTTTCTTCGTCACTTCTCTTATTCTAACTTTCCCTTCTGATCCTTTCCAGACTAATTTTAGTAAAGAGGAAGTCTTTTTCTCTACATCATCTCTTGTTATTTTCCAGGCGAAAAGGTCCTTTGCTTTTGAGTAACCATTTTTTTCTAAAAGATCGGCATAGTATGGAGGATTGAAAGGCATCATTACGAAAGGAGGTTCATCAAAACCCTGAACTAAAATCCCAGATTCTCCGTTTATATTGAATGAGAAAGAACCCATTATTTTCTTCATACCTTCATTTTTCAGATAGTTTTCTGCTGTTGTGAGGAGTCTTTCTGCAACTTCGTTTGAATTGATGCACTCAAAGAATCCGAAGAAACCTGATTTTTCATTCCATTTTTTTATGTAAAGTTCATCTATTTGGGCGGAGATCCTACCTACAACTTTTTTCCCATCCTTTGCTATAAAAAGTTTTGCTTTCCCGTGTCTGAAAAAACTTGAGTATTTCAGGGTAATTAATCTTTCAAGGAAAATCGGGGGAACAAATGCTTTTTCTCCTTTCTTAATCTCATACTCACAGCTGACAAATCTCAATAAATCTAAAAGACTTTTTACTTCCTTTACTTCTATCATAATTTCAGCTTTGTCGCAAATTTCAATAATTTTTTATTTGCTTTTTGTTTTACTTTTTTGCTGTTCCGTACTCCTTTCTCCTGTATTACTTCCTTTTCTTTTGTTTATTTTATTCTTTTCAAGTTTTATTCTACTATGAACTCTGATATTTTGGAAGGATTTATAATAAAGATCCTTTCTCCTTTGTTTTTTCCTTCGTATGCTACTATTATACCCTCAAAGAATTCCTTTACATTTTTTATTTCTGGTGGAGGATAGAGCTTTGAGTTAATGCTGTCAAATTCTTCTATTTCTTCAATTTCATCTATTAATATACCGATGAAGTTTTTTGTTTTTCCTGTTGGAATTATCATGAAGAGTCTCCTTTTTGAGAATTGCTTTTCTTCACTTTCATAATCTTCTTCTTTTTTTTCGCCGTTTTTTTCTTGGTTTTCTTTTTGTTCAGTTTTTTCAAGGTTTCCTATATCTATTATTTTTCTTATATCAATAAATGACACGAGTGCTTGTTCTCCCTGAGTTATTTCAACATCTGATATTCCTATTACATAAGGTGGAGCTCCATCTACTTTTGTTATTTTCATATCCCCTTTTTCTTTTATTATTTTCTTTACCTTATTTACCTCTATGCCAAACTTCTTCCCCCTTATCTTGAACAATATAATCCTCTTCCTTATTTCTTCATTCATAAATTTATTTTAGTGATGTTCATCTTTATGAGTTTTTAGTTTTAGTTTTTTTGTTTGTTGGTGCTTATCTAAGCTCTATATTTCTTCTTCCTCTTCTTCTTCCTTTTCCTCAATAGTTTTCTTATACTCTTTGTAAGGGAGCAATGAGAAGGATTCTAGTGAATCAGAAGTTTCTATTTCCATCAGCCAACCTTCTTTATATGGATCTTCAGTTATAGTTTCTGGGTTATCTATTACATCTTGATTTAATTTTAAAACCCTGCCAGATATGGGAGATACTATTTCTACTGTGCCGTCAGATGTTTCTATTTCCCCTATTATATCTCCTGCTTCTATTTCTGTATTTTCTTCTACATAAATATTTATCTTTTCTATTTCATCACTTTCTTGTAGTATGAATTCCGTTATACCTATTCTCGCAATATTTCTCTGTTTCGGAAGTACCCAAACATGATCTTCAGAAAATAGAAGGTTTTTAGGTATCTTCATATTTATCCTCCCTCTTTCTTTATTTTTATATTGTTTTTTCTTTTTCTTTTTGAAATTCTAATCTCTCAAGAGGATTTTTTCAGAAATTTTTTATTTTTCATTTTGATTTCACCTAATGATCTAATTTTTTGCCTTTGCTCCTCAATGCTCTCTGATTTTGTACTAATAAAAGCGAAGGTGTAAAATAAAAATCAAGGAAGATAAAAATCGGTAACAGAAAAAATTGTTATGTTAGGTATAAAATTTTATCTGTATGAAGAGATTAAAATGGAATGGATGGGGATATGAGGGGGAAGAGTTCCCACAAGATAGAACAAGGAAAATCATTGAGATTTTGCGGTCATTTTTAGGAATATCGGAGGAAGATTTTTCTCCGTCTTTAAATCTTGAACAAATAAATTTACCAGAACCAAAAATAGATTATCAATTGCTTCAAAAAAAACTCAAATCGTCATCTGTTAGTGTTGAAAGATACGATAGAGTTTTAAATTCGTCAGGTAAAAGTTATAAGAACCTTGTAAGATTGAGAAAAGGTACTATAAAAAATTTTCCGGATGCAGTTGTGTATGTGAAAGATAAGAACGATATTTTTGAAGTTCTTTCTTTCTGTGAAGACGAAAAGGTTGCATGTATCCCTCGCGGTGGTGGAACAAGCGTTGTCGGAGGAGTTGATACAGAAGAAATATCGTCGCCAGTTTTAGTTTGTGATTTGACTTATCTTAACAAAGTTGTTGATGTAGATACTAAATCTTTAGCGGCTCGGGTTCAGGCAGGAGTGAGAGGACCAAACCTTGAAGAGCAACTCAGAAATTATGGACTCGCTTTAAGACATTATCCTCAATCTTTTTATTTTTCTACCCTGGGAGGATGGATAGCTGCAAGATCTGCGGGGCATTTTTCTTCAAGATACGGGAAAATAGAAGATATGATACAAAGCATTGAAGTTATAACTCCTCGGGGGGTTGTAAAAAATTTTGATGTGCCATCAACTGCTTGCGGACCAGATATACCTCGTACATTTGCTGGTTCTGAGGGTATTTTAGGTATAATAACGGAGGCAGTTGTAAAGTGTCATAAAATACCTACGAAAAAATTCTCAACGGCTTTTGTTTTTCCTGATTTTGAAACCGCATGCGAGGTGGCAAGAAAAATAATTCAGTCTGAAATATACCCACCGCTTTTGAGGATACTTGATGAGAGGGAACACATGATTTCTTCTCTACTCTCTGGCAGACCATACGACGGTGGAGCACTTTTGCTTTTGGGATTTGAATCAGATGATCAGACAGAGGATATTGTGCGAGCTGAGTTTGAAAAAACATCTCAAATATGCATAAAATCTGGTGGAAAAGATGAGGGTAAGGTGAGATTCGAGGATTGGAAAAAAGAATATTTTGAACAGCCTTATCTTCGTGATGTACTTTTGGATTTCTGTATAGTTGTTGATACTCTTGAAACTGCTACAAGTTGGTCCAATCTTATGAACCTTTATAGAAGAGTAAAAGAAGCTATGGAGCAAGCTATTTTTTCCGAAA
>Ga0079995_1060752_pt1 | contig 12823 bp, 8 predicted proteins | sample FaiFalFF_MnMetaG_2_FD_69198 | JGI IMG/M metagenome (GOLD analysis project Ga0079995, IMG submission 69198) | Freshwater microbial communities from Yellowstone National Park, Wyoming, USA - Fairy Falls C (FF_Mn_C) (SPADES assembly) (version 4) | ecosystem: Environmental > Aquatic > Freshwater >... | reverse complement strand
GTTTTGTCCAGGCCAGACTACCGCAGCCACGCGGACTTAGCAAAAATACCTGGTCGCCTTCCTGTACTGCGGATCGGGCCCAGTTCGGCAACTTATCTTCGGCATCTTCCGGGTCTAATACTACCAAGAGCTGCCGCTTATACTGATCGGGCTTCTTAGCGGCTGCTAAGTTTCGGCCACGAATAATCAGCACGCCGTCCGGACTTAGAACCACCTCGCCGGTCTGCTGATCCTGGCGTATCACCTGCGCTGCCGGTACAGAATTCGGCCAGTCGCGGAACACACGCTCCTGTAATTGCTCTAATAACCGTTCCCGCCACTTAGGCCATTGCCCTGGATTTGCCGGAGCTGACAAGCGTGCCCGCGGTACAAAGAACTCATCTATACGCCGATTTATAGCGTCAGCGGGAATGTCGCTGTCTTCGGGAAAGACGCGCAATTCCTTGCCGCTGAATAAAGGCACCTCCGGTTCCTGCACCGGCCGGGGGTCGTTTTTCAGGTGGCGATTAATCCAGCGATAAGCAAGTAAGCGCAATTCCGGATGATCCTGATGCGGACCGGGAACCACCCCGAATTCAAAATGCGATTGCGGCTGAGGATGGAAGAGGCGATAAAACTCGTGCAGCTTAGCTCGCAAACGTTCGTTGCCGGGCATGGGAAATATAGTGTCGTTACTGGAATTGAGGAACAGTAAGGCCCGCGGCGCGATCAGACCGAGAATGGTGCTGAAGTCCCAGCGATAAACGTTATAAGGAAACATGCAATCACAATGGCCGTTGATCACGCGCTCTATAACGTGGGTTTGCAGGTCGCTGAAACCGCTCACAGGCACAGACACGCGGACACGTTCATCGGCGGCACTAATCCAGGTCGTATAGGCACCACCTCCACTGCGACCCGTCACGGCGAGCCGCTGCGGATCTACCTCGGGCCGGCTGCATAGATAATCGAGAGCACGAATGCCATTCCAGCATTCCACTCCTGCGGGCGTATATCCGGCCGAATGCCACCACCAGCGCCCCTCTCGATAAGTGCCGTGATGGATACCGGCAATTTCGCCCAGTTGCACAGTGTCTATGATCAGGCAAACATAACCATGAGTAGCGAACCAGATGCCGTGATGCTGGTAAGCGGTCTTATTGCCGTCCCGGCCGCGATTAGAATGTCCGCATACGTATAAGACGGCAGGGAATTTCTGCCCGGGCGCGATCGGTTTAGGCAGATAAAGATTGCCCGTCACATAAAGCCCCGGGCGGCTCTGGAAATATAGTTTCTCGACCTTGAAGTTGTCCCGTTCAAGCACACCGGTAATACGAGCCTGGAGCGGTGTTTTCTCCGGCAGGGGCCAGAGACCTAGCATATAGAAAAATTGCTCGACCAGTTGCGGTCGCAGCTGTTCCCATTCCTGCCGCGACGATACGCCAGCAAACGGTCGCTCGCTCAGTTGCATAGTTTCGTGCACCAGCCAGCGATAGATGTTGATGTCGCCGGGAAGCTCTTTCGAGACCGGTGGCTGAGCGGCGAGCATGTGGAGCAGACCCACACAGGCAAGCGCAGCCAATCCGCTAAGCATCGGGCGCATGGCTTGTCTCCTTTTGCCGGGATCGAGGATGGCCCGGAGAGTGTTTTACGAAGTGTTCAGTAACTAATCCAGCCGACGGCCTGGAAAGCGTCGTAAATCCAGGGATGCCGCCAGGGATTCCAGGCCGGATACGCCACGCTTAGTGCCGAGAAAATCAGCAATATATAACCAAGCCATCGACCGCTGCGAGTCGCGGCCAGCCGGTCCGCTGCCGGCAGCATCGCTAATAACCAGAGCGGCGTCAGCCAGAAAAACCAGCGCGGCCCGCTTGTCCAGCCACCGTAATTGCTCGTTTTCAGAGCGTAATACACATAGACCGTATAGAACAGAAACACGATGACGCTGACCCCGGCGGTACTGTAAAGCAATACCCTATAACTGGCTTCGCGGGGAGTCCTATCCAGGTTGGGCACCAGCACACTGATGGCCGCCAGCACGAATACCGGCGTCAGCGAGAAAATGCCGTGGTGCCCGATCAGCAAATGGGCACTATAGAGCCAGACCGGCTCCCGCGCTGCATCTATACCGCGACGAGCTGCACAATAGCTGCCGGGATACTCATACCAGATGGAACCAAACTTCTCGTAAGCAGGCCAGGGTGTCCCTAATGCGAGATAGTTCGTGCATAGGAGAGCGGCCAGGGGCACCGCTACGCCCGGAGCATAGCCGAGCAAAGCATTTCGAGGCGATCGCCAGACTAATAATAACCCCAGGCCAATTACCACAAGCAATGCCGGTAATTCATTGCAAGCCGTCCAGCCAGCGAACAAACCGGCCAGACTGTAATACCACCACGGAGAATTTAGCGGCTCACCTTTTTCGCTCTGCCAGTAAATACGTAGAGCGGGATAAAGGGCAAACACTAAGCCCAGGGCGGCTACCGTATGGTTATTCAGTGTCGTGCTGAAGGTGGTAATAAAGGTGCCAAAACAAGCAGTGCCCACAGCAAAGATCGCGCCCCAATCTGTTCGGGCATAGTGATCCACTATGCGTGCTAATAACACCAGGTAAACGACCAGCGGTAGCCAGTTCCAGGTGAGTAGAATCGTCCTGACAATGAGCGGCGCGTGCCGATCGAAAGACCAGCCCAGAACGCGATGCAAAAGCCAGTATTCCCCGGCCAGCAGTGTGGGAAGTAAAGGGGGCTTACTCGAATAATAAAGTTTCGTTTCCGGATCAAGAATCTTGTCCACGCTGGTCCAGCCCGGTTCAAAAATGATGCCGTGATCGCTATATAAAGGTGGTGGTAGAACAGGCGGTCCATAGATGCCGCCACTCAGCCACAGGCTACTAACACTTAGAGATCGCGCCAGCAACACGGCCTGAGCTTCCAGGTGGCTCAGCTTGCCCAGAGGCGGATATTCATAGCGGTAACCGATACTGTAGCGACCATGTTCGACGAGAGCGCGAACCGTTGCCCAGCGCGAGCGATCATTAGAACTAAATAACGGCAGGGCAGGTGGTGGTGTCGTCGGCCAGGGTCGGCGCGGGTCGGTTACTAAGTCGGCCGGCCGATGCAGACTCGGTTCCAGGACATATTCAGCGGAAAGGATCCGCCCGGCCACCTGTCCCGCGGCCAGGGCAATCAGGATCGCATAAGCTGACCGTCGCAGCGACGATCGCCAGGCCTGTTCCATGACTGGCTGGGGCATGGTTATCGGGTCAATGGTCAGGAATTTCCGAGTCGGGCCATTCGCCGTTAAACACTTCGACCGCGGGTCCGGTCATATAGACGTGATTATTAGTGGCAGACCATTCCAGTTCTAAGTCCCCGCCCAACAGATGGGCAAGGATGCGCCGTCGAGTGCGTCCGGTAAGGACACCGGCCACGCAAGCGGCACAGGCACCAGTACCGCAAGCGAGGGTTTCACCGCTCCCGCGTTCCCACACCCGCAGGCGGATTTCGTCGGGATTCAAGACCTTGACAAATTCGACATTGACCCGTTTCGGAAAGGCCGGGTGATGCTCGATGCGCGGTCCCAGACCGTGCACGAATTCATCCTGCAGTTCGGCAACATAGAGGACGCAGTGGGGATTGCCCATGGAGAGAACGGTTATTTCGTAAGTAGCCGCATCGAGCTGGAGAGGAACCTGGCAGGGCGGCTGTCCGGAGAAAGTGGTGGGAATCTGCGCCGGATCGAAAATCGGTTCGCCCATATCCACCGTGACTCGTTCCACCTTATCGTGGGCCAGATGCAGTTGCAGTTCGAGCACCCCGCGGCCGGTTTCTATGCGGAGCGGATTTTTACGCACCAGACCGTGATCGTAGAGGTATTTCGCGACGCAACGGATGCCATTACCGCACATCTCCGCCTCACTGCCGTCGGCGTTGAACATCCGCATGCGGGCATCGGCGCGTTCCGACGGACAGATGAGAATCAACCCATCGCTCCCCACGCCGAAATGGCGGTCGCTGATGCGGCGACTGAGCGCGGCAGGATTCGCAGGTGCCTTCTGCCGAAAGCAGTCCACATAGACGTAATCGTTACCGCAACCATGCATCTTGACAAAGCGCATAGGCAAGCTCCGTTTCGGCGAATGCGAGTCAGCAGGACAAGCGAAGCAAGGCGAAGTTGCGATGGAGGAAATCAGCTGCCGCCAGCCAGCCAGACAATCAGCCAGATCAGGGCCACCAAAAGCAGCACACTCACCGCACCAGCCAGGAACATGAACAGGTCGCGCGGGATTGGCAAGCCAAACGGCGGCTTGAGCAAATCGGCGGCAGAGACCGGCTCGACGTTGACCACCATCACGCCAGTCGGAAATAGTGGAACGGGGCCGGAAGTAACCGCACCAGTAGAACCAGGCGGTGCTGCCATCGGTGCACCAGCCGGCGGGTTGCTTGGGGAAAGCGATGCGGTCGGCGGAACACTTGCCGCGACTGGAGATAGTTGGGGCGGCGGAGCATTAGTGGTATTTTGTCCACTTAGAGCAGGCTCCGGGGGTGAAAGGGGAGCGGCGGGCCTGGCGGTGGAGTCTGCCGGCGCCGGTCTGGGGGAATCGACAGCTACCCGCTCCACCCGCGACTTACCGGAACGGCGACGTTTGAGTTGTTTCAGCGACGGAGGCGGTTTGACCCGCGGCCGCGTTGGCTCGATCGGGACATCCGCAGATGCAGGTCGCTGCCGCAACCAGGCGAGGTAAGCCTGTAATTCGCGGCTCGGCTCGACCGAGGGGACTTGTGGCTGTTCTTGAAGAATGTTTCGCAGAGCCTCGGCAGCGGCAGCGGGAGTCGGATAGCGGTCCTGGGGATTCTTGGCCAGTAACCGCACGATCACATTCCAAAATGCGCCGCTCACCTGCGGATTGATTTCCGGCAATGGTCGCGGTGGTTCGGATTGGTGTCGGCTGAGCGTGCGGAGAGGATCGGTGTCTGCAAAGGGCGGTTTGCCAGCCAGGCAGTGGTACAGCACACAACCGAGGCTGTAGAGATCGGCACGAATGTCCACGAGACGGGCATCGCGGGCCTGTTCGGGAGCGATATAGTCCACCCGGCCGATGATGGTACCGGTTACCGTGAGTTCGCCGGACTGTGGCTGCTGATGGGGCTGGAAGATTTCACGGGCCAGGCCAACATCGAACAGCTTGACGGCTGCGCGACGGATAAGTTCGCCGGCTTGCGGTGCCGGTACCAGGAGGATATTGCCGGGGTTGAGATCACGATGGACGATATTGTTTTCGTGCAGATATTGCAGGGCGAGACAGACGAAAAACCCCAGCCGAGCCGTCTCCAGCGGGGTCAACGTTTGCCTCTGCTTTAAAACTTCTTCGAGGGTGGCTCCTTCGAGATATTCCATGACCAGGTAATACAGGCCGTTGCTCTGACCGGCATCGAAGGTGCGAACGATGTTGGGATGAACCAGCTGGCGAGCCAGCTCACTCTCGCGGAGAAATCGGCCGAGCAAAGTCGGGTCTTTGGCCGAGGAAGGCGGCAACACTTTCAAAGCGACGACCTGTCCCGAGTCCACATGCACGGCTCGATAGACGCCGGCCATGCGGCCCTGGGCAATCCGTTCGAGAATCTTGTACGGGCCGAGGAAAAAATTGTCCGCGTAACCGTGAAGTAACAGAGCGGCCTGATATTCGGTGAGCTGATTCTGCTGAACGAGCCAGTGAGCAAAGGCTTTGGTGTCCTTCGGATCAGGAGCGGATTGCCGCCAGCGTTGACAAAGTTGCTGCACCGCCTCCGGACTGAGGAGTTTGCTCCGCATGATCAGGCCGCAAAAATTTTCCACCGTGTAGGGCATTTTCGCTCACGTATGATAACTGGGCCGGCCAGGCCCGGCGGTGCTGTCAGTATATTTTCCGATCCGACGCAGTGTTTGACAAACGGGCCACCCGGTACACCGCATCAGGGACGACAACCATGCGTAAACTGCCACGACATTGCAAATCGCAAATCCACTTGCCAGACCGCATCAGGGACGATAACCCGCACCGCTCACCAGAGCGCTACCCCGCTCGAATTCGGCATCCGAATAACCGGCACGCAACACCATCTGCCGGGCCAGCAGGATCGGATCACGCGAGGGAACGCGGACCGGCTGACGGCGAGCATGACCCGTTTTGACCAGCTCGGCCTGACGCCACGGCGGTAATTCGCCATAAGTGCTGCTTTCCGGGCCGATCGGGACATCCGGCGGCGGACGATCAAGAACCGGACTGGCTGGGCCCGGCTGCTGGAGCAATCTGGCCAGCGGAAAACTGAGCACCGTGGCCAGTTCGCCGTCCGTGTGACATTGCCGGAGCAGACCCAGCGACACGATCACCTGGTCGGGAGGCTGACTACGCAATAACGGTTCGGGTTGCGGTACCACCAGCAGATGCGGAACGGGACCGGCCGGGGATTGGGTTTGCAGCAGACGGTGAAAGATTCGCTCGGCACGAATTCGCAACTGCTGGTCGTCGCTTACCGCTGCCATCTGGTTGCTGGGATCGGCACGCGGGACAGGCTCACGAGTTACCACATCGCCGGCACTGGTCGGAGTCGGTCGCCAGCCCGAAGATGAGTTGCCCGGACTGGTCGGTGCATTTGGCCCAGCTGACGGAATCGGCAACGGTGGGGCAGTTGGCGGCTGGTTCGGGTCAGTTTCGGATGCGGGCGGTGCCGAAGGATTCTGCGAATGGGTTGCGGCTGGTGGGACGCCTGGTCTGACTGAGTTCGATAACGGCACCGCCAAACCGTCGCCGGGCACAGGTGCGAGCACCGGTGGCGGCAAACGTTTTTCGGTCTGGCAGGCAGCCAGCCAGAGCAGCCACACCAAACCGACCGTCATGTTCAACCAGGACCTGTGCCTGTTCGCATGGGGCTTGTGATTCATGAGCCTCCAATTGTCCGGTTTCTGAGCCATCGGAATCAACCGGTAGGCAAGCGCGTGCATCGCCAACCCAGCGGGGCATGCCGTTGTTCGGCTGGGCGCTCCACCTGCCACTTGCCATTTTCGCTTGGGCACCAGCAAATGTTATACCTGGCCACCATAACCTTTCCCGACGAGTGGTCAAGCCAGGCCGAATGGTTCGTTTCGCGCTGACGAGTGGCGGTCGGGCAGCTACAAAAGCATGCTACCGACACACGCAAGGCGAACTTCCAGGCTATGCTATCGAATAGGGCGCGCAATTGGTGCTGGCCCAGAGCGGTAAACGACAGGTCTCTGCGGGCTATCGCACGCCTCGCTTATCACAATCGTGACCGCCCGAGAACGACACGAAGTCTCGGAGATGCACGGATACGAAGCCACCAGCTCCAGCCCTTGCTTCGTGCCTTTGTGCCCTGGTGGTGAGCGATACCAAACGGGGAACGGCCATGGACATGGATAAGATCGTCGCCCTGTGCAAACGACGCGGTTTCATTTACCCTTCCAGCGAGATTTACGGCGGGCTGAACGGGTTCTGGGACTACGGCCCGCTGGGCGTCGAACTGAAGCGGAACATCAAAGAGGCCTGGTGGCGGGACATGGTTCTCGATCCGCCTCCGGGGCCGGACGGGGAAGAGTTGCAGATGGTCGGCCTGGATTGCGCCATCATCATGAATCCGAAAGTCTGGGAGGCCAGCGGACACGTAGCCGGTTTCGTGGACTGGATGACAGAATGTCCGTCGTGCAAACGCCGCTATCGTGCCGACAAGGTTTACCTGGTCGCCCTGGTGCCAGAAAAGGAATTGCCGCATTACACTGCCGCTGCACCTGGCCAATCGCCGACCCCGCCCGTGGTGCTGGCTTATCAGGCCGACGATCCGCAGCAGGCGCGAAAACTGTTTGAGGCGGAATTCAGCCGACTCGTGAAGAAGCAGAAACTGGCGGCGGATTTAGCCCCGCTGGCTATCGTCAGTGTGCTCCAGGCACCGTCTCACTGGCCGCGACCCTGTCCGGAACCGGGCTGTACCGGGCAACTGTCGGAACCACGGAAATTCAACCTCATGTTCCGCACCTTTGTCGGTGCTGCCGAGGATGCCAGTGCCGTGGCTTATTTGCGTCCGGAGACCGCTCAGGGCATCTTCGTCAACTTCGCCAACGTGCTCGGCACCACGCGCGTCAAACTTCCGTTCGGTATCGCTCAGATTGGCAAAGCCTTTCGCAACGAGATCAACCCTCGCTATTTCACTTTCCGCAGCCGCGAGTTTGAGCAGATGGAGATCGAGTTTTTCTGCCACCCGCATGAATCGGAGAAATGGTACCGCTTTTGGAGGGATGTGCGCATCCGCTGGTACGTCCAGCTCGGTTTGCGTTCTGACCGTCTGCGCCCCCGCGAACAGAGCCGCGAGGAACTGGCTCATTATTCCTGCGGCACCACCGACATCGAATACCTTTTCCCCTTCGCCGACGAACCGCAGGAACTCGAAGGCGTCGCTCACCGCGGCGATTACGATCTCCGCCAGCATCAGCAAGCCAGCGGCAAGGACCTGACCTATTTCGACGAAGAGGCCTGGGAACGCGACAAAACCCAGCTGGGATTCACCTCCTTCAAAGAGTGGCTCAAAACCAACCCAGCGCCGGAACAGGTCGGGCGGTATCAATTTTTACCGCATGTGATCGAACCGTCGGCCGGCGTGGATCGGTTGGCACTGGCGGCCATCTGCGAAGCTTATGCAGAAGACACCGTCGGCGGCGAACCGCGTGTGGTGATGCGGTTCCATCCCCGACTGGCACCCATCAAAGCGGCCGTCTTCCCTCTGGTCAACCGCGATGGTATGCCCGAAAAAGCCTATGCCCTCTACCGCGAACTGAAACGGCAATTCGTGGTCTTTTACGACGACAAAGGGGCGATCGGTCGGCGATACCGTCGCCAGGATGAAGCCGGTACGCCGTTCTGCATCACCATTGACAGCCAGACCCTTCAGGATGACACGGTCACCTTACGCAACCGTGACGATTGCACGCAAATACGCCTGCCCATTCGCGCTGTCGCCGAGGAACTCCATCGCCGCCTGCAACCCCCGCGATAACCCAGCCCATCCCTCGCTGAATCACGAATTCCGCCCACCGCCAGTTTGGATTTCTCCACCGCCAGGAGCAATTTCCAGACGTGCGCGTTTGGAAGCAACTCGCCAAGTGAACACGCCAACCCGCTCGTTTGCTGGCATCATGCAGGCAGCTACAATGAATTGGCGACCAAGGGGCGAGGAAGATGTCGTGCCGCCACCAGTGTGGTGCCCTGAAAACCTGACGTTACACTTCAACAAACATGCAGGCAACCGTGCAACTGCTGAGGAGCGTGCGTGCTGGCAGGATGTCCTTGGGAAAAATCCGGTAACCAAACAGGACTACGAGCGTGCCGCCCACGACGCTTACAACAAGTCGTGGCTGGCTTATGCTGGCCAGTGGTACAACGCGCCGGATGTAAGACACTATTTTGTTGATGGCCGACTCATTGTGGCAATCACAGATGAGCGGGAAGACCATTTCATTACCTGTTACCATGACCATCGGCATTCTGGCGGCAGGCATCTGAAGGGAGAAAACAAGAAGAAACCTCTGCGTCAGCTCAAGCAGGAATATTGGGATCTGCTCGACCAGTTACTTCGCCAGGAAAAACTAAAGCAGTTCAGCTGCCTGCACGGCCCGGATTGGGGTGATTGCTGAGGTGATACCATGCGGACGCAAGAACGGTGGTTCCTGGAGCAGACATTCGAAAATCTCGGGGCCCTTTGTTTGCAGTATCTTCGTGGCGAAATCCAGCGTTCGGAAGTCCGCAAGCACTTCCAGGTGCACTTCCTTGTGGGCAGGACCTATGAGGAAGTAGCATGGCTTTACTGGCACGACGGGACATCTCCACCCGAAGTCCGGCAGGACAGCGAATCCCGAACCGAACTTCGGCAGGACAACGGTTCCCGAAGCAAACTCTGGCCGACGTGGGGCGAGCCATTGACAGATTTGCTCCGACAATGTTGGGACTTCGAGCTTTCGGCCCGGCGGGCCAAAACCCTGAGGAGCCGACTCTGGAATCCACTTACCCGTTACTGGAGCCAGCGTTGCCAAACGGCAGGGCGTAGCTTTGGTTCGGCATTGCGAGCCTGGTCGAGCCAGGGGAAACAAACCGGCGAGACCGGTTCGCCATGCGAAGAGAATCCTTCGCAACCGGAGCCGGAGGATGTTACGTTCGCTGAAGAGGGCGAGCTGACCGCTGAAGATGTGCTCACCCTGGCGCTGGACGATTTGCTGACCACCACTATTCTGGGCGACTATGTTTTGCGATTCGTGAAACCACCGTTGCCGTCGGCGGAACCACTACCCTTTCCGTCTGGATGGCTCTGGTTGCGCCGGCCCTACGAGGATGTAATTCGCCGGCAACTGCTCGAGGATGCCAGGTGGGGGACGTTATGGTCTAACTGGCTGGGTTTGGAGCAGTGTCTGCTGGCAGAGGTCAAGGCGCTGGGGCTGGTTCGAGAACGCATCCGCAAACTTCCCGCCGACAAACAGGAACATCTGGCGGAACTTGCCCGCAACGTTGCGGAGCGATCGGGACTCAGGTTGGCATCGCTCACGTGGGATCGGCCTCTGGAAAAACTTTTTTTCTGGGCGGTTGGCCAGGCTGGCGATTAGAGGCAAATAGTTGCGCATGCGCGACGCAGTTTTGCGAGGAGCGTTTCTCCACTCTTGGCGGAGTCGGGCTGGCTGCATAACTCAATAGCCGGTACACGATTCCGATCAAGCCGCCTGGCAGGCAATACGGACAATGTTCGAGCACGTGCGAGAAACGGGACAATTGATATATACGATGGCGCGGCTGGCGAATCGCCGGCGGCGACGCCCGGAGCAATTGCTGGCTTACCAGCGCGGCAAGTTGCGACAACTGTTGTACTACGCCATCGCGCATTCCCCCTTTTATCGCCGTCGTTTCGCCCGCATCGATCCCGAAAACTGTCCGCTCGAACGTTTGCCGATCACCAACAAAGAGGAGATAATGGCCCATTTCGACGAAGTGGTTACCGACCGGCGGATTCGCCTGGAGGAAGTGGAGGAATTCGCCAGCAATCCAGCCAATCTGGGTCGCTTATTTCGCAACCGTTACGTGGTTTGCCACACTTCCGGTAGCCAGGGGCGACCGATTTTCATCGTGCAGGAACCGAAGGATATTCTGCTCGCGTTTGCCGTGCAACTGGCACGCGGGCATCCGCTGGAGAAACGCTGGAAAACTCTCTTTCGCCGTTTCGGTCGCCAGTCCCGCTGGGCCAGCTTTTATGTGAAGCCGGGATTTTATCCGAGTTCGGTCGTGTTTACTTACATGCCGCGATCGGTGCATCGCTTCGCACAAACGTTACGGCTGTCGTTGCAGGACCCGCTGGAGAAAAACGTCCAGAAGCTCAACGAGTTTCAGCCGAACTTCCTGACCGGTTACGCCAGCGTGCTGGAAGCCCTGGCACGGGAACAACTGGCCGGTCGGTTGCACCTGCGGGAAAGCGGTCAATTGCAAATGATCACCAACATGAGCGAACCGCTCACGCCGCAGGCCCGCGCCTTGATTGAACAAGCGTTCGGCGTGCATGTTTCCGACCACTATGCCATGGGCGAATGCATGACCCTGACCGTGGGTTGTCCGTATGCACCAGGAGCGCATGTGAACGTGGATTTGGCGATTTTAGAGGTGGTGGATGACCACTATCGTGCTGTGCCGCCGGGAACTAAGGGTAGTCGGGTGCTGGTAACGTGCCTGCACAATTATGTGATGCCGTTTATTCGCTATGAGATCGGCGATGTGGTTACCATGAACGCAGGTCGGTGCCGCTGCGGAAGCAATTTGCCCCACGTCGCCAGCATCGAAGGGCGTACCAAAGACCGTTTCTGGATTCGTCGCGGCGAGCGCTATGAGGAATTCTCGCCCTGGATTTTTCTGGAAGCGATGTATCGCTGTTTCGACGTGGCGGAATTTCAGTTCACGCAAACCGACTGGACGCGGTTTGAATTGCGCGTCGCGGGAGTGCCAGGCCGGCAGCCGGACATCGGACGCATCCAGCGCCTGCTCGAAGAAGCCCTGCGGGAAGCGCAGCTGCACGGCGTGATACAGGTGGACGTCATGGCAGTCAGCGACATACCGCCCGATCCGGTCTCCGGAAAACGCAAGCGCATGCAAACCCTCCTGCCCCCTCCGCCGGGCATTCCGAAAAGCGTTTGATAAGTGTACATAAAAGCACTATATATTTGCAGCCCGCCACACTGTTCCAGAAGCATTGAAACCGGGAAGTTGCAAGTGTACATCCGCGGGCTGGTTAATACGCCCGACTATCCACCGCAAAGAGATAGTTCACCCACAAAGCAACTGCTTCTCGAATCCGAGCAGCTGAACGGGTATTCATGCACTGATGCAGCAAACGGTTCATAACCCGTCGAAACTAAACTCTCCCGGCGCCAGCATTTCTGGTTATAAGTGTACTAATGTACACTTTTCCTCTTGACTTTGTTCGCAGGCAGCCGGCATAATAATGCCGAAACGACAAGTGTACAGATAAACACTTATCCCAGGCAGCCCCGGAGGAAAGATTATGTCCCGTTGCTGGTTAGCTTATGGCGTGTTGCTCCTGGTGGGTATAGGCCCGGTGTGCGGGGAGTTGGGATGCGGACAGCCAGCACTGGCGTCGGATACAGGGCCGACCGGAACAGAAGCGTCGCCCGCCGGTCCGCTCACCGCTCCCCACGCCGGGCAGGTTGCCTCTCACTCCGGGCCAGCAAGTTCACCGTCCGGCTCGACCGAAGCGACCACCCACCCGCAGACGAATCCGTTTTCGCCTGCCAGTCCGGAGGTCTGGCG
>Ga0079995_1055527_pt1 | contig 12826 bp, 14 predicted proteins | sample FaiFalFF_MnMetaG_2_FD_69198 | JGI IMG/M metagenome (GOLD analysis project Ga0079995, IMG submission 69198) | Freshwater microbial communities from Yellowstone National Park, Wyoming, USA - Fairy Falls C (FF_Mn_C) (SPADES assembly) (version 4) | ecosystem: Environmental > Aquatic > Freshwater >... | reverse complement strand
TTGCAGTTCCTGCAGCGGCTGCGTCCCCAGCGCAAATTCGAGAGCCTCGACGCACTGGTTGCCCAGATGGCGGATGATGTGGCGCAAGCGCGCGCTATCACACCGCCATCTCAAGGCTGAACGCCCGGCTGTACGCAACAGCTGGGGTGCTTGACGCGCGTGAATGGATACGCCTCAACCCTCCCACAAGGTGGGCTGTAGGTGAAGGCTTTCTGGCTTAACGGTGCGACGCATCAGGCGATACTCGTCGCAAATACGCCCTGTGCGCAGGCGATGCAGGATCATCTCGTGATACTTCGGGTCGATCTCTGCTGCGAGGAAATGGCGTCCCAGCCGCTGACACACCTCCAGTTCCGAACCACTCCCTCCAAAATGCACCAGCACCACATCGCCGGGTTGAGTGCAGCTGAGAATCAGCATCTCAGCCAGCTTTTGCGGGATCTGGCAAGCATGGATGGTCTTCTCGCGGCTCACATTTTTCACAAGGTCGAAGTAGAACCAGCTGTAAGGCATACGCCCTTTCTCCCCCTGGGCGATGCGCTGGCGAATGCGCCGATCCGTTGGATTTTGATAAGGTTGCGCCACCTGATCTTTGAAGAATTTATTATCTTTTGTCTTGCGACAGTGAAGAATGCTCCGATGCGCTGTGGTGAAATGCTTCGGGCTATGACCGACATTGGTGTTGTAGATCCACACATAATCATGCACGGCATAGCACGCCTCGTCCAGGAAGCGCACGCGCAAATAGGCGTTCTGGCGTGGGTAGTTAATGAAAAACATATTGCCCTCATCTTTCAGCACACGGAGCGATTCACGCGCCAGCTCGATATACCACTCAATATATTCCTCAAACGAGCGCGTGTAGGAGCGATTGTTGTAGCGGATGCCGACATTGTAGTCGGGGTCGCTATAGACCATGTCGACCGAGCGATCGGGCAGCTGACGCATCAGCTCCATCACATCGCCCAGATAGACCGTGTCCATCAGATGAGTTGGAATCTCCGCCATCGCTCCCTACCTCTGCTGCAGGTGATATTCTGCCTTACGCACCAACCTTATAGAGTCTAACCGATCGAAGTCCTCGAATTCATACAGGTAAAAGCGGACGCGCAGCGGTGCCCGCCTACCTGCACGCTGCTTTAGGATATAGCACGCGTTAACTTTTGCTGGCATCCCTGCTTCCCTCAGCCGATCATAATAATACTTCGCTGGGTGAAAGAGCTGGTACACAGCGAAGTCGGAAGGAAACTTTTGCTTGCTTTTGGCTTCAAAGACCGTCACCACGCCCTGATATTCCAAAACCAAATCCATCTCCATCTGTAAACCCTGAGTTTTTAAGAAAGTTTGACCAACCCAATAGTCAAGATCGGCACGAGTGCGTCCCGGGATGTATATTTTCGGAGAGGCTACCACATCCTCATAAACGAAGTCGTGCAGGATGTGCTGATTAAGCACGAGCGAAATGACGCTGGCTTCGCCTCTATCCAAGTCATTCAGAAGGCTTTGTCGGTATCGCCATGTGATTTGCTCACCCTCCATGATAGGCTCAAAGTCGTGAAACCAGTGTTGTAGTTCTCGTAAAAATCGGTGTTCACCTTTGCCAATATGAGCGATACAATAGTGAGCATTACGCATTTCCTCTGGAAGAATATATTTGCTATCTATTTTTGTTACATCGAAGGGGTTTTTGAAACCAGCTTTTTGGGCAACCCGTTTTACATCGTCATTAGTGAAAACACCCTTCTGTCGAAACTCTTCAAAGAGGCGTTTTAGTACCTCTTTCTTCGCCGAAGTTTCCCGCTTCCTACTTGCTGGCATGTCTGTTTTGGATTCTCCTAACAGAAGGTAAATCCTGCTGGGGTATCCTCTGTGAGGATGCAAGTGGTGGTGATTTTGGGTCCGACGGCGGTGGGGAAGACGGCGGTGGGCTTGCGCGTGGCGGAGCAGATAGGGGGGGAGATTATCTCCGCCGATTCGGCAGCGGTCTATCGGGGGATGGATATCGGCACGGCGAAGCCGACCGCGGAGGAGCGTGCCCGCGTGCGGTTCCACCTCATCGATGTGGCGGACCCCGACGAGCCGTTCACCGCGGCGAAGTTCCGCGAGCTGGCGCTGGAAGCCATCCGGGATATTCAGGCGCGTGGCAAGCGCGTGCTGATTGTCGGGGGCACGGGGCTTTACCTACGGGTGTTGCTCCATGGCTTCAGCCTCGCACCCCCGCCGCGCGACCCCACGATTCGCAAGCGACTGCAGCAGGAGGCACGGGAGCAGGGTTTGCCTGCCCTCTATGCCCGGCTGCAGCAGGTGGACCCGCAAGCCGCCGCGCGTATCCACCCGAACGATGCGGTGCGCATCATCCGGGCGCTGGAGGTCTATGAGATGACGGGCAAACCGGTCAGCGAGTGGCAACATCGTGCCGAGCGCGAGTTGCCCGCGCGCAAATTCGGGCTTACGATGCCGCGCCCCCTGCTGTATCAGCGCATCAACGCGCGCGTCGACCAGATGATGGCGCAAGGCTTTTTGCAAGAGGTGCAGAATCTCCTTTCGAAAGGGTACAATAGAGACCTGCCAGCCCTTAAAGGGTTGGGCTATCGGCACCTCATCGCCTATCTGATGGGCGAGAGGGGGCTGGAGGAGGCGGTCGCTCTGTGGAAGCGCGACACTCGTCGCTTCGCCAAGCGTCAGATGACCTGGTTCCGTCGGGAGCCGGGCGTCCACTGGCTCGACGCCAGCGGTGGCGTAGAAGCGACCGCCCAATGCATCGTGCAACTGATTAACGAGCAGGGAGGGTAAGCCAATGGCAAAGGCAATCAACTTGCAGGATATGTTTTTGAATCAAGTGCGCAGGGAAGGTATCGGCGTAACGGTCTACCTCAGCGGTGGCATCCAGCTGCGGGGGGTTGTGCGCGGTTTCGACGCCTTTACCATCCTGCTGGAAAGCCCGGGCAAGCCAGTGCAACTGGTCTATAAGCACGCCATCACCACTATCGTGCCATCACGACCCGTTTCGACCTACGCACCACCCGGTCGCCAGCCGGAGTCAACCGAGTACGAAGAGTGAGACGCACCTTCGCGAAGCTGCAGGGCAACGGCAACGACTTCGTGCTGATCGACGCGCTTGACCCTGCAGAAGGATGGAACTTGGCAGATGCCGCCACGGCGCCCGATTGGCGTGAGTGGGCGGTGCGGCTCTGCGACCGCCGATTCGGCATCGGTGCCGATGGCTTGTTGGTGGTCGAGCGGGGTGAGCAGGCGCCCTATCGGATGCGCATCTTTAACCCGGATGGCAGCGAAGCCACGATGTGCGGTAATGGCATCCGTTGCTTCGCCTGCTACCTACTGCTCCACCATGAGCCGGGGGCAGAGGAACTGCTCATCGAAACGGGCGCGGGCGTGCGGCGGGTCTACCGTGCCCCCGAATCGCCCGCTGTGGCGACCGCCGCAACAAGCGGGCTGGGTACGGGCTATATGTTGACCGTCGAGATGGGCGTTCCGCGCCTGACACGATGCGAGGTGCCCGTGCGCGGCGAGCCAGCCGAGCAACCCATGCTGCAGGAACCGGTGGCGGTATCGGGGCAGACCCTGCTGCTGAGTGCGGTCAACACGGGCACACCCCACGCCGTGCTCTTCACGGACGATGTGCAGCAGTTCCCCCTCGAAACGCTGGGACCTGCCGTGGAGCATCACCCCCTCTTTCTGGAGCGTACCAATGTGCAGGTCGCCCAAGTGGTGCGACCCGATTATGCCATCGTGCGCACTTGGGAGCGTAGCGCGGGGGCGACCTTCGCCTGTGGCACAGGCGCATGTGCCGTGCTGGTTGTGGGGCATCGATTAGGCTGGCTCGAACGACGCGCCACTATTCGGATGCCCGGCGGCGAACTGCTCATCGAATGGTGTGAGAACAACCAACTGCTGATGACGGGTCCTGCGGTGCAAGTCTTTGAAGGAACACTTAGCGAGGTATAATCTTCTCCATATTCGGGAGCGCAACCATGGTGGCAATCGATACTATTCGAGCGCGTGAAATTCTCGACTCGCGTGGAAACCCCACTTTGGAGGTGGAGGTAATTCTGGAGGATGGTGCATTCGGTCGCGCAGCGGTGCCCTCGGGCGCGTCCACCGGCACGCATGAAGCCCTTGAACTGCGCGATAATGAGGCGCGCTACTTGGGCAAGGGCGTGCGCCAAGCCATCGAGAACATTCAGGAGTATATCGTGCCCGCACTGGAGGATGTCGACGCCCTCAATCAGCGCGAGGTGGATCAGCAACTGATTGCTCTGGATGGCACGGAAAACAAGTCGCGGCTGGGTGCGAACACCATCTTGGGCGTGTCGCTGGCGGTTGCCCGTGCTGCTGCGAACCACCTCGGCATACCGCTCTATCGCTATATCGGCGGAACCGATGCCCATGTGCTGCCCGTGCCGTTGATGAACATTATCAATGGGGGCAAACATGCGGAGGGTGGTGCCGATTTTCAGGAATTTATGATTGTGCCGGCGGGTGCGCCCAGCTTCGCGGAGGCGTTGCGCATGGGCGCCGAAATCTATCACCATCTCAAAAAGGTGCTGAGCGAGCGCGGGCTAAGCACCACCGTTGGGGATGAGGGTGGCTTCGCGCCCGCCGTACCCTCCGCTGAACGGGTCTTCGAGCTGCTCAGCGAGGCGGTGGAGCGCGCCCGCTATCGGCTGGGTGAGGAGGTCTATTTCGCCCTCGATGCCGCCGCCTCCGAACTCTATCGAGATGGCTCCTATGTGCTGCACGCCGAGGACCGCGTCCTCGACAGCGCAGGGCTTATCCAACTCTACGAGCAACTGGTGGCGCGATTCCCCATCATCTCCATCGAGGACGGGCTGGCGGAAGATGATTGGGAGGGCTGGGCTGCCCTCACCCAGGCACTCGGCAGTAAAATCCAGCTGGTAGGCGATGACCTGTTCGTGACGAACACCGCACGCCTGGAACAGGGTATCCAGCAGGGCTGTGCCAACAGCATCCTCATCAAGCCTAACCAGATTGGCACCCTCACCGAGACATTGGAGACGATTCGCTATGCGCACCGCAACGGCTACGCCACTATCATCTCGCACCGCTCCGGCGAGACCGAAGACACCACCATAGCCGATTTGGCAGTGGCGGTGAACGCCGGGCAGATTAAGGCGGGCGCACCCTGCCGCGGTGAGCGGATCGCCAAATATAACCAATTGCTGCGCATCGAGGAGGAACTCGGCATCGCAGCTGTTTATGCTGGCAGCTCAGCGTTCGGATTATGAGGCGTACCAAGATTATCGCCACGCTGGGACCCGCGGTTAGCTCGCTGGAAGCCATTTGTGAGCTGGTCGAGGCGGGCATGAATGTCGCCCGCATCAACACCGCGCATGGCGATTGGGCAACCCGTCGCCAGTGGATTGAGTGGGTGCGCGCCGCCGAAGCACGCTACCATATTCCCATCGCCATCCTGCTTGACCTGGCAGGTCCGAAAGTGCGCATCGGCAACCTGCCAGAGCCGCTCTTTCTCATCAAGGGGCAGGTGGTGCGATTTGCGCCCCCCGAGTCCGACGGGTCTGACGGGTCAGACCGATCCGAGGCGATTCCCACCATTCCACTGCTGGTGTCTGAGATGTTTCGGGTGGCGCGACCGGGCGATCGGTTGCTCATCGATGATGGCAGCATCGAGATGAGCATCACCCGTGTGCAGGAGCGACTGATTGAGGCGATTGTGCTGGAGGGAGGGGAGCTGCGCTCACAACGCGGCATCACGCTCCCCAACCGCGTGCTGACCCTGCCCTCGCTCACCCCGAAAGACCGCGACGACCTCAAACAGGGTTTGGAAGCAGGTGTCGATTGGGTCGCCCTCTCCTTTGTGCGCAGCGTTTCGGATGTGCTGAACCTGCAGGCGCTCATCAAAGAGTACGGGGGCAGCACGCCCGTGATTGCCAAGATCGAGCAGCGTGCCGCCCTGGATGACCTCGAAGCGATTATCGAGGTGTCGGACGGCGTGATGGTGGCGCGCGGCGACTTGGGAGTGCAGGTCGATCTGGCGGAGGTGCCCACACTGCAGAAGCGCATCATTCGGCTGTGCAACGCGCATGCCCGCCCCGTCATCACCGCCACGCAGATGTTGGAGAGCATGGTGCGCGAGGGTCGCCCCACCCGGGCGGAGGTGACCGATGTGGCGAACGCCGTGCTGGATGGCACCGACGCGCTCATGCTCTCAGGGGAAACGGCTGTTGGCGCCTATCCGGCTCAGGCGGTGCGTTGGATGGCGCGCATCGCCGAACAAGCCGAGGAGGAGATGCTCAAAGGGGAGCGTCCCACCGGGCTGATTAGCCCCACCACCTCCACTACCGAGGCGGTGGCACACGCGGCATGCCTGCTGGCACAGCGTATCGGCGCCAAAGCGATTCTGACGCCCACCTCTTCCGGCACCACCCCCCGCTGGGTCTCCCACTTCCGCCCGGCGCAGCCCATTCTGGCACTGACGCACGACGAGCAGGTCTGGCGCAAGCTGACCTTGCTCTGGGGTGTTGCGCCCCTGCGCATCCCGCCCGTCACCAGTACGGACGAAATGACCACGCAGGCACTCATTGCGGCGCGCCAGAGCCATCTGGTGCGACAAGGCGACCGCGTGGTGCTCACCGCCGGTGTCCCTGTCGGCGTGCCCGGCAACACCAACATGATCCAGGTGCTGACCATCGAGCGATGACGGGAGGGACAGACCCCCGTCCCATCTGTCCGACTTGCCCGCCTTGCCCGACATGTCAGACCTGTCCAACTCAGGTAGAATAATACAGAGATGACCCAGATTACTTATCGAGGTGTGCAGATTGAGGTGTTGGAAGCGGACATCACTGAGCAGGCGGTGGACGCCATCGTGAACGCCGCCAATAACCAGCTGATTCTGGGCGGTGGAGTGGCAGGCGCTATTGCCCGCAAAGGCGGTCCCAGCATCCAAGAGGAGTGCAACCGCCACGGTGCGATTCGGGTCGGTGAGGCTGCCATCACGGGGGCAGGCAATCTGCCCGCGCGCTATGTCATTCACGCCGCCAGCATGAGCTTGGGCGGCCGAGCGACCGCTGAAAGCATCCGCAGCAGTGTGGCGCACGCGCTCCGCCTCGCCGATGCGCATGGGGTGCGCACCCTCGCCATGCCCGCCGTCGGCATGGGTATCGCCGGGTTCCCTCTCGATGAAGGCGCCCGCATCATGATGGAGACTCTCAAAGCGCATATCGACGGCGGCACCGGGCTGCAGCGGGTGCGATTCTGCCTGTTCGGTAGCGAGGCACGCGAGGCGTTCGAAAACGCGCTCCACCAACTATTCCCCAACGAGAACAGGTAGAGCCATCATGCCAAACCAAGACCCAGAGATTTCGATTGTCATTCCTGCCTATAATGAGGAGGCACGCATCGAAAACACCTTGCAGCGCGTGGTGGACTACTTTGATGCGCGTGGCGAATCTTACGAGGTGCTGGTGGTCAGCGATGGCAGCACGGACCGCACGGAAGCCCTTGTGCAAGCATTTGCCCAGAAGCATCCGCAGGTGAAGCTACTCCCTTATCAACCGAATCGGGGCAAGGGACATGCGGTGCGCTACGGCATGTTGCGCGCGCGGGGCAAGCAGGTGCTGTTCAGCGATGCCGACCTCGCCACGCCTATCGAAGAGTACGAGAAGCTGCTGCCCTATCTGCAGCAAGGCTATGAGGTGGTGATAGGCTCGCGCCCGCTGCGTGAATCGCAGCTGATTGTGCGTCAGCCCTTTTATCGGGAGTGGGCGGGGCGTGCCTTCAATAAGCTGGTGCAGCTGCTGGCGGTGCCGGGCATTCACGACACCCAGTGCGGTTTCAAGCTCTTCACGGTCGAGGCGGCGCACCATATCTTCTCGCTCTGCCGCCTGAACGGTTTCAGCTTCGATTTCGAGGCGCTCTATTATGCCCGCCGACTGGGTTATCGCATTGCTGAGGTGCCCATCCGCTGGATGCACCAGCCCGGCTCGAAGGTGCGCTTGCTGCGCGACGGGCTGCGTATGGTGCGTGACCTGTTCTGGCTGCGCCTGACCGCGCCGCGCCGTCTCGCTCTGGTGCGTCTTGCGAACGATGCTGCAAGCAGAGAGGCTAAGCGCGGGCTATAGGGGGCGTGCGGTTCTGCACGACTTCTCGCTCGTGCTGGCGCCGCGCGAAGTGGTCGCCTTGGTCGGACCCAACGGCAGCGGCAAGACGACCGCCTTGCGCGCTCTGGCACGCACGCTGAACCCCTTCAGCGGACAGCTCTCTCTGGAGAATCGCCCCTACGCAGACTACAGCCCTGTTGAGTTCGCCCGTTTGGTCGCCTATGTGCCGCAGCTGAGCCTGCCCGAAATGGGGTTCCGCATCTATGAGCTGGTGTTGATGGGACGCTATCCCCATCAGAAGGGCTTCTGGGGCGCGACGGCAGCTGACCATCAAGCGGTGCGCGAGGCGATGGAGCAGCTGGAGATTTGGCACCTGCGCGACCGGCTCATCAGCCAGCTCAGTGGGGGCGAACGGCAACGGGTGCAGTTGGCACGCGCCCTGGCACAATCGGCACGGTATCTGTTGCTGGATGAGCCGACCGCGCATTTAGACCTGCGCCATCAGGTGCGCCTCCTCACTCGACTGCGCCAGTGGTGCGACGAGCGCGCGAGCGCGATGCTGCTCGTGCTGCACGACCTCAATCTGGCGTCGGAATATGCCGATCGGCTGATTCTGTTGAGCGAGGGGCGGATTGTGGCACAAGGCACGCCTGCCGAAGTGCTGACCCCCGACCATATCGAGCAGGTCTATCGCGTGCCTGCGCTGGTGCGTCCCCATCCGCTGACGGGGCGACCGCTCGTGTTTGCGCTGGAACCTGCGTTGCGCCATGACCCGCATGCGCCTGCGCTGTTTGTTATTGCGGGGGGCGGTTCCGCTGCACCGCTCTATTATCCGCTGCTGGAGCAGGGTTGGCAGTTGCGCGTGGGCATTCTGAACCTGCTGGATACCGATGAAGAGACGGCTCGGGCGTTGAACCTGGAGGTGGTGAGCGAAGAGCCGTTCTCACCCATCTCGGAGCGTGCATACCAGCGCGCCATCGCACTCCTTCGCCGCTCCCATGCGGTGGTGTTGACCGATGTGCCCTTCGGACAGGGCAACCTGTGTAATTTGCAGCTCGCGCTTTTCGCACAACAGTCGGGTATCCCCGTCTATGCGCTGAACACGCGCCCGATAGAGGAACGGGACTTCACCGAGGGCGAAGCCACGCAACTCTGGCAGCAACTGCTCGAAGCGGGCGCGCAGCTTTTCGACCAGCAGTCCGCCCTGCTGAACGCCTTGCAAGCCCTTTTTGAGCAGCTCGCACACGAATAAACCGACCTGACGGGTACAATTTGTGGCTGGCTATGGAGTGGGCAACCAAAGTGCTGAGCTGGACGCTCTGGATGCCGCTGATAGGTGCGGTGCTGGTGCTGCTGGTGCCACACCGACAGCGTGTGCTGGCTTACGCCGTGGCGCTGGTCACGACTCTCGTCACGCTGGGACTAACAGGCGTGCTGATGGCGCAGTTCGACCCCAACACGCCCGGCTATCAATTTCTGGAGCGTGTGCCCTGGCTACCAGAGTATGGGGTAGCTTACCTGTTGGGCATCGACGGCGTGAGTCTCTGGCTGGTGGCGTTGACGGCGGCGTTGGGCGTGTTGAGCGTGGGCTATGTGAGCCTCGTATCGCCTGTGGAGCGTCCACGCGAGTTCCTGTTCCATCTGTTGCTGCTGGAGACCGCCCTGCTGGGCGTCTTTATGTCGCTTGATCTGGTGCTGTTCTATGTCTTTTTTGAGTTGACGCTTGTGCCCACCTACTTCCTGATTGCGCTGTGGGGTGGCGAGCGTCGGGCATACGCCGCGCTGAAGTTTTTCCTCTACACCTTTTTCGGCTCGCTCTTTATGTTGCTGGCAGCGTTATGGCTGGCGTTCAGCCACTATCGCGCCACAGGCGAAATGACCTTCGAGCTGATGCGGTTGCAGGCGTTTGTGGCGCAAGGTGGTGTGCCGTTTGAGGTGCAGAAGTGGCTCTTTCTGGGATTTGCGCTGGCGTTCGCCATCAAGCTGCCTCTTGTGCCCTTTCACACTTGGTGGCCCCTCGCGATGGGTGAGGCGCCGATGCCCGTGGTGGTCCTCTTTCTGAAGACGGGGGCGTATGCGTTCCTGCGTTTCGCGCTGCCGCTCTTCCCCGAGGCGGCGCAAGCGTTTGCTCCCATTGGGATGGCACTGGCGGCTGTGGCGGTGGTCTACGCGGCGATTGTCGCCACCATGCAGTTGGATATGAAGCAGGTCGCGCTCTATGCGGTCGTGAGCCACGCGGGGTTCATCATGATGGGCTTGTTCGCGCTCAACACGATCGGCTTCACGGGCAGCGTGCTGCAGCAGATTAATCACGGCGTCACGATGGGGGCGATGTTTCTGCTGCTGGGCATGCTACAGGCGCGCACGGGCACGCTGTCGATTCAGCAGTTGGGTGGTCTGAAGGCGCAGATGCCGCTGTTCTCCGCGCTGTTTCTGCTGGTGATGCTGGCGGCGGTGGCGTTGCCGGGCACAAATGGCTTCATCGGCGAGTTTCTGTGCCTGCTGGGCGCGTATCAAGCGACGCAGGGCGGCTCGATTGCACCGTTCTGGGTGGTGCTGGGGGCGACGGGCACCGTGCTGGCGGCGGTCTATATGCTCTGGATGTTCCAGCGCGTGTTCTACGGTCCGGTGCCAGAGCGACTGCGTTCGGTGCGCGACCTGACCGTTGCCGAAGTGATGTTGGTCATCCCCCTGATGGTGCTGATTTTCTGGATTGGGCTACGCCCGATCCACTTCACCCTGCCGATAGAACATGCCGCGAAGGCTCATGCCACGACCGTTTGGGCACCCACCCCCGCCCTGCCCACACGCGAAGCTTCCCAAACGCCGATGTTTGATCTCCCGTCTTTGGCTTTTATACCAATCGCCCAACCAAACTTCACCAAAACGCGGGCATTTGACAACCCCCTCCTACAGGTTCCCCCTGCCTGCAGGGGGAACCGAATGAGTGCGCCATGCACGGTTCTCCTTGCGAAGCAGGGCGAACCAACCCTATGCACGGTTCCCCTCGCGAAGCGGGGGGAACCTAAAGGAGGGGGGCAGTTGGTATTAGGCGGCTTGGAGGTACCCTGGTAGGGAATGAGACGCCTGCAGCGGAGCATCCTGGGGCTGATGGTCGCCGGGCTGATGGGGGTGCAGGGGGCTTGGGCGCAGCAACCGACGGTTTTCTTCGGCATCCGGCTCCATAGCCAGCTACGCACCGAGCGAAGCACCACCATGCTGCGCTGGTACGACGATTTGGCACACCACTCCATCGTCTACCTACAAGCCTATCATGAGTCGGGCTACATGGCGTGGATTGCCCAGCGCCTGCAAAACATTCCCCACGACCGCACGCGCACCGCGCTGGATGAGGTCTATCTGGAGAAGCTTCTCCCTGCCGATGATGGGCGCAGCGGCTTGCGGGTGGGGCGGTTCTATGTGTCGTTCGGTGCGGGGCTGCTGCTGCGTGAGAGCGTGGTGGCGGTGCAATCGCCCACGCGGTTCGCCATCGGCAATCTGCCCATGCGTGTGGCGTATCTGTTCAACGGCAAGGAGCGTCAACAGGGGGTCTATGTGCGGGTGGGCACGGCGAACGGCGGGGTTTCGGTGGGCATCGGGCGCCATTTCGGCACCGACCCGCACGCCTTTGCCCTTTGGTCGCTGCCGGAGCAGCGGCGCGACGCCGCGGGCTACCAGCAGCTTTACGGCGCGGACATCATGCGCGCAAGCGGTCGTCATCGCCTGCAGTGGGAGTGGCTCTACTGCCGAAGTGACTCGCTCCCCGATGCCCACTGGCTCGCTTTGCGCTGGCAGCCGCTGCAGATGCCGCTCCAACCCGAGCTGCTGCTCGCCTATCAGACCCAAGCGGAGCGGCTCAGCTGGCGTCTGGCGTTGCACCATCGCCTGGATGCGCGGTTCAGCCTGAATCTCGTCTTGCGGGGGCAGCAGGGTACACTCCAATTGATGGCAATCGGGCTGCGAGGTGAACTCTGATGGCGTTGGGCAAGCGCATCAGCCGATTGATGCGGGCATTTATCGAGGAGCAGTGGCAGCGGCTGGAATCGCTTACACAAGAGGAGGAAGCCGAGGCGCGCGCCCGCCAGGAAGCCATTCGGGAGTTAGAGCGCGACCTGCGCCAGCCCCCAGCGACCCCGCTTCCCCCATCAGGCGCCGCGGCTGCGCCGCGTGAACCCCAAAAAGCAAGCGCAGACCCCCTGCCGCGCGCCTATAGAGTGCTGGGGCTACCGCCCGGTGCCGACCTGCCCACTGTGCGCCGCACCTATCGCGAACTGGCTGCCAAAAGCGATCCGAACCGCTTCCCTGAAGGCTCGCCTGAACGCGCCAAAGCCGAACAGATTCACGCCCAGATCGAGCAAGCCTATCGCCTGTTGCTGCGCCACCTGGACCCCTCCGCCGACCGCTTCCATGACCTGGAGCTGCCGTGAGGTTGCTGGCTGAGCAGGATGGAGAGCCTGCCCCCAAATGCCGATAATCCTTGCAGGGCATGAGCATCACGGGCTGGCTCACACGCGCCTTACGCCACTCCGACCTGATGATTGCACTGGCAATCCTGGTGGTGGTGACCATCTTGATTTTGCCACTGCCGGAGTGGCTGCTGGACACCTGTTTGGTGATTAATTTTGCGGCGGCGATTATCATTGCGCTGATGGCGGTCAACATCACCGACCCGCTCCAGTTCTCGGTGTTTCCTGCGCTGCTTTTGGTGACGACCCTCTTTCGGT
>Ga0079995_1050569_pt1 | contig 12827 bp, 11 predicted proteins | sample FaiFalFF_MnMetaG_2_FD_69198 | JGI IMG/M metagenome (GOLD analysis project Ga0079995, IMG submission 69198) | Freshwater microbial communities from Yellowstone National Park, Wyoming, USA - Fairy Falls C (FF_Mn_C) (SPADES assembly) (version 4) | ecosystem: Environmental > Aquatic > Freshwater >... | reverse complement strand
TAAGGCAAGGGGGCATGTTGGAGGCATATGAGAAAAAAGACTCTTCAAGCATTATCCATACCACTGCTTGCAATTCTGATGTTCTCAACAATATCAGTTTTACGTACCTATTCACTCCAATCAGAATGGCTATCTTTGGAGAATGAGTACTTCATAGTCTATTATAGGTCTGGTTATGAGGCCGACGCTAGCAAAACCCTTGAGTGGGCAATGCTAGGGAGGAGCGCCACACTGAAGGTCATACCCCACACCCTAGAGACTAGAGTGAAGATATTTCTCTGGGATGCTGAGAGCTGGAAGAGGCCTCCGTGGCAAGCGCATGCCGATACCGCTAGATATGAAATCCACGTGCTAACACCATCTGACCAGGACAAATATAAGGGGACACAATGGTATTGTGGCGAATACTGCAAAGATCCCAAGTGGTACATATACGCTGTAACACATGAGTATGTCCACATAGTTATCAACCATATTGCGAGGGAACCCGGCAAGCCTTATGCCGATGTCCCGGGATGGCTACACGAAGGTTTTGCCTCATACATTCCAGACTATCACACGGTTCCGGGGATGATCGAGAAGCATATGTGGTATTACGAGCCGGCCCTCAAGGCAATAAGGTCTGGGGATGGATATCTTCTCGTAATGGCTGGCATCCAGTATGGGGGGCAAACCCTCATAGCTAGATATATGTATGAGGTCTATGGAAGCGCCTCCATCGTGTGCTTCTTCAGCTCACTGTGGAGGTTGGGGTTCATAGGTTCTATGAAAAGCTGTATGAATGTTCCGATGGCAGGCTTCGAGGACCGATGGTTCGACTGGATATCTGAGACCTTCAACATAAGCAGAGATCTTTATCCACGCTATACGGTTGGCTTCCCAGTCTTCACCTAAGCCCTCTGTAGCGCTCTAGTGTCTTTTTACCTGAAGTTCAAAGCTCCCCCGGGGCTGTATATCTGTTCACAAAGGCTGGGTGATAATCTAACGAAGATACTTCTAGAGACCTTATGAAAGAGGACCTGAACCATAAAGAATGCGAAGGACCTATCCCAAATTAGAACGCTGGTGAGCTAATGTTTGTCAAATGGTGAAGTCCTTCTCTCATCAACAATAGTCATCATAGTTAGCTGGCAACGACTAGCTTTGATTGATGACTTGTTCCTCATATCCATGTCCAAGGCAAGCCTGTGCATGCCAGGCCCGACATCGGCACACCATAAGCGGGTGGCGATGCATCATGGAGACCCCGAGGAGTAGGTTGGCTGAGCACCTCATCACATACCTCGAAACCCAGGTGCTGGAGGCCGTGAGGGCAGAGCTCTCCGACGCCGTTCGCAGGGTGTTCGGAGACACCGAGGAGTACAAGATCCTCTCCACCATGTTTCGTGAGGGGAGACCCGTGTCCCTCGCCAGGATAGCCAGGGCCTGCGGCTTCACCAAGAAGGCCACCACCATATACCGGTGGCGGGGGAGAGCCTACATGGGCAGGGCCCGTAGAGCCGTGGAGTGGCTCTGCAGCCATGAAATTATAACCAGGCAGGGCTCAGGCCCCACCATGACCTTCACGCTGAACAGCCGAAACCCCACCGTGGAGATTCTGCGAAGGCTCTCCTAAATCCGAGTAGAAGGCTGCTCATGAGGTTGCCGATGGGCTGGCGGAGGCCCGCAGTCCTAATGCGTTGACATGCTCTTCGAGGCCGACCCGGCAGAGCACTGGTTCCCGGGGAGATGGATGGTTGACCTGGACCAGGGCGAAGCCCACGGGTAGCCGTCTCAAGAGCTGCCTCTTGGAGGCGCCGTTGATGAAGAAGCCGGCCACCCTCTCTATATCCCACTCGTTGTTCAGCATCAGCGAGATCAGGGTGTTGCAGTTGGCTATCACATTAGGGCTCAGCAGCGAGGGCCTGGTGGCACACATCACCAGGCAGAAGCCGTACTTCCTCAGCTCGATGGCGCAGAGCTCCGGGATCGATATGTAGCCCTCCCTGCTGGGGGCCAGATGCTGGGCCTCATCGATCAGGCAGACCAGCCGGAGAGACCCCGTCCTGCCCCTGCGCCTAACATACTCGTAGAGCCGCTTTAGGATGACCTGGCTGAGGAGGTTCCTCGCCCTATCATCGGGCAGGACCGAGAGATCCACGATGGTGGTGCGGGGTTGAAACAGTGCCTCCACGTCGAAGGTCTGGTAGGGCCTGTCCAGCGTGGCCCCCACCACATCCACCGTCAGGGGATAGAGCCTGGAGATGATGGCCTCGATGCTCTCCACCCACCCGCCGAGCCTTTCAACCCTCTTCTCATACCTCTCCAGCTTCGAGATCAGCCGGGAAACCGTCAGGACATCCCTGCTCCCCCTGAAGTGTTCGTGGAAGACCTCCCGGAGAACCCGGGCCTGGAGGGGGCTCAGCCCCGCATAGTAGCTCACATGGCTGAAGTGGTCCAGGAGGGAGACCCACTCCTCAATCTGGGTAGATATGTGCCTGTCACCGGTGGGCTGGAAGAGGGCGGCGACCAGGTTCTCTCCAGGCGTCATGATCAGGGCGTTCACAGCCCTACCCAGCGGATCCACATACTCGCCCGTCCTGTCCAATATGAGTGTGGGGATACCCGCCTTCGCCAGCTCGTAGCAGAGCACAGCAGCACAGGTGGACTTGCCGGCGCCCGTGGTGCCCAAGATACAGACATGCCTCCTCAGAGCATCCAGGGGGATGCACGCCGGCTCCCCCTTCGACTCACCCAGATTCGAATAGTACTGCACCCCGATCGAAATCTCGGAGCGAGGGTACGTCCCGGCCCCCTGCATCCCAGCGATTATGGTGTTGGTACCATGGGATTAACCCATAGTTCCAAAGTGGAACCATGAACTTATCCGATGATACCACAAACAATGTAAAGACCGTGCCCCGCTGGAGCGCATCCGATGAGCATTCGAACCCGAAGCTCGAATGCGATACAACCCCTGTGGAAACCGGCCGGCTTCAAAGCGCGCTGAAGGCGGGGAGGCGGCCGAGAAATCCACAGGGGAGAGGAGGGAGGAGGAACCCCAAAGAATCATCCACCGGGAATCGAAAAGCGGAGAAATACATGGAGGAGACCTGAGAGGCTGAGACCTAAGGGTCCCTTCCCTGCAAACTGTTAACGGCGCCGCCACTAACTCACCGCGGAGAGAGCTCGCCGACACAAACAACGGCTGTGGAGACACGTACCTTCCTGCACCTCTCACAAGGAAGCCCGCCGATACCAACAACCCCCCCATGAGGCTACGGCCCATTCACCAACCAGCCCCACCCGCCGATCCCTGTAACCCCCATCTCACCATGTTCACAATGAAGACACCACAACAGAACAAAAACCCGAAGCCGAAGGAGGAGGGAGGAAAGACCCGCACCCGATGGCCGCCCTACACACCCCACGAACAACAGCTACTCCAAGACCTACCTGAAAGCCCCGACTTCACACAAGACCTGTGGAACCCCATCTACGACCGGAGAGACATCGAGGCGTACAACAACCTGGTGTGGGCACGAAGGCTGAGGCAAGAGGGCGCCACCTATCCAACCATAGCACGGAGGCTGGGAGTAGATATCGGGATGGTAGGCATGCTCCTCACGGGATACAACTACCACCCCCTCCTGGCGCAACTATACCTAAACCTGAGACGCCTCGGGCCCACAAGACCAGGTTGGAAATGGCTGCTTGAGGGAACACCTAAGCCCAGGGACCCCTACCCCAGAGCCCTACAAGTCCCCGAGCAGATCACCTGCCCCCACGACATCCAAGACTTCCTACAACAGTTCCCACCCCTGCCCGACAGCCACCCTCTCCTGCAGACCTTCGGACTGGACAGCGAATGGGTCGAGAAACACAAACCCGAACTCTTCACCTTCAGCCTCGGGTTCATGACTGGGGACGCAGGCAAATACTACCCAGAATACGAGGGCAGGGCGAGACACTACACGAAGGCGGCAATGACCACGAACATGGCCAACCACGCGAGCAACGAAAGGCTCCTGGCCTACATCTCACTCTGCTGGGCCACCCTCGGCATAACCTCCTACAGGATACACTCGAGCAACCCAGCGGTCGTCAGGTGTAATACGAAATCTTCCAACCTGATCACCTGGATCATAAGGGTGTGCCTAGGTCTAAAGCCGGGAGAGCGAACACAGCGGAACCCAGTAAGAATGCCATGGCTGATGCACTGTCCAAGAAGATGGATTATCGCCTACCTACAGGGAGCCGCGGAGTCAGACGGGCACGTACACAAGCAGGGAAGATATGCTGAGATTACAGGAAAGGCCAACGCAAAATTCTATCAAACACTGTTCGAAAGTATAGAGGTCGAAGCTAGGCGGTATCCCATAGAGGCCCCACGGACCGTCAGGGTCAGCATAGCCAACGCGGCCCGGCTACCCCTCTTCAACCCGGTGGTCAGGAGTAGCAAGTACCAGAAACTAGCAGAAGTTGCGTTCCGACGCGGGCTTCCTCCTCCCCCCTCTTTTTTTACATGGGTTTTAATACCATGTAGCAAAAAGGTGGTTGAGGGTTTTTGCTGACAAGAAAGCTCGGATGGATCTACGTCGGCGTTAGGATCGACAGGAAGGCTCGTAAAGCAACCGTTTATGGGATCCTCGTATTCAATGAAAAAGGGAAGCTAACACAAGAGATTACGGGCAAACCCGTGAAGTGGGATATCCCCAACCCGACGAACCGTATTGAAGACCAGATCAAGGAACTCGTAGTAAGGGAGATCCAAGGCGACTTGGAGGAAACAGCGGGGATCAAGTACGAGATCGAGCCAAGCAAAATCCTATTAGTCAGCAAGAATACATTCGAAAAGGTCGCGAGAAAGGCGGGCTCACTATACTACGAAGAGGTAAACAGACACAAAGACATTAAGAGACCATTGACGGTCTTCTTCTCCCCCTTCAGAAGCTACAGGTCACCGGCAGTCAAGAGCAAACACGTCCTCGTCGTGGACGTGGAGGGGAGGGTGGTGGAGCACTGGGAGGACCCGGGGGGATGGACCATCGGCTACCTGGAGGACAGGGAGAAGAAGCTCACCACCAGGGAGGCAAAGAAAATACTCAGGGAATTCCTGTACGGCCACGGCCTGGAGCTGAAAAAGGGCGACAGGATATACAGGCTACCACCCAGGGCTATGGAAAACAAGCTAAGGCAGTTCGGCATCGAAAGCGAGGACCAGACATCCGGCCCATGACCGATTAACGGTTCTGCTCTTATAGGGGTCGAACCCCACGCGTCCAACATTAACGAAGTTTTTCTCTAGAAGCTTCCAATCGCCCTTGAAAGTTTAGGGATCCCAGCGTTCTTTGCTTGTGATCCAACACCAATTGCATTCATCCAGCATTTTTGGTATGGTTCTGATTGCTCGCGACTCTCCATCACGATAATCTGGATGCCCTTTCGCCAGCTCTTCCCAGGATATCTTTCTCAAGAGTTTTATCGCGATATCATTGCATCTCTTCATGAAATCTGAATAACACTCGGGATCGCCTATCCCATGGTCTTTTCGGTGACTGGGATCCTTGTTATGGTATTCTGTTCTTATACTTGTATCCCAAGGGACAAATAACCGCGGGTGAATAAAATGCAGTGCTTTGGCCGCTCCTGTCATGCCTATAGTCTTCTGCTTTCTAAACACATCATACACCTGTTCTATAATGCTTAAATAATCGGTGAAATGTGGGCTCCCGAGCTCTAGTATATAAAGAATACCTAGCAGAGGTTCCGCTGATTCGTAAGCAGATTCTAAATCCTTGGAAAACTCATCGTTTTTTAACGCCTCAATTAACTCTTCAGGCTTGTCTTTAAACAGGTAAGGAGCATTCCATTGTATGAGAATGGCTTCGGCAGCCCCCAGGATTAAATATTTTGAGGGTTTTTCCCCACCTTTTAAAAATTGTTGCCATACGCTTTCAGCTAATTCATCAAGATAATATAAGCCTTCCCCTTCATGGAACTTATTGCACCCTTTAAGCAGAAAAATGGGATCGCTAAGCCTCTCAATATATTCCTCAAAGGTAATATCCAATCACCCACATGCGATTCGACAAGTCCCTTCTTATACATATCTCATCTAACACATATTTCACCAATTCACTGTGGGTAATTGCGAAGCGGTTGTGGATATGGGCGTTTTAAACCAGCTTTCTACCACTGCTTGATCGATGACTAAAAGACATATCTCTAAAGGTGGCGGCACACGGATTTGGTTCAAATAATCCCGATAATTGTATATTGCAAACCTGCCAGTTTTATTCAACCAGAAGATTTCTTTCCAAGTATTCTGACTTGTGACGTTGGCATCCAAATAACTTGTCTTGTGGTTTTGCACAAGAACATCGGGTAGTGTGACAAGCAGAATAAGCAAAGTAGGCCTTCTTTGGTATGGCTCCCCTTGATAATGACTGGGAGATGTTAGCGCGTAGTGGGCACAGTTGACCAGATGCTTCATCTTTGGATTGAATTCATCAGGCGGCCTCTTATCGAAGCGCGGCTGCTGCGCCTGAGGTAGAGTGTCAATCTGACGTTCATCAGAGCTATTGAGGCTCTCATATTCGATTATTACTTCAACTGTTTTTTCCTTAGGATTCAGGAGAGACAAATCGGGTTTGAATTCTCCACCTCTTTTTATTGGAGGTGTCGTTTTCAGGTAGGAAAGAGTGCTAGGAGGCCTATACCACCCCAGCTCCAACATGGGGATGTACCCCACTTTTCTACAGGCAGTTGATATAGCACCACAGATAATGGAATGACTTAGATGTTTCTCCTGAAGAGAATACTGGCTCACAAAATCATAATCAATGATACCTTGCAGGCGAAGGTCCCTAAGTTCATTTGCGATGCCTGAGAAAAGGCTTTGGCAGAGATTAGCCTGTGACATTTGGCCTGCAGCGAAAGCCCATGATAAAAAGCTCTTCCCATACTGGCTAGGAAGACGAGCGGGTGAGCTTCCTAAAGAGGTTCTTGTCCGAGGACAGGTTGGAGGGGACCAAGGCCTACTTGAAGAGGTTTAAGTGCGCAACCAAGGCAACCAAGACCACCAATGACGCGCCGCCCCTCGTATCTCTGAGAAGGGTTTAACTTCCTAGAAAAATTGAGGGATTTTGCGGATGTCTCAGCAGGTGGAGATGGAGGGGGCGCTACGCCTTGAAGGTGCGTTCCTGGAGAAAGTCTTCGCAGCCCATGCTCTAAGCAGGGGTTTGAGAGTAACCCCAAGACCGGAGACCGAAGGAAAACAGCATGATGTTTTGCTGGAGCAATACAACGGCTTTATCTACTGTGAATGCACAGGACTGGCTGAAATAACAGGCAGCAAGATTGAGAGGTTCTATAGCGACACGATAGAGCTACACGACAAGGTATCCAAAAAGTACGGTAAGGGTGTACTTGAGGCATGGTTCATTGCTGCATCCATGGAGGATGCATGGACCACCGAGGCCTCCGAAAGATTCCAAAAGGTGAAGGCGTTACTGAAAGAGAAATTTGGCGTTGAAGTGCGCCTTTTGTCCTCGAATGAGCTACTGTTGGAACTCCTCAAATCAGGAGTCCTTGGGATAAGGCTAGTGAGGGACAAGGTCTATTGGGCTAGCCCTGAAGACTTGGCTATACGGTACAACCCCAAACAAAAGCTTTTCGTATACGATCGTTGTGACGAACATGTATTAAACGAGCTGAGAAGGACGCACTTCTCCCTACTCCCATCGTTTTATTGGGACAGCTATTATAGGGTGGTATTCGAGGAGGCTGTGAAAGACAAAGCAGAACTACCCTTATCGGTCTTTAGCTATTATCCAACTGAGGGACTTCAGTGGAGATCATTAACAGACCTAGTAGATTGTTACGCAGCATACCTTAACCATTTTTCGCGAACTTACGTTCTGGAAAAAGGTAGAGATTTCATCTTGGAAGTACATACGAGTAAAAGGGGACATGACTATTATACCGTGCATATTTTTACCCTAGGTGAGCAGAAAGCTTCTGAAGCGAAGTACGTTTCTTCAACTCTGGTTTCCACACTGAAGGGGAGGGCATATCTGACCATCGAGGATCTTAAAAAGGCTGGTAAAATCCCCAAGGTTGAACGTATCGGCATCCATATAGTTTCGTCAACACAGTACTGGACTCCGCAGGCATGGGGTGAGGCTCCAGAGATCCCGGATGTCCTTAAGGAGGAGTTATATATAACATATCACAAACCGGGTGACGAGCTATTGCAGGACCTACTCAACACAGGAATATTGGGTTTTAGGTTCAAGGGAAAAAACCAAGTAACATTAGTTGGGCCGGGAGTAGAGGGCGTGAGACTATCACTTGGCGAGTTACTATTGAAAACATAGCAAAGATATTCCCAAGAAGAGTTAGGAATCAGCAATGCAAACATCTCGGCAGTCCATCTCAGACCAGCCTTTTTTAGACAGTTTCCTGACGTTACCGCGATAGATGGCAATGGAGCTTCGTAAGGGTCGAGTTGGTGAATGGTGCGTCTGATTTGAGTAGGCGGGAACTTCGCGAGGAATTGGAGAAGAACAGGAGGGGGCTAACGGTAACGTCGTGGACAACCGCTCATCGCTCCGCTTCACCTCGCCGATGGATAACCCCCGATATAGCGGCGACGCCATCATGCCACGCTACTATGCGCGGAAACGCCTTGAGTATCGGGTTGCCAGCTGTTCCCCAGACAATCTTGGGATGGCTGTAGGCTTCCCTGTCACTTCCAGGCTAACCGAGAAAGCCACAATATAGGATAAACGTTTTAATTGCCATTAATACGGCGATTTACAGATGCCTATAGAACAATTTGCCATATTAAATAAAGGGCCAATTAAGCGGGTGAGCTGTGACAAAGTTCCCGCCCTCATGGTTATAGCAGGACCGAACGGTGTGGGTAAATCCACATTATTGGAGACACTTAAAAGAAATATTCCCTCTATAAGAGAAGCTAATGTTCAGATAAAAGCTACGGCTTCAGGTCCGCCTTTGTATGTAGCTCCCCATAGGATCTTTGTATCCCATGAAGTTCACAAACTACTCCCCTTATTGGTTTCGAGAAAATTTAGAGACACACAAAGATCCGAAAGTCTTCCGGGTTTACCGGGTTATTGGGGAGGGCTTCCGCCCTATCTTACCAGTGGAGTGGTTAGGGCTAGGAATCAACCTGACTTTGCACCATCAGATATAAAGCGTAGAATTGGTGAGATAGATTTTGAATTTAACCGCGCGTTGCGCGCTCTTCACGATAAAATGGGTGAGGTACCGAAGGGTGCTTTACCGAAAGACGTCTATAGACCTTTAAGAGATTTTGTGGAACGGTTTTTGCATCTTAGATTGGCGGAGATAAAACTCGAAGGTGACTTTTACAAAATTTATTTCATAAATCGATCAGGAGACAGAGTTGAATATAACACACTGAGTTCCGGGGAGCAGGATGCTTTAGCAATGGTATTTCCTTTTATCGAAAAACGAATTGAGAATGAGCTCGCCAGAGCTACAGGTGAGAGTTTACCCAATGAAGATATTATCGTTCTTATAGACGGGCCAGAAGAATACCTACATCCACACCTACAGAGAGCCTTCATGGCATATCTTCGTCAAGAAATAGAGGAAGCTAATAAGAGAGGGGAGAAGCTTCAATTTATAATTGCTACGCACTCACCAACAATCGTTAACGAAGCTGAAACTGAAGAACTTTACGTAATGCTCTTCCCGGATCAAGTCCATAATGGTAACCAGCTGATACGCGTTACGGAAGAGAAAGAAAAGCTCGTGATAACTAAAGAATTCCTAGGAGACCTCAGCGTACTTGCCACAGGTAAGCCGTTATTGATTCTCGAAGGACCTCAAGATGTCGATTTACTCAAGATCTTTTTCCCAGACATTGATAGGCGGTTTGCTTTGCGATATTTAAGAGGCAAGCGCGAAATTGAAAAGCTTATAGTAGGGTTACGAGAAATAATACCAGAACTTTGGTACAAGGGGCTCAAGATGTTTGCAATCTTAGACAGAGACCGCGAGGACGTTAAAGCTAAGGACCGCTTAGGAATAGTCCATGTATTGCCCACGACGTGTATAGAAAACCTGCTTTTAAATGACCTACAGGCAATATACGAGGCCCTTAAAGTACAGCCGGGTTACCAGCGACTCAAAGAAGCCGGCATAAACTCTATACAAGACTTAAAGAAATTGATAGAGGAAATGCTTCACGACCAGATCCTAAGGTCCGAGGAATTAAAAAGAAGAGTAGGCGGAAAAATAAATATCGAATATGACCTCAAAGGCCTAGACATTGCTTCCATTGATGCCGATAAATTAAAACACGCCATCATTACAGAGAGTCTCGAACCAAGAATTCAACGGTTCCTAGAAAAAGTCAGGACTGAGGCGGAGAAAATTAATGAAACGCTTCGTGACCCGGCTAGGGCACTGAGAGAGTTTAGCGGCAAATTAATCCTTGGAAAGCTTTCATCCAGATTTTCAATAGAAAGAGACGTATTGGCGCGGGAAATTGCTAATCAAATGAGGAATTTAGGGCGGGTTCCTAAGGAACTAGATCACATAATTAGAGAAATAGAGAAGACTCTCGAGAAATAAAGAGTTATTGTTCTAAGCTAAACGTTTTTCTCGCGCTTGTAAAGATCTGCCTGGACATCAAGCCTAGCATTGGCTGAGCATTCAATCCAGGCGAGACTAAATCGATTTGACCCTGCAACTGGAGAGACCTCCAGTGGAGAGCTAAGTCGGAAGCTACCGTTCTTTGGCGAAGAGCTCTTTTACAATCAAACTACCTGTGCCCCCTAAACGCTGACGCGATGCAAGTTAATGCTCAGGGCGTTATCTCCATGCTGTCCCCCAGCGAAGTCCGAACCCTCAATCCCACCCCTCTTGATCATGTCGCCCCCAAGCTTAAAGTTGCCAGGACTTTCGTTGCCTTACCATGGATCGCCTGGAGAGAGATCCAGGTAGAAGATCTCGCGAAGAGGATAGGTAGAAAAGATGAAGCGAGAAAGAGATTGTACGAAAGCATATGCGTGCCAAGGCAGGCAGTGGGTAAGGTGGAATAGCAGCATTGAAACCAGGAAAAGTGACACCGAGAAGGAGATCAATGTCCTCTTTGCCATCAATAGAAAAATCTAAATTGTTGCTCCCCCCTGTCTAGAGGCTAGTTATTGTCTGACAAGGTGAATATTAGCGGTAGATTGTTAGCTCTTTCTGGAATCACATGTAGTGTTTTGATTATAGGCATAGGTTTTTGGCTCAGCTCTATTGGTCGAGAGATGGCTCCGTTTGGCGAGCCTGGTGTAATGGTGAGTACTGTTACACTAGCCTTAACGTTCGGCTATAACCTTGGACTCTCTTTGCGAAAAGGAGAGCCGGAACCCATACAGTTCATTTTCTTCTCTTGGTTCCTAGGTACTTTCGTGATTTTTCTCGTTTTGTTAATAATCGCAAAACTCTCTGGTTTTCTCTCGAACATTGCAATACCAATATTCCCTATGACTATTGTGCTAATTGCTGGTACAGCATTCCCTGCAACGCTGGTCGTATCCGGCGCTATCGAATCTCATAGACTGAGATACCTTAAGGCGTCACTTGATGTGACCCGAACCCACATGGCCTCACTTATACTCGGCGGTTATGTAATGAGTGTTATTTTCGGTCGGGAGTTAGGGGCACTTCTCACTGCGATTTTCTATTTGCTCACCATTTTCCGTAGGAAACTCATGTGGTGGAAAAAGAAGACCCCACCGAGTTAGTTTGTAAGAGTGTATAACAGGTCGGACGTTCCCCCAGAAATTAATATCAGACACATTGCTCTGAAGAGTGTCAGGTCTTCTCGAAGTTGACCCGAAATGACCCTGCTTTTTGCTGAGAAAAGGATGAAGTGGATGGGGCTCGCTGCACCCTTTACTTCGTTCGGATATAAAGGCCCCCTAGTAATGCTGCAATCATTGATGGCATGGCCGCTGCCATCAGGATATAAATTGTGTTGCTGGTGGTTGGTTGTTGTTTATAATTATTAGTTGAACCGAGCTTCTGTTGTGATTTCTCCGCACTCTTATGGTTTTCATTCGTGTACGAAACTTTGTCGGTGCTGAATTTAATCCCCCAGCTTTGGCGCCTCAGACTCTTCTTATAGAGCTTCCAAGTTGAAGCTTAAAGTACTTGAACTTTCCCAGCGTCTATTCCGGGACCAAGACCAGGATCACCAAGACCAGGATCATATTGTTGTCGCTCATTCCTGCGCAACCTCATTAAGCTGATAATTAGTCAAATCTTTACGCACCTGACTCTGTACTGTTTAATACGTGTTGGCAACGAGGAATGAGTGTATTTCCCACTCTCGATACAATAAATTGTTAAGCATGTCCCCCTCTATGATTGTGAGCTTGTCAAAGTAGCCCACAGCTTCTAGTAGCTCCATCATTTCGGGTTTCAGGACACATTAGGTCCCGCACACACCCCTTGGGCTTCGGGGGGTAACTGCCTGATGCAGTCCAGCTGTGGGTGTCACAGGTGCCTGGCTTCGACTTCTAATAAGTTTAACGCCGGGGAGCCGTAGCGAAGCTACACACGAACTTTTCTATTCCTCTGAGGTATGCACTCAGTATGCTACCAGCCAGCGGAATGGTTGAGCGATAATTGAAAGCAAATGCCCTAGTGCCTAACCCACCTTCTTCCCAATACTCAGAAGACCACTCGACGTGGTCCCCGCACCAGCCCTGCTCCCGTGAAACTCCACCCGGCCCGGCTCACTCCCCGAATATATCTGCGCACACCCACAGCCCGCATGATGCTTCCCACGCCTC
>Ga0079995_1058303_pt1 | contig 12846 bp, 8 predicted proteins | sample FaiFalFF_MnMetaG_2_FD_69198 | JGI IMG/M metagenome (GOLD analysis project Ga0079995, IMG submission 69198) | Freshwater microbial communities from Yellowstone National Park, Wyoming, USA - Fairy Falls C (FF_Mn_C) (SPADES assembly) (version 4) | ecosystem: Environmental > Aquatic > Freshwater >... | reverse complement strand
CCGGCCGGGTCTATTCCGCCGGACAGCCCGGCAGGAAAGTATTTGCTGGAGCGGGGCGTACCAGTGCAGGAGTTCAATTCCTATGGCGCTCGCCGCGGAAACCACGAAGTCATGGTGCGTGGGACGTTTGCCAATGTGCGCCTGAAAAACCGTCTGGTGCCTGGCCAGGAAGGAGGCTGGACGCGACATTTCCCCGACGGCACGGTGATGACCATTTTCGAGGCGGCCGAGCGTTACCGGCTCGAAAATGTGCCGCTACTAGTGATCGCGGGCAAGGAATACGGCTCCGGTTCGTCGCGGGATTGGGCGGCTAAAGGGCCGCGTCTGCTCGGCGTGCGGGCCGTGCTGGCCGAAAGTTTTGAACGCATCCACCGCAGCAACCTCGTCGGCATGGGGATCCTCCCCTTGCAGTTCCTGCCCGGACAGAACGCCGCCACTTTGGGCCTGACCGGCGAGGAGGTTTACGATCTGCTCGGATTGGCGCAGGTTTTCCAGGAACCGTTCACGCCCAACCGCACCTGCACCGTCCGGGTGCACCGCAGCGATGGCAGCACGTTTTCCTTCCACGCTCTGGTACGCATTGATACGCCGCGCGAGGCCCAGTACTACCAGCACGGCGGCATTCTCCATTACGTCCTCCGCCAACTCCTGCCGAGGTAAACCGCGTATCACGAGCGGCGGGCGTCAGCCTACGGTGGCTCGCCAGACCGACGCTGTACCGCGAAAATCGAGAATCGTCCCGCGACCGACGAACGGACGAACAAGAGCGGCGGGCGTGAGCCCGCCGTGGTTGGGTAATTCGAACGCGATACCGCAAAATGCGAGCATTGCTCGGCAACTACCGCACGGCCGAACAACAGTGCCATACGTCAGTCCGGCACGGTTGTGGTCGGGCGAACGTTGTCCGTAATATGCTGGAAACGCGCTTGTAAGCGCGTTTGCGAAACCACGGGGGGCTAACGCCCCCCGCTCTTGTGTTGCGGTGCGCACGTATGCCGACGAAAAAAACGATTTTTTCGCTGCACAAACGCACGTTCACAGGAGCGGCGGGCGTGAGCCCGCCGTGGTTCACCGACGCCGGTGCAATCGCGGACATTTTCCACGGTCGGCTTACGCCGACCGCTCTTGTTGCACGGCGCTACGCCCGGACACGCTTTGCGGTAACTTTCAGCGGTCACCGATGCGGATTAAAATTCCAGCATCCTCGATTGAGCCAACGATCAGGTTGTCAGGGTCATCTGCGAGGAAACGAAGGGGCTGCGTGTGTACGCCCCTTGCAACGCTGAGGCGTTTACGCAGGGCATCCGCGAGGAAATGAAGGGGCAGCATGGCGATACGATTTGAATTGCTGGCACGGGATGGGCAGGCGCGACTGGGTCGGCTGACGACGCCGCACGGCGTTGTCGAAACGCCGACGTTTATGCCGGTGGGCACGCAGGCTACTGTCAAAGGGTTGTTGCCGGAGCAGTTACGGGCAGCGGGAGTGCAAATGGTGCTGGCCAACACTTACCATCTCGCCCTGCGTCCCGGTGCGGAATTGATTGCCCAATTGGGAGGACTGCATCGCTTCATGGGCTGGGACGGGCCAATCCTGACCGACAGCGGCGGCTATCAGGTGTTCAGCCTGGCGGCTATTCGACGGATAGGTGACTACGGCGTGGAGTTCCGCTCGCACGTGGACGGCAGTTTGCTCACTCTGACACCGGAACGGGCCGTCGAGATTCAGGAACTGCTCGGCTCGGATATTGCCATGTGTCTGGACGAATGTCCGCCGTTTGACGCTGGGGAGACAGTTCTCCGCGAGGCCGTGCGGCGTACCTGCCATTGGGCGGAGCGGTGTCGGCAAGCGCATCGCCGTTCTGACCAGGCCCTGTTTGCCATCGTCCAGGGTGGATTGGACCTCGCATTGCGGCAGCAATGCGCTCGCACCCTGATAGATATGGATTTTCCCGGCTATGCTCTGGGTGGATTCAGTGTGGGGGAACCGCCGGCCTCGATGTTTCCGATGGTGGCGGCTACTGCCGGGATGCTTCCCGAAAATAAGCCTCGCTACTTGATGGGTGTGGGTAGGCCCCAGGACATTCTCGAAGCCGTAGCTGCGGGCGTGGATATGTTTGACTGCGTGTTGCCGACACGCAATGGCCGGAATGCCCAGGCTTTCGTGCGTGGCGGTGTTTTACGTTTGCGTAACGCCGTCCATCGCACTGATCCGCGCCCGCTGGAAGACGATTGCCCCTGTCCTGCCTGCCAGCATTACTCCCGCGCTTATCTGCACCATCTGTTTCACGCTGAGGAAATGCTGGGCCCGATCCTGTTATCCCTGCACAATATCACCTTCTATCAGCGGTGGATGGCGGAAATCCGACAGGCGATCGCTGCGGGACGATTTGCGGAATACCGTGCGGCTCGCCTTGCCCAATACGGCTCCGACAATTAGGATAAGCTGGCCGGTCGGCTCACGTTGATGGAGCCTCCGCAAGCCCTTCCTGGGTGCGATGGGCGGCTAAGTGTCCGGACGGCTTCCAACTCCCGCTCGGCTTTGACTCAGCTAACCGGAGCACAGCTCCATGATTCTTGCAATGATCCCGTCATTCTCGATGCTCACAGCAATGCCATCGGCCAGCTTTCTGCTGGCGCAACAGCCTGATCCGTTCGGCGGATGGGGTTTCTTCGTTCCCATTATCCTCATGTTCATTCTGTTCTGGTTCTTGCTGATTCGGCCGGCACAGAAACGGGAAAAAGAACGCCAGCAGATGCTGGCTTCAATACGCAAACATGATGAGGTGATCACTGCCGGCGGCATCATTGGTCGGGTCGTCGGTATCCAGGAAAAAGCGGAAGGGATCGCTGGCGGAGAAGATGTGCTGCGTATCGAAGTGGACGATGGAACCCACCTGCGGGTGCTCCGTTCCATGATCATCAAAGTCCGCGGGAAAGAAGACGGCAGCGGATCTAAATCCGACCAATCCGCCGCCGATTCCAAAAAGAGCTGACCAGGAAATCGCAAAAGCGGTGGGCTTGGGCTCATCGGGCTATTGGACATCGCGGTAGGTGTCCGCCTGCCGTGGAGGAGTAAGGAATGCTGCGACGGTTCTTATGGCCGATTGTCATCTGCGTGGTGCCGATCGTGGTGTCGGCCTGGATCGTGACTGCGGCAACGCTGAACATGCTCGATCCGCAGTCGGAGGGCGGCTTGCGTTTCAATATGGGCGTGGACCTGGCTGGCGGTACCATCCTGGTGTACGAAGTCGATCGCGACTGGTGGTACAACCGCCTGAGCGACAATGAACGAGCCGAGTTCGACAGCACCCGTTTAGCCAACGCGCTGAAACGCCGCATCGATCCTGCCGACTTGCAGCAAATCACCATTCGCCCCATTCAGACGACCCCACCCCGCGTGGAAATCATTTTGCCGCTGCGTCCTGGTCGGCAGCAGACCGACATCGAGCGTGTCAAAAACGCCATCGGTCAAGTGGGCAAGCTGGAATTCCGTCTGGTCGCCGATGTCCGCGACCGCGACCTGAACAACCGCGAAGTCGGTCGGGAGATATTCCAGCGCGTTCAGGCAGCCGTCAAAGACTACGTTGCCGATGAGCATAACCTGCCACCGGTGCCGACAGATTATCCACCTCTGCCGGAACCTTCCCTGCTGGAATGGGTAGAGCTGGCCGAAAATGTGGTGCGCGAGCTAACCAAGCCGCGCGACGGTCAATCACCCCAGTTACCAGAAGGTTTTCAGGAAAGCGGCAACATCGCCTTCTACCATGCCCCGGCGGTGAAGCGGCACTTCCTGCTGACACGCAAACACGCCAACGAATCCCTGGCGGTAGTCGGTGAGGACCTGGCTGCGGTGTGGAAAGGTCCGGGACGACGCGGCGAACTGGTGGTGCATTTCAGCATGAAGGCCCAGGGGGCAGAAAAATTGTTCGCCCTGACCGAACCGGTTGGCCACCATATGGCGATCATCCTCGACAACAAAGTTTTCTCCTACCCGGTGTTGCAAGCGCGACTGCGCGACGGAGGCATTATCGAAATGGGCGGTTACACGGGGAAGGAGTTGCGGGAAAAGGTGGAGGAACTGGTACAGGTACTGCAATCCGGTGCGTTACCAGCCACGCTCAACCGCGTGCCGGTCAGTGAAATGAGCATGGGGCCGGGCCTCGGTCAGGACACCATCCGTGCCGGTCGCAACGCGGTGATATTGTCGTTTGTGGCGGTGGTCGTGTTCATTATCATCTACTACCGGTTTGCTGGGCTGGTGGCGAGCATTGCCCTGCTGGCCAACCTGTTGATTACGGTAGCGTTTATGGTCTTTTTCAACGCCACCTTCACGCTCCCTGGACTGGCCGGGCTGGTGCTCATGCTCGGTATGGCCGTGGATGCCAACGTGCTCATCTACGAACGTCTGCGCGAGGAGCGCGATCGCGGAGCCAGCCTGGTACTGGCTCTACGCAACGGCTATGAACGGGCTCTGCCTACCATCCTCGATACCCACCTGACCAGCATCTTTACCGCCGTCGTCCTTTACGTCGTTGGCAACGACCAGCTGAAAGGTTTTGGCGTCAGCTTGACCGTCGGCTTGATCATCAGTCTGTTTACTGCGCTGTACATGACGCGGGTGATATTCAACATCTGGCACCATAAAGGCTGGCTCAAGAAGCTCAGCATGCTCCGCTTCTTCCATCAGCCGAACATTGATTTCATGCGGGTTCGTTATTACTGGTTCACGACGACGGTGGTGCTTTCGATTGTGGGAATGGCTGTCTTTATCGTTCGCGGTGAAAAGGGACTGGCGATTGATTTCACCGGCGGCACCGGCTACCATATCGTCTTCAAGGAACCCAAGTCCATTGACGAAGTTCGTCGGCGGCTGAGTGAGCGGGAAGTTCTGCCGGATGTGACCGTAGATGCACTGTACCGGGGTGGTGAAACCTTCGGCAACACCCGCGAATTTATCATCCGCACCACCCTGCGCCGACCGGTTCAGGACCCCAGCGGGCGAACGCTGATGGTCTTCGACCCCGAAGAGGTCAAACGCCGCGTCATGCAGACCTTCGGCGACGAACTCGATTATGTGCAGGTACGCGCGGAAGTCAGAGAGCTCAAGGACGAAAGCGGTTATCGCTGGCAGATCGAGTTGACCGATAGCGATCCGCCGGTGCCAGCAGAAAAATTGCGCGGCATCGTGGCGGAAGGCGAGACGCCAACGCCAACCTTGGCGCAATTGCGTCAGGCCGATGTCAATCGCATCTTCCCTGTGACCAGCACGCGCGTCAGCGGCGTGGTATCGCGATGGTTTGCCGATCAGCAGGTGCCCAGGCCGGATCAATACTACACCGTGCAAGACACTGTGCGCGAAGAAAAGACACCCGACGGTCAGCCCGGCTGGCGACCGGTAACGCTGCTCCGCCTGCGTTTCCCCGAAAGTTGGACTCAGGATAACCCGCAGGTGCTGGTGCAACATCTGACCGAATCACTGAGCGGCCCCAAATCCGAACGCCTGGAAAACTTTGACAGCCAGGTGGCACGCGAGGTGCAGCTGACGGCGGTGCAGGCGATCGTGTTGAGCTGGCTGGCAATCATCGGCTATCTCTGGTTCCGGTTCGGCAACTGGACGTTTGGCGTAGCGGCAGTGCTCTGCCTGATTCACGACGTGTTTTTCTCGGCAGGCGTGGTCGGAATAGCGTCGTATTTCGCAGAATATTTCCCCACGCTCGCCAGCTGGCTGCTGCTCGAACAGTTCAAAATGGACCTTTCCGGCGTGGCGGCACTGCTGACGCTCATTGGTTTTTCCGTTAACGATACCATTGTGGTGTTCGACCGCATCAAGGAAGTGCGCGGCAAAAGCCCGATCCTGACGCCGCAGATGATCAATATCAGTGTCAACCAGACGCTCAGCCGCACTATTCTGACCTCGCTGGCCGCATTTTTAGTAGTCGCGGTGTTGTATGTTCTGGGCGGGCCGGGAGTGCATCTGTTCTCGTTTATCATGATGGTCGGCGTGGTAATCGGTACGTACAGTTCCATTTTCGTGGCCAGTCCACTGCTGCTGATTCTGGGCGAAGGCCAATCGGCAGAAGCAACTCGCAGCCCTGTGGCAACGCGGGCATGACATGCCCGGCTTTTCCTTAGGAACGGGCGATTAAGACCAGCAGGCAAAAAGTGCCGTTTTTTGCTGTTTCCGCGAAGTACAACGCAGACGTCGACCACGAAAAAGGGTGGTCGTGGTGGCTCGAGGTTTTTGTGCTGTTCATGCGAAGTACAACGCACACTGCGGGACTGCGGATTTCGTTACCGGCGAATAAAACCACCACGGCGGGCTGACGCCCGCCGCTCTTACGGACGGACGTGGTGTAGCACAGATGTCGTTATTTTCCGACCGGGCGCAGCGTCGTGCAACAAGAGCGGTCGGCGTGAGCCGACCGTGGCTTCGCCAACGCGCTTGCAAGAGATTTGCGGCATATCGCGGACCACGTTCGAATGCCCATACCCACGGCGGGCTGACGCCCGCCGCTCTGGGCTGACGACCGCCTCGCCGTTTCGCGTCGCGCAATTCGCAGCGAACGCGAAAAACGTCTGACGTTTCTGGAAACGCTTGTGTCCGGCTCGACGGTGGAGGTTTCGCTTATCGTCCCGGTCGCGCGCTGCTGGCGTCCGGATTGGTCTGAGCCAGGAAGCAGTCCCGGAGTCCCACCGGTTCCAGGGTGTTCGGCTGCCGGCGTTCCGGATTGGTATGGGCTTGCACGGCCGTCCAGGCCAGCCAGGCCGCTACCAGCACCAGCAGCATGACCAGCGACCTTCGCCACCAGCGAAGATGCAACCGGCTGCCGCTTACGCTGCCGAAAATCCCGCAGGCGGCACACAACCCAATCAGCACAGTTACCAGGCCGGTCTCCAGGACAAATAACCAGCGGCGGCTCGTCGTCGGACGGTCCAGCCATTGCGAAAGCAGCTGGCCCAGACTGTCATTGGCAGACAAAGAGGAGCCTGGAACTCGGCGTGGTGGCTGGCCTGGCACAAATGGCGGGGTTGGCGAAGTCAGTACCGGCTGGTCGGTTTGTTGCTGACGGGCGTATTGTCGCAGGCGTTCCACCAGGGAGCGTTCCAGGCGACAGGCCTGACGGTGAGCGTGAGCCAGCAGCAGGGCCTGGTCATGATCCCGACAAACCAGGCCGTCCACCAGCGAAAACGGGATTGCCTCATCGCTCGCCGACCCGTTTGGTGAAGCGGAACACCATTGCGTTCGGGCCAGGATCAGGTCGTTGCACTCCTGTGCAGGCATTGGCATGACCGACGAGGTCGGCCCACGCTGATCCGTAATTGTGTCGAATGCGAATGCGGCAAGAGGAACACCAAGGGGCGTGTGCTGCCAGCCAACCGGTTTGCTGCCGCCAGGTTCGAGCTTCCAGTGCAATTGCAGGGGAGTCAACAGCCCGCGGGTATCGCGCAGGTGCAGCCAGACACCGGACGGAGCATTTGCTGGCCGACGTAACCGCGTCTGGTAAACGCTCACGAATGTCGGTGCATTCGCGGTATCGTTGCCCGGCCGAACTGCATAACGGCGACGTTCCAGGCCGACTTCGGGAGCTAGCTGTTGCCCAAGGTCATCGGTCATGGTGATTTTCACTTCGGTGATGAGCTCCAGTGGTCGCAGTTCGCGCGGCTCGACGGGGATAACCTGAACGAACAATTCCTCGGGTTGCGGCAAAGGTAAGCAGGCTACCGCCGGCAGATAGGCAAAGCTGTTCATAGGAAGCCGCACCTGGCTGATGCAACGGCTGAGACTGCCGGACTCAATGGGCACTTCGATTTCTGGCCACGCTTCTCGATTCCCTTCCTGTTTGGGGAGCCGCACTGTCCATTGCTGCAAGTGCTGCAAAGATTCCACGGGCACCCGATCGCGGCCAATAACTTGCAGGTTGTTCGTGGCGGCATTTTCAAAACCTGGTCGGATTTGTTGCGGAACCAGCAAACTTTGTGGCCCGGCCGGAGAGGCAACCGTCGCGTTGCTGTTGACCGACGTCGAAGGAAGCAGCGCGGGAGCATTCCTGACCGCATCTGCCAGCGCCTGGCGAGACAGGTTATCGTGTTCCCAACGGCTCAGCGGAAAATCCAGAATTTCCACCTGAGCCAGCAATCGGTCTGCCGGACTGGCAACCACTCGCACAACAGCAAACCGTTCGGCCAGAGAAAGCCCGGCCGGGAAATTCTCCTGCCTCGTGGCCCCCTGGATAGCGGCGCCAGCGGACCGGCCTTTCGGTTTGCCACTGTCAAGAGCCAACGCTGCTTTTTCAGCCGCAGGCCGATCCACGGCAGGTCCGGTACCGCTCCCGGGACGGCCTGGAAACGCACCTTCTGCTGGCGCGCTTTGGGGCGCTTGCAGTAGCGAACCGGCCTGTCCACGCGGTAAGCCAGCATCGGCCTGCTGAACGGGTGCTCCTGGCGACAATTCAATGCCCCTGCGAAGCTGCTTCTCCGTTGGCGAATGGGCTGATTGCAGTTCGGCCTCACACAGTGACGATGCCGATTTATCCGCCGAGCGAGGAGCGGCAGCAAACTGTTGAACCTGAGCGCGGATTGGCTCGGTTGATGTCAGATTCTCCGGCTCAGCAAAACCCGTTAGCGGCCCAGACGATTTCCTCGAGTCGCTTTCCAGCGCACTTCGGTCCGGTGGAGAAGAACGCATGGCCCAGTCGGGAGCCAGGTGGCTAGTCGAGGTCGCCAACCAGATGGCCAGACCGCACGCCAATAGCAAACAGGCGGCCAGAAGCCATAGCGGTAAATGCTCCTGAATCCAGCTCGCCCACGCCGGCTTACCCGCTTCTGTTTGCTGCGGTGCCAGTACGGAGAGAGGTGGAGCCTCGAATCGGACATCTTCAAACGACCAGCAGGCAGCTTGCGCCAGCCAGCGCTGCTCCTGGTAAGCGCGTTCCTGAGCCGACTGGCAGGCTGGACAGTCTGCCAGATGCGCTTCCAGGTCCCGACGCTGGTCCTCCTCCAGCAAGCCGTACAGGTGCTCCAGCAGCAGTTGCTGATACTCGGTGCAGTTCTTCATTCCAGCAAATCCCGCTTCAGTGATTGGCAATCGTGGGCAGGTTGCGGAGCGAACTGTTGCAGAGCCTGGCGAAGTTTCGCCAGGGCACTACGCATTTGCGTTTTCACGGTTCCCACCGGCACGCCGCGGAGCTGGGCGATCTCCTCATAAGTCAGATCGGCGTTCTGCCGGAGCAGGAACACTTCCCGTTCGTCCTTGCGAAGCTCGGCAATGGCTCGTCGCAGGTGTACCAGGAATTCCTGCTGTTCGGTCTGGCAGGGTTGCGGGGGATCGGCGGCCGCGTAATCGCAGGCATCCTCGAGCGGTCGGCGTCGCTGATACCAGCGGTTGCGGCGGTTGTCGCGAGCAGTGTTCAGGGCTATGCGATAAATCCAGGCACGTAGATTCTCTACCCGCAGGACTTCTTCGCGGTGTCGCCAGCATTTGAGGAAGGCTTCCTGGGCAATATCGTGGGCATCGTCGCGGTTGCCGACGTACAGCGTCAGGGTGCTCAGCAATTCGTCCCGCATGCGGTTGAAGGCTGCCAGTAACAGTTCCCCGGCGGCAGCGCTGTCGGATGCCTTCGCCATGCTTGGCCTGCTCGCGACCGCCCGCTTCATATCCCACCTGTATGACGAATACCACCGCAGATTGGATTGACCCCTGGCGGTTTCCGATTCAACGGCACCGCTTCCTCTGGGCCGGACAAACGCTGGCCAATCCTGCATTCCTTATTTGCTATTCTTGCCAGACTGTGCGAGATTTTCCAGCGGCGCCAAACAAGCCAGGTCACAGGCGAGTTGAATTTCGGCGACGGCGAAAAATTTCTTGACAACAGCAATCCGGCCGGTCAGATTGATGGCGCAGGGTCTGCGGAGAGCGAAAACCTTGCGGCGAGCCTCGCTTTCGCCCCACCAGGAGCCGAAAACGTAACCGTCCGCGGCTGGCCAGAACGCTGCGGCGAAGTCGTGCGGCGGCGAAAGGGCCTGCCGTTGCCATTTCGCACACGGCTACCCGCAGCTTGGCAACATCTTCGCCGGTTCGGCCACGAGACTGTGGCAACCAGAGTCGGTATAACATCCATCGCCTGGCCTGACCAACCCAGACAACAGCGGGAGAAGACACCATGAGCCACGCATCCTCGCGGAGTGTGAGTTTTCACGCGAGCAACACAGTTTGCCCAACGCAGCGGCCGATTTGCGCGACGGATGATTGTCGTTTCTGGCTCGTGAAAAGTCTGCTGGGCCGTGGCTGGCTGGCCCTTCTGATATTCGCCGGGTTGATTCAACTGAATTGGCCGGTTTATGGTACCGGTTTTCGCTGCCGGCCGCTTCCGGCCCTGCATGGTACCCTGCTCGATTACACAGACCGGCACGGCGTGGACCGGCGGATTCATTCTCCGGCACTGCAGCGGCCGCAATCGCTGTATGTGTATTTGCCGCCGGAATACGATCCGCAGAAAAGTTACCCGCTGGTGATTTATCTGCATGCCGGGATGCAGGATGTCGAAAGTTTTCTTCCGGTCGTGGCTATCCTCGACCAGCTGGTATCGTGCGGTCAGCTACCGCCCCTTCTGGTAGCAGCACCCGACGGCAGTTTGTGCCCTGGACAGTTCGGGAGCTTTTTCATCAACGGCCCAGCCGGGAACTACCACGATTGGGTCGCCGAGGACGTGTATGCCTTCGTGACGACGCGGTTCAACGTTCGTCCGGAACCAGAAGCCCACGTCCTGGTCGGAGCCTCGATGGGCGGATTCGGTGCGTTCAATCTCGCCCTGAAACATCCCGACCGTTTCAAGACAGTGGTTGGGATTATGCCGGCGTTGAATCTGCGCTGGGTCGGCGCCTGCGGTTGTTATTTCGATGATTTTGATCCGCACCATTGGGGCTGGCGACAGAGCATGGCACCACCTTACGAACCTGTTGGCCGATTCGGGCCTTGCGGCATTGTGAAGTTGCGTGCCCGAGACGTCATCTACCCGGCTTTCGGAAGCGGCGAGGAGGCCTTCCAGCGCATCCAGGCTGAAAACCCCATCGAGTTGCTGCTCCGCAGTTCGATCCAGGGCAACGACCTGGCCATGTACATTGCCTACGCCGGTCGGGACGAATTCAATCTCGACGCCCAGGAGGAAAGATTCATTTACGTCGCCCGGCAACGCAAACTGGACCTGACCGTGGACTTCCATCCCTATGGCCGACACAATCAGCAAACGGCGATGCGGATGTTACCCGGTGTGGTGCAGTGGTTGCGACAGCGCCTCGCTCCTTACGCTCCGAAACCCTAGACTCCGGCGTTGCGGTGGACCTGTCGCTCATCAGCGACGCATCGCGTATCGGCGAACAGAACGGAGCGACTAACACTCAAGCAAACCGTCGAAGTTGCCGCGTTCATAGTTCATACCGAGGAAATGGTAGAACTGTGGCCTGGATTGATGCTCCGCTCATCGGCAGCGACGTCAACAGACTGTGTAAGCCGGGGAAAGGGCAAAGCTGTTGACCTGACGGATGCCTCGCATTTCGGCGGCACTGTCAACCGGTTGGGTGTGCGGAGTTGGAACCTTGTGAGCGAAGGCAGCGTCAAAAAAATAGCCCGCCGAGTGTTGCCACCCGACGGGCATGCGGAGGCAGGGACCACCGCAACAACCGCCTACAGCTCTTTGATGAAGATGTTACGGAACCACAAAGGCGAGCCGTGAATCTGCAGGTGAATCGGCCCTTCGGATTTCACGGGCTTACCACCTGGCTGGAAAACGGCATTGTCCACCACCTTCTTGCCGTTGAGATAGACGGTGACGCGGTCGCCTTTCATGATGATGTGAAACGTGTTCCACTGACCAGGCGGATTATCGGCCACGACCAGCGGCACCTTACCCGGTGAGCCGGCTGGATTATTCCACAATCCGCCGGAACCTTCTTTGTTATCCCAGATTTGCACCTGCGGCTGACCCCGCAAGTAAATTCCTGAGTCGCCTCCCTTTTCGATCTTCCAGTCCACGTAGAGTTCAAAGTCGCGGTAATTCTTCTCCGTAACCAGATTGCCGCCTCCTTTGCCGACGTAATGCAGCACGCCATTTTCGACTTTCCAGAACTGCGACTGTTTGTCGGCATCACGCCAGCCGCTCAGGTCTTTGCCATTGAATAGAGCGGTGAAACCAGGCGGCGGTTGTTTGATCCCTTCCTGAGCCCAGGCGCAGACCAGAGCCAGCAGCCCCAGGCTTACCGTCACAGCAATCCGACTTCGCAGCATGGCAGGACCTCCTTTGAATGGGCAATGTGGGCGGGAATGAGGCGATGGGAAGTGTCAACGGCGCATCCCTGTGGCCGTCGGTATGCTGACACCGGGCCATCAGTGGATGGACTTTTGCAGCTGACAAAAGAGCCCCGGGCGATCCGGAAAGCCCGTGGCCTGCGAGTCCCGGTATCATGAGCCGACTCCCTTTGGGCGAACTGCAAGTTATTATGTAAGGCCACACGTGAACGGCAAGGAAGATTTCGCTAACTAATCGGCACGGCGAACCACCCCGGACGAATCTTCCGCGACAAATATGTATGGGCGGAGCTTCTCCAGTGTACGGCTTTTGATGCCCCGAATTCGCGTCAGGTCCTCGACCCGCCGAAACGGCCCGTTTGCTTGCCGATCGGCAACGATTCGCTCAGCCAGCACCGGTCCGATGCCTGGCAACCGCATCAGCTCCTCGCGGCTGGCAAGGTTGATATCCAGCGGTGCCTCCGGCAACATTTTTGTCGCCGAAGCTGGCCGAGACGGCATCGTCGCGGGAATTGCCGGCTTGTCGCCCTTATGAGGCTCATAAT
>Ga0079995_1055047_pt1 | contig 12852 bp, 6 predicted proteins | sample FaiFalFF_MnMetaG_2_FD_69198 | JGI IMG/M metagenome (GOLD analysis project Ga0079995, IMG submission 69198) | Freshwater microbial communities from Yellowstone National Park, Wyoming, USA - Fairy Falls C (FF_Mn_C) (SPADES assembly) (version 4) | ecosystem: Environmental > Aquatic > Freshwater >... | reverse complement strand
GAAAGGAGTAGTGTAGAGTTAAGTAAGTTCAAGGTAAACATACCAATAATAACAACAGCAGAAGAAGCATACCCAAGAGAGAAGGTAGCAGTAAAGAACAGTAATAATAAGAATAATGATGATGATAAGAAGAAGGAAGACCTAGCAAGGCTAGAGAAGGTTGCTGAACTATTGATGGTAGGTTCAAGCAAGTTAAATGAAGCAATGTCTAGCAACAATAATGATGGTAAGCGTAAGGAACTGTTAGAGCAAGCATTTCAAGCATATGTAGAGGTAGTACCTTATCTAGGTAAGATGCCTTATCTAACAGTATCAGTACTACAGCAGATCAAGAATATTGAGAGGATGCTAGAGATGGAGATAGAGAATAGTGTTAATGACAAGAATACCTAACATAGGCAAGGTAATGAATCAAGCAAGGAATACTTCTTATAACCAACTCTTATTTCTTTCTTATTCTTTCTATTAACCAATAAGACTCTTAACTTAAAGGCTTAATGAAATGTATCTGGTATGCTGGAGATAACGAAGTTACTAGTCCTAGATATGATACCAGCTAGATAGGAACGAACTCAAGGAAACCTAGCTTAGCCCTACATTGCTAGGTTTGAGATCTGACATGCTATGGGATCAGGTGATCTGACCACACGTTTAAGGTATTCTATCTTTGGTAACTTTAAAACCTTTGTTCTACAGCATATACTTCTTAACATATTCATACCTGTTCCTTATTTAGCATTTGTTGCATGAGGTTCATACATAGTCTTTAGCACATTGTTTAAGGAAGTTATGATCATCTCGCCCCTTCTCTGAAGAAATTCATGATAAGCCTCTTTCTTATGCAGAGCCTTATCAAGAGGTATTAGTTGTGACTTAAGGCGTTCTTTATCTATCTTCTCAAAATAATCTGCTGGCTCCTTGGAACTTATTTCCCTGTTTGCTTTGGTAGAGATAAAGGCTATGTTTCTAACATCATTTATTTCGTCATCAGTTATGTTCTCCATAGTTCTAAGCACTCTCTTGGGAAAGATATGATGGAGTTCTATTGTATCTGTATCCTTCAGATCTGTTGCTAAGAACCAATCTAGGCTTTTATTTCTCTGCACTAAGAAGTAAAGCAATAAAAGCTTGTTCTTTGTGAACTTGCCTCCAAGGTCATCCAAATCAACATAAAGCCTCCCCTTTTCTTTTACTATATGTTGTATCCACATATCGATGGGCTGCATGGATTTTTCTAGTGCCCTCAGATCTTCATCTAATTTTGCCTCTGTAGCACCAGTATACCTGCCCCAGAATGATGCCATTAGAAACCAATAGATGAGCTTGTTCATCTCCACATCGTTCTTGATGTTCCCATCCTTTCTGTATATGTATAGTAACAATGGGATTAACGCTATTTCTGAAGGTAGGATAACCTTTGCCTTATCACCTGTCATGCCTAGATGCGTCTTAAGTAGTCCGAACGTTGTTTTGAGATACTTAAGAAGGTCATCCAAAATTCTTAGGGATTCATCCTTTGGGGTCTTCTTCAGATACTCTCTGAGAGGCTCAAATTTGCTTTGTCCTGTAGCCATACAAGTGAAGCATCGCATGTAGAAATTCATATCAAGGTCCCAGTCTTCGAACTCTTCATGAAGTGTCTCTAATCTTTTCCTAAACTCATTTGGAATATTAAGTACGGCCAGAGCAAGGAAGAGTTCGGCCTTCTTTAGGCGAACACCCTTGGAGTTGAGTCTCATGTATATTTCTGTGATCTTTGCGTAGTCGTCCTCCCTTAGTTCATATGCTGGGAGTTCACGATCTAAGACTTCTTGTAATGTTTTAATACGAGGTACATATTTATCATAGATTTCTTCCAAGCTTATTCCCAATTTAGTTCTCAATTCACGTGCTATCTTAGCACTATCGTGTTCCCAGACATCAGAAACTAAGATCCATTTGGGGTCGCTTTTTATTGCTCTGTTCTCAAGATGGAAGTCTTCCGTATCTAGATTAAAGTAAACCTTGATCTCACCTCTTTTTATCTTCAATAAGGAAGTTAGTCTTTGCTGACCATCTAAAAGATAGTAGTCAGGTTCTCTCTTGGAACCAGAGAAGTCAGTTAGTAGGGTTTGTCCTTCAAGGTATCTAAATGGGTTTGTATCTTTTGGGCGCCAAAGCAATATGTATCCAATCGGATATTTCTTGTAAAGTGAATCTAGAAGGTCCTTCGCATCGTTATCAGACCAGACAAACTCCCTTTGAACTTCTGGAAGCACAATCCTCCCAAGCTCTATATCCTCCAAAAGATGCCTAATGGGTAGCTCTGGCATTGTCTAATATAAAGAGAGATCTCCTTATTTATATATTATCGTTAACTCAGTAATCTCTTTATTAGCAGTAACTAACCATATTCTTCTCTTCTTTGCTTCATCTACTGCATCTGGCAGTACTTGCATACCATATATTACTTTTATAACCTTATCCTTTAAGTAATTAGGATGATCTCTGCATAACTTCTCTATATCCTTATCAACCTCCTCTATAAGTTTTGCACTAACCCTAGTACTTGCTTCCCCTATTAAGCATAAATTAGTATCTGCAGCATATATATCGATCTCCATATCTTCAAGTATTAAACTACTTATGTTCGTAATAGCAATACCCTTCTCTCTTAACCTATATGCTATAACCTCTCTAGCCTCCTCTTCTAGGGTTAAAGAGGTTCTCTTCATGTAAGCCTCTATATTACTTAATCTCTTATCATGCTTACTTCTAAGATCACTTAACTCTGCTAATATAGCATTAAATTTCTTATCATGCTCTTCTAGCTTTACTCTATGAATGCTCAACTCCTCAAGTATAGCATTGAACTTCTTAACATGCTCTTCTAACTTTGCTCTATGAACCTTCAGTTCCTCTATTACCTCATTAAATTTCTTATCATGCTCTTCTAACTTTACTCTATGGATACTTAGCTCTTCTAATATAGCATTAAACTTCCTATCATGCTCCTCTAACCTTTTAGTATGCTCTTCTAGTATACTAGTATGCTTATCTAAGCGTTCAAGTATAGCATTAAACTTTCTATCATGCTCTTCTAGCCTCTCCTCTACCCTTGTTAATCTCTCTTCTACCTTTGCTAACCTTTCCTCACTCCTTATCCATGCTTCCTCAACCTTGCTTAACCTATCCTCAACCTTTGCTAGCCTTTCTTCTTGCCTTGCTTGTATATCTGCTAACCTTACTACTGCTTCCTCAACCTTTGCTAGCCTTGATTCCATACTTGATATGGTATCTACAAGCATTGCAACTCTATCTGCTAGCTTTATTACATTATCTGCTAACCTTGTTACATTATCTACCAACTTGCTAAGAATATCCTCACTTAACTTTGCTACTGCTTCTTCTACATTCTTTAACCTTGCTTCCATGTTTGCTTGTATATCTATAAGCCTTGCTATTGCCTCCTCTAACCTTTGTAAGCCTAGCAAGCCTACTACAGCATACCTAAACTCCTCATCCTCCTTTAATAGCCTTAGTATATCATCCTTGAGTTTATTAAGCATTTAACTCAAAATTATATACTGCTCATAAAAATATAAATATAACTGTTAAGGACTTGGCAGACTGATAACAGTATCAATAGATAATGCCTAATGGTACCTATTTAGTTTCTTAAGGTTTTATTCTTTAATTATTCTTATGTCTAATTGTTTTAGCGTCTCTTTTATCTTGTTTATGTACTCATCTTCTTGAATAGAACCTTTTGTTGCGTCTATAGTAATCTTTACCTCATCAAACTTAGTTTGTAAGAAATTAATCATATGTAATATACCAGCAACCTTACCTTTAGGAATAATGAATTCTAAGCATATATGATCCCTCATATTGTTTTTAATACCTTCTATTTGTTTCACTTCCGTCTTTACTTCTTGTACTTGCTTAACCTCTACTGGTGTTTGCTTAATGTCTTTTGTCTCTGTCACATATTGTTTAGGTTCTGATATGAGTCTTTGTGCAAAGTCTCCATTTATTATAATCTCATCATAGTCAAGCGTGACATTTACATAATCTGTCTTAAAGTATCTACACTCTACCTCTCCATTATCTTCCTTTATATTACCTAACCCAAAGAGCCCTTGTCTTACCCCTTCCTTTATAGAGTCTTTAAACGAGTCAAGTGATCTTATACGTATTTCACCAGGTGTCTTAAGCATAGCCTCATATACATCTTTGGTCTTTATATACTCCTTATTTGAAAGATATTTCTGAGATATTATAAGATGCACCTTCTCAACTATTTCTTCCTCTTCCCTTAATATGTTATAAACCCATTCATCCAATCTGCTAGTATCTCCAAACGTTGGTATACCAAGATCTAACTCTTTAAACCCATCCTTAACAGGTACATATACAACTCTGTAGCACCGTTTAAGCATTTCATTAAGAGATCTCTTCTCTTTCTGTATGTTACTATTAACCTCATTCCGTTGCTCATCAGTAAGGTTAAGGGTAGTATCATTCTTGATCTGTTCATAAGCAACCTTCTTCTTTATAGAATTACATAGGTTACTCTTCTCTACTTGTAATGGACACAGAAATAATATGGTATTCCTATATACTCTAGGCACCTCCCCTTTATATTCTAGAATATTCTTCATTAAACCTTCATCCCTATCTCTAAGGATGACTAACTTCAGGTCTTGTGTGTCAGGTATATCCTTTGGTTTATCTGGCCAGATATAGACTCTGAAAACCTTGTTAGATATCTGATCCTCTATTATCTTCCTCTCTTCCTCATTAACCTCATAGTCCTTTATATTCTCCATCTTAGTTAAGAGTATCTTGTTTAAGTTAGGTTGGTTAAGGAAATAATACTTGCCATAATGGGTTTGTAGATATAGCAATCTATTCTTAAGCTGTTCTAAAGCCTCTGCTATTATACTTGATGGGAAAGGATGCACGGAAGCATTCCTCTTTATCTCTATTAGAGTAGCACCTTTCTCTTTGGCAGAGAAGGAGTACATGAATATGCTGGTTGATACCCTCGTACCTATATTGAGTCCTCTGTATGCTTGGCCTATAGAATTATCAACTATCTTTGAGCCAGAGTTTATATCTGTTATATCTGCTGATACAACACTGTCAAACACGCTTTGTTGGTCTTTTGAACCTGAAAAGGGTTCTGTGTGTTTGATCAACTCTCTTCTAATCTCCTCTTTAGAGAGATCAAAATCTGAGAGTGTAATATATGGTCTACTACTATCTTTTAGGGAACCTATAACTAAAGCAAGTAGTCTTAGTACACCCCTAGTCCTCTGAAATGTTGGTAGGCTGCCCCATCTATGATAAAGCGTATCTATTACATCAGGTATGAATGGATAAGAATCTAAGAATCTCTTCTTATAAGTTTGTGCATCTATACCAACTGGTAACATACCTTCCCTCTCTATATATTTTACAATCTCTTCTACTACTGATTCAACTTCACTCTCATTAATATATGAGAATAAGCGTTGTCTTACTACCTTGCTTATCTCTTCATCTCTTACTGGCGTATAGACCTTCTCAACCCTACCAGAGATCTTTTGGAGTTGTTGGAAGAGCCTCTCAGCATTCTCATCGTAATGCTCAAGAATGCTTGATGGGAGAGTTATAACTATACATACCTTATCTAAAGTACCAGCAACCTCTGTTAGTTCTTGCATGAATGCTAAGACTTGTGCAGCTAGAGTTGTACTTCCAACAGTTATACCAGCAGCCTTTGTTACGTATTGAAGCATCTCATCGATAAGGATAAGAACAGGTTGATTGTTAAGGAGTAACTCTCGTAAAGCATCACGTCCAGGAGATACTAGTTTTGTTAATTTTGTATTGTTACCAGTTAGTTGCTTCTCTAATAGTCCCCATGGTGTCTCTTTATCTGGATCTAATGCTGTACCAACAAAGACAACCCTCTTAACCCCCCATTCTAAGGCTTTATGGTAAAGGGATATCAATGCATGTGTCTTACCTCCACCAAATGGTGTCTGTATCTGAATCACATGATCTCCCCCAATACCTTCTAGCCTACTCTTAACTACAGAGAGAAGATTCTTTAACCCATCTGTAAGATAAGTTCTCTTAAAGAATAGTTCTGGATCTATATACTCTTTAGGTGCACGCTTATGATAAGTCTCCCATAGATCAGCAGCAAATTCATTCATAGCAAACCTTCCTTCAAGTATATCCTTATGTGGTATAGCAATTGTATGGAAAGGCTTCATAGATTTCATTATTCTAACAACCTCCTTTGCTTAGGATCATCTTTTATCCTTTTCCTTCCCTCTCTTCTATTACTTTTGCTATTAGACATATCTTTACTTTCCTTTACTCTACTAACATTCTCATTAATATGAGGATCTAAGGTAGTATTAACGCTTATGTTATTCTCTATCTGCCTCATAATCCTATCTTTACCTGCTAAGAACCCATCCAAGAGCCTCTTCTCATCATTATTTGGTATGGATTCAGATATGGTCTGTGCAACCCTATAGAATACATCACTCTTGCCATACCCTGTGTTAGTTAATATATTGATTATCTCATCGTTCTTACCCTTCTCCCATAACAATAGAACTCTATGAAGCACATCTATCAACTCTCTTGAGTCCTTTAAATGCTCCTCTTGCCTCTCTTTAGGGCCAAGAACCTTGATGAACTCCTTCCTCTTTGATATGAAGCTATCCCTTCTATTCCATTCTTGCGTAATATCTAATCCAATACTCTGTCCTAGCTTTCTTGCCTCATCAAACTCTACCTCATTATTACCATATGCCCATCTCCAGAGTATATAGAAACGGGTTAGTGGTGTTATCTCTGCTGCAAAGCCATCATGTAAGATCTGCCTTACTGTATAATCAGTTACTAACTTGCGTACATCGTTAAGTAATCTAGCAGTATCTATCTGATTCCCTTCGCTATCTATAACCTTCTCATATTTACCAAATACTTCAATTGCAGAGCCAATTGCTGATATAAAGAAGTCTGCCCCTGCTATCCCTTCATTCCATAATTGCTCTAACTTACTATTCAGATATTTGCTTAACTCATCTTTAACATCCTTATAGAAGCCTATAGGTATCTTTTGTATCTTACGAGCAACTATGTAGATTGATGATGCTAAAGCTGCTGATTCTTTTGCTCTTAATCTATTCTTCATCTCTGTATGAATTGGCCATGAAGCAGTAACTGTAAGACCAGAATCTAACAAAGAGTTTATTAGAACTTCCCAACCTGCAACGGATTTATGTGCATAAACTATTACAGCTATACCATTAGGCTTTAATACTCTGTGTATCTCCTTAAAAGCCTTCTTAAGCATCTCCTCAAAATATCTCTTGCCTCCCCTATCACTATACGCTACTATCTCTTCTGACTTTGGTGTTAGAGGAGTAATGAACAGATCCGGGTATAAATCCCCAAGTGTTCTCTTAAGCCAAACATAAAAGAAGTCTGAAAGATAAGAATAAGCTACATTATCATAATAAGGTGGATCCGTAATAACTGCGTCAAAGTAGTTATCTGTATAAGGAAGCTCTGATGCGGTACCTTGAATAGTTATTGCAGTAGATGAATGAACGTGAGAACAATGTTCTATGACCTTCAACATCCATGCCAAAATATTACTCCAATCTCCACGTGACATTCCAAATGGGTTTACTTCCCCATAATCCCATACCATTTCAATTGCTTGTCTATCAAAAGATCTTTCAATAGACTGCGTGTCTCCTCTATATCTCGCTAGCGATACAAGATAAGAGGCGAAAGTATCAAAGTTTAATGCTAGATAAGTTATCACTGCTATTGCATATCCTTTATCATATCCTTCACCAGCCATCTTTTTATAAGCAAGTTTTACTTTTTCAGTAAAAGTAATTAATGCTAATTTCTGACGAGAATTATAATAGTCACCATATTGGTAAAAACAATAACGTGGTCCTACTCCTCCACTACTGCTAAAAGTTCCTGGTGCATCCTCATTAGGTACTGGGTCTATTCCCCATTCCTCTCTTAGTTTTTCTCTTTTCTCTTCAAGATACTTCTCTGCTTCCTTAAATATTTGTAAATCTTTATCAGTCGCAATTCTGTAGGTCTTCCCTGTTTTAGGATTATGTAGAACTACTGCTATCATCCTCTGCCCAGATTTACCATTAGCAAATAACCTTCTAGTAGTCTTATCATCTACAGTGTAACCACAGACCAGACATGTTGCTATTGCCTTAGATACAGTACCCTTCTTAGGATCAAAACCTTTTGGTATATCTTCTTCATACCCAGTACCAACAATCTTAAAGTTTACCTTCTTATCAGATACATATGGGTATAATGATATCTTTCTCTTATTATTTGCAAGCCAGAACTGTCTCATCAAAGGAATCTCTGCTTGACAAGATGGGTTCTGGCAAGGGATAGTCCTTGCCCATATATACCCTATAGGTATAGAGCCATCATCATCTGCTGGGTAGAATCTTGCTATCTCTTTCCTTGCTTCCTCTAAAACCCATTTACCCCATCTCTTTACATCCTCTAAGAGTTGGTTTCTTGTTTGTATTTGCATGTTTAAATTTAGTTGGTTATTATTACTACCATTACCATTGCTGCTATTACTATTATTACCACTTATGTTATTATTATTGCTATTACCATACTTCTGAGGATACTCCAATACACATTTTAGTATAAGAGTTGCTACTGGGTTATAATCACCTGCATAAGTCTCACACCCTAACCTTAGAGCCTCTAAAGGAATAGAACCTCCTCCAGCAAATGGATCTAAGACCTTTGGAATATTCCCTTCATATGCCTCAAGTATATCCTTCCTTGCTTGCTCTATTATATTTAGATCTAATGAGCTCTCCCATTTTGCTAAACTTGCTATGAACTCCTTCTGTCTCTCTATATCTTTTGGTTTAACCAATGCAGCATAGATAGTTGCCCTTGATGCAGCAAGAGGTCTCCTTGCCCACCATATATGCAAGGTAGAGATATGACCATGTCTAATATTCTTCTCCCTAGAAGACTCCTCACTTACCTCTCTTATAGGGAATGAGACCTCTATTAACCTTCTATCCATCTAACCACCTTGCATCCCCTTGCTCTCTATCTCAGTTGCAGGTACTATATAACGTACAATCTCCACCTTCTGATTAACCTTTAGGTTTGCTACTGGGTTACGTATTATATAAGGTCTTGTGTTAGGGTCTCTAGCATTCCATACAACATATAGATAGTAATCATCACCAAGCCTCTGTGCCTTAAACCACTCATTCTGGGTAAGTGCTACTGCTGTACCAGCATCAGCCCTTGCCTTTACCTCTATATATCTAACCTTCCCATTGCTATCCCTTGATCTTATATCAAACCCAAGGTTCTCTTTAGATACATCCTCTGGCTCCCTTCCATTCTTCCTCTCATACCTCATTACAATCTCCATACCTAACCTCTCTATCTCTTCATCACTATACATGCTATCCTCAGATAATCTAGGCAATACACGTATTATCCCTATGAACGATGGTGTACTCATGGTAAGCCTCTGCTCTTTCTCTATCAGATCTTCTAACTCTTTCTTACTCCTCTCATACCTTCTCATCTGCTCTCTCTTATTATTAATCACTAGATCAACATTCTCTCCTTTCTCCTTTCTATCACAAAGGTCAATCAGCTCTTTATCTAACTCAGTGATCAATATCTCTAATGACTTTACTCCATACTTAGTCTTGATCTCTCCTTGCCTCTTTCTATCCTCTCTTAACCTCTCCATATACTTCCTATGCTCTTCTATTACTTTAGGGAAGACCTTCTTCTTAACCTCTTCTATATCTGCACCCTCTTCTTTTATAGGCTCCCCTTCAGCTAGATCCCATATTATAGTTGGTGATACACTCTTAACATTCCCAGAAGATAGATCGTAATAGTAAGCATAGAGGGACTTACCTGCTGTAGTATTAGTACCATCTCTTATCTCACCCTCATAGAATAGTATGTATCCATTGAGTTTACCCTCTGGATCTATGAATACAGAACCTTTATTCAACTCAGTACTATAATTCCTATCAACATACTCAAGTATAGCCTCAAATAAAGGATGACCAAAGGAGACAAACTCTGCATCAGGGTTATTAAATGCAACATCTTTATCAAATGTAATCTTCTTATATGAATCTAATAATGAACCAAACCTCTTCTTGAATGAGTCCTCGTTTGCTATGTATCTTATCTCATATGGTATACGATCTACAGATAGGAACTTATCCTTACGTTCATGGTATCTACCACCAATCTTCTCAAATACTCTCTTAAAGAAGGTTTCCGTATACTCTGGGATTAATCTATTCTCTTTAGCCTTCTCCTGCATCTCCTTGAGTCTTGTATAATCGATATACTTAGTAGCAAGACTCTCACCTAGATCCTCCTTAACCTTTCTGATATACTCTTCATCCACCTTTATATCCAACTCCCTTAATATCTCTTCTATACTCCTTGCGTTAGATGCTGCTTCAAGCATAAGTTGAGAGAGGTTCCTATTGTAAATGATCTCACTAACTACATCAAAGACCTTATCACCAAGTGCTCTCCTTATCTCGTCAAGCTTATCAAATAATCTTAAGAGTACTCTGCCTTCTCTTGTATCCATTGCTATAAGATTGAATACATATACCTCTTTAGTCTGCCCATATCTATGGATCCTACCCATCCTCTGTTCTAGTCTGTTAGGGTTCCATGGGATATCATAGTTTATCATAAGATTACAGAACTGAAGGTTTATACCCTCACCAGCAGCCTCTGTAGCAACCATAACCTGTGTCTCATTCTTAAATATCTTTTCTGCTTCAATCCTATCCTCAAGGCTCATATCACCATGTATAAAATTAACAGAGTAGCCCCATGACCTTATCTTACTAGTAAGATACTCTAGGGTATCCTTTGATTCTGTAAAGATAAGTATCTTAGTATTTGGATACTTTAAGTTTAGATCCGCCATCGTATTCTTTAGTTGAGTAAGTTTAACTTCTATCTCTTTATTAATTATAGATCTTGCTTGCTCTATAAGACTATCAAGCGTACTTATCTCTTTCTCAAGCTCTTCTCTGTTCTCTGCTAAACTAACTGTCTCCCATCTCCTCTCTACCTCCCATCTCTCATGCTCACTCATCTCATCAACCTCTTCAAGATCTTCTGTCTCTATTGCTGTTGTATTAATCTGCCTAACCTCATTAAGGATATCCTCTAGCCTCTCCTTCCTTCTCTCTAAGGACTTAAGGAGGGCATAAACACTTGATGCTAGACGCCTCTGCAATATAACTAATGCAAAGGCTATTCCTCTCTTCTTCTCATTGTTTATAGCTTTGTTGTATTGCTCACTTACATAACGTGAAAGATCATTATAAAGTCTCTTCTCATCTTCTGAGAGTCTGAATTGTATAGTTTTTACATATCTTGGTAAGAATAAAGGTTTTCCTTCAAAATCCTTCAAGTCTTCCTTCATTCTCCTAATAAAGAGTGGGTTATCTTTATTCATGATGGATTGGTTTAACATATCTGCATTAGCAAAGAACCCAGGCTCTAGAAGGTCTATAAATAGCCTAAAGTTCTCAGGATCACCTTTGTGAGGAGTTGCAGTAAGGAATAATAGATGTGTAGTTATCCTTGAGAGTACCTCGCCTAACTTGTATCTAAGTGTCTTTTCTACCTTATCCCCATAAACCATTGCACTCATCTTATGAGCCTCATCTACTATAACTAGGTCAAACTTAGATGAGCTTAAAGAGGGCAATATGTATTCTTTCTTAGCAAAATCTATAGATGTGATTATCTGATTATATACTTCCCATACATTCTCATTATAATGATCTTTAAGCAATCCCCTATCTACAACAACGAAACTCTCATCAAACCTATCCTTAAGCTCTCTCCTCCACTGATCCTGCAGATGTCCTGGTACAACTATCAGTATTCTTTTAACTAGATTTCTAAGCTTCAGTTCTTTTATTATTAATCCTGCCATTATAGTCTTCCCAGCTCCTGGGTCATCTGCTATTAGGAAGCGTATCCTTGGTAGCTTTAGTATGTAGCCATAAACCGCTTCTATCTGATGTGGGAGAGGGTCTATCTTAGAAGTGTTTACTGCTAGCAATGGATCATAAAGGGAGGCAAGTCTGTATCTCTTAGTCTCAAGTGCAGCAAAGGCTTTCCATGACTCGCATGTAAAGTCAGTTCTTATAATATTTAAGGATATGTCTTGAAGATCTGATAACGGTATGTATTGATCTATATGCTGACTTGTTGAGGTTGTTCTACCTATAATATGTACATAAGAATCATCATACTCAACATAATTTATCTCAACAGGTTCAGACCAGTTAGGACCTTTTATGATTAACCCTGGTCTTAACTCTTGTAGCTTCATTATTGAGTATTTATATTTTTGGTTATATATTTAGGTTCTGTTAATTTAAGGGGCTCTGTTAACTTACCAATAAGATCTATTATGTTAGAGTAACCTATTCTTATTTATTTATTCTATATTACCTTTATTCTATGAGTGATAGGATATGAAGGCAAGGTGTAACAGCAACCATCTAAGAACAGTAGTTGAAGCAATCAAGCCTATAGTGGACGAAGCAGTCTTTACTGCTACAAGCGATGGAATAACCTTCAGAGCAATGGATGCATCACATGTATCCTTGCTAGACATATCATGGAAGAGAGATGGCTTTCTAGAGTATGAATGCAATGAAGAGGTAACATTTGGTGTTAGGATAGATGAACTACTAAAGTTATTGAGAAGGATAGATAAAGAACAGCAAGTAGAGATTAGCATAGCAG
>Ga0079995_1078529_pt1 | contig 12854 bp, 8 predicted proteins | sample FaiFalFF_MnMetaG_2_FD_69198 | JGI IMG/M metagenome (GOLD analysis project Ga0079995, IMG submission 69198) | Freshwater microbial communities from Yellowstone National Park, Wyoming, USA - Fairy Falls C (FF_Mn_C) (SPADES assembly) (version 4) | ecosystem: Environmental > Aquatic > Freshwater >... | reverse complement strand
AAAGGTCTTTATCTCTTACATTTTCCCACCTCATATTAAAGAATATGCAAAAGAAAAACGAATAATTTTGATCCCTTCATATCAACTTGAACTTTAAAAATTAGAATGAAAAAAGTAAAGGTAATTTAAGATGAAAAGAATAAAGAAAAAATCCAAAAATTTCTCAATTTCTTGACTTTTCAAGCAAAAATGATTTAATTAATTCAGAGTTCGCAATTTACCAATGAGGAGTTGAAACTTTTTGAAATAATAAGGAGATAACTATGAAGAATTCACTAAAATTGTTGGATAGCTTGGCGTCTTATTTAATTTCACGAGTTATTTACAGAACAATATTATTTGCAACAATTCTTTTATTTACTGGTTTAGGTTGTGGAAGGAAAGTTGATAATGATTTCATATTAGTAATAGCTGATAAAAATTCTTCTGATGTTATTGAGAAGTTTATAGATGACTTGTCAGAAAAAGTTAAGTTTAAAGTATGTGATGAGTCATCAAAATGTGTTGAAGATGGAGCGATAAATGTTATCGTGGAAAAATTAGATTGTAAAGAGTGTTATCAAATAACAGAAAAGGACGGAAGATTTGTAGTGAAAGGAGGATTCCCGGCTGGAATAATTTACGGACTTACTCATTTCCTTGAACTTGCAGGTTTTCGTTTCCCACATCCGTTTTATAGTATTGTCCCTCAAAAAATAGATAGTCTTGAAAAGAAGGTTGGTCAGATCAATTCAAAAGTTTTTGAACCTGCTGTTGAGCAAAGAGGACTTCAATTACATATCTTACATCCAATAGAGGCTCTATTTTCTTTCTGGATACCTTCTCCTGAGGGTGAAAAAGAAGCGTTTAGAATTGTAAAGTGGATAGCAAGACAAAGAGGCAATTATATTCAGCTGACAGCTCTTGATAATATAAGAAAAGATGAAGATTACACCAGATGGAAAGAACATATGAAAAAGATTTTAGATTATGCGCACAAAATAGGTGTAAAAGTTGGAGTTAATATTCAGATTTTTTCTGTATCAAGCTTTCAGAAAGCTTATGTGGTCAGTAAAAAACAAGACTTGGAAAAGATTTTATCTCTTCCTTTTGATGCTGTTAATATTTCTTTCGGTGAATTTACAGGAACTACTCCTGACGAATTCATACAAAAAGTAAATGAGGTGTATGAATGGATAAAAAGTTTCAACAAAAATATTGAGTTTTCTGCTACTATACATGTTGGAAACTTTGAAAATCTTTGGGTAGAATATAAAGGTGAAAAGCTACTTTATTACTTCCTTGTAAAGTATGCAAATGAAGATATAGTTCCTTGGGTTCATACAGTAATGTTTTACAATCTCTTTGATGACGCTGGCGGAGCATATAACCATGATGATTTTTCTCTTCACAGGGAGTTTTTGTTTGAAAAGATAAAGCAAGGGAAAAAGGTTAATTACTTCCCAGAAACAGCTTATTGGATAGCCTTTGATAATTCCGTCCCGCTTTATCTGCCCATTTATATTGTTTCAAGGTGGATTGATATCAAGAACATAACAGAAGCAGGTAAGCTTTATTCCCATGTTATATTTTCGTCTGGTTGGGAATGGGGTTATTGGCTTCTTGACTATTTATCTCTACGATTTTCTTGGTCTGTTCCTGTCACCTGGGTTGAACCATTATCTGAACTATTTCCAGGTTGGGGAAAAGATATAATAAAAAAACTCGGAGAAATTCAGTATGATTATCTGATAAGAAAAAGGCTAACTCCTTATCTTGCCGGTGAGGATTTCTATGTTCATCTTGGATGTCAAAGCAAAGTTTTCTTTTCTCAACCTTGTAGGATAACATTTGAAGAATTAGTCAAAATGTCTGATGCTGAAAAGCAGAAATTTGAAAAAAGTGTTCTTGAACCTCTTGCTAATATGGAAAAAGAAATTGGAACTCTTTTGGGAAATTTCCCTGCTGATTCAAAATCTGATCCTCTTATTTTGGAGTTAAAAGATGGATTAGATATAACATATTTGAGAGTAAAATTTATGAGAAACCTTTACGAAGCTGTATTTTTGTACTCTTATGGTAAGGAATTCTCTGAAAAGATTGATACTGCTGTGCAGATTCTCAATAAAGCGGACGAAGTTGTAAAAAGGAGGAGTAAGAATTTCTTTTATCCCCGTCCAGAGCTTCTTATAGAAAGTGTGGAAAATCCAACTATATACCAGTTTGGCTATTTGAAACAGGCTCATAATTTATGTTTTTGGAGAAGGGAGCTTGGGCAGGCTAAGTTAGCTTTGGGTTTATCATCAGAAACTATTCCAAGTTGCATAGATTGATAAGATAGTACTTACCGATTTTTAAATAAGCTTTTTTGCTTCACATTTTAGCTATATCACTACAAAAAATTTTTTTGATTAATATATATGTCTCAATATATAATTTCCCTTTAAGAATCGGGGGTAGGAAAAGATATGATAAATAAGGTTTTCCTTCTTGGAAATTTAGGTTCTGATCCACAGATTAAATTCACAAAAGATGGCGTTATGATGGCTGTATTTCGTTTGGCGACCAACGAATTTATAAGGCGCAACGGAACTTATGAGAAAATTACAGATTGGCATACCGTAAGAGCTTTTGGGAAGTTAGCAGATTTTTGCTCAAAACTCAAAAAGGGAGACAGAATCTTTGTGGAAGGTAAGTTGCGAAGTACATCATTTGAATCAGATAACAAATTGTACAGAGTTTCTATGGTTATCGCTAAATCTATAAAGGTAATTCCGCGAGGCATTACAAAAGATGAATTTGTTGAACATTCAGATGAGCAATTTCAGATGGATATTTCAGAGGATTTTATCGTACATGCAAATGGACAAATTTCTAATAACGGAAATGTAGATTTTGACGAAGATAATCTTTTTTAGCTTTCACAGGTTTTTATTCTTGCTTTTTTCCATTTTTGTTTCTGGGCTTTAAATTCAAAATTATGGCAAAGTTTGATGTCAAAAAACACTATCCTTTAAGGAGCGATAGAATAAAGGGGGGAGATGAAAGGGCACCTCACAGAGCTTTTATGCGAGCTATGGGATACAAAGATGAAGATTTTGAAAAACCATTTATTGCAGTTGGAACTGCTTGGAACGAAATTACTCCTTGTAATTACAACCTCAACGAGCAAGCTAAATACATAAAGAAAGGAATAAAATCAGCCGGTGGATACCCAATAGAATTCACAACAATATCTGTTAGCGATGGAATAGGAATGGGACACGAAGGTATGAGATACTCTCTTGTTAGCAGGGAAATAGTTGCAGATTCGGTTGAGACCGTTCTTAATGCGCATTTTTATGATGCTTTCGTTGGAGTTGGTGGATGCGATAAAACAATCCCGGGAATGATAATGGCGATGGCAAGAGTTAATATACCATCCATATTCCTCTATGGTGGAACTATAATGCCCGGTGAGTGGAGAGGAAACAGAATAACAATTCAAGATGTGTATGAGGCTGTTGGAATGTTTCAATCAGGAAAAATAACCGAAGATGAGTTATATGAAATTGAGTGTAATGCATGTCCTTCAATAGGGGCGTGCGGAGGTCAGTTTACGGCGAACACTATGGCTTGTGCCGCAGAAGCCTTGGGAATTTCTCTACCGGGTTCAAATTCTTATCCAGCAGAACATCCTGAAAGAAAATTTGTATGCGAAGAAGTTGGGAGAGCGATTGTAAATCTTTTGAAATTAGGTATAAAACCATCTGATATTTTAACTCGTGAAGCTTTTGAGAATGCTATCGCTGTTGTTTCAGCTACTGGTGGTTCAACAAATGCAGTCTTACATCTTATTGCAATAGCTAATGAGGTTGGCGTAAAGCTCACATTAGACGATTTTGCAAGAATAAGCAAAAAAACTCCCCTTATAGCTGACCTAAAACCAGGTGGAAGATTTGTAATGTATGACCTTCATCTTGCAGGTGGAGTCCCTATGATAATGAGAATTTTGCTTGATGCAGGACTAATTCACGGTAATGCACTAACAGTTACGAGTAAGACTGTGAAAGAGAACTTGAAAGAAATTGAGGTAAGATACAGCGATGTCATAAGACCTTTGCATGAACCACTAAAACCAGATGGAGGAATAATAATTCTTTATGGTAATCTTGCTCCCCAAGGTGCTGTTATGAAAGTTTCCGGTGGTCAGATACGCAGAAAACACAGAGGACCTGCGAAAGTATTTGAAAGTGAGCTTGAATGCTTTGAAGCTGTAAAACAAAGAAAAATAAATCCCGGAGATGTTGTTGTTATAAGAAATGAAGGTCCAAAGGGAGCTCCAGGGATGCCAGAAATGCTTCAAGTCACAGCTGCCTTGGTTGGTCAAGGATTAATAGATTCAATTGCTCTTGTGACAGATGGAAGATTTTCAGGTGCAACTCGTGGTCTTATGATAGGACATGTTTCCCCAGAAGCTTATGATAGAGGACCAATAGCCTGCGTTCGTGATGGAGACATCATAAATATTGATTTAGATAATTGCAGGATTGATATTGAAATTTCTGAGGAGGAAATAAGAGAAAGATTGAAAAAACTTCCGCCACCTACTCCAAAATATACAAGAGGAGTTCTCGGGAAGTATATTAGACTTGTGAAATCCGCGTCAGAAGGAGCTGTAACTCACTGACTTTTTTGAGGTATTATGATGGTATTTTTATTTTTGGGAAAATTTTTTGTTTTTTGTTCTTTTTGCTGAGTTCGTATTAAAATAATTTTTTGCTAATTAGAAAAGACCGGAAGCTCCTCCCGTGAAGGGAGAGCGGAAGGTAAGGAGAAATTTTTCAAGGAAAACTTTTCGAAAAAATACACTTTTCCAAAATTTCTTATTAAATTACATATGCTTATGTAAAATTAGCCGGAAGGTATCCCTGTGAAAAGGGAGCCGGAAGGTTGTGGAAGGTAAGTGGAGATAAATTTTTTGATTTGAAAATTTTGTGTTAAGAGAGCCTTGCGGTCAAGGAGAAATTTTATTGCCCTCCTAAATTTATGCCAAGGAGGGTTTGATCGTGGCTCAGGGCGAACCCTGGCGGCGCGCCTCACCCATGCAAGCCGAGCGACACAGGTCGGGCAACCGGCCTGTGGAGCGGCGAACGGCCGAGTAATACACAGGTAACCTACCCTCAGGAAGGGGATAACCCGGGGAAACTCGGGCTAATACCCTATAAGCTTACGCCTCGGATGGGGTGTAAGAAAAGGGTGACAGCCAAAACTGTCGCCGCCTGAGGAGGGGCCTGTGTCCCATCAGCTAGTTGGTGGGGTAACGGCTCACCAAGGCTATGACGGGTAGCCGACCTGAGAGGGTGGTCGGCCGGACCGGCACTGAGACACGGGCCGGACTCCTACGGGAGGCAGCAGGGGGGAATCTTGGGCAATGGGTGAAAGCCTGACCCAGCGACGCCGCGTGCGGGAAGAAGCCCCTCGGGGTGTAAACCGCTGTCGGGAGGGACAAAGAGACCCCCTCAGGGGTCTTGATTGTACCTCCGGAGGAAGGGACGGCTAACTCCGTGCCAGCAGCCGCGGTAATACGGAGGTCCCAAGGGTTGCCCGGAGTGACTGGGCGTAAAGGGTCCGTAGGCGGTCTGGTAAGTCTCCCGTGAAAGCTGCCCGCTCAACGGGCAGAGGTCGGGAGATACTGCTGGACTCGGGACCAGCAGGGGGGACCGGAATTCCCGGTGTAGCGGTGAAATGCGTAGATATCGGGAGGAACGCCGATGCCGAAGGGGGGTCCCTAGGCTGGCTCCGACGCTGAGGGACGAAAGCTGGGGGAGCGAACCGGATTAGAGACCCGGGTAGTCCCAGCCGTCAACGATGGGTGCTAGGGAGCGGGGTAAATCCTCGCGCCCGAAGCTAACGCGTTAAGCACCCCGCCTGGGGAGTACAGCCGCAAGGCTGAAACTCAAACGAATTGACGGGGACCCGAACAAGCCGCGGTGCATTTGGTTTAATTCGATGCAGCGCGAAGAACCTTACCCGGGTTTGACATGCTAGCGTAAGCCTGCCCGAAAGGGTAAGGTGGGCTGGGCGATGAGTCCAGCCAGCTAGCACAGGTGCTACATGGCTGTCGTCAGCTCGTGCCGTGAGGCGTCGGGTTAAGTCCCAGAACGAGCGCAACCCCTGCCCGCTGTTGCCATTCCCCGAAAGGGGAGGCACTCTGCGGGGACTGCCGGCGAAGAGTCGGAGGAAGGAGGGGACGACGTCAAGCCCGCATGGCCCTTATGCCCGGGGCTACACAAGTGCAACAATGGCCAGGACAAAGGGATGCAAAGCCGTGAGGCTGAGCAAATCCCACAAACCTGGCCCCAGTTCGGATCGGGGTCTGCAACCCGACCCCGTGAAGCCGGAGTGGCTAGTAATCGCGGATCAGCTACGCCGCGGTGAATACGTTCCCGGGTCCTGTACACACCGCCCGTCACGCCATGGAAGTCACCTGCACAGGAAATCCCCAAAAGGGACGAATGTGTGGGTGGCGACTGGGGCGAAGTCGTAACAAGGTACCCCTACCGGAAGGTGGGGGTGGATCACCTCCTTTCTTTTCTTTTCTCTCGCAAGGCTCTCTTAACACTTTTTTAATATTTTAACGGGCCCATAGCTCAGCTGGCAAGAGCGTACCCCTGATAAGGGTAAGGTCTCCGGTTCGAGTCCGGATGGGCCCACAGAGAGGGGACGTAGCTCAGTGGGAGAGCGCCCGGTTTGCACCCGGGAGGGCACGGGTTCAAATCCCGTCGTCTCCACTTACCTTCAAGGAAAAATTTTAGTTTGAAATTTGAAAAAGATGAGATAGGTTTTTATGGTAGGAAAGTGCCCGGGGTGGATGCCTGGGCGGCTGGAGGCGATGAAGGGCGTGGCAAGCTGCGATAAGCCCGGGGGAGGCGCAAGCAGCCTGTGATCCCGGGATGCCCGAATGGGGAAACCTACCAAGGGGAAACCCTTGGTATCCTCTGGGGAAACTCAGAGGAGGCGATACCCCCCGAAGTGAAACATCTCAGTAGGGGGAGGAGAAGAAATCAACCGAGATTCCCCGAGTAGCGGCGAGCGAAAGGGGAGAAGCCTAAACCTTGTAGGTGTTAAAGCCCGCTGGCGTTGCCTACAAGGGGTTGTGGGATACACTCGGAGGGAGCAGCGGATCCCTCAGGGAGTTACAAAATCTGAGGATAGCCGAAGTGGTCTGGAAAGGCCCGCCATAGAGGGTGATAGCCCCGTAGGCGAAATCCTCAGATCTCCTGGGAGTGTATTCCCGAGTACCACGGCCCACGTGAAAGGTCGTGGGAAGCTGGGGGGACCACCCTCCAAGGCTAAATACTACCAGCCGACCGATAGCGAATAAGTACCGCGAGGGAAAGGTGAAAAGAACCCCGGTGAGGGGAGTGAAAGAGAACCTGAAACCCCGGGTATACGGACTGCGGAAGGGCTATCTCCGTAAGGGGAAGCGCGCCCGACCGCGTGCCTTTTGCGTAATGAGCCGGCGAGTTGCCGTCAGTGGCAAGGTTAAGGACCTCTGGTCCGGAGCCGTAGGGAAACCGAGTCCGAACAGGGCGCTAAAGTCGCTGGCGGCAGACCCGAAGCGCCACGATCTACCCATGCCCAGGGTGAAGGACGGGTAAAACCGTCCGGAGGCCCGAACGGGTCAGGGTTGAAAACCTGTCCGATGAGGTGTGGGTAGGAGTGAAAAGCTAATCGAGTGGCGGTATAGCTGGTTCCCCCCGAAATGCATCTAAGTGCAGCCTCACGAAATGCACCGTGGGGGTAGAGCCACCGCTTAGGCTACCGGGAGGGAAACCTTCCGGAACCTAGGCGAACTCCGAATACCACGGTTGCAGTAGTGGGAGTGAGTGGCCCGGGGATAAGCTCGGGTCACGAGAGGGGAACAACCCAGACCCTCGGCTAAGGCCCCTAATTCCGGGCTAAGTGAGAAAGGATGTCTACCTGCTAAGACAGCTGGGATGTTGGCTTAGAAGCAGCCATCATTTAAAGAGTGCGTAACAGCTCACCAGCCGAGCGGGTAGGCGCCGAAGATGTAACGGGACTCAAGCTCGGAGCCGAAGCCAGGGGTCAGGATGTGTTGCGGCACATCCTGGCGGTAGGGGGGCGTTCCAAGTCCGTTGAAGCTCGACCGAAAGGACGGGTGGAGGGCTTGGAAGTGAGAATGCCGGCATGAGTAACGAGAGGGAGGTGAGAATCCTCCCGCCCGTAAGCCCAAGGTTTCCTGCTCAACGCCCATCGGAGCAGGGTTAGCCGGGACCCTAAGGTGAGGCCGAAAGGCGTAGCCGATGGGAAAAGGGGAGTAATATTCCCCGCCACTATGGGGCGTTAAAGCAACGCTGTGACGGCTCAGTAGGGTGCGGTGGGTTGACGGATTGCTCACCGCTATCTGAAATGGGTCCAAGAAAGAGCAGGTTGCTTTGCCTCATAGTGCCCGTACCGCAAACTGACACAGGTGGGCTCCGGGCAAAGCCCGGAAGGGTAGCGGGTGAAACCCCCCTAAGGAACTCGGCAAATTGGCCCCGTAACTTCGGGAGAAGGGGTGCCCATCCCGTGCAAGCGGGAATGGGTCGCAGGAAATTGGCGGTGGGGACTGTTTACTAAAAACACAGGTCTCTGCCAACCCGAAAGGGGACGTATAGGGACTGAGGCCTGCCCGGTGCCCGAAGGTGAAGGTAAGGGGTTAGCCGCAAGGCGAAGCTCCGAGCCTAAGCCCGGGTAAACGGAGGCCGTAACTCTGACGGTCCTAAGGTAGCGTAATCCCTTGCCGGGTAAGTTCCGGCCTGCATGAATGGCTTAACCACTGCCGCTCTGTCTCAGGGGGGTGCCCGGTGAAAATGTAGTGGGGGTGAAGATGCCCCCGACCCGCGGCAGGACGGAAAGACCCCGTGCAGCTTTACTGCAGTCTGGCGCTGAACTCCGGGAGACCCTGCGCAGGATAGGTGGGAGCCTGAGAAGTCCCCGCTCCGGCGGGGATGGAGGCGCCGGTGAGATACCACCCTGGATCTCTTGGAGTTCTAACCTCGGTCCGTCAACCCGGACGGGGGACACCGTCAGGCGGGCAGTTTTCCTGGGGCGGGATCTCCCGAAAAAGTATCGGGAGAGTGCAAAGGTGCCCTCAGCCGGGATGGAAATCCGGCCTTGAGTGCAAGGGCATAAGGGCGCCTGACTGCGAGAGGGACACCTCGAGCAGACGCGAAAGCGGGCCCTAGTGACCCGGCGGTCCTATGTGGGAGGGCCGTCGATCAGCGGATAAAAGCTACGCCGGGGATAACAGACTAATTTCCCCTGAGAGTTCACATCGACGGGGGAGTTTGGTACCTCGATGTCGGCTCATCCCATCCTGGGGCTGAAGAAGGTCCCAAGGGTCGGGCTGTTCGCCCGTTAAAGGGGTACGCGAGCTGGGTTTAAACCGTCGTGAGACAGGTTGGTCCTTATCCGCCGTGGGCGCAGGAGGACTGAGGGGAGCTGGTCCTAGTACGAGAGGACCGGACTGGGGTAGCCTCTGGTGTACCGGTTGTCCTTCCAAGGGCATCACGCCGGGTAGCCATGCTGCCACGGGATAACCGCTGAAGGCATCTAAGTGGGAAGCCCACCCCAAGATTAGTCCTCCCCGAAGGGCCCTCGGAGACTACGAGGTTGATAGGCCCGAGGTGTAAGCACCGCAAGGTGTTGAGCCGACGGGTCCTAATCGCCCGTTCGCCATAAAAACCTATCTCATCTTTTTCAAATTTCAAACCCTTTCTTTTTTCTTTTAATCCGTTTCTTTTACTTTCAACCTGTTTTTTCTTTCAAACCATTTCTTTTCTTCTCTTATCTTTTGTATATTTTTTCTTTTATATTTTTTTGGTTCTTACATCTTATCATCACTTTGTCCTAATTTTTTCCCCAGTGATTAGGTTTTATAAAGGTCTCATCTTTATATCAAAAGATGAATCAGAAATCATAAATAAAATCAATCCTAAAAAATATAAAGATGAATTTGTCTCGTTCCCTTCTGAAATTGTCCTAAATTTGCCAGAAAAAATAAAAGAAGTGGAAGGGTTAGAATTCCTTCCTAATCCAAATCCTCTTGGATTCCCTGATATAAGAGATTATCAAAAAAAAGCTTTTGAGATGTGGAGTATTGATGGGAATTTTAAGGGAACAATTGTTATGCCAACAGGAACAGGAAAAACTTTTCTCGCAATATACTGCATATGTCATCTAAAACTCCCAACTCTTTGCGTTGTTCCTACATTAGCTCTTGTTGATCAGTGGGTTCAAAAACTCAATTTATTTTTTGATGAAGTCGGTGAGTGGACAGGAAGAGCAAAAAATCTCAAACCAATAACAGTTGCAACTTATGATTCTGCATCCATTTCCGCAGAATTTTTAGGAAACAAATTTGCCTTTTTGGTTTTTGATGAGGTCCATCATCTACCATCTGAAAATTATAGGAAAATTGCTCAAATGTCTGTTGCCTGGAACCGTCTTGGACTTACAGCAACTCTTGAAAGAGAAGATGGATTGCACAAACTAATCCCAGAACTTGTAGGAAGTTTCATATATAAAGTAAATATTAAAGATGTTCGCAACTTTATTGCTGATTGGCACATAGTCCAACTGAACACAAAAATGACAAAAGAAGATGTCATTAAATATTCAGCTTTGATGAAAAAATATAGAGACTTTTGCACAAGTCTTGGTTTAAATCCCGGAGAAAAAGAAACTTTCCTACGCGTTCTCAGATTGTCTTTCAGAGATCCTATTGCCAGGGAAGCAGTTTCATCTCTGCGCGAAGCAAAAAAATTAGCGATGAACTATGAGGGAAAAATCAATGTAGTTAGAGAAATCTTGAAAAAACATAAGGGAGAAAAAATTCTTATCTTTACAGATTCACAACAGATGGCATATAAAATTTCAGAGACATTCCTTATACCGGCTATAACCTCTGAAATATCAACGGAAGAGAGAAGTTTTTATCTTAAAGCTTTCTCAGAGGGAAAGATTACAGCTATTGTCTCCGCTCACGTTCTTGACGAAGGAATAGATGTTCCGGAGGCGTCGGTTGCAGTCATAGTTTCTGGTTCCGGAAGCCCGAGAGAATTCGTACAGCGTCTTGGGAGAATTCTCAGACCTTCAAAACCAAAAGCATTAATGTACGAAATAATATCATCAGCTACATCTGAATACTCTACTTCAAAAAGAAGAAAACAAGCTTTATATGAAGAAAATTTGTAAATGTAAATCATTATTATGGGTACTTTTGCATGATGCAAATTTTAAAGTCTTCTATTTAGCTTTTCTAATTTTAATGAATTAAAAGCTTGACTTTTGCAAGTAAAGGTATTAAATTAAATCTGTAAGACAGGAAGAAATTTTTCGGGGAGTTTAACGGGGAATTCTAATGGCTTCAACGAGGTAAAGCATCAACGGGGATAAAAAATTAAAGTTCAACGGGGTAAATTTCTGGGAAGATATAAAACGGGGGAAAATCTGCGTAGAGCAACGGGGTAAAATCAGAAACGGGGAATTTCCGCAATAGAACTATAATAAAACGGGGAAGGTATATAACGGGGAAAGTGTATATTAGGAAAAAAGGAGGTGATATTGCTATGGAATTAAAGAAAATATTGTTGCTTTCTAATCTTCTTATCAGGAAAATCGGCATTCATCTTTTTGTGTTCGTTATTTCCGTAGCGGGATTAGTTTCTCCGTTTTTCTTGTGCTTACTCGGAAAGGTCTTTGAGATATCTTTCTTTTCGCTTTTCTCAAAAAGTGTTTCTTTCAGTCTTATGTGTTCTTTTAGAAACTTTGTACTTTCCTTTCATCCTGTTCTGGGAGTTGTTTTGTCGTTTGCTTTCGGAGGGTTTATTTTCTTTTTTGCTCTCTGGCTCTTGGAAATCTTATTCCCAAACCTTATATGGAGAAAAATCGTTGATATGCTCTATGAGGAATATGTGATTCAAAAGCTCAAAGGAAATGCTGATGCTGCTAAAAGATATAGTAAGAAAATATCAGAGGTGCAATTTATGATTTCAAGAACGAGAATGTAATGAAAAGTAAAGTGCAATACACTAAAAAAAAGTTTTTATGATTGATGTTCTATCGTGAGATTTTTAATACATAATTTTTACTTCTATCGGAATTCCAACGAGGTCAAATTCTTGAGCTGGAATTGATGAAGCTGATGCGCTCTTTAATTTGAATATTGTTTGTTTTTGCGGATGCTGAGGTTGTATTTGTTGTTCCTGAGAAGGTGGGCGTCCCGTTGTGGATTTCCCAGGTTTATTAGCGCACGAAAATTTAGATACGCTCACAAACAAAACAAAAAAGATTATAAGTTGTATTTGTTGTTCCTGAGAAGGTGGGCGTCCCGTTGTGGATTTCCCAGGTTTATTAGCGCACGAAAATTTAGATACGCTCACAAACAAAACAAAAAAGATTATAAGTAAAACATTAGAAACAAAATTTTCTCTTCTCCTCACTACTATTGCAAACGGAATTAAAGATATCAAAAGTAAAGAGATTGCTATTTTTTCTGATTTTGATAAACTCTTATTTTCTAATTTTGATATTTCAGGAGATGCTTTCCAAGTTGTGGTCGGAGAAAGATAAGCAACAAATAAAAATCTTTTCTCTTGTCCGTTTTTTATTTGAATTGAGATATCGGAAAAAGATTGTCCCATCTCAAATTTTGTAATGATTTTTTCTCCAGGATCATATTTTGAGTTACCATTTTCATCTTCTACAAGTTCAACAAGATTTATTATTGTTGGATCATATTCTATTCCTATGGAGCTTATGAGAAAGTCGGTTCCGTTTGCTTTTGCGATTATTGGTATTTCAGCTTTGAGTGAGTATGCAGTTAT
>Ga0079995_1047032_pt1 | contig 12857 bp, 8 predicted proteins | sample FaiFalFF_MnMetaG_2_FD_69198 | JGI IMG/M metagenome (GOLD analysis project Ga0079995, IMG submission 69198) | Freshwater microbial communities from Yellowstone National Park, Wyoming, USA - Fairy Falls C (FF_Mn_C) (SPADES assembly) (version 4) | ecosystem: Environmental > Aquatic > Freshwater >... | reverse complement strand
TGAGTTTTTCGGGGTTTTCTCACCGCGCTCCACCTCCTGTTAGGGCGCGTATTAGGGCCACATAAGGGGTTTGGCTTCTACTGTAGCTGAAGGGGATCAGCCAGGTTCCCTGTTCGCCTTCTTTGGAGAGAAAGGCGGGGTGCCCTCGAGGGTCTACGCTCCCCGAGGGCCCGGTCTCCGTCGTCCGCACCACCCAGAGGCCGGTCTCCACCGCTCGGAGGCGGTCTTGGCGCAAGCGGCGTCTCTTGAGGAGGGTACCGTCGAAGGCTCCCTCGTTGGACACGACGACCAGCGCCTCCGCTTCCATGGCGGCAAGCCTGGCCGCGGGGACGGAGAGCATGGCCTCGTAGCAGATGAGGACCCCGAAGCGTCCTAGGGGCTTCAACTTCCCTCGTGGGAGGTCTCCTTGGGGAGGGGTGAAACCCGCCTGGAGGTAGGCTCGGGAACGCACGGGGGCGAGCCACCCGGCCCGCTCCCGGCCTGGGATGATGCCTTCCGATTCCTCCCGGCCACGGAAAACGCTCCGCTGGTCGTCCTGCTCCGCGACCGCCGACGGCACTTCGCCATCCGCATCCAGACCGAACCGCATTTCCGCGACCTGGTGCTTTTTGTGCCACCACATCGCCAGGCGGTTTGCATCGAGCCGTACACCTGCGTTACCGATGCGATCAATCTCCACCAACGCGGCGTTGCCAGCGGCTTGCGAATCCTGCAGCCGGGCCAGGAGTGGCGAACCTCCCTGACCATCACCGTTTTTTCCCAACCGTGAACGACCCATTCTCCGCCAGACGGTTGACTGTTCCGGAACGGCCCCGGTAGTTCTTCTTCCCCGAACCGTGAACGAGAGGTTCATCCCCCAGCGTACCATTCCCCGTTTCGAAACGTTGGCGTACTTTTTTCGAGCGATGATGCTCGCTAACACTCTACACCGGCAAAACGAGCGCAGAAGCCGAAAATGCCGCCCCAGGCTACCGTTACCCCGATCCTGCTGCCCTACCGGCTCAGTCGCCGCGCGGAAAATCATCGGTTGCCGGCGATTCCGCTTCACTCAGCGGTCTCACCACGCCAGCAGAGCCAGCGAACCATTGGCACGCGCTGGGCCAGGTTCGGGAAATAAGCATCCACCGCACCGGTTCGGGCAACGGTCTGCCAGTCCCCCGAAGGTTTCGGGCATGATTTGATGAGCACCAACTCTTCGGCCTGCCAGCGCCATGCCACCTGGGCAGCGATACTATCGCTGGTTACCTCCCAGCCGATCGGCAAACAGTCCGACTGAGTGACATCCCATTGGCAAAACGGAACCGGGTCGAGGATCGGCAACAATTGTTGCGACCAGGCGTGCTCACACTGGCCCAGTTCTTTTACGATCTGGCTGCCGGGCAGGAGCGACGCTACACACCCGGCATTCAGCCGCATGGTTTCGATGGCCAGCCAGTGCCCTGCCTCGACGGGGAGACGGTGAATCCGATCGAGCCGGCGAATCCAATCGGCAGCCCCACCGCCACCGACGACAAGCAACGTAAAATGCGATTTCGACTCCGCCAAAAAGGCTCGCAAACGCGGAATGCACCCCGGCCAGTCCAGAAGACTGCCGCCCAATTTCACCACGCGAAATCGGCGTCCCCCAGCATTCACGGCATCACGACTCTGCGGGACAGACCTTATGTATCACCAGGCCGATGATGTGCCAATACTTCCACCACCTAACGCTTGTAATGCACCCACATCGGTGAACTCCACGCCAGTTCTCCGTCCGTTTGCATGACGCGGAAATAGTAATAATGCAGGTTGCGCTCCGGTTTGGGGTCAGTCCAGGTCAGACGCTGTTCCTCGGACTTACCCCCATCGAGAGTGGCAACGACCTGGCTATCGCGAATAACGTCCACCTGCTTAATCGCTGCCGTGCCGCGCACATAGATCTGAAATATAGGCGGTTGCATAGTTTCCCATTCATCGCCCATAATATGCGTGCCACTGCGGACATCTAAGATAATGTTGTCGGTAGCCGCGTAGCAGTGACGTTTTCGGGCCGCATCTAAGATCGCCTCCCGATCGCGGCGTTCGGCCAGGGCGACGAAAAAGGAAATATGAGTGGACCAATGATCACTTGATGCCTGGAAGCCCAACCGGTAGCCCTTGGCTAAGGCATTGTTGATATAGCCACTGGGTTGCCAGCCGCCAATTTGCGGAGGAAACTCTCCCGATTTGGGATCATAACCGGCCCGCGGACAGTTGGGATATTCGTAATTCATGCGGTTCCCTTGATAAATTTCCACAATCGGTTCGACCAGGGGATCATGATCGCGCCAATCAGTACCCATACTGGTTGCTGAGGTATGGGAAGCACAAATCCCTCCGAGTTCCCGCAGATAACGGTAGAGCATCTTCGTATCGTCGGCATGAACGCCGGCCACACGTTTGTCGGGATCCGGTTCGTCTAAGCGAGGCAAAGTTAATATGCCGCGCCGGGCAAACATGACATTGCGATGCCCATGCGGATACGGCACGCTGCGTTCGTACGTGAACATGGGAGTAAATACGCCGGCAACATGATAAGCGTCGGTCATTTTTTGCGTCAACCACCAGGTATATTCCCGGCCCGCACCGTTATCGTGGTCGCCATTACCTATCCAGTCCAGACTGGCGGCATCAATGGCATAGCGAAACATGTCCTCTAAACAACCGTCCGGGCCGCCGTCCCAGGAAATTTCCGTGTGTCGGTGAAATTCGCCTCGCAATAGATAGTATAGCTTACCACCGGCGCGTACTTGATATTCGCGGATTCGCCTGACCGCCTCCTGTTCCTTGCGATGCGCGTCTAAATCTTTAGTGCCGGGCACGCGCGGCCGTAATTCCGCTGCTACCGATGAGCCTGGCAGGTCGCATGTGTTTATATAGAGATCGTACCCGACTTTATCTGGCGTGGTATAGCGGCCATCGGTGTTATGAACGACTAATATCCCGCCGTTGGTATGCGGCAGCAATACAGGTCGGCTGTCCATGAGGTTGCAGGAATGATGCAATTCGACCGGTTCCGACCACTGCTTGCCATCGTAACATCGCAAGTAGGAGAGCCAGTACGAGCCTGGATGCGTGGAATAGCGTGTGCCGAATTTCTGGCGATAGGTTAGCCACAGGCGACCGCGAGTATCTAAGCCCAGACGGGGATGGGAATAACGCGGGGTGCGTTCAAAACGCACAGCAGCCAGTGGTTCGTAAGGCATTTTCGGCGGCTCGACCTTGGAGGAGGGCAATTCCGCAACCGGCTCGAATAATCGGCCGTCCTGCCAGCACACCACCCGCACCGAACGCGATGCATAGAGCGGTTGCCCTTCCGTATCAAACGCGCCAAAATCCTTGCCCCAGTCTTCCGTCCCCTCCTCGTAAGCGATCCAGAGCCGGCCAGCATTATCCCAAACAATGCTGGGTCGCGCTTCAAACTTCGGCGATGTGGCAACTGGATAAAAATTGATTTTGCCCGCCTCGATAACCGCTATATAGACGTCGTAATCGCCGTTGTACACATCGAAAGCGATAGCGACCCGACCATCCGCTGCGGCAGCAATCGCGGGCGACCATTGATTGGCGGCGGGATTCGTTGCCAGGCGACCGGACTGAACCAGCTTGCCTTTTTCATAAGCGCAGAAACGTACACTAGATTTCCCGGCACGGTCCCAACTTTGCCAGGCGACCCAGATACGGCCTTGTTGATCCGTGCAGGCCACCGGTGCTAAGTCCGGGCCGGGACTATCTTCGGAAACTAACGTTTCCGGACCAGGTCGCGGGCTTTCCGAGTCGGTTTTGCTTTTGTCGCTCGGTTCCAGCCAGCGCACGTAAATATCATAGTTACCCTGGCGCTGGGCACTATAAAAAACAGCGATGCGACCTTCCACATCCGCGGCAATCGCACAACGCACTATATCCTCTTGCGGACCGGTGATCGCGATCGGAGCCGACCATTTTCCCTGCCGCAGATACCGGACTAAAACCTGGTCCGCGGCTTCGGGGATGTAAAAATCCCGGAAATGGGCTGGCATTTCCTTTAATGGCGAGGCCTCGACTCGCCGATCCGGTCGCCGTAAACGATACGCGGTATAAGCTACCCACAGGCTTCCGTCCGGGGCATAGCAGGCGGCGGGATGATCATCTTCGGTCGCCTCGGTCACCAGGGGTGTGGCTGTGGAAAGCAGGCGCACCGCCGCCGACTTATTCCAGAGCAGGACTGTTTTGCCGGCGAGGACTTCACTCAGCTTGACGGTTTCTTTGGCCGGCGTTCGGCCAGGAATTTCGATGGATAACTCGGCGTCGGGCTTTAGCTCGGCGAGATGGAAAACCACTCCGACGCTATCAATCCCTTCCAGCCGGGCCAATGCCGGTTGCCCTTTCGGCAAGCGAATCGGGCGTTTGCTGCGGGCAGTCCAGGAATCGCCCTGAATGGCATCCGTGTCGCGGAAACGATAGCCCTCGCGGTGAACGATTCGCCCACCGGTCAGCGTGGCACGTCCCGACCAGTCCGCAGGCTCGGTGTCGGTCAGCCCCAGTTCCAGAAGGACAGCAACCGGAGGTGGAGCCAGGCGAGCTGCTTTTGCCCATTGCCAGGCCAGCGGCTCGACCGCCTTCGGCTGGGCAATAACCATCAACCCCAGGATGATTCCGCTGCAAACCAAGCCTAAAGCCCATTTCCGCAGCATACCGTATCCTCCGTTTGGTCCCAAGGCACCGCCGACCATGATCTAGCAATTCGGTAAAGGCAGGACTAGGCACGCGGGCGGTCTAATTCCCGCACAGGCTGCGCTCGATGGAAATGAATAAGGGTACGGCATGCCGTACCCTTGATGCTGGCGATCGGTTGGGCGATTCGGAGTTGGGCCAGCCTGGCGTTGTGGCCATGCCTTGCCGTCATGCCAGGCGCGAGCGAGGCAATCTCGTTGCCGGAAAGAATATTTGCCGGAGTGGGACTAACTACAGAATTTCCCGAATCGGATTGGCGCCGCGATCCACAATACGAATAGGCCGACCCCGCGGAGTCGTGTATTGCTTGTTGTAATCAATGCCGAGGATAGTGCAGACGGTGGCCAGGAAATCAAGAGCGGAGATGGGCCGCTCGACCACAGTCGCGCCTTCGGCGTCGGTCTTGCCGATGACCTGCCCGCCTTTAATGCCGCCACCGATGAGCAATGTGCTCCAGGCTCGCGGCCAGTGATCGCGTCCAGGTTGCGGCCCACGGTTGTTGATGTGCGGCGTGCGACCGAATTCGCCCATCCAGATGATCAGCGTACTGTCGAGCAGACCGCGGGCTTTCAAATCTTCGATCAGGGCACTGATGGCGGGGTCCACCTGCTGCGAAAGTTCCCGCACCCGCGTGAAGTTGTTTTGATGGGTATCCCAGCCGGGCAGGGTAACCTCGACGAATTTGACGCCGACTTCGACAAGTCGCCGCGCCAGTAAACAGGCATCACCAAAGCGAGTGTTGCCGTAACGTTGTCGAACACTGGCAGGCTCCTGGTTGAGGTCGAAGGCTTTTGCTTCCTTCGATCGCATCAACTCCACCGCACGAGCATACATGGTTTGATGCGCCTGTGCGGCCGGGCTGCGGTAAGTTCGATAAAAGCCCTGTTCCAGTTCCGTCAGCAAGCTGACGCGGTCCTGGAACCTGGATTCGCTGACCCAGGATTGAAGATTCTCCACGCCGCGAGTCGGATCGTTGACAATAAGCGGTTCATGCCGCGGGCCGAGGTAACCCGCACCAAAAGTGCGCGCCGAGACCGCCACGAAACTCGGCAGCGGAAAGTCCGGATTGCCCAGCTCCTTGGACACGATCGAGCCGATGCTGGGATGCACCACGCCGCCCTGTCCTTCGCGGTAACCGGTGTGCAGATAGTAGCGAGCCCGCGGATGGGCACCTTCGCCGGTACTCATCCCCCGCAGAATGACGGCATGCTGCATGAGTTGCGCCAGCTTCGGGAAATGTTCGCTGATCTGAATGCCTGGCACGGAAGTGGGGATCGGCTTAAATTCGCCGGCATGTTTGGTGCCCGGCTTCATGTCGAAGGTGTCTTTGTGGGAAGGTCCGCCGTCCATCCACAAAAGAATGCAGGCTTTATGCCGCTGTTGTGATTCCGCCGCGCGAAGTGCCAGAATGTCCAGCCAGCCGGAAGCTGACCAGCCGACTATCCCCGCAGCGGATAACTGGCAAAATTCCCGCCGAGATAAGCCCGCAGCATTCTTCATGTGTTCTCTCCTTCTGCAAGTTCCGAGAGGTTTCGCTTATTCAGTGGCCCGACCTCAATGGGCTATTTGTTTCACCAAAAAGGCGGCAGGGCAACGGCTGGCGTCACCCCACCGCCCGGCAGCGTCGGTTACCGCGTCAGCACGAATTCGCTGGAATTCAAAAGCGCCCAGAAGACATCCGCCCAGGCAGAGCGGTCGTATTTGCGTTCGGCCACGTATGCCAGGAAACGCTGCCGTTCTTGCTCCGTGGGACGACGAGACAGCATCCCCAGATACAGCCAGTCGAGAATCTCCTGGGGCGTCTTACCTCGCCGCAACGCCTCCTGCAACGCCAGCCCTTCGACATTGGTCAGTTGCGAATTCATCAGCCGCAAAGCATGGGGAATTCCCAACTGGTAATCGAGTGGGTCGGCTCCTTCGTCTCCGCTGAAGGCAACGATAAACGCCTCACGGATGTTGAACGCTGGCTTGCCGCCGACCGTCGGTTTGCGAACCGTCAAATTGCGGTTGAAACCGACCACTTGCGCCAGTGCGTCGAACAGTTGTGCCGGGGTCATCGGTTTGACCGGCATCTGTGCGAACAGCGTCGGGTCGGCTGGTTGCTCGCCGACCGGCCTGCTGCTTCGCTGATACGCCTGCGTGTTGGTGATAGTGCGCACCAGCCATTTCAGGTCGAAATTGTGGGCGGCAAACTGTGTGGCCAGCAAATCCAGTAACTCCGGATAAGTCGGCGGATTATCCTCGTGCATGTCATCCACGGGGTTGACCAGACCGCGTCCGAAAAACTTGGCCCACCAGCGATTGACCGTGGCTCGGGCAAAATACGGGTTGTCCGGAGCGGTGAGCCATTTCGCCAGCACCGGCCGATAGGGTTCCTCGCTACGCAGTTCCGGTTGCGCTCCGCCCAGGAATTTCGGCGGCAGGGCCTTATACGACTCCGGCAGATTGGGCCGACGACCGAAAATCCGGTTCGATTCCGTCACGCCAGGAGTATTGCCCAGTTTAGCCGCACGCACCGTGTTGTCGGCACGCACCTTCGAGAAGAACGCTGCAAACGACCAGTAATCATTCTGCTTCCAGTTGGTGAACGGGTGATTGTGGCACTGAGCACATTGCAGCTGGTTGCCGAGAAAGAGTTTGCAAACCGAGTTGGTGATCTGATCCAGCCCCTGATTGGCCAGGAAATAAGTCACCGCCGGATTTTCCTGTTGCGTACCCGTAGCCGTCAGCAATGCCGTTACAATTTCGCTCCAGGGCCGGTTCTGATTGAACTGTTCGGCCAGCCAGTCGAATAACGGCTGGGTTCGCAACGCCCGGTTATCGGAATTCCGCGGCACCAGCAGACGCACCCACTCATCCGCAAAGTGCCGGCCGTATTCAGGGCTGGCCAGTAATTGCTCGATCAGCTGCGCCCGCTTCTGCGGATCGGTGCTATCCAGGAATGCAGCAGCCTGTTCGGCAGTAGGAATTCTGCCGGTGATGTCGAGATAAACACGCCGCAAGAACTCGGCATCGCTGGCCGGTTCGGAAGGCGTCACCTTCTCGGCAGCCAGCCGCCGGGTAATGATGGCGTCTATTTGGCTGGCCACTTCCGCAGCACTGGCGGGCCCTGTCGCTGCCCGGGCGGCGTTTGCTTTTCCCGCGGCCCTCTGCGAATCTGCCTCCGCCAGACAGGCCAGTACGCCGACCGTCGCAATCACTGCCAGCATGCACACGAGGTTTCGCCACATCATTGTTTCCCACCTCCATTGCTACCCGTATTTTCTAACACCGTAGAACCACTCAGGTTCCGTCGCCACCTGACGGATTTTCGTGAGAAATCCGTGAGAAACTGGCGCATATATTTCTCCGGCAAGCGCCATCAGCTCATGCCAGCGCTGAACAAGGCCCAAAGCTAGCCGTCCGAAGCTGATCGCTAGCGCTTGATTTCGATCTCATGCAAGGTGAACGGGGCCAGCGTGGTGGCATAGATGCAACCGTTGCTGGCCGCGCAGATGCCCATAATGTGAAACTGGGGCACCAGAATACCATCCGGTCGGCGACGCACCCCGTGATGCCAGGGGAGCGGTTTGCCGCGTTCGTCGGTGAAATTAGTGTAGTCGGGATTGCGAATAGCAATCGGGCCGTGATCCCGGCAACCCGATTCGCCGGGCTTATAACTGACGATGCGCAAGGTTTGCTCCTGCTTAGGAAGGCTCACCGCGACACCCATCCATACCGTCCCATCCTGGCCCACGCACAGGGCCCGGCAATCGGTCTTAGCTTCGGGATGATTAATCAAGTCCCCTAAACGCCGGCCAGGTAATACCTCGCCGCTGGTGGTCAGGTCATACGCATAAAGTTGATTCTCGTTCATGGCCACGGCATAAAGTGTCTTACGGTCGGGAGAGACTTCCCAGTTAATCGGATGGCTATGCGGATGAGCCAGCAACGAATCTTTAGGTGGCTGACCATCTATCGTTTGCCGTAACCGTTCCAGTTTATCGCTCCGCGGATCGTAACGGGCAATATCGCCGCCACGAATGGGATGATAAGCACGCCCTAAATAATCGAGCACAATAAAGGCATATACATGCTGACAATCCATCAAGTCCCGGTATTTACCGGTCTTCAAATCAAGGATCATGAAATGTGTGCTTTCGATAGGCCGTTCGTCCGAGCACGTAGATATATAGGCGATGCCGCGTGATTCATCCGGCGTGATACTGATAATACCTTGATGCGGGATTGGGATCGGATAGACCTTGATTTCGCCGGTTTGCGGATCGTAAACCATAGGATAACCGCCGGGGTAATCAGTGCGTTTTTCGCCTTTCTCTGGATAGCCTTGCTTGGTGCCGAAATAGATTCTGCCACTTTCACCGACATTGTTGCGGGTGTGAATCTTGGCCTGGGCAGCAAACCCCTTAGCGGAACTGCCGATCGCCTTCATCACATCTACCACTACCTTCATTTGCTTAGTGCGGAGATTGAATTCCACTAAGTAAGCATTCTCGCCGTACTTCGCTGTGCCGATATAGAGGCAACCGTTTTTGCCTTCAACAATAGAGAAATAACCGCTCCCCTGATTGGTCAAATGCTTAGGAATGGCATAGGCGGTGCTCCAGAGCCAGTCCGCGGTATCTTTATGAACCGCCTGAGCAGAAACCCAGGAGCAACCGAGTCCGGCGAGAATTAGCAGAATCAGCACCAGACTAAGTCCGACCAGCAACGGCCCAACAAGCACGGCATGCGTTTGGGGATGCTTATCGCGGTGGCGTGCGGCGATACCCCAACCGAAACTAAGTTTCCCGACCCGGGCAGGTAGCATGGCAGGCTCCTTAGCTGTATCGGTACTGAAGGTTGCGTCGGTGAGCAGACACCGGCAGCACTGCGGCAGCATGCGTTTAGTGTTGCACTGGGACGCCGTAATTCGTACGCCTGGGGCCGATGAAGAGCGTACAGCCACGGCCGTCCACGGTGTCAGTGTAAGGAAACGGCTACCAGTGAGCAATTGGGCCGGTCGGTACGGGTATGGGCGAATGGTAACGGGCAGGTGGCAGCCAGGCTCGCGGTGGGCCTTGCTGACGCATTTGCGCCACAATGTCGCGGAATTCCTCGACACTCCGTACCTGCATGAGCCGGGTTCGTAACCGTTTTTCGGGCCGCAACACCTTGCAATACCACCCAGCCGGTTTCCGAAACGTAGCGCAACCGATTCGCTCGCCGCGTTCCTCGACCTGAAGCTCAAAATGCCGCTCCATAAACGCCAGATAGCCCCACCAGTCCGGAGAGGAATGCACCTGTCCGGTCGTTTCCCATTCCTGCAGTTGCCTGAAAATCCACGGATTGAGCAACGCCCCCCGACCAATGGCGATGCCCTGGCAACCAGTCTGGTGAAGCATACGCCAGGCGTCGTCAATAGTGCGGACATCGCCGTTGCCGATGACCGGCATTCGCTCGACTGCCTCGACCACAGCACGAATCCCAGCCAGATTCACCTGGCCGGAAAAACCCTGCTCCCGTGTTCGGCCGTGAATGGTGACCGCGGCGACGCCGATCTGTTCAAATTCGCGGGCCAGAGCTGGGGCAGTCCAGTGTTCATCGTCCCAGCCGAGTCGCATTTTCACGGTAACCGGTATGCGAACCGCCTCGACCACCGCCTGCACCAGTCGCACCGCCTGGCCCACATCGCACATCAGAGCGGAACCGGCACCGCAGCGGGTGATTTTCTCCACCGGACAGCCCATGTTGATGTCCACGGAAGTAACGCCGTAGGCTTCCAGCCACCGCGCGGCTTCCTGCATGATCGTGGGGTCGGAACCGAAAATCTGCACCGCCAGAGGTCGGTCAGCGGGGCAGGTCTTGATCATGCCGAGCGTTTTCTGGCTGCCGCGCACCAGAGCGATGGCATTGATGAGATCGGTGGTGCACAAGCCGACTCCGCCGAGTTCGCGCACAGCCAGCCGAAAGGCCAGATTGGTGTAGCCGGCCAGCGGTGCCAGCAAATAGCGTGTGGCCAGCTGGAGACTGCCCCAGCGAAGCGGTGCCCGCACCGGACAGGGAGGATAAGCGGTCGGCGTTGCCTGTCGCGTCATCGGCATAGCCTCGCATGAATGTGGTGAAGATCGGAAACAAGCGTGCAGGCCGGTTCGTTTTATTATTTACCGCGGGGTCGGCGACGCCGCGACGCTCCTGGCTTCCCTGAACCCCTGGCCTGGCGTTGCTCATTGTCGAGCTGGCGTTCCAGGTGGTCGAGTGCCAGCAGCCGCCGGTCAGCATTGAACACCGGAGGTGGCAGGGTCTCGGCTTGTCGCAGGGCTTCGCTTTCGGCGAGCTCGTCGCGGCGAATGCCGATTCCCCGAAACACTGGCAGACCTCGTTGCCGGGCGAGAATTTCCCGCCTTGTTCGCCCTTGCGGCGCATCGGGCCAGGGTTCCTGACGCTCCTCAAAATGGAAAAAGATAGGCACCAGCTGGCGGATGTAGTTCCAGTAACCGGGATTGTCGGACTGGATCACAAGTTTGCCGCCCGGCTGCAACGCTCGATGGACCAGAACCAGGAAATGCGGCGTAATGAGCCGACGATGTAACTCGGCCAGGTCGTAATAGGGCTGGGGATGATAGATGTGGATTTCGGCGATGCTGCCAAGAGGAATCAGGCGTTCCATTACCTCGCGGGCATCGGCAACGGCAAAGCGGATATTGGTCAGGCCCCGTTGATTGGCTCGCTTGACGGCGTAGCGGATGACCACGGGCAGACAATCCACGCCCAGATGATCCCAATCCGGGTGGGCCAGGGCATGGGCGATCAGAAACCGTCCGTTGCCGCAGCCCAGATCGAGCAAACGTGGAGCGTCGCGGCCAAAAATCACCGACCAGTCAAACGGCCCGGTGGTGGGGAGCCGTTTGATCGCCGTCTGTGTCCACTGTTGCGCGGGCACAACCTGGCCGGGAAAAGGCACACCAAATTCGTATTCCACAGTCGGTTTCTCAGTTGCCATGAGAGACATCTGTAATTGGCATGACCGGCACGCTGGCGTTGCTGGCCGGGCAAAGAGTTGCCAATGCTCCAGAGACGCCCACTCGCCCATATCATCCTAAGCGAAATTGGCCCGACGCAACTTTTTCTGCCCGACGCGAACCATCAAAGTCTGCATAACCGGTAAAGTTTCTCACCGTCGTGGAGTTATGCCGGTGCTGCGAAAATTGTTGACCCTTGGAGAATTCGTATGCCAGACTATTGTGTATATCAGAGGGGTCAAAGCAAAGGAGAGCGAGCTATGCTGCGTGGCAACTGGCTAAAGCTGAGTTTGCTGATCGGTGGAGCCCTGTGCTGGCCGACAATTTCCTGGGCCGGCTGGCAAAATGTCTTTCAGGTCACGTGCTTCCACCGCTCGACGCCGGTAGTCGCCCAGGCTCCGCCGGTGGTGGTCAGTCCTGCACCGACCGTCGCCTGCGCTCCGCCGGCGCCGCAGCAGGTCTGCACCACCCGCTATGTCCAGCGCTGCTACTATCAGCCCGTGACTTCGTACCGTCTCCAAACCTACTACGAGCCGGTGACCAGCTACCGCACTTCGTATTATTACGAGCCGGTGGTGTCGTACCGCTACAGTTGCTACTACGATCAGTGTACCTGCACGTACCAGCAGGTAGCCACGCCGGTAACTTCCTATCAGTTGCGTGCCTATTACACGCCGGTTACGAGCTGGGTACGGCGGTGCGGATTTGTGCCGGTGACCACCTATCGTCAATGTTGCTATCTGCAACCGGAAACGACCTGCTACTATGTGGACCCGTGTACGGGAGCCACAGTGGCGCCGCCTGCAATCCAGGAAACGCCCCGCCAGCCGACTGTACCGGCCCCAAACGTCCAGGAGTTCCGTTCCCCCGCAGAGAATGGCAGCCCTCTGTATCAGCGAACCTATCCCCCCGCACCGACTCAGCCGGAGGGTAGCACACCGGCGCGTCCGCAAATGTACTCGCCTCCACCTCCACCGCCACCGGCCCCGAGCCGACCCATCGTGCCGCGTCTGGATCGCATCGCCCTGGAAAATCCCAGCGACTCACGCGGTGCCATCGCTGGTCAACTGCTGCGGCCTGAGTCCGGGAGCGAGGTTTCGCAGGTGGTGTTCGTCAACGCGTCGG
>Ga0079995_1061623_pt1 | contig 12872 bp, 9 predicted proteins | sample FaiFalFF_MnMetaG_2_FD_69198 | JGI IMG/M metagenome (GOLD analysis project Ga0079995, IMG submission 69198) | Freshwater microbial communities from Yellowstone National Park, Wyoming, USA - Fairy Falls C (FF_Mn_C) (SPADES assembly) (version 4) | ecosystem: Environmental > Aquatic > Freshwater >... | reverse complement strand
GCGCAACAGTCTCAGCTTTTTCGAGGCAGCCCAACGCGGTGTCATTCGCGGTGTCCTCTACTATTGGGATGAGTTCTCGGGTGAGTATAAGTTCACCTCTGACCCCAACACGCCGCTGATTCCCCACCGCGGCTACTGGATTAAGTGCAACGACGATATCGATCTGGTTTTCCCGCCGGTATTTATACCGGGGGCGGGGTTTGGCGGGCTTCCGCGCTCCCCGACGGGTGAGAACCTGAATCGCCCCAGTGAATGGCGATTGCAGCTGATTGCCCGCACGGCACGCGGGGAAGACACCCAGAACTACATCGGCATCAGCGCAGGTCGCTCGGCAGGCGAGGTGGAGGAACCGCCCGCCCCCTTAGCGGAAGTGCCTGTGCGCCTCACCCTGCTGAAGCCAGGCACGAACACGCCGTTGATGCAGGATGTGCGTCCTGCATCTGCCACGCGCCACACCTTCGAGCTGCTGGTGGAGGCACCAGCGGGCGAAGAGGTTAGCTTACGCGCCCCCAATGTGCGCACGGTTCCCACCACCTACCGCCTGCGCCTGACCGACCAGAGTACCGGACGGACGGTGGACCTGCGCCATACACCCGAATACCGCTTCACCTCCAGCGGGCGCAACCGCTTCACGCTGACGGTGGAGCGCGGGGCACGCGGCGGCGCTCTCATCACCAGCATCAACATTGGGACGGCGGGACGCGGCGCCAACAGCGTCTCCATCTCCTATGTGCTGGCGCAGGATGCCCAGACCGAGGTGACGATTCTGGGCGCAGATGGGCGCGTGATTGCCAACCTGCAGCGCGGACGCGCCGCCACCCGCGGGGTGAACACCGTCGTGTGGAACCTGCGCGATAACGAAGGACGCACCGTGCCACCCGGCACCTATCGGGTGCAGATCGAAGCGCGCGACTCGGAAGGACAGGTGGCACGCGCCGTGCGACCGTTGCTCATCACACGCTGAACTTTCAAGGGGCAGCTAATCCGGCTGCCCCCCACCCCAAAATAAGGAGGAACACTCGGTGAAAAGGACGGCACTTCTGGGAGTGTTGCTGAGTGGGTTGATGGCGCTCGCCGCCAGTCAGGAGATGCGCGAGCTGGTCATTTTCCCCTTCGAAATAGGCAGTGGCGTGCAAGCACCCCAAGATTTTAATCTTAACACGGAGCTGGTAAACGCGCTGTATGCGCAACTCAAAGATATTCCCGGGCTTTATGTGGTGCGCTTTAAGGAGACGAACCCGTCGGTGCGCCGTGCGCTGGACGAGAACCGCCTCCGCCGCGACCGCCTGAACCCGCCTTTCAATGTGAAGGAGGCAGATGGCACATGGCGTTCCGCCCGTATCGGACAGATTCTGGATGTGGACTACGCGCTGGCAGGCAGTATCGCTGAATTCTCTTACGATGCGAACACGAAGCGTGCCACCATTACTGTGAGCATGGACCTGGTGCAGGTGTCGGATAGCACGGTCGTGGTTTCGCTGGCTGAGACGGGTCAGGGACGCGCCACCTCGGATGACCCGAACACCGCCTATATCGCGGCGATAGCCGATGTGGCGCAAAAAGTGGGAGCGGCTGTGCGCGAACGCCTCACCCCTCCTGCTCCCGCCGAGCAGCCGAAAGCGCAGAAGCCCTCCGCCCGCCGGCAGGAGCGCACCGCTTTCTCCCTCTTTGGGCTGCTCATTCTCGTTGGCATCCGCTTGATTCAATTCTGATGCATGAGGATTGCGCTCTCTTCCTCGTTTGCACGGCTAACAGCCGCAGGGTGTCTCATGACGCTCTGCCTGTTGGCTTATGGTGGGTCGGGCACCATTCGCCTGATGGTCTATCCCACCGCTGTGGTTGCGGATGGCGCTTCCTCCGTCACGCTCACAGCCGAGGTGCGCACGGCACAGGGCAAGCCAGTGCCTGACGGCACGCAGGTCGCTTTCAGCACGACCTTGGGCACCCTGCGCGAAGGGATTGTGCCAACAGAAGGGGGGGTAGCACGCGCCACGCTTATCGCCAGCCAGCTGCCCGGCGTCGCCCTCATCACCGCCACCGTGCTGGGGCAGGGGCTGGTGGGACAAGCCCAGGTGCTGATGGTGCGCGACGCCAGCGAACTGCGAAACGCCACCGACTATGTGCAGGTCACGGCTCGCCACTACCTCGCCTACGCGCATGAGCAGCGTGTGATTGCCGCCAGCGGCAAAGAGCGAGGCGCTGCCGTGCAATACGGCTTCGTGCGCATCGAAGCGGATGACCTCCAGCTGCTGGTGGATGAGCTGCTCGTGAAAGCGCGCAACGCCACGCTCCACTACGGACCCGCCACGATGGACTTCGAGGAGCTATCCTTTCAACTACGCATCGGTGAGGGCTACGGTGTGGCGGAGCGCGACGGACGGTGGCAGGTGATGCGACTGCAGGGCGCCCAAGCCACGCCGATTCAGGAGCCAGTGCCCCCGACGCTGTTCCAGTTCGCGGACATCTCGCAATCGGAGATGGTCATCAAGGCGGAGCAGATTTGGTTCTACCCGGGTGAGCGTATCCAGTTCCATCGCGCCGATTTCTATATCGGTGCGGTGCGCGTGATGAGCCTGCCTCTCTATTCACACAGCCTATGGGGTGGCGGGCTGGGCAGCGACACCCTGATCGGTGTGCAGAGTGGGCAACTCTACCTCGACCTGCCGTATTACTATGCACTGAAGCCCAATCAGGTGGGAGCGTTGCGGTTGCGCACGGCGCAGCGCGGCGGGCGTGGTATCAGCACGGCGCGTGGGCTGTTTCTCGACCTGGAACATGAGTATCGCTTCGGGTTGGGGAAGGGCAGCTTCACCCTTGCCAGCCTGACCCGAAGCGATTGGAGTGTGAGTTGGCGCCATCATCAGCCGCTCACCAGCACCACCCGACTCTACCTCTGGCTCGACTCGCCCGCGCACCAGGGGCTGTTCGCCTCCGCCCAACTGGCTCACCAAGCGCGCCTTTACTCCGCCGGGTTGACCCTATCGGGCAGCACCTTCTGGGAGGGGAGCAGCGCGCGCACCTTGCGCACCGACCTCTATCTGGAAAGCACGCCACGCAAGGTGGCTGGCTGGCCCCTACGCCAGAGCGTCTCGTTGAATCTCAGTCGCTCGCGCACCATTTTGGCAAATGGCGACACGGTGCGGCGCGAAGGCGTGGGGCTGCGCATGCGCTGGACCCTGGTGCCCCTGTCGCTCGATAGCCGCACCACGCTCACAGGCGGTCTCACGGTCGGACGATTTATGGGTAGGCTACCTAACGCTGGCTGGGAACTGCTTGGCTCGCTGGGAATCTCCAGCGCGCTGGGTCATCAGGGCGCCATCACCCTCACCTATGACTACACCCAAGACCCACTCGGCACGAACATGTTGGGGCAGCATCGCCTGTCCAGCAGTCTCAACTGGGCAGCGGGCAACCACCTGTTTGCCACCGCCTACCTCAGCCGTTCGCTGGATCGGAACGCCACCAGCCTGATAGGCGACCTCTCGTGGCGACTGAGTGGTCTCTGGCGTGTGGGCACCGGCATCACCTGGCAACAATTTGGCGATTCGCTCCTGCGCGACCAGACTTACACCATCGCCTATCGGCTGGGCTTTCGTGAACTGGCACTCTCCTGGTCAGCAACCACGCGTCGCTGGAGCTTCGATATCCTGACCGTATTTTATTGAACGCCCGCTCCATCCCCCTTGATTCAGCCGTTGCCGAAACGGGTATACTCTTAGTGCGTATCGGAGGGCGGCTACGCTGTCGTTTTGTGCAGGGGCTTTTCTGCGAGCCTCTCCCCAAAGCGGCAGTGTACCCCTCCGATACGCTGAGGAAAACCAAATGACAAGACGGAGGTATCGGAACTATGCCGCTTACACCAGAGGAGAAGCAGCAGATTATCATGGAGTATCGGCGTCACGAGGGCGACACCGGTTCGCCCGAAGTACAGGTTGCGCTTTTGACCGCGCGAATCAACTATTTGACCGAGCATCTGAAGAAGCACCGCAAGGATTTCCACTCGCGGCGTGGGTTGGTGATGCTGGTCAATCAGCGACGCCAGCTGCTCAACTACCTGGCGAAGCAGGACATCCAGCGCTACCGCGCCCTCGTGGAGAAACTGGGGCTGCGTGCGCAATACTGAGAGGGAGGTCGAACTGAATGGACAAATATGGTTTTGTATCCGCCGAGATTGGCGGACGCACGCTCTCGTTGGAGACGGGGCTATTGGCGCGCCAAGCGACCAGCAGCGTGGTAGTACGCTACGGTGATACGGTGGTGCTGGTCACCGCCACCATGAGCGCCCATGCACGCACCGATATCGATTTCTTCCCGTTGGTGGTCGACTTCGAGGAGCGCAAGTATGCCGTGGGCAAAATCCCGGGTGGGTTCGTCAAGCGCGGCGGGCGACCCTCGGATGAATCGATCGTGCAAGGCAGACTGGTAGACCGCGCTATCCGCCCCCTCTTCCCGAAAGGGATGCGCAACGAGGTACAGGTGATTGTGTTGCCCCTTTCCGTGGACTTTGATCATCCGCCGGCGGTGCTGGGGCTTATCGGCGCATCCGCGGCGCTGACCATCTCGCCCATCCCATGGAACGGTCCGCTGGGCGCGGTGCGAGTCGGTTGCATCGACGGCGAGCTGATTCTCAACCCCACCAATGAGCAGAGCGAGCAATCCACTTTGGAGCTGGTGGTCGCCAGCCGACCCGACCATGTAATGATGATCGAAGCCGACGCCGACCAGATACCCGAAGAGTTGATGATGCAAGCCATCGACCTCGCTCATCAGGAGAACCAGAAGGTGATTGCGCTGATAGAGGCGTTGCGCCAGCAGGTGGGCGAGCCGAAGGCGGAGGTGCCCCTCTATCTGGTTAGCTCCGAGCTGAAGCAGGCGGTCCGCGATTTTGCGGGCGCAAGCCTGCGCGAGGCGATTCTGAACCCCGACAAGGTGGCACGCGAAGCCGGCTTGCAACAACTCAAAGAGGAAATCGTGGTGCAGATGAATACACCTGCCGACCCCGACTCGCCCCCGCCCTACGAGGGACGCGAACTGGAACTCGCTATGGCAGTCGACGAGGTGATAAAAGAGCAGGTACGCCACATGATTTTGGCGGAGGGCATCCGTCCCGATGGGCGCGCCCCCCACGAGATTCGCGAAATCCGCTGCGCCGTCGGCATCCTGCCACGCACGCATGGCAGCGGTCTCTTCCAGCGAGGTCAAACGCAGGTGCTGACCACCTGCACGCTGGGCGCCCTCCACGAAGCCCAGATTCTGGACGCTCTGACCGCCGAAGAAACCAAGCGCTATATGCACTTCTACAACTTCCCGCCGTTCAGCGTGGGTGAAGTGCGCCCGATGCGCGGTCCCGGTCGGCGTGAGATTGGGCATGGCATGCTGGCGGAACGCGCCCTCATGCGTATGATCCCGCCCGAAGAGGAATTCCCCTACGCCATCCTGCTCTATTCGGAGGTGCTGGAATCGAACGGCTCCACCTCGATGGCAAGCGTCTGCGGCAGCACACTCGCGCTGATGGATGCCGGGGTGCCCATCAAAGCACCCGTTGCGGGCATCGCGACCGGACTGGTGTTCGAAAGCGAGGACCGCTATGCGCTGCTGACCGATATTCAGGGCATGGAGGACGCTTGTGGTGATATGGACTTCAAGGTGGCAGGCACGGAGCAGGGTATCACCGCCATCCAGTTGGACCTCAAGATACCGGGCTTGCCACGCCACATCATCGCCGAGACGCTTCAGCGTGCGCGTGAGGCGCGACTCTTCATCTTGCAAAAGATGTTGGAGGTCATCCCGGCGCCGCGTCCTGAGGTTTCGCCGCGTGCCCCGCGCATCTTCGTGATGGAAATCAGCCCCGACAAGATTGGCGATGTCATCGGTCCGGGCGGACGCACCATCAAGAAGATTATTGCGGAAACAGGAGCGCAGATTCAGATTGAGCAAACGGGCAAGGTGTTCATCGCGGCGCCCGATGGCGAATCGGGAGAGCGTGCCCGCCAGATGATCGAATCGCTGACCAAAGAGGTGGCGGTGGGCGAGGTCTATGTGGGGCGCGTGACACGGCTCATGTCGCGCGGCGCCTTCGTGGAGGTGCTGCCCGGCAAGGAGGGATTGGTCGAACTGCGCGATCTGACCGATCGGCGCATCAGTCGCCCCGATGAGGTGGTCAAGGTGGGCGACCTGCTGCGCGTGCGGGTGAAGGAGATCGACAGCCTGGGGCGCGTGAACCTGACCGCACGCGGGCTGGAGCAGACGCTGGAGACGCTGCGCTCCAGTGGCGAGGCGACAGCGCGCCCCGCAGGGGGAACGCCACCCGCGCCGCGACCGCCACGCCCAGCACCTCCACGCCCACCTCAAGGCGAACCGCGACGGGAGCGCAAACCCGAACCACCCGAAGACCTGCCCAAACCGCAGTTCCGACCCAAGCGATGAAGCCCGGTCCGACATGTCTGACCAGTCTGACTGAGCTAAACAACGCAACGATGCGAGGAGGTGAAGATGGCTATGGACCGCAATCTCGGAATGGACTTCGTGCGAGCGACCGAAGCCGCTGCACTCAGCGCGGGACGCTGGGTGGGCAAAGGCGACCGCCACGCCGTGGATCAGGCGGCGTGCGAAGCGATGCGACGCGCCCTGTCCGATATCGACATGCGCGGGGTGGTCGTCATCGGTGAAGGTGAGCGCGATGAGGCGCCAATGCTCTACATCGGCGAGGAGCTGGGCACCGGCAACGGCTACCGCGTGCAAATCGCCGTAGACCCCGTGGAAGGCACCAACCTGGTGGCGAACGGCATGCCAGGCGCTATCAGTGTCGTCGCGGCTGCCATCGAAGGGGAGGGACGCCTGCTGCACGCACCCGACATCTACATGGATAAACTGGTGGTCGGGCCCGCTGCCAAAGGCGCCGTCGACATCACGCTGCCACCCCGCATGAACCTGAAGGTCATCGCCAAAAGCCTGGGCAAAGAGATTCAGGACCTCACGGTTGGCATGCTGGATCGCCCACGCCATGAGCAGCTGATTCGCGAAATCCGCTCGGCTGGGGCACGAATCCGACTGGTGTCGGATGGCGACCTATCGCTGGCGTTGGAGGCGCTGGACCCCAACGGCGAGATCGATGTGCTGATGGGCATCGGGGGTGCGCCCGAAGGCGTGCTATCGGCTGCTGCCGCGCTCTGTATGGGTGGCGAGATGCAGGCGCGCCTGGTGTTCCGCAACGAGCAGGAGCGCGAGCGCGCCCGCCAACTGCTCGGCACCGATGATGTCGATCGGGTGCTGACCCTTGAAGACCTCGCTTGGGGCAATGTGGTGTTCGTGGCGACGGGTATCACGGGGGGCAACCTGCTCGGAGGCGTACGCTACACGGGCTGGGGCGCCATCACCCACTCGGTCGTGATGCGTTCACGCAGCGGCACCATCCGCTGGTTGACCACCCACCACCATTTCCATCACGACCCGCGCTATTGAGCCAGCGTCTCGGTAATCAGCCCAGCGTACTGCTCCAGCAGGCGCTGGGCATCGGCTTCTGAACCCGCCTCCACATAGAGGTGGATGAGCGACTCGGACGCATCGGGCAATATCAGCGCCCAGCCGTGCGGGGTGTGAACTTTTAGCCCATCAAGGGTCTCCACACGCCCCTGCACCCGTTGTGCCATTTGGCGCATCACGCGCCCCTTCTGCTCCCACGGGCATGGCAGACTCTGATGACGCAGCACAAAAGGCGGTATCTGCTCCACCACCTCGGCAAGGCTCAAACCTGCCTGCTGCGCGCTCTCCAGCAACCGAACACAAGCGAACATCGCATCGAAGCCCGGATGGAACGCGGGGAAGATGAAGCCGCCACGCAAATCGCCTGCGAGCAGCAGCTCCGCCTCATGCTCCACCGCTGCTGCCATCAGCGAGCGCACATCGGTGCGCGTGCGCAGCACCTGAGCGCCCAGCGGCTCCACCAACGGTTCGATCACGGAGGGCGCATGCACTGGCACCACCATCAGCCCGCTACGATGCACTTGCGCCATGAGGCGAGCAAACACCGCCAGCAACTGCGCGCCCTCTATCGTGCGTCCACGCTCATCAATCACGGTCAGTCGCTCACCCTCATGCTCCATCAAAACGCCGCAATCGGCTTGCAACGCTTGGACAATCTGCGCCAGATTGTTCAGGAATGTGCGATGCTCCTCCGGCGTGCGGGGTGCGCGCGACGGGTCAGGATAGGCGTTCAGGGAGATAACCTCATAGCCCAGCTGCCCCAGAATGGTGGGATAGATGGCGGCGACACGGCTGAAGGCAAAGTCCGCCACGATGCGCAGCCGTTGCCCGCCCAACGGCAGACGAAGGAGCTGGAAAAACTGATCCTGATACTGCTCAATTGCGCGCGAAGCGAAGTGGATGGTGCCCACCATATCGGGGTCGCTGCGCGTGAAATCCTCGCGGAAGAAGAGATGCTCTATCTTGCGTTCGTGGCGACGCGCCAGATAGGCACCACGCCGATCGAGAAACTCCATCAGGGTTATGCGGCTGTTGTGTGGCGCCATGCGGATATTCACGCCCCCTGCTGCCCCTGCGGTGCGGATAGTAAAGCGCGTGATGGGCAACGGCATCGCCCGCAAATCCAGCACATCGACACCGGTAGACAGCACCCCTGCGATAAATGCCCGTTTAATCATGCGGGAGGCACGAAATGGGTCGCGCGCCACCACCACCGTGCTTCCCCGTGCGAGGGAGGAGCCATATGCCGCGCCCAACTTCGTCGCCAAATCGGGCGTCATCTCGATATTGGACAGCCCCTCGATACCCAGTTCGCGGAAGAGCGCGCCACGCCATCGCGCCCCCCAAACCAAACTCATCGTCACGGTCGAGCCACGCTCGATATATTTGTCGGGCCAGAGCTTGACGCGCGTGCGAATCACGCTATCGCGCTCGATATGGCAGCGGTCGGCAATCACGGCGTCCTCCTGAACCTCCACATGCTCTTTAATGGTGACGCCTGTGCCCACGATGGCGCCCTGCAAGTGGCTGCCCCTGCCGATATAAGCCCCGTCCCAGATGATGCTGTGGGTCACGATAGCGTCAGGCTCCACGATGCAGTTATCGCCCATGATGGTGAAGGGACCGACGGTTGCGCCGCTCCGAATGCGCCCATGATGCCCGATGCAGACAGGCGGCACAATCTGCGCCCCTGGTTCAATCGTCGTGCCCGTGCCGATCCAAGCCCCCGGCATCTGCTCCACGCCCGGTAGAGGCAGGCTGACCTTGCGGGTGAGCAAATCGTGATTCGCATCGCGATACTGCTGGAGCGAGCCGATGTCGCTCCAATATTCGCCCATCACATAGCCATAGAGGGGCTTGCCCTCGCGCAGCAACATCGGGAACAAATCTTGGCTGAAATCATAGGGCTTGCCCGGCTCCATATAGTCGAAAATTGCCGGCTCCAGGATATACATGCCTGTGTTGACCGTATCGGAGAACACCTCGCCCCACGAGGGCTTCTCCAGGAAGCGGGTGATGCGTCCCGTCTCATCGGTGATGACCACACCGAACTCCAGCGGGTTGGGCACACGCGCCAATATCAGCGTGGCGAGCGCGCCCCGTTCTCGGTGGAACTCCAGCGCGGGCTGCAGGCGCACATCGGTTAGGGCATCACCACTGATAATCAAGAAGGTGTCATCGTGCAGGAGCGACTCCGCCTGCTTCACGCTGCCCGCCGTACCCAGCGGGGTATCCTCCACCGAGTAAGTCAGCGTGATGTCCCACTCGCTGCCATCCCCGAAATAGCCCTGAATGGCGTCCGCCAGGTAGTGCAGGGTGGCAACCACCTGCGTGATGCCCTGCGCGCGCAGCAGCAATAGGATATGCTCCATAATCGGGCGATTACAAACCGGCACCAACGGCTTGGGATGGTTCGCTGTGATGGGTCGCAGCCGTGAGCCTTCGCCCCCTGCCATCACCACCGCCTTCATCACAACCCTTTTGATTCCGCACCACAGCCCCCTCTCCTGTGTCAGCGGGTACAATCGGGTTGTGGACCAGCTGTTTATTGAGGGGATAGAGTTCTACGGTTATCATGGCGTGCCCGATGCCGAGCAGCAGATAGGGCATCGGTATCGGGTGGATTTGGTGTTGGAATTGGACCTTTCGCTTGCAGGGCACACCGATCAGCTGGAGCAGACAGTGGATTATGGCGCTGTGGCGCGACTGGTGCAGCAGATAGGCTCGGAGCGGTCGGTGCGCCTGATGGAGACCCTTGCCGAGCGGTTCGCCCAAGCGATTCTGGAGCGGTTCCCGCCTGTGCAGCGGGTACATGTGCGCGTGGCGAAGCGTTTGCCCCCCACGGGCACCATCGTCGAGATGGCAGGCGTGGCAATTACCCGCTCCCGTGCGCCGTCCCCTTAAGTTGTGTCTGCTTGACTTGGCGAACCGTTGCGAGGGCGGTTGGTGAGGTAGACCATTAGGCAGGCGATATCGGCGGGGCGCACGCCCGGAATCCGCGCTGCCTGACCCAGCGTGCGTGGGCGCACCCGCATCAGCTTCTCCCGCGACTCGCGCGAGAGCGCGCTCAACGCCTCATAGTTTAGATCGGCGGGGATGAGCCACTCCTCCATTTTGCGCATCTGCTCAATCTGCTGGTGCTGCTTGCGCAGATAGACCTCGTATTTGACGCGGATTTCGACCGCTTCGGCAATCTCAGGTGGCACGGGCACATCGGGCGGGAACAGTTGCGCCAGCATCGCATAGGTGGCTTCAGGGCGACGCAGGTACTCGCGCGCCGTGAGCCGTGTGTTCACGGGTGTGCCCCCCAGCGCGACCAGTTGGGCGTTATGCTTGCCGCTTATCTCGATGCGTTCGAGCCGCGCCAGTTCCGCTTCGATTTGCGCTTGACGCGCCTGAAATCGCTGCCATCGTACCTCGTCCACCAACCCGATTTGGCGTCCGATGGGGGTCAGGCGTTCGTCGGCGTTATCGTGGCGGAGGTGGAGGCGATGCTCGGCGCGCCCCGTGAGCATGCGATAGGGGTCCTCCACCCCTTTGGTCACCAGGTCATCGATCAGCACGCCGATATAGCTGCTGCCGCGATCCAGCACCAACGGATCCCGATTCTGCACATAGAGCGCGGCGTTGATGCCCGCCACCAGCCCCTGCGCTGCTGCCTCCTCATAGCCTGAGGTGCCGTTAATCTGCCCCGCCAGGAACAGCCCCCGCACGGCGCGGGTCATCAGCGTCGGATAGAGCTGGTCGGGATAGACCATGTCGTATTCCACTGCATAGCCCGGGCGCAGCATCACGACCTCCTCCAGCCCCGGCAGCGTGCGCAGAAACTCCAGTTGCACCTCTTCGGGTAGGCTGGTGGACATGCCCTGCACATAGAGGTCATCCCGGTCCCAGTATTCCTGTTCCAGGAAGACAGGATGGCGGTCTTTATCGGGGAAGCGCACGATTTTGTCTTCGATGCTGGGGCAATAGCGCGGTCCGATACCGATGATATGCCCACCATACATTGCGGAGCGGTGCAGGTTGGCGCGAATTACCGCGTGCGTGCGCTCGTTGGTGAAGGTCTGCCAGCATGGAAGCAGCGGACGCGGCGGTTCCAGTCGGTCGTGCAGATAGGAGAAGGGTGGGCACGGCTCGGAAGGCACCTCGTCCAAGCGCGACAGGTCGACACTCCGCTTATCGATGCGTGGGGTGGTGCCGGTCTTGAACCGCCCGATACGGAAGCCGAGCCGCTTCAGCGCAGCGGTTAAGCCGGTGGCAGGCGGGTCGCCAAAGCGTGCCGCCTGAATCTTCCTCTCCCCGATATGGCACAGCCCGTTCAGGAAGGTGCCGGTGGTCAGCACCACAGCGCGCGCCGTTATCTCCAAGCCGGATGCGGTGCGGATGCCGCAACAGATGCCGTCGCGCACCAGCAGCTCCTCGACCGCTCCCTCCTGCAGTTCCAGTCCCGGTTGCGCCTTGAGGGTGGCGAGCATGTGGGCGGGGTAGAGCGACTTATCGGCATGGGCGCGCAGGGTGCGCACGGCGGGTCCCTTGCCCGTGCCCACAAAGCGGATATGGGTGAGGGTCAGGTCGATGTTGATGCCCATCTGCCCGCCGAGCGCGTCGATCTCGCGCACCAGATGCCCCTTTGCCGGTCCGCCGATGGAGCAGTTGCAGGGCATATGGGCGGTGCGTTCAAGGTTGAGCGTGATGGCAAGCGTGCGGCAGCCCATCCGTGCCGCTGCCAAAGCCGCCTCACAACCCGCATGACCGGTCCCCACCACAATCACATCATAGTCCATAGTGCCCTCTATCATTCCACATAGTCCATAGTGCCCCCTATCCTCCCACTTGGATAGACGAGACCGAAGGCTATTTTACCTTAGCTCCTCAACAGTCATCGGGTTGGTAGGCATCATCATCACCCGTCCAGCCAAACTTCACCAAAACGCGGGCATTCGACACCCCCTTTCTGTAGGTTCCCCATGCAGGCAGGGGGAACCGAACGAGTGTGCCATGCGCGGTTCCCCTCACGCAGTGGGGGGAACCTACGGAGGGGGGCGATGGGTGAACCTGGCTCGCGCAGTTGATGTTGCACCTTGTGCAGCCTCAAACCCATGAATTGTTGGAAGCATGCGGCTTCGCTCAGGGTATACTTGCTAAAGGGGTAGGCGTAGATGCAGATAGAGTCGCTGCGAGTGGCGGGTTTGTGGTGAGGGGGGAAATGAGAGGAGGCTATCTCAAAAAGGTGATCAGCTGGTTCAACGAGGACGCGATGTCCAACGAAGGGTAGACTCTTTCACGATGCTGCACGAGCTGCACATCGAGAATCTGGCGATTATTGAGCGGGCGGATATCGTCTTTGCGCCGGGCTTTAATGTGCTGACGGGTGAGACGGGCGCGGGCAA
>Ga0079995_1057837_pt1 | contig 12903 bp, 14 predicted proteins | sample FaiFalFF_MnMetaG_2_FD_69198 | JGI IMG/M metagenome (GOLD analysis project Ga0079995, IMG submission 69198) | Freshwater microbial communities from Yellowstone National Park, Wyoming, USA - Fairy Falls C (FF_Mn_C) (SPADES assembly) (version 4) | ecosystem: Environmental > Aquatic > Freshwater >... | reverse complement strand
AAAATAAGAATGATTGCTAAAGAAATTGATGCTCTGTTTTTTTTAAATTTTTTTGATGAAAAAATTGTTTCTCTTTTTAAACCAAAAATTATTTTGACTAATAAAAAAATTGATTTGCCTAAATTTGAAAAACAAAAAGGAGATAAATTAAAAGTTAACCTTAAAAAGGTCGAAAAATTAATTTTTATTTTCCAATGAAAAAATATTTTTTTGCTGGTTCAATAACTTTAGCTTTGATTTTTCTTTGGTGGTTTATTGGTGGCAATATATTTGGTACTTATACCAGTCCATCTCCGGCCGAAAAAACTTTTGTTTTTTTGTGGAGAAATTTTAATTTAGGCTTAGCAACTGTTTTTGAGGTGATTACTAATTTTCTAAAATGAAAGAAAAAATAATTAGCCAAGAGATTTCCCAAGAATTAAGACAGTCTTATCTTGATTATGCTATGAGCGTGATTGTTTCTCGGGCTTTGCCTGATGCTCGTGATGGACTGAAACCTGTGCAAAGAAGAATTTTATATGTTATGAAAGAGTTAGGACTTTGGGCAAGGGAGAAATTTAGAAAATGTGCTGCTATAGTCGGAGAAACAATGGCTCGTTATCATCCCCATGGTGATGCTCCTATTTATGAAGCCTTGGTGAGAATGGCCCAAGATTTTTCTTTAAGATATCCATTAGTTTGGGGCCAAGGAAACATGGGTTCAATCGATGGTGATCCTCCGGCGCAGATGCGGTATTGTATCACTGGTGATTCTTTAGTGATAACTAATAGATGTTTAGAAAGAATTAAAGAAATCTCCCAAACAGAGGAAATTGATATCCAAGTATTATCATTTAATCAAAATATTAATAAAGCTAGCAAATGGTTTGATTCTGGTATTCACCCAGTTTTTGAGATAAGAACTTTTCATGGTTATTCTCTTAAAGGAACAGAAAATCATCCAATTTTAGTTTTAAGTAAAGATAAGGAGGGAAAGCCGGTATTTGCCTGGAAACTAATTAAAGATATTGAAATAGGTGATTTTGCTGTTATTGATAGAACAGAAGACCTCCTTTGGCCAAAAGATAATCCATCGCTTATTAGTTATTATCCTCAAAATTTTGGCAGAAGAACATATATTCACAAACTACCAATCAAACTTAATAAAGAACTTGCTTTTATTTTAGGATTTATTGTTTCTGAGGGATGTCTTATAGATTATGGCTTAAAGGGTAAGAAAATTTGTATTGCCAATAATAATCCATATATTATTAACTTACTGAAAAAATATTTAAAGAAAAATTTTCCTACTTTAAATCTTTATATTTCTAAAAGAAAACCCGTAGGATTTACAAGAAAAGAATATTATTCTATAGAAATTTGTTCTTCTTTTATCTATCAATTTTTAAACGATCTTGGTCTTTACAAAACTCCAGCAGACAAAAAAGAAATACCCAAAATAATCTTTGATGCTGATAAAGAAACAGCTGCTTATTTTTTGAAGGCTTTATTTGAAGGAGATGGAAGCTTAACGCCGGGTAGTATGTTAAATCCAAGATTAGATTATATTTCTAAAAGTGAAAAATTAGTAAAAGATTTACAAATCTTATTGCTTCGTTTTGGAATTGTAAGTTTTGTTAGATACGATAGGCATAAAAATTATTTTAGATTAGCTATTGTAGGCAAAGAAAATGTCACGAAATTTTACAAGAAAATCAACTTCGCTTCGCCCTCAAAAAAAGAAAAACTCAAAAAAATAATAAAAATTTACAAAGAAAAACCAGCTCTTTCTTTATCTGACTTTATTCCATTTTTAAGTAGTTATATAAAAAATAAGTACAAAAATAAAAAGATTCGCTGGATATATAAAGAATGGCTCGAAAAACACAATATTGATAGATACGAAAGAATAAAAAGATACTTGAGCATCTTAGAAAAATTTTTAGAAAAAGATGATCTGTTTATGGTTAAATATTTTCTGAAAACAAATTATCTTTTTGATAGGATAATTTCAAAAAAATATATAGGCAAAGAGAGGGTTTATTCTCTAAAAGTAGAAAGCAATTGTCACTCGTTCGTTGCTAATGGATTTATCAACCATAATACTGAAGCGAAATTAGCAAAAATTGCTGAAGAGATGTTGGCTGATATTGATAAAGAAACCGTTGATTTTAGACCAAATTACGATAATACGCGAAAAGAGCCAGTTGTTTTGCCAGCAAAAATTCCAAATTTGGTTATTAATGGTTCTTTAGGTATTGCTGTTGGTATGGCAACCTCAATTCCTCCCCATAATTTAACTGAAGTAATGTCAGCAGTAAAATTTTTAATTCAAAAACCAAATGCAGGAACTGAAGAAATTTTAAAATTTATCAAAGGACCAGATTTTCCTACCGGAGGGAAAATTTACGGAGGAGAAAAATTAAAAGAAATTTATGAAAAAGGAAAAGGAGGCATAACTTTGGCTGGAGAAATTATTGTTGAGGAAGGAAGAAAAGAAAGATTAATTATTACTTCCATTCCTTGGCAAGTTAATAAAGCAGAACTTGTTAAAGAAATTGCTAATTTAGCTTTAGAAAAAACTCTTCCAGAAATTAAAGATGTCAGAGATGAATCAAGCAAAGAAGGTATTAGAATTGTTATTGAAACAAGGCCAGAAGCTAATTTAGAAAAATTAAAAGAAAATCTTTATCGTCTAACTTCTCTTTCTAAAACATTTTATTTCAATTTAATTGCTTTAGATAAAGGCATTCAGCCAAAGCTTTTTTCTTTAAAAGAACTTTTACTTGCCTGGATAGATCATCGCCGAGAAGTTATTAAAAGAAGGACAAAATTTGATTTAGAAAAAAATAAAGAAAGAGTTCATCTTTTAGAAGGTTTTGACATTGCCTTAGAAAATTTAGATAAAGTCATTAATACTATTAAAAAATCTCAAGATAAAAAATCTGCTTTAGAAAATTTAATGAAAAAATTTAAACTATCAGAAAAGCAAGCTGATGCTATTTTAGAAATGCCACTTCGAACTTTAACTCAAATGGAAAGACATAAAATTTTAGAAGAATTAAAAGAAAGAAGGTCTATTATTAAAGAATTAGAACTTATTTTAAAAAGCCCAAAGAGAATTGATGAAATTATTATTAGAGAAGCAGATGAAATTATTAAAAATTATCCAAGCGAAAGATTGACTGAGATTGTCAGCGAAGAAAAAGTTTTTACCTTTCAAGAAATAGTTCCTGAAGAAAAAGTTTATTTAATTATTGATAGAAAAAATTTGGTCAGCTTAGTGCCAGTAGAAAAATTTAATTTAGATAAAGTTTTGAAAAATAAAGATTTACCAAAAATTTTGCTTCCTACAAGTACCACTCAAAAATTAATTTTAGTTAGTAAATTCGGCAGAGTTTATAATGTGAGTTTAGCTAATTTCTATAATTCTTCTAAATATCTTGAGTCACAAATTGTTTTAGAAAAAGAAGATGAGATTAAGAAAATTTTAATTGAGGAAAAAGCAAAATATTTGTTTTTGGTTTTTGCAAGTGGTTTGGGTAAAAAAATAAAGCTTGAAGAAGTTTTGACAAATAGAAGGACAGGAGTTCAAGTTGCTAAAGAAGAAGTTACTGATGCTTTTTTGATTAATGGAGGAGAAACAATTGGCACAATTACTGATCAAGGTAATATTTTGCTTTTTAAAGAAAATTTACCTTTACAAGGAAAAACTGCTAAAGGAGTAAAAATAATGAAAACAAAAGATGCAAAAATAATTTCTGCTTTTGTAAAAAATAGTGATTTGCTACTTTTAATTTTTGATCAAGGATATTATAAAAAAATTGATTTGAAAGAAATTAAGATTCAAAACCGAGGTGGTGTTGGTGTTAAACTTTATGAGCCAAAATATGGAAATCTTTTGCTTTGTCAGTCTCTTAAAGAAGAAAAAGAAATAATTTTAAGTGATGATAAACTAAAAAGAATTGAAATAAAAAAATTGCCTTTAATAAAAAGAACCCAAGCTCCAAAGAAAATTGATAACCTGGATGTGATTAATTCAATTTTATTAATTTAATGTTTCTAAGGCCTGGAGAAATTGTTCAACATTTAAGAGACAAAAAATATGTTTTAGCAGGAATGAAAGGTGCTGATTTTGGTTGTGGCAGTGGTTATTTTACCGCTTTATTAGCACAAGAAGTTGGCCATTCTGGAAAAATTTATGCTATTGATATTGATGAAGAAGCATTAAAGTCTACTCAAGAATTGATAGATCAATTTGGTTTAAGAAATGTTAAATTTTTGCATCAAGATTTAGAAATCAATTCTGGATTAGAAAATAATTCTTTAGATTTTGTTTTTATTTCTCAAGTTCTTTATCAGTCTGATGAACCGCAAAAGATTATTTCTGAAGCTAAAAGAGTTTTAAAAGAGAAAGGTTTTTTAATAGTTTTAGAACCTCAACAGGAAAATCCTTTGTTTACTGGGCAAAGAGTTCATAATTTTCAAGACATTATTAATTTAATGGAAAAAGAAGGTTTTAAAATTATAGAAATTGAACAATCAAGTAATTATTATTTAACAGTAGGGCAGAAATGAATGATTTTATTGAAAGGTTAAAGACAGATAGGATTTTGCAGATAATTGTTGGAGGCTTTCTTTTAATAAGTTTAATTTTGTTTTATATTTTTAAATCAGCTCTTTTCCCTAAAAAAGAAAAAATTCCTTGTTATAATGAGACGATCAAAATCTGGCTTCCTTTTAGAGAAGATGAAGTCTATCCTTATTTATCTCCATTTACTCGTTTTTGCATTCAATTTAAAATCACAACTAAATCCTTAGAAGAAATTAAAAGAGATCTTGTTTATTCTTTAGCTAAAGGAGATTTTCCTGATCTTGTTTTTATTGATAATGATTTTTTAAATCAAAATAAAGATTTATTTTCAACTTCAACACCCGTTTTCATTGATTCCCTAATAGCTTTTTATAATCAAGATATCTTAAATTTTCTTAATTTACCAAAACCAAAAACCTTAGATGAATTAAAAAATTTTATAAGTTCAATTAAAAATTATCGAAAAGATTTTTACCCTCTTGCTTTAGGAACAAAAGAAATTAGAAATAGAAAAGAAATAATATTATCTTTAATGAGTCTTCAGGATGACTATAAGGATAAACAAAAATTTATACAAAATTTTCTTTCCGCTCTAAAAATTTATCTTTCTTTCTCTGATCCTCAAAGTGAATTTTTCTCTTATTTTGAAGGTGCTGGTGACGATCTTTTAAATTTTGCTAATCAAAAGTCAGCTTTATATATTGGTTTTTATCAAGACAAAAAAGAAATTTTAACCATTAATCCAAGAATCAATCTTTCTTATGGTAGTTTACATTTAAATACTTTTCCTCCCAAAGCAAAAATTTATACCAAGATTTTTTATTTAGCTCAAGCTAAAAAAAGTAGATCAAAAGCAAGTCAAGAGTTTGTAAATTGGTTTTTAAATTATAGGTTAAAAAAATTTAGTCAAGATTCTGATTTGATTCCTTTTTATGAGTACCCAGATTTATCTGAAGATCAAAAAGTTGTTTTTGATTCATTTAAAAATTTTGGCGAAACTTTTGATTTTCTAAATAAAGAAAACTTGTTTGATAATATAGATAGAATTTTGGAAGCAAGCAAGAACGAAAGCGAACTATATAAAATTTTGCAAGAAATTCAATATTCATTATGAAAAAACTAATTTTTATAACAATATTTGTTTTTTTAATTTTTTCGTTTGCTTTAGCTCAAGAAGGCATTGTTGTTTGCACTCAAAAACCTTGTTCTTTAGATGATTTTAAAACAACAATTAGAAATTTTCTTGGAAAAGCTGTTACTATTGCTTATTGGATTGCCTTTTTAGTTGTTATGATTGGAGCTTTGATGATAATGTTTGGAGGCCCAAAGCCTGATTGGATTAAAAAAGGACATAGTATGATTTGGACAGCTATTTGGGCTTATATTGTCATTTTGCTTTCAGGAATTATTTTCGATTTTATTTTAGACTTTTTTGCACCTCAATTTAAACAAACCTCATATTTTGGACCGAAAATAGTTTTAGCACAAACAACAACAGCAACCCTTACACCAGAAACTTTTTATAATCTATTAAGAGGACCTTTGGAGTCAAGCTTAAAATGTGGTCAAGAAGCTAAAGAATTTATGGGAAGTAAAGCTTTAGGACAGATTGTACAATGTATAGAAGAAATTGCTAAAGCATTAGCAAGAGTAGCATTAATTGTCTTAGCCTTTGCTATTATAGCTTCAGTGATTTATATCTTTAGTGCTCCCTTTTTGGGCCTTAAACAAATTTCTAGTGCTTATAAAATTTTAATTTGGTCAACAATTGGTTTTATTATTATTTTATTAGCAGAAGTTATTCGAGCGCAAATTGAAAAGCTTATCCCATGAAAAAAATAATTATTATTTTAATAGTTTTAAGTTTTTTATTTGGAAAGCAGGTTTATGGTCAAGATCAAGAACCACCACCATGTGTTTGTTGTGTTCAAAAAGGCCTCGGCGGTGCTTACGTTAATTATTTTTGGGCAGTTGCTTGTTTGCCTCAATATAACCAAGAACAGGTGGATAAATCAGAATGCATAACACGAAACGTTCAGCCATCTCCTCGACTTCAGTGTAAAGTACCATCCCAACCATCCCAACCGCAACCTTCCCAACCCTCTCAACCTTCTCAACCACCAACGCTTCCAGTTCCTGAAGAAAAAATCAAACCAGGAGAAGTAAAAGTAACTTGGACATCAACTCTTATTTCTGTTTGCCCTCCTGGGATTTTAGGAAAAGGACCATGCCAATATCCAAGCTTAATTGATTTATTTCAAAGAATCAATGAACTTCTTTTAAAAATTTCCCCACCACTTTTAGTTCTTTTAATTATCTTAGGAGGTTTAATGTATCTTTTAACACCATTTAATGTTGAAGAATATATTAAAAAAGGACATAATTATATTAAATATGCCATTTTTGGCTATATTCTTTTGCTTTTAGTAACTTTAATTTTTACAATTATTTCAGCATTTTTGGGCGGTCCGAGCCCATAAGTATCTAAGGCTTATGTGGAAAACTATGTTATGATTTTTATAAAAACTTATGGTATAATGTAAAAAAGGTCGTAATTAAACAAATTAAACAAAATGAAATTAAAAAAAATTATAAGTTTTATAACAATATTTTTCCTTTTGGTCCCATATTTATCTTTAGCTCAAGTTTCGCCTCCAGAGCAATTTCAGCCTCCAGACATTCCTACGAGCCTTTTCGGTTGTCAGCAGAATGATACTTTAAGGCAATGTATGCTCAGAATTACAGCTGTTATTTTAAGAGTCATTATGGTTGTTGCTTTGATATTGGCTGCTATAATGATTGCCTGGGCAGGTATTGAGTATATTACTAAAGCTGGAAAAGTAGGAGAAAAAGATGTAGAACCTAAAAATAGAATTATTTATGCTGCTGTTGGTTTAGTTATAGCTTTTATGGCTTGGGCAGCGGCTGCAATAATTTCCAATGTTATTACTAGAACAGGAGGCCCACAAATTTAATGAAAAAAATATTATTATTTTTGCTTTTGGTTCATTTTGTTTTTGCACAAGTTAGTGGACTTCCATTTGGACAATTGCCGCCAACGATTGTTTGTGGAAGTTTTTTTGACTGTCTAGCATTTTTCTTTTATAAAATTTTGAAAGTAATTGTTGCTTTAGCTTTAGCTTTATCAGCAATTTTTATTGCTTGGGCAGGAATACTTTATATTACTAAAGGAGGAGGAAAAGATGAAGATATTAAGAAAATTCACCAAAGTCTTGTTTGGGCAGTTGTCGGACTTGTTGTTGCTCTTTTATCTTATGCTTTTGTTTTAAATTTAGAACGTTGGATAAGGAATATACAACAAGAGGAGAGGGAGCAACCAAGACCAGCACCAAGACCTAGAGCCTATCAAGATAAAGAATACAATGATTATGTTTACCTATTTAATTTTGCTTATGCTCAAATTCAAGAACCATCTCCACCACAAAAATTAAAATGCGGTCCAGTCTCTTTGCCTTCTGTTCTTCAAAGAAGTGATTTATCGGAAGATATTTGGAAAGATTGTCTAATTTATTATGCTGAAAGATTTTTATCCTTTTTATATATTTTAGCTTTAATGACAGGGGTTATTTTCCTTTCTTGGGCAGGAGTGTTGTATATTATGCAACCTGAAAAAAGTAAAGATATACACTGGAGATTGGTTTTTGGTATTTTTGGCATTGTTCTTGCTATTTTATCATTTACTATTGTTAGAATAATTAAGCTTTTCTTTACTAGTTCATGATTGAGCCAAGACTTCTAAAATTAATTGGTGGTTTTTTTCAGCTACTTTTTTATATTGCAATAGCTTTTTTAGTTGGAGTTATAATTTATTTTGGAATACTTTATATTATTACCACTCCCAGTGAAGAGAAAATAAAAGAAGTTCATAAAAGATTGTTTTTGCTTTTAATAGCTGTTTTTTTGATTTTTCTTTCTTTCACTATTCCTAAATTAATAGGAATGTTCTTCCAAATAGAAATTAAATTAACGCCTTAGCTGGGGTGCTGGAATTGGTAGACAGCCATGGCTTAGGACCATGGGCTCCTTTCGGAGCATGTGGGTTCGAATCCCACCCCCAGCACGCCCCTGTAGCTCAATTGGAAGAGCGTGTGGCTTCGGACCACAAGGCTGGAGGTTCGAGTCCTCCCAGGGGCAAAAAATGAGAATCTTTATCGGCGTTGCTTGGCCTTATGTGAATGGAGATTTGCATATCGGTCATTTAGCTGGTTATTTAATTCCTGCTGATATTTTTTCTCGTTTTTCAAGACTAAAAGGCTATGAAACTTTGATGGTTTCTGGAACTGACTGTCATGGAACGCCAATTACTGTTGAAGCAGATAAAAGAAAAATTCCTCCACAAAAATTAGTTGAAGAATATACTCCTAAAGTTCATGAACTTATAAAAACTTATAGAGCTACTTATGATATCTTTACTTCAACAACAACTGAAAATCATAAAAAAATTACTCAAGAATTTTTTTTAAATTTACTAAAAAATGGTTATATCTTGAAAGAAAAATCTTTTCAATATTTTTCTCAAAAAGAAAATCGTTTTTTGCCTGATCGTTATGTTGAAGGTGAATGTAAATTTTGTCATGCCAAAGAGCAAAGAGGAGATCAATGTGAAAATTGTGGCAGAACCCTAGAGCCAGGAGATTTAATTAATCCTAAAAGTAAATTAACTGGTTCAGAAGTCATTTTAAAAGAAACAGAACATTATTTTTTTGATTACTCCAAATTAAAAAAAGAGATTGAAGATTTTGTTTTTAGTTCTAATCATTGGCGAGAATGGGTTTATAAGGAAACAACCGGTTTTTTAAAGGAAGGACTAAAAAAAAGGGCTATTACCAGAGATATTGATTGGGGCGTACCACTTCCCAAAGAAAAAATTCCTGAAGATTTTTTAATTGAAAATATTGATCAAAAAAGATTTTATGTTTGGTTTGAAGCTGTTATTGGTTATTTTTCTGCAACTGTTGAATGGGCAGAGAAAAATAATAAAAACTGGGAAAATTTCTGGTTTGATCCCTCTTGCCGACATTATTATTTTATGGGAAAAGATAATTTAATTTTTCATACTATTTTTTGGCCAGCAGAATTAATTGGTCAAAGAAAAGGCTATAATTTACCTTATTTTCCAGCAGTTAATAATTTTTTGCTTTTAGAAGGAAAAAAGTTTTCCAAAAGTAGAGGAGTACATATTGATTCTTTAGAAATTGCTAAAAATTATGGAGTTGACAATGTTCGTTTTTACATTTCCTCAATTTTGCCAGAAAACAAAGATGCTGATTTTAAATGGCAAGAATTTAAAGAAACAATTAATAATGAGTTAGTTGATAAAATTGGAAATTTTATTCACAGGGTTTTAACTTTTTATGATGAAAAATTAAATCAAAAAATTGAAAATGAAAATTTATCTAACGAAGTTTTAAATAAAACTGAAGAAGTTTTAAAAGATTATGAAAAACATTTAGAAAGATGTGAAATGGTTCAGGCTTTTAATTTAATTTTAGATTATATTGGTTTTGCTAATCAATATCTTGATAAAGAAAAACCTTGGAGTTTAAAAGATAAAGAAAAAATTGAGGAAATAATTTTTTCCTCTTTACAAATAATTAATAATTTAAGAATTTTACTTTGGCCATTTATTCCTTCTTCAATGGAAAAACTAAGTGAGATTTTAGGATTAAAAATTGAGCCCAAAATTGGTCAAAATCATTTTGTTTTTCAAAAAGTAAAAAACATTAAATTAAAAGAAAAGCCAAAACCTTTATTTGAGAAACTAATAACTTAAAATTTTATTAATAAAATTTTTTAACCAGCGATAAAAAAGAAAGATAATCAAGAAAAGAAAAAATATAAATTTCCCTAAAAGATCAAAAGCGCTAGAGAGAAACTCCATTAATAATAATTGGATTAGGCTGAAAAATTTTCGACCCCAAAATAAAACCTAAGCCAAAACTAAATAAATTTAATAAAATTAATGTTAGAAGTAAGATAAGTCTTTGTTTATTTTGAAATTTTTCTTTAAACATGAATCAAACAATTATTATTTTTATTTTACTTAATTTGATGGTTATTTCTTTAACTGGTCTTTTTTCTTTAAATCGCCTTGATTTATTTTTTAAACAATATCTTTTTTGGCTAATTGGTTTTTTCTTATTTTTTTCTTCGCTCTTTGTTGATTACCGTTTTCTTTTTGAAAAATATTTTACTTATTCAATTTTAACACTTTCTTTTTTAATTTTAATTTTAGTCTTGTTTACGCCTGCTCATCCTAAAAGTTGGTTTAATATTTTTGGCTTTGCTTTTCAGCCAGCAGAATTTAGCAAAATTGGCTTTTTTCTTCTTTTAGCAATTTTTTTAAGTCATTACCAACTTGATTTAATTAACCCTATTTATTTGATTTTTTCTTCAATTACTCTTTTGCCTTATCTTTTCTTAATTTTATTTCAACCTGATTGGGGAATGGCTTTTTTATATTTTCTTGTTTGGCTTTTGGTAGTTATTTCTTTTCTTTCAAAAAAGGAAATAATTTATGGTTCTTTAATTTTAATTTTAATTTTTTCTTTTTTATGGTTTTTTGTTTTAAAAGATTATCAAAAAGAAAGAATTTTAATATTTTTTAAACCAGAAACTGATCCACTTAAAACTGGCTATAATCTTCGGCAAATTAAACTTTCTTTAGGAACAAGCAGTTTTTTTGGTAAAGGAGTTGGCTTAGGAGAGATTGGTAGATTGGGTTTTTTACCTTCAGCTCACACAGATTTTATTTTAACTTTTCTTATTGAAGAAAGAGGCATTTTCATTTTTATCATCTATTCATTTTTAATTTTTCTTTTAATTTATGAACTTATCAAAGCTCAAAGATTTCACAAAAATCCTTTAATTAAAAACATTATTTTTATCGTTTCTCAATATTTTTTAGCTAAATATCTTATAACCACTTTAGTTAATTTTGGTATTTTCCCTATTATCGGCCTTCCAGTTTCTTTTTTAAGTTATGGTGGTTCCCATCTGACTTTTGATCTTTGGCTTTTAGGAATTCTGCAAAGCTTGACCAAAGAAAGAGCGTAGTTTATAATTAATTTAATGCTGGAAGATTTCAAGTCTGCTCAAGGGGAAAAATTAAACAAAGAAAGATTAATTAAAGAAATTGAAAATTTCATTTTAACTGATGAAAGATTTGACTATAGAATTTTGGTAGGGACTGATTCTGAATATTTTGATCATAAAATTGATTTTGTTTCTGTGATTGTGGTTCATCGAGTTGGTCATGGAGCACGTTATTTTTGGCGAAGACAAATTTTTACAACTAAATTTGGGCTTTATGAAAGATTATGGCAAGAAGCTCTTTTAAGTTTAAAAATCGGTCAAGAGCTTTTAAAAATTTTAACTTCAAAAAAATTAAATTTTCGTTTTGAGCTTCATCTTGATTTAGGTACTATTGGCAAAAGTTCTTCATCAGTTAAAGAAATTATTAATCTTGTTCGTTCTTATGGTTTTGATGTCAAAATTAAGCCAGAATCTTATGCTGCAAGTAAAATAGCTGACCGTTTGATTTAATGAAGGAAAGAAAAAGATTTGAAATTATTCGTAAAATCTCAGAAATAATTTATAAATTAAATCCTCAAAAGAATATTTTTTTAACTATTGTTGATGTTAAGTTGCCACAAAAAGGAGGAAGAATGAAAGTTTATTTGAGCGTCTATCCTGAAAAAGAAACAAAAAAAATTGTTGATTATTTAAACAAAAAACAAAAAAAGATTAAAGAAGAAATTAAAAATAATATTTATTTAAGATATCTACCTTCAGAAGTTATTTTTTATCCATCTTTTGAATTTAAAACCGCAGAAAAAGTTTTAAAATTAATTGATGAAAGTGCAAAGAAGGAAAAGAGGACAGAGGATTGAGAAGATCGCCTTTGATTATTTAAAGAAAAAGAAATATCTTGTTTGGAAGCCAGTAAGAGTTATGTTTCATTCCCAAGATATTTTTGGCTTATTTGATTTAATTGCTTTAAATAAAAAGGAATTAAAATTAATTCAAGTGCAAAAGGAAAGGAAAAGGCCATATAAAGTGAAAAAAATTTTTAAATTGCCAAAACCAAAAAAAATTTCTTACGAGCTTTGGGTTTACAACCCTAAAACAAAAGAGTTTAAAATCTATCAATGAAAAAGATTTATTTTGATTTTGCTTCGACAACTTTTGTTAGAGATGAAGTTTTAGAAGCAATGCTGCCTTATTTTAAAGAAAACTTCGGTAATCCTTCAAGTCTTCATTCTTTTGGTCAATCTGCTTTGACAGGAGTTGATCTTGCTCGCGAAAAA
>Ga0079995_1048058_pt1 | contig 12914 bp, 11 predicted proteins | sample FaiFalFF_MnMetaG_2_FD_69198 | JGI IMG/M metagenome (GOLD analysis project Ga0079995, IMG submission 69198) | Freshwater microbial communities from Yellowstone National Park, Wyoming, USA - Fairy Falls C (FF_Mn_C) (SPADES assembly) (version 4) | ecosystem: Environmental > Aquatic > Freshwater >... | reverse complement strand
CACCGGGGAAAAACCTTGAAGCTCCCAGCCACGGTCCTCATTACCGGTGCCAGTGGTAATCTCGGAGCCAAACTGGCCCGCCATCTCCGGGGTCGCACCCGTCTGGTGTTGCTCGACCAGAAAGGCGGCGAAGGAATCTACACCGCTGACCTGAGCGATTGGGGAGATTGGATACGTCATTTCGAGGGAGCGGAGGCGGTCGTTCACCTGGCCGGCGACCCCGTGGCCTACCATGACTGGCCCGAATTGCTCCGACCGAATGTGGACGCCATGCTCAACGTTTACGAAGCCGCCGCCATGCACGGAGTCCGGCGGTTCATTTTCGCCAGCTCCAACCACGTTATGGGGGGATACCAGGATGGTCCGCCCGTGCCGATCACCGAGAGTCTCCCGCCCAAACCGGGTTTGCGGTACACTGCCGACGGTGCCGAACGCTTCAGCGGTGCCTACGCCGCCTCGAAATTATTTGGCGAACGTGTCGGCAGACTTTACGCCCTGGTGCGAGGCATGGAAGTAATCGCCGTGCGCATCGGCTGGGTGTGGCGCGGCATCAACGAGCCGGAACATTTGCCAACTGAACGCGGCGAATGGTTCCGCAATATGTGGCTTTCCGATCGCGACTTCCTGCATCTGATGGAATGTTGCCTGACCGCTGCGTTGCCTGAGCGATTCCTGGTCGTGAACGGCATGTCGGCCAACACGGGCATGCGCTGGGATTTGACCACCGCTCGAACAATCCTCGGCTACTCGCCTCAGGACGACGTGCATCGCGGCAAATGATCACCGTCCGGACCGGCCTGGTGATCTGCGACGCTCCGACCAGACGCTGCAAAAAGTCGCGTTACGAATACACCCTTGCTTTCGCTACCAACGCTGCTCCTCCAAACGCATCGTCCCCGGCAGACGGCGAAACCCGGAATTGAGCACATGGTCGAATCTCCGCGGAGCGTGTACAACGCAATCAGGAATTTTCGGAGCAGCTTATCGATCACGCACCACGACGGAGGGAGTGCCCGCCATGAAATACCTTGCGCAAGCCCCGGCTCGGCTTCTGGGCGTCGTTCTGTTCGCCATTCTGGCTTTGCAAACGGGACAACCACCGCAGGAGCAAACAGCCTTTCCCGATCGCGAGGCCCTGCCGCCATCCGCAAGCGATGCCGTCGAAAGTGCGAAAAGCCAACCGTGCTTCACGCTTCTGGCCCCGCTCACCACGTTGGCATGGAACGATCGGGGCGGGCAAACCCAAGCAGCGAGCGACACGGACGCGGCAAAGGGGAACGAGCCGGACAGGCCCACTTCCCGCACACGCCGCTGCCTCGAAGGCTGGACGATTCTCGTGGACGATCGGCTCCTCCAGGCCCCGCATGACGAACTGGGCCGACGGGCCTTGCGGTTCCTGGAAGCTAAGCTCGCAGACATCAAAGCCGTGGTTCCCAAAAATCGTCTCGAAAAACTGCAAGCGGTGCGTATCGTTCTCGACCTGAACCACGGCAAGCTCCGCGCCATGCAGTATCATCCCAGCGTCGGCTGGCTCAAAGCCAACGGTTACTCTCCGGAGCTGGCCAAATGCGTTCATCTGCCAAGAGCCGCCGATGTAGCCACGCCGCGAAATATCCGCGAACAACCCTGGGTCATCCTCCACGAACTCGCCCACGCCTATCACGATCAGGTTCTCGGCTTCGAGGAACCCCGTATCCTTGAGGCGTACCAGAAGTACAAAAAGAGCGGCCGCGGTGACAAAACGCTCCATTGCAGCGGCCGAAGAGTCCGACACTACGCACTCACCAACCAGATGGAATTTTTCGCGGAAATGACCGAAAGTTACTTCGGTGTCAACGACTTCTTTCCGTTCAACCGTGCCGAACTCAAAGAGTCGGAACCGGAAATCTACGAGTTGATGCACACCATCTGGGAAGCCCCCAACCCGCCCGCCAGCAAACCATGAGTCCTCACATCCGCGACGGCGGTACCCTCGACGATAACGCCGGCGTAATCAAAACCGCCCAGAACACCGGCGTAATCGAGACACCGACCGCACAAATTTTCTCAAACACCATGGCAAAAACCTGGCTGGATACCACCGACGATACCCGCCCGCGGCACCGGAGTATGTACTTCAGCTCCTACAGCTTCGTGCCGAAGCCCTCCACGTCGCTGAGGCTACCTGCGTCGGAATGGCTGCGTGCACGGCCGACGTAGTTCCCCGATGATTCCACCGCCGCCCCTCGATCTAAATGCACTTGTACCGAGTGTAAGGCTGACTAGCTGGCCAGGCGCATCACCCACTTAGCACGCCACTCGATCTAAATGCACCTGTGCCGAGTGTAAGGCAGACGTGCTTCCAGGATGATTGCCGGAGGAAACAGATACCCAGCACGTACCCTTCGCGTCCGCATGTGGAACCATTCATAACCGCATCGAACCGCACCACCGGGCCGCAGGGAACGGCTTGGCGGTAAAGAAGATTAGGGCCAGCTGCCAGAAGCTGGACTCACTGTCCGCCACGGCGACCGCCCCGGCGGTAAAAGACGTTGAACCATGAAGCGGCACTGCGGGTGATGTCCTACGCCGTTCGCCCTTAGTTTTCGCCCGCAACCAGCCATGTTTTCGACGGAGCGATTCCAGTTCTAAGCTTTCGGCACGGCTACCAGATACACTCCCTATAGTCCCATTTGCGAAAACCATCCGGTGTGCCCCACTCCTCTACCTTCTTGTTATAAGGGAAATAAGACACCTCGAGGGAGTAACAATCACCAACGATGAACGTGGGATGTCCCGCGTGTGGCTCAGTAAAATAGAACCCGCAGCTGAACGACTGTATTCGACAATCGAATGTAACAGTCTCTCCCGGCGGCAGCCAGAAGGCCATGCTATACAGGTCTTCAGCTATAATCACAGGCTTAGAAGTGGAATTAACCAATCTGAGGAACGTTACGAATGGGGGCATGGTCAAGGGCTGGGGAGTCGTACAACCTGACTTCGAGAGAACCAGCTCCTGCAGGCGCGAGATATATGCTAGCGTCGGAAAGACATTATTCCAGACCTCGAGGCGATTGCCGTTAGTATCAATTTCAATCTCCGCCGCTGATTGAAGGAGGAAAACTACTGGCTGCTGATTGAAATCGCGTAGAACTAAGTGGAATCTAGGCCAAAAGGCGTAATGCGACGGCAGTCGTCCTAAGCAAAGGCGCGCTTCGGTATTAGCAATCGTCGCCCGGGCACCCGTTGTTCTATTTTTATTCCCTAAGCTCAGAAGTAAGTCCATCTTCCCGCACTCCGCCTTGTGTCAGGGACTCTCCCAAAATTCCCCCAGCCCCGGTGGAACGCCCCACGATCGTACCTTCTCCAGGTGTTCCTCCGCTATTTGGAGGGTCGTATAGTCGTCTAATCCAAAAAAAAGGTGTCCATCATGGTATCCCTCAAATGCAAGAGTAGTGGAATCTGACGCCGGATCGATACAATCGAGCAAAACTTCTTCTCCTGCGGGTAGCCAAAATGCTGAGCTCAGCAGGGATTCACATATAACAATGCGCTCGGGAGTGTTGTTTCGTATCCTGAGAAACGGGATGCGAACTGACCCATCAGGTGTTTCTTCGACTTTCGAGCGAGACGGGCCGAGAACGTCCTTTATGGCTATCAGGCGCGGAGTCGGGTAAATTTCTAACCTGTTCCCTCCGGGATCTAACACAAGTTCGCTAACACTCCTTATCGTCACGGTCAGAGCATGCCCATAAAATTCCGGAATGCATAATAAAAGCTTTGACCAACTCGAAAGTGGCCCATACGACAATGATCTCGATAAGCAGAGTAGCAATGAGCTTTGATTAATCGCGACTATAGCGTCTCGATCTTCCATCCCATTGAAGAGGGTTAATATCATTTGCATCGCGGGGTCTCCCACGGCGTCCTCTTCACCTTGGACAACACAAGGGGTGGGCTGCTCTTTAGTTGCCGTACTTTTTGATTCGAGCTACCTTTTCAATGGGGCAAAATGGATTCTAGTCATTGATGTCTTTGAGATGTGCAGCAGCTAGGTGCCAATCTGCAGGAACGACCCCAACGAACGTCTTAACTTCCTTAAATTCGGGTGTGTGGATGTAAAAGTAAATCCTCTTGGCATTGGGGGACACTAGAAAGTGGCCCATGCTCCAGGGTTCCGGCAGCGTATATTCGAGTGCAGGAAACAATCTTTTGAAGTCCCATAGCATCCAGCCTGGAAAGCGATTCTCTCCGGGTTTCCTTGTTTCGAACAGCGCCAGCCGGTCGCCAATAATTGGCGGGGGTGTGTATTTAGTAGTCGCATAAAATTGGGGCCAAGAGATAAACTGCTCACCTGTACAATAACGAACCTCTTTATCTTTAGCCCAATTGTACACGCACAGGAACCAGTCTTTCCGTTCACCCCAGGAGCGTGCGATAAAAAGTTCTTCATCAGAAACACCAAAACAAATCACCGGGCTATCTAAATAATTACTAACACCATAACGCTGCAGTGCGCGAGTTTGTGCAACCTGCCTCCAGTCGGGGTAAGAATAAACTTCCAGGACGCCATCCTCCAGGGCAAGCGCATAATTCCCCGACCGGCTAAAGCCAAGGACGCAGCGTGGCGCTCCTAAGTTGACCAGTTTCCCTGTACGCCAGTCAAGAAACCCGGTCCGACCCTTGTTATTAGTGTACTCAATAATCGCATAGATATAGCGTTTGTCCGGCGTCAAACGCACTCTGAAATCACGCTTTCTAAACAGGTCGCTCTCAATTGTTTTTTCTAAAGCCCAGTCCCTGGTAGTCCATATACGGATCACCCCATTTCCGTGATAAGTGACGAGCCGACTGCCGTTGTCTGCTAAAAATCCCAACACGGGATCAACAAGCAATGACATTTTTCTGTTACTCTCATCTAGATACCACTCCTTGTCCTCATCGTATTCCCATTCCCGGTAGGCCAGTAATTTATTGGTAACTGCATCATAAACTCCCAGGCTATTACGTTTCGTGGTAAGCAGCCAATCATCGGTGAGCCAGACGAGTCCTGAGCCGAATTTGGCCGTATCAAATGGACGATACTCAGAAGCGGATAGTCCTAATAAAGTCATGCCATCCAGCTGAGCATGTACGTCCATGGCGTGACGATAGACGCCTGAATACACAGCTATGCTAAGGCCCAGTGTGAACAGGTATAATCTTCTGCACATGTTTATCTCCTCCTGTCTGAGAAGATGCGCATTTGCCCAATGATCCATTGGTGGGCAACTAGCGCATCTGCACGATCGTTGCCCATTCTGTTTCCGGTTTCTTTCTTCTCCATAGCCCAGTCGAGGATATCGAGCCAGGTTCGCACTAATACGGCGGCAATGTCAGCACTGTGTTCTGATTGTGGTTGTGCGGATCAAGCTGACGAATTGGTCGGGGGAGTGGGGCCGGTGTCGGTGTCTGGCGGCAGGCGGTGATGAGTGTGCGGAGCGGTGCCGTCGTCTGTGACCGGGCCAGCGTCTTCGAGTCGGAAATCCTGCAACGGAGCTTGCGCATCGTTGACGGAGACCTGCTCCCGTTCCGCGACACGCTGACGAACCTGCGCCATTTTCTCCAGGTACGGTCGCTCACTGCGGTAGTAGAAGTACAGTGCAATCGCGGCTATCAGCACAATCCCGGCCACGATTGCCGCTACCGTGCCCAGCAGGGCCAGCCAGTTTTCCTGCGGTGGCGGTGATGACAATTCCACGCGATACCCGACCAGCACCGGGAAATACAACTTTGTGGGCCGCGGTTTGGTTTGTGCACGAGGTCGCGGGTCGGGAGGGGCATCTATTTCCACCACTTTCAGGTAATAGCCCACGAACGTCGTGTTGCTGAGGAAGAGCCGCGACCAGTCTTTTTCTGGCGGAAAACCGGGCGGTAAATCGGTGAACAGTATCCAGACTGGGCGGTCGCGCAAACCGTCCTGCTCCAGAATGCCGTGATAGATATGTTCTGGCAACATCCCTCGCCCGCCGCGTTCCAGAGCGAAACGCTTGATCCAGACCAGGGTGCCTCGCACACCGATCACCTCACCGCGAAACTGTCGCGGTTTGTCGCGCAGCAATTCGTACGGCACGCCCCAGCGGGCATCCAGATGAAGCTGCTGCAGGAATGCTTCTCCCCCCCCGCGAGCCTGTTCCAGGACCAGCTCAATCAGATGGTAACGAGCATCGGCATCCTGGCGAGCGGACAGAAGAAAGAGGTTATTGGGATCGGCAGGGTGTTCGATGAGGAATGGTTCGCGATCCCGAGCCCCGCGCAAAATGCTCATGTCCGGAGCCAGAGCGTGTCGAACACGGGCGGGCCGAGTGGGAGTCGGAACGGGACGCGGCACCGGTTGTGCATAGTGGAAGGCTTCGGTCTCCAGTGCTATCAAGGAAACCATCGCGGGTTGAATCGCACCGCTGTTCGTGGGGGGCACCGCGCTTCCGGCCAGAAGCAGCCCAAGCTGTCCAAGCTTATAGACCGTATCCGGGTCAAGCTCATCATCTTTCGAGCCAACAGTTTCTTCGGAGGGTATTAGCGGCTGTTTACTCTCATCGGGAGCTTCCAGCTGGCTGGAGGTGTCTTTGGGAGTAATGTTGCGCACCCATTGCCAAGTAGCGGGGTTCCGGAAACGCACAATGGCCAGCACCAGCAGGAAAAGGAAACTGATCGCCAGCAGCAACCGCATCAGGTCGCCGGGACGAAAACCGCTACTGGGTTCGGGCAACGGTGCGCGGGCCATAGCAGTGATGGCACTCCTGCGAAGAATTGGATGCCGCTACACGCTTTCAGCTCGTGGCCAGCCTGGGTTAGTTGTGCAGCAAATCCAGCTCCACGTTCGGGAAAAGGTCTTCGCGCTTGCCATCCACCTCGTAACGGCGGCAGGCATCCATAATTTTCATGCACAAGCCCCAGGGCATGCGCAGCGAGCACCGCAGGACAATGCGATCCTCAATCTCATATTGTCTTTTCAATTCGATCAGGCGTTTGTGCAGTTCGTCGAGGAAATATTCCGGGGGGACGTCGCTTTCTGCCGAAGCCGGCGGTTTGATGACAATGCGTCCGCCGGAACCGTGTACGATCTCCAGCGATTCGAGCTTGCCATCCTGGCGGGTGCGAGCAATGACCGACACGGAAGGTTTGACCCGCGTTTCCACGGGTGCCACCTTCGGATCACTGACGGGTTTGCTCTGCTCGCCACCACTTTCGCCAGCGGCCAGAGCAATGGTGAACTGACCTTCCAGCGCGGTGGGATTGTACGTAAAGACGAAGAAGGTCAGAATTTGGAACGCCATGTCCAGAAACGGCGTGATAAACACCGCCGTGCTATCGAAAGACATTTCTTCGCCACTGGCTCGTGTCCGTCGTGCCATATCCTTGCTCCGGAGTCCGTCTCCAGGTTCGGTTTTCGGTGAGGCTTCCCGACCAGCCCGACGCTGACCGGGATGTAGCGGGTAGTGGTTATCCCCCGCCGGGCTTTTGTTGCTGAATGGTCGCCCGCAGATCCACCTTTTTGAAGCCCTCGTAGTTGCACTGGGCGATCAGGTGCGTCACGGTGCCGTAGAGTGCGTCGGTATCCGCCCGCAGAATAACCGGTACATCAATGGTGCGTCGGTCTCCTACTTTGGTAACCTTTTTCGGGTCGGTGGCTTCGATGGCACGGGCAATGTTGGCCAGGAAGCGCTGCGCGGTTGCGATGCCGTTACCCTCCGGCAGCACACGCACCCTATCTGCCTCCGGTCGCTGATCGTTGTCTTTGGGCAGATAACCGATTGCTGTCAGGTACTCGGTAACCTTTTTCAAATCCTCATCCGTGGCGTTTTCGACAAGAAAGACCACTTTGGGATCGAGGTTGCGGCGTTCTTCCTCGGAGATCCGCCCCTCACTGCGCTGGCGGTAGGTGAGGATGGAAACTTTCGTGGTCCTGGGAACGATAGGCTTTCGCTGCACCCTGCCGGTCGTGGGGTCGCGCAGAGGTTTGCCATCCGGGCCGATGATGTCCTCCCGCACAACTTCCATGTTGATGACAACCACCTGGACATCGGTTTTAGGTGGCAGTTCCCGAGCCGACACCGACGACGGCAGTAACACATTCGGATCCACCTGATCCATCACGAAGTTGACGCACATCATGAAAAACATGATGAGCTGCAAAACCACATCCAGAAGCGGCGTCAGGTTTAATTCCATCTTTTCCGAACCAACCGCAGCAGCCATCAGTGTACCTCCCGGGTCTCAGACATGCGGAATTTTTACTTGGCAGCTCGGTGCGGAGCACACGCAGCGGGATCAGCCTTGAGTGCGCGGCTGCACTTGCGATGCAGGAGCTTCGGCTGGTCGGCTGTCAGCAGTTGCCGCAGCGGTGGCAGCGGGGCGTGCCGCTTGCGCTTGCCGACTGGCGAAATACATCTGCACCAGCAGATCGTCCACCATCAGGCTGATGTCGTTGATGATGCGGTCGAGCCGGTTGTTGAAGAACGTGTAAGCGGGAATCGCCAGGCACGACAGGAAAATACCCACCAGCGTCGCGTTGAGTGCGTGGGAAATACCGTCGGCCAGCTTGGCCGGGTCGGGCGTGCCTCCGCGTCCCAACTCCCCGAAGCTCTGAATCATACCCGAAACCGTACCGACCAAACCAATCAGCGGGCCAATGGTACCGATGATGGCAATATAGCCGACCATTCCTTTCTTCTTGGAACGCAGGTTGTCGAGCATGGCATGAACGGCGTCGCGGGCTTCTTCCAGACCATGCTGCAACCGCGTCATACCAGCCGTCAATACCCGTGCAAAGAAAGAGCTGTCCGCCTTGATCAGTTCAAAGCCCTGCTTGAACTGGCGTTTGGCGATAGCATCTTCGACAGCTTCCACCAGGTCCGTAGGCATCATGGCCGACCCGCGAACATCCATCAACAGCCAGACCATCAGACCGACAAAAGCGAAGTAAATGCCGATGAGCACCCAGCCAGTGACGCTGGTGAAAAGGAAGCTGAGGATCGAACTGGCCAGGTCAGAGCCGCCTCCTCCTTCGGCTGCCCAAACGGACACAGCAGGCCAGGCCCAGACGGCAAGCGCGATGCCCGAAATAGCCAGGTACTTCTTACCCTGTTGCATGAGACGACTCCCCAGGCAGAATTGCCAGATGTTTGCACCGAACCGACGCCGCTGATTCATGGTCTCCTCCCCGCACAACGTTGCTCTGGTCGGCCAGGCGAAATCCGTAGCCGACACCAGCTTGCTCGTTGACGGATTCATTGTTTGTTAGACCTGCGTTGGGCGACGGAAGTTCCCGACAAAGCGACACTGCTGGATAGAAATTGGCGATACCCGCACGGGCAACATTCCCCAAGGCCGTCGACGACTGGTTAGCCGGTCGCCACAGGGTTGTGCCCATAGATAGTTTTTCAAATCGGTGGCAGAGCGTCAAGGATCGCGTCCGGCTGCGTGAACGATTAGCTAGCAAGGAGTCCCGGCGAGGTATTGATCAAGCAGTCGCAGTGGCTCAGCACCCTTTGTACCGTTTTGCCCTCGGATGTCTTCGCGTTGTTCTTCCCGGAAATCGCTGCTCACGCGGTAGCGGGCATGGTACCCAGCACCAGAGCATTGGCACGATGGCCGTCGGGCAAAAAGATGCACGATTCCGCGTGGTCCAGCAGCCGTTGCACCTCTTGCAGGGAAGTCAGCGCAGTGGCGAACATGTTTTCGACCAGCTCGTGCGGCAGGTTACCGTAGAGATACAGGTGGGCGCGACGAGCGGCGACGGCGAGGTGCCAGACCGTCTGCATATCGGCCAGTTGCTCGCGGCGAGCCCGGGTGAGTGCGGCCACCGGACTTTCAAATTGACCGAGCTGGCGAGCGGCTGGGCCCAGCGTTTCTGCACTTAGCTGACTGAGCGCGATAATTTTGCCACCCTGCTGTACCAGCCGCGATGCCGCTGCCAGAGCCCGCGTCAGATCGTGAAAGCGATGCCAGCGCGGATCACCGCTGATGGCGGTAACAACCACTTCCGCACGCCAAGGGAAACGATAACAGGACTGCGCATCGAGTGCCCGGCGAACCAGCGGCGCGATCGTGGCAGCCGGCCCGGCAAAGATCGCCCGTACCGTGTCGCCTGGACCCGGAACCGCCGCCAGCCAGAACGGCACACCGATCAACCAGCCCACTTCCTCGGCTTCCCGTAAGGCCGGGTTCGCAGTTTGTGCTGGCGGGTCCTCGACAGTGCGTCGAAGGAACTCCTGCCGTGTAGGAGCATCCGCCAGATTCGGAAACAGATCGCCCAGCCCGCCACCGAAGCCCAGAACCGGATCATACTCGGCCGGCCCGGCCACGATAATCTGGTCTGCCTCGACCAGAGTGCGATTCAGATACAGCCGACGTCCTCCCTGCGTGCCAGCCAGATAGGCCAGGCGGGCACGATCGCCAGGGTCATGTTCCTCCACACGCACCTGAGCAAACGCCGGCGGTAATTCTTCCCGCCACGGAGGCGGTGCCACTCCCGGTATCCGCGGCGGACACAGCAACGTGATCCGCTCCAGCGACACTCCTGCCTGCTGCACGTGTTCGAGTAGCGGAATCAACAAGTCCGGCAGTCGGCGAAAATACTCGTTCACCACGATGGCCAGTCGGTCGTCGGGTGTCAGCGCCCGATACAGAGGCGGGAAGTCCACCGGTGCTTCCAATGCCTGGCGAACCGCGGCACGCACATCTTCTACTGTCGCCGAATCGTCCTGGCTATCCGCGGCGCGCAGCAGCTTCTGCGAATGCACGGAGAACTCGGCACTCGTCAAACCGTAGTGCACCTGAACCTGCAAGCGATCTTGCTGCGGCACAGCAGTTCCAGCCATCACGGTCGGTCTCAATGGGGTTGTCCCATTTCAATACGCCAGCTCTGTTCGCCAGGGGCAATGGCCAGCGTCCAAATCAGTGAAGTTCTACAATCGCCGCTAGGGTGGGCTGAGCGGGTCACCGTTCGGCAAGTCTGCAGGTTGTGGGCAGCTGGTCGCGGTGTCGAGGCGATGTATTTGAGCGCCTCGCTGAGCCAGTTGTTCGAGTACCGGAGCGGGCAATCGGCACCGCAGCCGGGCCCGGTCGCGGTGATAGGTCTGTTGCAAAATCTCCCCGTGCGCGGCCAGGAAGGCCAGCAGGCTTCCGTTGCCGGCGTCGCATTCAATCTCGGCTTCCGCAGATTCGGCCAGGAGTGTCCGGCGAACGGCCTCCTGCAAATCGAGCAGCCCTTCGCCAGTGGCCGCGCTGATGGCGACGGCTTGCGGATGATGCCGCTTGAGCCAGATCAGTTCCGAGCGATCCGGGAGCCGGTCAATTTTGTTGAGCACCAGGATGGTCGGCTTGTTCTGGCATCCGAGTTCGCCCAGCACGCGCTTGACGGCTTGAATTTGCTCCTCGACGAGCGGATTGCTGGCATCTGCGACATGCAGCAGTAATCGTGCCTGCCGGGCTTCCTCCAGCGTAGCACGGAACGACGCGACAAGATGGTGAGGCAGGTCGCGGATGAAACCAACGGTATCGCTGAGCAGAACACGACCGAAGTTCGGTATCCACCATTGCCGGGTCCGCGTGTCCAGCGTGGAGAAAAGTCGGTCTTCGACATAGACGCCGGCCCCGGTCAGCGCGTTCATGAGCGTGCTTTTACCGGCATTGGTGTAGCCGACCAGAGAAACGGTGTATTCATTTTCCCGAGCGGCGACGGTGCGTTGTTTACGGGCCTGGATCTGCTCCAATCTCCGCCGCAGGTCACGAATCCGCTGGGCCACCAGTCGGCGATCTTCTTCCAGCTGAGTTTCGCCCGGGCCACGCAAACCGATGCCGCCTCGGATTCGCGACAGGTGTCGCCACATGTTTTTGAGCCGCGGCAGACTATACTCCAGCTGGGCCAGCTCCACCTGCAAACGGGCCTCTACCGTGCGGGCGCGGGTTGCGAAAATGTCCAGGATCAACTCGCTGCGGTCCAGCACCTTGACCTGCAACGCCGTTTCCAGATTCCGCGTCTGGGCGGGAGAAAGATCGTTGTCGAAGATTACCACATCGGCATCCAGGGTGCGGCAAAGTTCGGCCAGCTCCAGAACCTTGCCCTGACCGATATAAGTCGCGGGTTCGATCCGTTGCCGTTTTTGCAACACCCGTCCCACGACCACTGCCCCGGCAGTTTCGGCCAGACCCTGGAGCTCTTCGAGGGGATCATCGCCAACCCACGGCCGTTCCGGCAGGGCAACGCTTACCAGAATCGCCCGTTCGTGTCGGACCGTCAGTTCCTCGCGGGATAGAGAAACACTCACTGGCGCTTGTGTGAACCTCACTTTCGCTTGCCGTCGCTCCCATCTGTCGCGGGGAGCGATCCGCCTGGTAAGGAATCGCGGCTCTTTTCTTGGCCGCTGTCCATCAGGCACCGGCATTGATATTCTAACGCACAGCCAACGGTCAGGCAATGCACAGGTCGCGCTGGCTAAGGTGCCCACTCAGTGTCATGGCTCGGCCAGCGCGAACGGCTTTCCCGGTGCCCGACCGGAACCTGCCTCCGCATTCCTTTTCCCCCTACCGCAAGGAGCCCGCCTATGCTCAATCGTCGTGAATGGCTCACCCTGGCTGCCAACGGCTTGCTCACCGTCAGCGCGTTTCCTTTCGCACGTGCTGCCGACAAACCGACCAGGAAAAAGCGAGTCCTGATGTTTACGAAATCAAGCGGCTTCGAGCATAGCGTCATCCGCCGCAGCAAACCCGATCAACTCAGCCACGCCGAGAAAATCGTTACCGAACTCGCCAACCAGCATGGCTTCGAAGTGGTCTGCACCAAGGATGGACGCATCTTTGTGCCGGAGGAAATCGAGAAGTTCGATGCCTTTTTCTTTTACACGACCGGCGATTTGACGCAGCCCGGCACGGATAAACATCCGCCCATGTCG
>Ga0079995_1067567_pt1 | contig 12917 bp, 11 predicted proteins | sample FaiFalFF_MnMetaG_2_FD_69198 | JGI IMG/M metagenome (GOLD analysis project Ga0079995, IMG submission 69198) | Freshwater microbial communities from Yellowstone National Park, Wyoming, USA - Fairy Falls C (FF_Mn_C) (SPADES assembly) (version 4) | ecosystem: Environmental > Aquatic > Freshwater >... | reverse complement strand
CAAGCAGTTCCGCATCATGCGCCTGGAGCCCACCTTCGTGGAGCGGGTGGTCAGGGGCTTCCTCCAGGAGGGGGTCCCCCTGGAGCCCCTGAAGCAACCCCTGGCCTTCTGCCTGGACACCCCTTGCGCCGAGTGCGCCTACCTGAACTGGTGTCACTTCCAGACCGACAAGGAGAGGTGGCTGAAGCGCCACGGGGAGATCAGAGCGGCCAAAAAGAGGCGGGAGCTGGAGGCGCTTTTTCCGCCGCCGACCCTCCCGGGGACGTGAACGACCTGAGGCTCCCCCGAGGCAGGGAAGCCACGCGCCCTCAGAAGCGCTGCCAGCGCCTCCCCGCCTTCTAGGCCCTCCAGGCTCGAGGCCGCCGGAGACGGCCTCAAAAGCGGAAAGCCGGGCCGTTGGACCCGGCTTGTGGGGCTTCCCGCCCCGCGCCCCCTCCCCGGAAGAGGGGGCTTGGTCCTTTTTCCCCCTCCGGGAGGGGGAGCCCCGCCTCCGGCATCGCGAGCTGCCGGAGGCTTCGACGCCTGGGCTCAGGCGTTGGCGAGGAGGCCTAGGGCCTCGAGGAGCTCCTCCTTGGAGGTGAGCCCAAGTTCCAGCTGGAGTTCGTAGGCCCTCTTCAGGAGGGTCCCCATGCCGAGGCCGGGGGGCACCCCAAGGGCCAGGAGGTCCCGCCCCCGGAGAATGGGCTGGACGGAAGCGGAGACCTGAAACCAGGCCTCGAGGTCCTCCCGCCTGCCCTCGCCGTCGGCCCGGCAGACCAGCTCGAGGAGCGGTAGGTGCTCCCCGGCCTCCGCCTGGAAGCGCCGAACGGCCCGGGGTGTGGGCGCTTGGAGGGGGCGCATGTGAAGGCGAACGGTCGTCTCGATGGCCTCCCTCCAGGCCCTGGACCACCCGAGGCGGGCGGCGATGCCCGCCACCATCTCCGCCCCGACCACGTCGTGGCCGGGGAAGCGGAACCACCCCTGGGGGTCCGGGGTGGCGGTGGCGGGCTTGCCCACGTCGTGGAGAAGCGCCGCCCACCCCTCCAGTTCCCCGGCACCCAAGGCCTTCGCCCGGTCCACCACCTCAAGGAGGTGGTTGAGCACGTCCCCCTCGGGGTGGTGGAACGGATTCTGCAGGAGGGCGTGGGCCGGGCCGTGGGGGCCCTCCGCGAGCTCGGGGAGGAGGTGGTAGAGGAGACCAAGCTCGTGAAGCCCCCGGAGGAAGGCCCCGGGGTTGGCCGAGACCAGGCCCTTCCCCACCTCCTGCCCGAGGCGGGACAGGGTCACCCTCTCCCGAACCAGGTGGGCGGTGGCCGCCATCCCCCGCCGGGTCCTCTCCTCGATCTGCCACCCGTAGCGGGCGGCGAACCGGAGGGCCCGGACGACCCGAAGGGGGTCCTCCCGGAAGCGGGCCTCGGGGTCGCCCACCGCCCGAACCACCCCGGCCCGGAGGTCCTCGAGGCCCCCGAAGGGGTCCACGATTCCCCCGTCCACCGCGACGGCCATAGCGTTGACGGTGAAGTCGCGGCGGGCGAGGTCCTCGAGGACGGAGTCGGCCCACTCCACCACCGGGTGCCGCCCGTTGTAGGCGATCTCCCGGCGGTAGGTGGTGACCTCCGCCTCGACCTTCCTTCCCTCCACCTCGAGGGCGGTGAAGACCGTCCCCCAGGCGGCCCCCGAGAGGCCCACCGGAAGCCCGGCGGCCTCAAACCGCCTCGCCACTTCCTCCGGGCGGAGGGGGGTGGCGAAATCAAGGTCCTGGGGCTCGCGTCCCAGGACCAGGTCCCGCACCGCCCCCCCGACGAGGTGGACCTCGCCGAGAAGGCGCCCCAAAGCCTCCTGGGCCTTCCTGACCCAGGAGGGAACCCATAACTTCTTCATACTTTTTCTCCTTTCCCCGCCCCCAGGAAGGCGGGAAACGCCAGACCGAGCCCCCTCTCCTGGGAAAGGGGGCGCCCATGCGCGATGGCTTCTAGGCCCTGGGCGGGGCCTCCTACCGCCCTTTTTCCCCCGAGCCTGGGGGGCGATCCTCCTCCACTATACCCGAGGCCGGGCCTTCGGCCCTCGGAAAGGGGAGACCATGGAAAGGACGGAAGTGAAAAAGGCCCTGCGGGACTTCGAGAGGAGGCTCAAGGCCTTGGCGAAGGAGATGGGCGTGGCCCTCGAGGTCTGGCGGGGGGAGAGAACCGTGGTCCTGAGGCCCGAGGAAGAGCCAGACTTCTTCTTCCCGCCCTTCGCCCTTATAGGGCAAGGAGGCCAGCTCTTCCTCGCCGCCTTCCTCCCACGGGAAGTGCGGAGAAGGGGCGAGGTGAAGGGGGAGGCGCTCCCCTTCGTGGTGGTGGACCTGGAGCTAGGGGGAGAGGTTTTTCCCGCGGCCGTGGTGGGGCTCTACGAGGTGCCGAAGCGCCCGCTCTTCGACGAGATCGTGTCGGAACTCGCCCTCGCCAGCTTGAAGCTCGTGCTGGAGGCGAAGGATGTCCTGGAAATGGGCCGCCTCGAGGCCTAAAGGGCGAGGGAGAAGGCAGGTCTCGGGCTCGCGGCTCCCGACTCCGATGGCGGTCTGAAAGGCCGAAAGCCCCGGGAAGGACCCCGGGGCGTAGCCCCTCCCCGGGGCACCCCTTCCCGCGCGGAGGGAGGGCCTCTAGTTCAGCAACAGGGTCCGCTCCAGGCGAGACAGGGCCTCGTGGAGCAGCTTCACCGCCTCCATAAGGCGGTGGGTGTTTCCAGCCGCGACCCTGTAGCGGCGGCCGCGGCTGGCCAGAACGATGATGCCCGCCTCCTCCAGGAGGGGGCTTAGTTTTTTGACCATGTCCCAGGGGACCTCGACGATGGCGGTATCCCCTAGGAGCCTTTCGTCTGTTTCGACCAATAACTCGACCCTCCTCATCCTCATCCTTCCTCCCTGCACCCCTCCCCCTGCCGGAGGAGGGAGGTCGTCCTTCCCCGGGTCCGCGCCCCCCGGGAAAGGATCTCTTTCCCGGGGCAGGACCGGGACCCCTGGCCTTCCGACCTTCCACGCCCAGGGCGGGGCGTTTCGCACTCACCAGTATACAGGACTTCTAGGCGGTGCCAACAACGCCAGTCGCCCTGGACCTCAGAAGACGGGGGAAATGCCCCGGCGCAAGGGCTGACGATAGAGAGAGGCTATCCTCACTAAAGGAAAACCTCCCCGGTTGGGGAGGTTTTGCCCCTTCCCGGGGCCTCTCCCCGGCACAGACGGGGGGCGGTTCCAGGCATCAAAGCACGTCGCTGACCTCGAGGCTCAGCTCCTGAAGGAGCTCCCCCGTAATACGGAGGAGCTCACCATGAGGCCCAAACCTGGAGCCCGGAAGAATGCGCATCTCCTCCTCCGACCTAGAGCCTTCTAAGCCGAGGAGGACGTAAAGCCGCACGGGGTGGATGACCCCATAAGCTTCGGGACAGCCTCCCAGCCACACCCCGCGCGGGTGCTTTTGCTCCAGGGCATCTGCCTCGGCCTGACCGAGGACTATAATCCTGGCCTCCTCCTCGGCAGTAGCCGAGAGGACCCTGGCCGCATCGAAGAGGCGGCCATCTTTGTAGTAGCTCCAGGCCGCCTGGAGGGTGGCGATGTCAACGAGGATAATGAAGTCGAGATCCGCCCTCATTAGCGCGAAGAACCACCTCATCTTTTCCTCCTACACCCTCTCCTTGTCAAAAGAGGGTAAGTCCATTTCTCCCAAGTCTGCGCTCCCCGGGAGAGAACCTTTCCCGGGACAGGACCGGGACCCATGGCTCTCCGCCTTTTACGCCCAGGGCGGGGCGTTTCTCCTCCCACAACCTACCGCCTTCTTCCTCGAGCCTACAAGCATCGAGCCCTTACCCCACACTAAACCGCCCAGCACCTCTTCCCGAGCCGCCTATCCAAAGAGAAGGCCCCCGGAAAGAACCCGGGGGTGGCCCCTTCTCGGGGCACCCCTCCCCGCGCGGAGGGAGGGGAGTCAACCTAACCCAGATCGGGTTCTAGCTGCGACCTAGACAGGCTGTGGAGCGCCTCGTGGAGCATCCTGGCCACCTCGTAGAGGCGGGCCGGGTTGCCAGCGACTACAAGGTAGTCGCTGGCATGCCCCATCATGACGATGATGCCCTTCCCCTGGAGCAGGACATCGAGCTGGCCAAAAACGTTCCAGGGGACCCGGACGACCGCCAGGTCCCCCTTGATGTTAGGGTCAAGCTCCAGCTTGATCACTCTTTCCTCCCTATGCGCCTCCCCCTGCCAAAGGAGGGCAAAGCAATCTCCCCCGGGTCCGCGCTCCCGGGAGAAGAGCCCTCTCCCGGGGCAGGTCCGGGAGCCCACGGCTTCTCACCTTCTACGCCCGGGGCGGGGCATCTCTTCTTCCACAACCTACCACTTCCCCATAGAGCCCGTAAGCCCTAGCCATTCCCCCAAAGAGAAAGCCCCCGGAAGAACCGGGGGACAGCCCCTCCTCGGGGCACCCCTCTCCGCGCGGGGAAAGGGGGGCAGAGCCCGCGCCGGGTGGTGGGCCCCGGCGCCGCCACATCCACAAACCCGCCCCCACCGGGCAGGGGAGCCCTATCGGGCGCTTCTGGCCCTCGCCCGCAGGCCCTCCTGGACGACCAGGAGGGCCAGGCCCGCGAGGAACACGATCGCGTTCCCCACAGAGCCGTAATAGGCCAAGGCCGTCGCCTCGGCAGCCAGGTTACCCCAGCCGCCGAGGAGAAGGAGGGCCAGAGCGGGGCCCGCTCCCGCGGCGACGATGAAGGCCCCGGCCAGAGCGCCGAGGCCCCCCCTAAAGGCCAGCCCCCCCAGGACGAACCCCAGGGGAGCGAACACGAAGAGCTGGAGGGCCAGGATGTGGCCCTCCAAACCGTAGAGCTTAAGAATCTCCTCCGTCATCCTACTAACCTCCTTTCCAGCACCTCTTTCGAGGTAGCACCCCATCCCCAAAGCGCCGCGCCGCTCCGGGGAATCCCTCGGCACCAAGCGCCCTCCCTGGCCTTCGGCCTTCCACCCCCGGGAGCAGGGGCTATCCCTCGTCTAGCTTAACACCCGTGGACCGCCTAGAAAAGCCTCCTTCAAACAGAGACTGGCCCTAAAGGGGCTTGAAAGACTGATGGGCGCAGAAAGGCAGTTTCGAAGGCCCCTTGCGGCCTCGTGAGGCCTTTCACCTTCAAGCTTGGAGGCAAGGAGACTGCCTCTCTTCCCAAAGAAAAGCCCCCCGGTTGCGGGGGGTCGTCCCCTTCTCGGGGTCTGCCCCCGGCGCAGACGGGGAGCAGTTGCTAGTTGTCCTCTGCCACTACCGCGTCGGACAAGACCCAGTCGTTGACCAGAAAGGCTACTCTGCCAGGGTTAAACCCCGGAGCGTTAGACTCCGGGAGGATCCACATCTTGCGTTCCACCTCCTCCCCCGCCTCGTAACCGGAGAGGAGGAGATGGACCCAAAGGGGGTACACCTCACCGAGGAGGATTTCGAGGTCATGCTCCTCGATCCATTGGGCCCAAACCTCGTGAGGATACTTCCTCACAAGCTCTTTGGCCTTCTCCTGAGAGATCGGGAGAGCGCCCTTATCGGCAGCCGCGAGAATGCGGACCGCCTCGAAGGGCCTTCCGGCCTTGTAAGCCTCCCAAGCGTGTTTGACGGCAAGGTAGTCGATGAGGACGACATACTTTCCAAGGAGAAGGCAAAACCACCACATCTTTCCCTCCCACACCCCTCCCCCTGCCAAAGGAGGGCAAGCCCATCTCCCCCAAGTCTGCGCTCCTTGGGGAAGGACCTATCCCGGGGCAGGACCAGGAGCCCCCGGCTTTCGCCTTCTCCGCCCAGGGCGGGGCGCTTCTTCCCCTACAAGCTACCACTCCGCTTCAGGGCTGGCAAGGAGGAGCCCCTCGAGGAACCCCGGCCGTCCTGCCCAAGGGTGAAAACCCCGTCGAGCGCGCAAGGCAGGTATCACGCCTCAAACCGATGCAGAACGAGGTCAACCAACACTATGGTAGCCTAACCGATGCGCCCAAAGCCCTTCCCGCGGCCTCGAGGCCGCCCCAAGGGGCCAAGGGGGCCGGGGAGGTGGACCATGGACGGAGAAAAGGTCTTAGCGAAAGTACTGGAAAGGGCTTCTGAGCACTTTGACCCCGAGGAGATCGAGTTTTCGGTGAAGGCCACGAGCCGGGACCGGAAGCGGGCCCTCATGGTTGCCCACCTGACCGCCCGCTCGGTCATGGACCGCCTGGACGAGATGGTGCGGGAGGGCCTCCTGGAGTCCTGGACCAGCACCTTCGAGGTGGTGGAGAAGGCCGTGGCCAAAGTCCAAACCCAGGACGGGGAGAAGGAGGAAAGCCGCTACGCCGTGGTGGCCCGCATCCACCTGGAGCTCCCCGGCGGCAAGGTCCTCGTCAAGGAGGACGTGGGCGAGGGCGACACCCTCAAGGGAGCCTTCTCCGATGCCCTGAAGCGGGCGGCCGTGCACCTCGGGATCGGCCGCTACCTCTACCGCCTGAAGGAGATGTGGGTGGACCTCCCCGAGGGACGAGACTACCCGAGCGAGGAGGAGATCCGCAAGCTCCGGGCCAAGCTCCGGAGCCTCGCCCGACAGGAGGCCAAGGGGGAGAGGTCCCAGGCCCAGGCCCGGCCGCAAGGCCTGACCCGGGCCCAGGACGAGGCCGAGAGGATCAAGGAGCTCCAAGAGCGCATCCGCAAGGCGGACAAGGTCCTCAGCGAACTGATCGCCGACCTGAAGGCCAAGGGCCTTGGGGCCGAGGCCGCCCGCCTGGTGGCGGGCGCTGGCTACAAGATCGGCGAGAGCCTCGAAGGGAAGACCGTCGAGGACCTCGAGGTCATGGTGGAAAAGGCTAAGGGGCTCTACGCGGCCCTCCGGGACCTGGCGGAGAAGAAGTAGCCGCGCGCCATCGAGCCCAGGCCGCCGCTTGGCGGCCTGGGCTTGGCGGGGGAAAGGAGGAAAGATGGGTTGGACGGCCTACTTCAAGAAGATCGAGCTCCGCGAAGGGCTCGGCGAGGTTCTCCGGAAGATGCTCTCCCTCGAGGAGGACGACTTCGCGCGGGAAGCGAGCGCCCTCTTCCCCGACCTCCCGGAGGAGGTCGTGCTGGAGGGCTACGACTTCCTCCAGGGGAGCGCCGCCGACGTGGCCGGGGACGGGCTTTGGCCCGCGGAGGGGGTGGAGAGCCCTCACCTGGACAAGCTCCTCCCCTTCCTGGCCAAGATCGCCCGCCCCGGAAGCCTCATCGCCGCCGACCTGGAGGAAAAGCTCACCGGGTGGGCGGTCCGGGAAGACGGCTCCCTGAAGGAGCTCGTGCCGGGGTTTCTGGACCCCGAAAGCGGGGCCTTCTGGCCCCTGGAAAAGCCCTAACCCGAAAACGAAGCCCAGAGGGCGCTCAGGGGGGCACCCGGCCGTCCCACCGCCCGTCGGGCACCCCCGTCACAAGGGGTCCGGGAACGCCCCGACGGGCGGGGATCGAGGCCGAGGGCCACAGGGCCCCCAAAAGGGAGATGCTGGGGGGTACCTTCGCCTCTCAAGGTATAATCTGACCGTGGGTAAAGAGCGAACCCACGCCAGCATTCAGAGGAGGTAAGGGATGCTGAAAGACTGGCTGAAGCTAGGTGCACTCCCGCTAGCTCTATTTCTCTCCGCTTGCGGGGCACTCCTCGAGAGCGGCTCTTCCCGGCTAGAGGTGAGGCTTGCCTTTCCCCAAGAAGTGGCTCCCGGGCAAGAGGCGAGGGGGACCCTGACCGTTAGCAGCAGTGGGTTCCAAGGGCAAGCCTTCCTGGGCATAGCCTCCCCTTCCGGGATCACCCTGGTCTCCCCCCGGGTCATCAACGTCACCGAGGGGACGAACGAGTACCCGGTCACGGTCAGGGTGAGCGAAGACCTCCGCCCGGGCACCTACACCGTGCGCATGATCATCAGTGCACAGGACGGCTCCTCCGCGGAAGCGAGGGCGAACCTAAGGGTGGTGGAAGCGGCCCAGGACTTCTCCGTCGGCCTCACCCCCCAAAGCCTGAGCCTCAGCCCAGGCTCCAGCGGGAGCGTCCAGCTCACCCTCATCCCGCAGGGAGGGTTTACGGGAACGGTCAACCTGGAGCTGGTGGGGGCTCCTAGCGGCGTGGAGCTCACCCCCACCTCTCTCACGGTATCCGGCGGTCCCGTCTCCCAGACCCTCACCCTCTCGGTGGGGACCAACGTCGCTCCCGGGAACTACACCGTGAGGCTCCGGGCGAGCTCGGGGAGCCTGGTCAAGGAAGCGAACCTCGCCCTCACCGTGAGCGCTCCCCCCTCCTTCGAGTTGGCGGCCAGCCCCGCCTCCCTCAACGCCCGGGTAGGGGAGACCGCCCTCCTGACCGTCACCCTCACCCCGCAGGGAGGGTTCCAGGGGGCGGTCCTCGTCTCGGTGAGCGCTCCCGAGTTCGCCGAAGTTTCCCCGACCCAGACGGCGGTGAACCTCGTGAGCGGACAGGCCTCCGCCAGCTTCCAGATCAGGGGCACCGGGGAGGGCAGCGGCACGCTGACGGTGCGGGCGGAGTCCGGGAGCATCGTCAGAACCCTCAGTATCCCCTTGAGGGTCCAGCCCTACGCCATCGAGGCCTCCGCCACCCCCGCCACCGGGTACGTCCCCCACACCCGCCCCACCACCACCCTCACCCTCACCGGGCGTGGGTACTCCGGCCTGGTGCTGGTAGAGGCTTCGAGCGGCTACGCCGTCTCCCCCAACGTGGTCGAGGCCCAAGACGGGACCGCCAGAAACCACACCCTCACCCTCATTCCCCCTAGCGGTGCTCCCTTCGGCCTCCAGGAGGTGACCCTCACCCTCACCACCACCTCCACGGGCCCCAGGACCACGGTCAGGGTCCCCGTCACCCTACAGGGGATCCGGCTCAACGTCAACGGGACCACGACCTCCTCGCCCAACTTCTTCGTCGTGAACTTCAGGGTAGAGCGCCTCGGAGGCTATAGTGGGAGCCTTTCCACGGGCAGCTTCTCCCTGCAGAGGGTGGCGGGTCCCCCCTGCAGCCCCCTCTACACCGCCCCCACGCCCCTCGCCTCGCCGCCGGACACCTACGAGATAGGGGTGGACATGCGCTCGTGCCCCGCGGGAAGCTACACCCTCCGCCTGGATGTCGACAACGGCCAGGTGGCCGCCTCCGCGACCTTCGATCTCACGGTAGTTCCCCAAGGCCTCTCGGCATCGGTGAACCCCGCGAGCCTCATCGTCTACCGGGGAAGCACGGCCAACTTCACCCTCACGCTTACCCCCTCGGGAGGGCTTTCGGGCCTGGTGGCGCTGAGCTTGGAGAACGGCAGCGGTCCCATCTCCTGGGCAAGCCTCGTCCCCAGCTACGTCACCATCGCTCCCAGCGGAACACAGTCCTTCTCCATCGCCATGAACGCAGCCTCCGGAGCCCCCACCGGAACCCACAGCCTAACCCTCAAGCTCATCCACAGCGCCGGGCAGACCACCGTGCCCATCTCCGTCGAGGTCAGGGAGCCCACCTTCCACATCGCCCTCTCCAGGTCTTCTTTCACCCTCCGGCCGGACGAAGGCGACACCACGGCCCTCTCCCTCACCATCGAAGGGGGCTTCTCCGGGACGATAAACCTCTCCCTACACGGCCCTGGGGCCTCGAACTTTGCCCTCACGCCCTCCACGGTGAACACCTCCGCCCCCACCTGGGGCCTCCTCATCACCAACGTGAGCGCCTCCACTCCGGGAACCTACAACCTCACCCTGGAGGCCACCTCGGGCACCATCACCCGCACCGTCCCCATCACCGTGACCGTCCCGCCTCCGCCCGACTTCGCCATCGCCGTGGACCCCACGAGCCTCACCGTGCCCGCTGGCGGCAGCGGCACGCTCACCCTCACCGTCACCCCCTTCCACGGGTTCACCGGCAGCATCAACCTGACCCTGACCGACCCCGCGGGGAACCCGGTGGCACCTAACTTCCTCGTGAGCCCCACCACCGTGACGGTGACTGGGAGTGCCCCCCAGAACTTCACGCTGACACTAAACGTAGCGAGCGGCGTGGGCTCCGGGAACTACTTCCTGGTCCTGCGCGCCACCTCGGGCGCCATCACCCGCACCGCCCTCTTCCAGGTCACGGTGCCCTGATGGGTCCCAAGGCGGGGGGAGGTGGCTTGGGCCACCTCCCCCCGTCCTCTAGTCCATCCCGCCCGGCGCTGGCAAAAGGCTGCCCGAGAAGCTGGCGAGAGCACCGCATCTTCCACGTCAAAAGCGGGGAGCCCCGTTCTCTCGGCTTGAAGTCCGCGAGGAAAGTGGGAGGACCGCCTGGGATCAAGGCCGCCCCAAGGGCCCTGAAGGGCGGAGAGCCGGGGCGAAGGACCTCGTCGCGACCCACGGCCGAACCTCTACCGAAGACCCAGGGGACACCCGAGCCGTTCCAGAAGCGGGGAAGACCGCACCCCTCTGGGGAGGACGAGGGGAGACCGAGGCCCTCGAGGCCCCCAAGGGGTCCGGGGACCGCCAAACCCCGCCGAGACCGGCCTTCGGCCCGGGGAAAGGGGAGCCGAAGAGGTCCGAAGGCAGAGCGAAGGAGGCCATATGAAAAAGGTCAACCTGACGGAGTTCCTGGAAGAAAACGGTCAAGCGCTCTTCGCCGCCGCCGAGCGCATGTACCCCCCTCTGGTGCGGGAGCCCAGGCTCACCTGGCAAGGGGGGCGCAAGCCCATGGGGGCCCAGGCCCTGGCCATCACCGGGGCCGCCGAGGCCCTGAGGCGGGAGCGGGCGGCCTTCATGGCGGCGGAGATGGGGACGGGGAAGACCTTCATGGCCATCAGGGCGGCCCTGGAGCTGGACCCTGAGGGGGCCTTCTTGGTCCTCTGTCCGCCCCACCTGGTGGAGAAGTGGGCCCGAGAGGTCCGGATGGAGGGAGCCCACGCCGTGGTCCTGAGGACCCCGAAGGACATCGAGGCCCTCCCCCAGGCCCCAAGGCCCCTCTTCGCCGTCCTCTCCCGGGAGAAGGCCAAGCTGGGGACGGGCTGGCGGCCCGCCGCGGCGGAGACCTGGGTCCTGGCGAAGGACGAGGAGGGGAGGAGGCGGGCCCTGAAGGTCCCCGCCTGCCCCCGGTGCGGGATGACCCTCGAGGCCGAGGCCTCGAGCAAGACCAAGAAGGCCTTCTGCCCCTCCTGCGGCGAGCCCCTCTGGCAGGTCACGCCACCCCGCCGGGAAGCCCTGGCCCGCGCGCTCAAGCGCAAGCTCCGGAGGGGCTTCTTCCGCCTCCTCGTCCTGGACGAGGCCCACGAGTACAAGGGTGCGGGGAGCGCCCAGGGCCTCACGGCCGCCGGACTCATCTCCTGGGTGGGCAAGGTCCTCCTCCTCACCGGGACCCTCTTCGGGGGGTACGCCAGCAACCTCTACCACCTGCTGGCCCGGACCACGCCCGGCCTCCGGGAGGAGTACCCCACGGAGTCCAGCTTCGTGGCCCAGTTCGGGCGGTACCGGGAGATTTACAAGGAGGTGGAGGAGCGAAGGGGCTACTACACCCGCCGCCGGGAGCGGAAGACCCGCACCCAGGAGATCCCGGGAATAAGCCCCCTGGTGCTCAACTTCCTCATCGAGCGCTCGGTTTTCCTCCGCCTTCCCGAGGTGGTGGAGGGCCTCCCCCCCTACGGCGAGGAGGTGGTCCTGGTGGAGATGGACGAGGCCCACGAGAGGGTCTACCTTCCCTTCGTGACGGGACTCCAGGCCGCCGCCAAAGAGGCCCTGGCCCGGGGGTCCAAGCGCCTCCTCGCCGCCTACCTTCAGGCCGCCCTGCAGGGCGTAGATGCCACCTGGATGGAGGAGGAGGTGGAGGGCATCCACCGGGAGGCCATGGACCCCGAGTACCGCCACGCCAAGGAGCGCCGCCTGGTGGCCCTCCTCGCCGCCGAGAAGCTCAAGGGCAGGCGCGCTATCGTGTACGTGCAGGGAACCGAGAGGCGGGACCAGCTCGCCCGCCTCGCCGGGATCCTGGGGGCCGAGGGCTTCCGGCCCGTCGTCCTCCGGGCCGACACCGTGCGCCCCGAGGAGCGGGAGGCCTGGCTCAAGGCCCAGGTGGAAAAGGGCGGGGATGTCCTCCTCTGTCACCCCCGGGTGGTGCAGACGGGGCTGGACCTCGTCGACTTCCCCACCGTGGTCTTCTACCAGCCGGAGTACAGCGTCTACACGCTGAGGCAGGCCGCCCGCAGGTCCTGGCGCATCGGCCAAAGCCACCCGGTGCGGGTGGTCTACATGGCCTACCGGGGGACGATCCAGGAGGCCGCCCTCAAGCTGGTGGCGGCTAAGGCCCGCTCCAGTCTCGCCATAGAAGGCGAGCTGGTGGAGGGCGGCCTGGTGAGCGCCGCCGAGGAGGACCCCACCATCCTCCTGGCCAAGGCCCTGGTGGGGGCGGTGAAGCTCACCTGGGAAGGGAAGGGGCTTGGCCTCGAGGCGGAGGCCCTGGCCCAAAAGGCTCCCGTGGATGCCCTCCTGCCCGCGGGTGCGGGCAAGGTCCCCGAGCTACCCACCCTCCCCGAGGGGCGGTGGGTCAAGACGAGGCGGGGGCGGATTTACCTGCCCGCAGGCCAACCGGTCCTCTTCCTGCCCGAATAGGAGAAGCTAAGGCCCAGGAAGCAAGCGAAAGGCCAAGGTGGGGGCTTCGGCCCCCACCCAGGCTTCAAGGAGGTGAGAATGCGGATCGCCGGAGTCGAGAAGGCGGGCTTCTACCCGACACCCCCCGAGACCCTGGAGCGGGTCAAGGAGATCCTGAGGCGGAACGCCTTCCACCTTCGGGGGCGGACCGCCCTGGACCCTTGCGCCGGGGAGGGGGAGGCCCTGGCCCAGGTGGGGCGGGCCTTGGGGATGCGGACCCACGGCATCGAGCTTGAGGCCGAGCGGGCGGAGCGGGCGGCGCAGGTCCTGGACAAGGTCCACCAGGGGGACGCCCTCCGGTGGACGGCCCGGGGCTACAGC